>Ga0209611_10000166_pt1 | contig 83092 bp, 51 predicted proteins | sample S1TSphgellanicum_3_FD_187693 | JGI IMG/M metagenome (GOLD analysis project Ga0209611, IMG submission 187693) | Host-associated microbial communities from peat moss isolated from Minnesota, USA - S1T2_Fc - Sphagnum magellanicum MG (SPAdes) (version 2) | ecosystem: Host-associated > Plants > Peat... | reverse complement strand
GTAAAGAGTTATGACCTTGCAAAGTCCCGAGAGTTCAAACCGGGAGAGTTTCAAGACTCCTCCTTGGGAGTCCCGAGACAAAAAGCCAGTCAGATGTACGTGTTGTGGAGAGACGCAAATAATACTATATGAGAAAAGGTGGTGGCTTCCTTCGAGTCTGGGCCGTGGTGAGTCTTGTGAGTCCAGAGTTGCCCGTGGCTTGTCCTAGCACTAAAAAGTTCCAAAAAGTGAACTAACCAACTTGTTGGTTGGTTTGATGCAGGTTCGAGTAAGTAACTAAAGCTTGTCACTCTTCCTAGTCTCATCCCGGAGCTTTAGCATGCCCCTCTACCCCTTCTAGTGCTGAGAGCTGGGAGCATGCTCCGAGTTCTTCACAATTCCGCTGTTTGAGTAACTTAGACCCATCTTGGGTTTAACTAAAGACTTGAGAGCGCATCAAAAACCTTCTTTGACCTACACCCTAATTAGGGCGTGATGCAAATCAATGTTGAAAATGTTTTTAATAACATTTTTCGAGCTATTATTTTTTAAGAGCTACAAGATGCTGAAGGACTTTTGGTGAACATTTTCCTTTTTATTAGTTTGTTTTATGGTGTTGATTTTTCTTTACTACTAGCATGGGTAGCATGAGGAAAGGGTCACCATTATTGTATCATCTTTCAACATGAGGTAGGATGAACATGGAAAAGGTTTTTTATTTACCTTAGCCCATTATCAAACACTTTTAGAAACCATTGTGCAAACCCCTAATTATGTCTTTCCATCCTTAGAAGATGATACACACATCATGGGCCCTATGAACGAGATTGTCTCCACTTTGACCACCTTTTGACCCAGTTAACCCTAGTTGGGCTTAAGGTCAAGGTGTCAAAGTGTAAACTTTGGAATCCATTTCGAATTTTTTTAGGCATTGAGATTCTTCAAGGTTATTCTTTGGTCATATATGGTTTACACATTTTGGGTGTGTTAATGGGTTTTCAAGTCTTTATTACATTTTTTTGGATAAAGTTTTATTTCAAGGCGTGGCGCATATCAATGATCTTCTTTTGGAAAACACAAGTTGCATTGGGCATTTTGTCGTCATGTGTCGTTTGTCAACCTTCTTATTTCATTTGGATAATTCTTCATTTTTTTTCCTTCTTGTCTTTTTTAACGAGCTTCAACAAAAGCTATTATGCATGTATGTGAAAACATCATGGGTCTAGGGTCTTGGGAGTTTATCCAAGGCCTTTTAACAAGGTGTTAGGCCCAACTATTGATATCCTTTGGTGGTATAAACCTTTTATCTATGGAAGATTGTGTCCCATTTATTTTTCTAGGTAGTGGGCCTTTGGTAACTTTGTATTTGTGCTTTAGGTTTCATATTTTCAATAAACTTGTTTTGGAGAAGTACGTTTATTAGATTAAAGGGAACCCACACCTCCTTTTGTTATTCTTTCATGCAACTAGGGATATCCTTTTGCCTATGGTTAGAGAAATGCACCTTTCTTTTGAAAATTGATAATTATCAACACCTCAAGTCTATAGGCATCGTTGATGGACATCCATCATGACACATCCTTTAGGTCTATCTTGGAGGATGACTCCATTTCTTCAACATTTAAAACTCACATTTGCAATTGTTCAAGCAAAGGGGTAGGGCTATGGTTAATTGTTAGGCCATCTATTTGTTTATTTCACATTGCACATTTTACCTTCACCTCTATGTTGCATTTTTGTTTTAGTTTGATTCAACCTCTGGCATTTAGTCTTTTCATGTGTGAATGTGAACATGGGTTAGATGCATCTAGCACACATTTAACATGTTATTCGTTTGGAGGTTAACATATAGCCACACATGACGTCATTAAAGACATCATGTATGCCCTCGCTCAAGAAAGTGAACACATTATATGGAAAGAACGATGGTATGCCTTTACATTAGAAGTTTCATTATGAGTCCATTTCTACATGATTCATGAAGACTAAGTTTTTGTTGCCAATGTGGTGGCTATTGATTCGATAGGGGAGACAATGGCTATGAGTGTCATTAGTTGACCAGCAGGTGCATCTACAAAACTTAGTGCCATTGCTAAATTCGCAAATATAGAAGGCTCCATGATGGGCACCACTTTATTTCAATGGCCATGGAGGTGCACGACGTTCTTGAGCGTGATATGGATCATGTCATCAAGGAATGTGTTTGTCTTTTCCATAATAAATAATCAAGAGGTCATTTATTCTTATTTTTTTGCATTTAATTTTTCAAACAACATGTTAATATTACTCTTCAACATGATTTAGCCTTTACTATAAATAAGAAGATTACATTGGTGAGAGATGTTTGTTCTCGACCTTCTATTACTATTAAATCTCACGATTTGCATATAGATGACATTATAAGGGATGTGAGTGAGATAGCTTCCTACCATGACATGGATTAGCTTTCTCCCTTCTTTGGTTCTTGCGGGTGGTGCATATTTTGACCTTTATATGGCCTTCCCTTTTGTCTTCCATGTGATGGTTTTGGCCAGTGATTATTGGATTTTGTGACCCTGTTTTATTGGTAAAGTTGAATAAAAGTAAATAACCAAACTTGAATGTGAAAAATATTAATGTACGGTCACATACTAAGCACCACTAGAGATGCTCTCAGATTTTGGTTTTCACCTCCTAGTGGTTTTATGGAATCAAATGCATTTTTGATGATGTCCCATGTTTTGTTTTTATGCACTCAGATTTGGCCTATCTTCATGCTTGATGAATTTCCTCTATATCACAAGAAAACAAAAAGGGGGCTGTGGGTATCACATTAAGAAAATGAAACAACAATGGCACATTGGGCAATTTTTTTTCCAATGTAAATTTGACTAAATTTGTTAATTTTCTATTAAATCTTGCCAAATTTTGATACAAATTTTTTGAAAATAAACAAACAAACAACCAAAGAAATAAATAAATCTAGAAGCTTCATTAATAAGGAAGAAACCATAACCCCAATTCAAAGTAATTAGTTATTTTCAAGTGGAAACTAGAATCTTGCTTTTTTGGTTTTTCATTTATTTGACTAAAACAAAAGAATTCCAATGAGTTGCACACTAAGCATAGCAATCTTATTGAAATGGTTAATAAAATTAAATAAAATTATAAGTGGAGTTCAGGAGCAATAGAAAATTTTAATATTTCAATGTTTTGATATTTTTTTAAAAAAATTGAAAAGATCAGCTATTTTTTGGGGGGCATCCAGAAGATTCATCCACAAGCCTGAGAGTTTGCACTTTCCTGTGGTGCCAGTTTTTCATCTATGAGTACATGGATGATAACAGGAGAGGAACGAGCTCGGTTGTGGTCCTGGTTTTTCGTCTATGAATACATGGAGAGGGCGGAACCAGGGTTGGGCGGTTATTTGAAGCAGGAACAGACCCTGGGCGGTTATCAGGGCGATTCTTAGGATTCACAACCGGGATTCTCACACAATCAAAGACCCAATTTCGGAATATAATCACGGTTCTCAAACAAGTGAAAAACTATCAAATAAGTGACCGTAAAACTGCCAGTTCTTTACTGGTTCTTTCATGAAAACCTCGGGTTCTTAAGGTTTTAAAAATAACCAGGAGCCGCGGTTCTTTGATTCCCAAAATTTCCAGAGAACCGAAGCTGACAGTGCTCTAATTCTGAGATATTTACAGGACCGGCGGTTCTTTAAAAATAACCTCAGGGCACTGCTCGGAACTTCCTGGCGATGGTCCTCGTGGATGATAACAGGAGAGTGACAAGCTTGGTGATTTTTCGTCTATGAGTACATGGATGATAACAGGACAGGGACGACAGTTCTGTGGTTTTTCGTCTGAGTAAATGGATGATAACAGGACAGGGACAACATCTCGATGGTTTTTCGTCTATGAGTACATGGATGATAACAGGAGAGGGGCGAGAGCTTGATGGTTTTTCGTCTATCGATGACAACATGAGAGGGACGAGCTCGGTGGGTTTTCGTCTATGTGCACATGGATGATAACAGGATAGGGACGAGAGTTCGGCGGTTTTTCGTCTATGAATACATGGATGATAACAGGAGACGGACTAGAGTTCGGCGGTTTTTCGTCAATGAGTACATGGATGATAACAGGGGAGGGAAGACCTCGGAGCTTGCTGGCGATGGTGAGAGTGTCTTGCGCAGCAAGGCAAGCTTTTGCCATAGCTCTCCTCAGTGCACACGAACAATCACAGCTTGTTTTGTTTTGCTGAGCTGCGCGGACGCCGGAAATGGAGAGTGGTGACGACAGGCAGCCGTTGTTATCGGCATCGGCACCTCACTTCACAGCAACGTCTTCCCACTTGTCGGCATTCCGACCCCTTCCTGGCGCACGTAAAGCAGCTTTCATTCCTCATTTGGCTTGTCTTGTTTCTCCCTTTCTTTTCTGTCTTTTTCATCGCGTGTCTTGTTTCTTCTGACAGGATCTGAGAAAATGCATTTCAGTTTTTTTATAAAAATTCTCTCGTTTTTTTCTTTTTCCTGTACCTTGATTACATCTGAGCGTTGGCATGCCTGTCCATGCATCTTCTTGGGGTTTGTGCGGCTGTTTTGGTTTTGCACTAGCCGCACTAGTCTGGATTTGAGGTTCTATCTGTCAAGCTCTGAAGACTTTTCAGTTTTGTGGATCGGCGAAAATTGAGAATAACTGAAAGATTTGAGTAAAGACGTTTTGCTGCTGTGAAATCCATTTCATTGTGGAGATCTCCACATGCCTGGTTCCATTGTGACCGAGTCTGGTTTCATAAGTTCTCTTTCATTCAGCTCAAGGTGATCATCGGTCAAGTGTTTTCTTCTTAAGCATGATAGTTGTAAGCTTTGTGGTTGGGGCTCATAACCATTAGAAAACTGCTTGTGGTTTCAAATCTGGCTTCTCGCCAGAAGAACTTGCCCCTAAGAGTCAAACAGAAACATAAATTAATTATCTCCTCTTTGTGAAACTCTAGGGCAACAAGGTTGCTCTTACAACAGGGGATTAAGAAGTATCCACCTTGTTGCAGTAGATTTTCCATGATGGAAAGGCACTTGTTAGGTTCCTCAGTAGACAGTGCACCATTCTTCTTCTTCTTCTTCTTCTTCTTCTTGTACAAGGTTGACATCACAGTTGACAACTTTGTCATGTTTTCTTGAACCTGTGCTTGCTATTTTATTTGGTCCACTTTCTCTCTCCCATGAATGTGCCATCTCTGAAGCAATCTCCTATCTATTTGTCTCCAAATATTCTTCCATGCTGCATAGCCTGGAACTCCAACAATGAGCAATGATGACTATGATTGTGCCATGTGAGTACATGTTATATTTCTCTATTGAAACAGGACTGCTTCATGTTTGCACCTGAATCTATTTTGATATAGTTTTTCAGGCATGATGAAGTTGAAGAATTTGGGTGTGTTTTGTAATGCAGAAGAGGGTGAGGGTCAATTGAGCGAGTGGGCAGAAGGACAGTATGCAACAGGTTCATCACAAATAAAGGCCAGTGTGCCACCTGTGGAAACTGCATCACTGGCAACAGCCAATGAGATCCGAGAAGCTGCATCACAAGATCCCTACCCTAAATGGATTTATGGTGCTCTTGTCACCCCTGACCCCCCATTGCAGCAAAATTTTACCCCTGGCAATGGCAGTATTCATGGGGATTATCAAAGGTCACAAGGGCCACCACCTAGGTGAGGCCAAAACTGTAATCCCTAAGCTCAACAATTAGTTCAGCAACCATACTGCCTGTTCAAAATCTTTATCCCACAGAGGAAAATCCTCTGCCAACTTGGTGATAGCTTGTTTACAGAGTGGATAATACTTGGATCATGTTCATGTGTCTTTCTTGCAATCTGAGGCATGATCTGATGCATGGTTGCAATTAGAAGCTCAGGGCAGCAGTTTTTGGTTGTTGAATTGCAATGTGGGACTGGGAATGTGCAGTGTTGAAGGGCTACATGAGGAAGAAATCAGGGAGCTTCTGACAGACTATGTAGACAGGTATGGATGCTGGGGCAGGCGACCTGCCCATAAATGGTCCATTGAGAAAGTGGAAGACTGTAATGTCTTCATTGGCACCCTAGAGACTTTTATTGAGGAGAGAGAGGTGGTGGAACAGGTCAAGCCTTACACAGGGGGTCAGGTTGATGACAATACAGGAGCTCGTGCTCCTGGTCCTTGGGAAGTTGACATGCGGAATGAGTTTCCACTACTCTTCATTTCAAGGAAGGAAGCCATCCTTAAATTGCCTCACTCGGAATCAGTTGCAAAATGTCCAGGTGCAAACTCTTTTCTAACTCAGAGGAATCAAGATCTGCAAGCTCCATTCCCCTTGCATCTCCAACCAAATTCTGATGTCTGAGTGGTACTATCTGCTCAAATTTTCTATGTCTGTGAAGGAGCTGGGTTTCCTAACTGAAAGGCTTCTTGTTGAACTCTGACACAAATCATCCTACCTGAAACCTTGAGAGATCTACACAAGCTTTGAATCACTGAGAGTCAGAAAGATCTGGAAATATGTTGTGAGAAATGCAACCTTTCAGACCAAGCCCTGTTTAAGATTTAAAGTGAGTTGATTTGGGCTTAGTTCGAATTTTGTTGGAGAGCATGACATGACAACAAAAAATGTGCACAGATACATATGCAGACAAGTATCTGCAATATCGGAGCATCGCTCATCTTGATTTTCTGATCCTGCAGACTTGGTGATATCTCCTTAACTTGATCATAGGAGTGTTAACACTTGCCCAAAGGCTATTTGCAATTGTGTTATCATGATCTCCTGATGGCTCTGTTGGGTATACTGATGAGTGTTTTCACAGGCTTGACTGTTTTGATGAATTTTCCCAAATGCTGAATCCCAAATTTACATGTCCTAGTTGGCTGTGTCCTACCATACTTGGTTGTGCAGATTGCCATGGCCGGAAGGAGGTGGCTTGTCCATCATGTAACAAGAAGATTGAAGGGGGTACTTACAAATCATTGCAATTCACAGAGTGTCCACGGTGCTATGGCCGGGGCCTCTTAGCACACCAAGATGGCTCTGACTCCAAGTCAGTGCATTACTTATAATCTTCACTTTCCAGTTCTCTGATGTTCATTCATATGCATGGCCAAATACATGGGATGTCTTTTTGGAAGATTTTATCGGCATCTTTGCAGTCTGATTCTGCAGCAGGAGTCTTCATTCTCACAATGTCAATTGGAGCATATAAGGGCATAGCAGTGAAGGGATTTTGTATGTGCAGATGCCATGAATGTGATGGGAAAGGAAGAATCCCCTGCACACAGTGTAATTCACGAGGATTGATCAAGTGCAAAAAATGTGATGGGTCTGGTGTCTTGCTCAAGGGAAAGCTTCTCACTGTGACATGGTTAGAAACTCTGTTATCTTTCCTGTCTGAAGTGAGAATCCTAGTGGCCTCATATTTCTAATGATAGGATTTGTATATGACATTCTTGTTTCATTTCTTTCGCCATTCTGAAAGCATTTACAATCCTTTGTCTTTTATGGAATTCTTGTGTGCTTTGGCTAGGGTATTTGCCATCACCTTAATAGTCAGGGTCCTGTTTCGCCTTGCTTTCTGTGAGTTCTGATTTATGCTGTATTTGATTGCTGCAGGAGGACATTAGTGAATAAGAAGATAAGTGCATCACATAATGCAACCCTCGTGCCAGATGAGGTGTTCCATGAAGCAAAAGGGGTGCAGCTGTATGTCAGTGAGGCATATCAGTGTCACCCTGTAAGTTTCCCAAACTCTCAAGGCCTCACAAAGCTGTCATCTGATGTAATCCGTGAGCGAAATCATGTCCCAGCCTCAGCCCGTGTAATCTGTGAGCGGCATCAGATACACATGATCCCAGTGACCCGTGTAACAGCTGCTGAGGGCAAAAACTCATTCAAGTTCTACATTGTTGGCTTGGAGAAAAGGATATTCCTAAAAGATTATCCATCTGCTTGCTGTATGGATGGTGTTTGCACTATATTGTAGAGCACTCTACTGTATGTTCAAACTTCCTACTACTTTGAGCTAATTTCTCCCATTGCGCCAACTATATCTGGTTGTTAATAGTCCTGTATACGGTAAGTGTGCTCTTATTCCTTGGGTTTCTCTTACAGAGACAATCCAATTGTGTATTGTTAATGGTTGGATCTGAAAAGGTGGGTATCTCCACATTGTACCCAAGGAATGTTCTGAGTAATGTGAAAGTATGTGATTTGCTGGACTGCAAACTTTCTGTGAATTGAATACACTGCATATCAAGTAGTTGCCAAAGAGTTTGTAAGAAATCTGTGCTGCCACTTCAGCCTGGTTTTGTGTTTTGTTGGCACTCCTTTTGTGAAGGCAATCAGAGTACTTATGAAATTTCTTAGTTCTTTCAATGGATTGGAATTCCTATTCTGTCAGCACTGCCTGCCATGAAGAGAGGTTGATGGTTGTGTCTGGATTTTAGCATAAGTAGTTGTGATCTGATGTGTAATTTGATTTTCAAAATCGATGGACACAACCCTGATGACCTGCTTATGAGGAGTGGAAGGTATGAGCATCCACCAGAGAGTGACAGTGATCAGTGATCTTTTTGTCTGCTTGGATAACCATTGCTATCAACCAACTGCAGTTAAAATCTGATGATCCTTTCCATCCCTGCTCAGAACAAATAACCTATCAGATCATGGATTCTGTTTTCATGGTGTTGATGGATGGGGCCTCACAAAGGGCAATGGATGCAGTGTCCATCCCCAAAAAGGACTTTTATGTTAAGTTCCTGATTCAATTGAAGAAAAATGGTCTCACAAGCATGCACTAGAATGGGTTTCAATGCATAGATTGATGGGATGAAATTGTTTGATGTTAAGGCTGTGACAAGGACATTGCAAGTTCAAGAGTAGAGATTTGATTTCCAATAGTAAAAAAAACTCACATGCTTTGAACTTTCCACAGTTTTAAACTATTGGACTAAAGCTCAAATGCTTTGATTTTTCCAAAGCTTCTAAACTTTTGAACTGATTCTGCAACTAGGAAGAGACTGAATTGTGTTGTGCATGAATCAGAGTCTAAGCATTATAGAACCATGTTACATGATGGTATGATATGATCTTACTTTGGAAAATTGACGTCCATTCAAAGTTCCAAAGAACTAACCAAGAATTATGTGAAGACATTTGAGAGATGCTCAAGGTACCTATTTGTAGAACTTCAAAGAGATTGACAATGTAACTTGTCCCAAGTATCTAGAAGGATGTGCAGAACAGAAATGCTTGCAGATTTGTGAAGGGCATGTCAATTTGCAAATGGTTGTGGAGGTTGAGCTGCATAGACTCATAACCACCTCTTGCTTCACTGCTGTATGATAATTATTCACTTCTTATAGGCATAACATGCAATTATGATAATTGAGTGCATGTATCGATTCTGCCAAGGCATCTTCAAGAATAAAAGGATAAAGATTGCAGTCAGCAACAAATAAAGCATATTAGGGTTCATGTTGCAGTTCACAAAAGATTCATGATCTGATCAGTCAGCGGCATTATTGATTTTCCAATTGCACAATTGCTCCTGTGTTACTAGCTCTATAATAAAATACAACTCAGTGCTCTATTTCACATGTGCAAGGAACAAAACCAAATTACAACCATCTTTGACCATGTCCAGAAATGGTAATTTTGTCGATTCCATAAGACCAAATCTAGTTCTTGAGAAAGAAACTTTGACTGCAGAATGAAACCAATCACTGGCAATGCTAGTTCCAAAATTCTATTGTTGATAATCTCGACCACTCAAGAAAAATTCTTTCACTTTGCAAAATAGATTTTCAAAAAGCCTTTGAATGGGGTTGAGATGACATTAAATGCACTTACACATAAGAGAGAAAGAACATCTCAGTTGAACAGAAAAGGCAGATATTTCTTACTCTCGGGTAAAATAACCGGCCTTCAATATCCAAAGATTTTGGGTCGCACTTTGTAACATTTTGACATTTGCACTGAAGACTAAATGGTCACTTAGCATATTTATTATTGTGGGGGTCCTTATCTCAAATCTTTGCAGTCCTCATTTATACATCCAGTCTTTATTTATAGAAAAATTTCTATAAAATAAAGAAAGGTCTCCCCTATCTAAGAAAGATGAAAACCCATACAAGTATTTGGGCAAAACTTACAAACAATTTCAAATACTGGAAATAGCCTGTTTATCACTGTACAACAGTCACAGATGACACCAAGTTAGAGAGTCAGATTCACAAAGATTACAATATAACCGCAATATCTCATGCTTAGATACTGGAAATCTATATTTTCCAAGCACCTGGATTTGAAGCATTAAGTATATCACCAGCATTTGGCGAATGTGATATGCTTTGGATGCCATCACCTGGAACATAGGTTTCAACCAAAGTACTGATAGCTTTCATAACTGATGCTGTGATGCTAGATACAATGCGCTCATGGATCCAGAAAGTAGTCAAAATCCTGTCAAGTTGTTGACCACTATCCACCGAACAAAGAAACAAAAAACTCACTCAGCCTTTTTGGCAGCAGGAGAGGCAGGTGTAGGAAGCAGTTTGGGGTGTTTTTTGTCCTTAGGAGGATGTTCTCTCAAATGCCGATCTCTGTCATGAAAATATTGCTCAAAGGCCCGTGGCAAAAAAAAGGGAATGAGGAAGCCAAACAGATTGAGAGAATAGTAGATAGCATTCAAGGCTGCCAGTCCTCTCCCAAACCAAATCCACAATTGGTCCTGCATTTCACATAACCAGAGACAAAAGTGTAACAAATGCAAGATACCTTCAACAACAACAACAACAAAAAACAGAATCTTCAAAGTAGAAAGAAGGAGTTTTTGGCCAGCACTAATACTACATGGCCATTTTATGACAGTAAGAACTGTGGTATCAAAGAGCAAACAGTCTCACAAAAGAAAACCCTAAAAAAAAGTTCCCTATCGATAAGCTTGAGATCACAAGCAATCAAGAGATACATGCATTCAAAATCAGAAAGGTGATGTGATGGTTTGAATTTAGAGATTGCCGATGCTTGTGGAAGTGAGAGAGTATAGTTGGATACCTGGTATGGAATGTCCGGGGACAATTTATTGCTGAAGAAAGTTTCAGCAACCCAGTTGACGAGGGTAAAGAGACGCCTCATGTTGTAGAGAATGGGCAGCAATGCTCTGACTGGCAGTGAAAAGATATTCAAGCCTCTGATGATGTTCTCACTCAGTACCTGGAAGGAAAGAAGAAACAGATGCGGCGTGGCTGCTCTCACTGCTTCTTGGTCGCCTCTCGCAAAACCCCCCAAGACATAAGCCAGAGGTAAAAACAAGCCTATCACAGTCCCTATTATGACGTAGAATTGGAAAGCCCTATTTCCTTTGAACAATTGGAGAGCATCAGGGTTGCCGTAGTTTGGGAACACGAAGTAGGAGAGAAGGAAGCAATAGATTGTGATGAAGATAGGGAAAACCAAGTCTAGAACTGGCACCAATCCACTTGCTGAAAACACCACAATGAAAGCCACCAGCTGAAGCTCTATGACTCTCAATGAACCCATCACTCCTCCAAGCCCTGCCACATCTCCTGCCCTTTCCTCGAATTTCTTCCCATGTTGTTCAGACTTGTCTAGCTTTAGTACCCTAGGCCCCGTCGCCAACGTCGCCCCTGACATTATTATTATGACACAACCTTGAGCTGTTCGATGGAAATCTCGTTGTGGAAAAAACCTGAAAAAAACAAAACAAAACAAAACAAAAGAACCCTGGAGATTATCAGGTGAAGATGAAGCAAAAGAGCTACTTCAGAACTGAAGACACGATCAGCAAAAACTCGGACAAGAAAAAAAATCTTCTGAAGCTCAGATTGCAGAACCCTAAGACAACGAGAATCTCGCAACCGATGGTACCTGGGGAGGAGAGGGTAGTCTACAAACGCACCAAACGAACAAGCGAGCAAGCATGGTGAGGCAAGCAATGCAAGAAGCCAAACTGACAGCTGGCAGATGCGCTGGCATCCACGTTGCAGTAGTGCAAGCTGCCTAGCTCTGGATTCTGCCACGTAACCGAAGTCTTACTGCTAGCATGGCCAAGCTATTGAAAATGATGACTTGCACTTGAATGGTAAGTAAGTTAGGGTTTAGGGTTTAACCTAACCCTGTTATTTTTTTGTCTTTTTTGTCTCTTCCTTTTTTTCCCCTTTCTGGAAGCCAAGCTTCCATATCCCTTGGCAACCCTACTGTTTTCTTTTCTCTCAAACTTTTTAAAAGAAGGGAAAAAAAATTACATTTGATTACAATGATGCATGGCTCAACAAGATTTGCAGGATGTCTCTTGACAATGATCAAGGCTTCAAGAGAACTAGCTTAGAAATGTGTAAAATCCAGTATCATGATTAAAGCATGGAATGAAATATAACTAAGATACACCCTGCATGGCTTGTGACAGAGAAATAAAATAGTTTACTTCTGTCCTTGCCCACCGGTAATTGATAAACAGAAGTTATAATTCTCAACAAATAGAAATCAACTGATCTTTAACAATGCCCACATTAGAAAGTATAAGCAAAAGTTTCATGTTCAATAGGGGAAAGACACATCCCACTTAAACAACCATGCATCTTGTAACACAATATCATTGTTTCCAAGCGCTTAATCTGAGTAACATTCCAATCTCCAAATTTGGACATTGGAAGAAGGTATTCAGACTCACTCAGCATCATGGGTTTAACTGAATCAAAAGACAATGAGTCAGTGCTTTTCCGTTCAATTCATATTTCCAGAGGTGACTTGATGTTACTGCTTCCTTTCTGAAGTCAAGCAGTTTCTAACAACAGTGTTTGAAAAACAAGTGGTACTACATTGAAGAGTTGAACAGGACATGGTGGTTTGCCCAGAGCTTCCCTTGTGAACCCTGAAACATAGCTTGTTTCTTTAGGTCAACTGGAGCAGTGTTGCTTACAGCAACTCAATAACAAAAGGGAAACCCTGAAACATAGCTTGTTCCTTGAGGTGCAATCAGAACAGCATTGCTTACAGCAATTCAACAACCACAAAGCCAAAAGCTTCTCACTAGCTCCCAAATTTTGGTTGATTGGAGTGCACTGGATTTGGAACCAAGTTGATTGCTATAGGTCATGTACCTGGTGGTGGAAAAACTCTACAGAAGGTTCCAGGATTGGCCATCTCCTTAGTGAAGCTTCAAAAGGCAACTGCAAGTATATACACTACATCTCCAAAAGGCACACAAAGGCCCAGCAAGTGAGGCCTCCATATGCAGAACCTCTACAAGTTGCAACACACAGCAGTTTTCTACAAGAAAGGGATAAATGCTTTTTGTGTATCAGAAAGTAAAGGCTTTCCTGGAAGTTCAGGGGAATCTGAACTGGGGAAGGCTACCTCATTCTGGTCTGAAAAGCTACCCCTGTGATCCACAGGCATGAAGGGGTTCACTGCTGTGTCAAACTCAAGATTGCTATTCAAATCAGTTCCATTTATTTGTCCATGCTGCACCAATGCAACCTGGTCATCATCACTGACAAATGCAGGAAAAGAGATGGACAAAGACCTCCCACCACCAGTAGACTCCATCTCCTGCCCTAAATGATGAGAGCTCACAAAGACACTGCACACAGCCAATGCATCAGCTATAGGGCGGATGATGAGAATCCACTCCCCCACTGTGGTGCAGAGCAGCACCATGAGGAAACCCAGGAAGGCCAGTAACTCAAACACCAAGTGTGTTGGTTTTGAGAGCAAAGTCATGCCAAGAAATAGCACATGCAGTGGCAGAAAAAATAGCAAGGCAGCAAGGAGCCCATAGATGTGACATCGCAGGTATTGATTGATCACAACTCCCACCATCTGCCACCCCAGAAATAGAAAGTATACACTGTAGATCACACCAAATACTGCAAGTACTAGAATGCTTAAGAGAGGGTATTGACACACTGCAACAGTCTGGTTGTCCATCATAACCAAATCAAAAGTCATGGTGAAGTAGTTTGGCAGCCGATGGTTGTAACCCTCCTTCTGTACGCTATAGCCCCCTTTGAACTCAAAACTAGGGCTAATGACAACAAAGAAAAGTTGCAGGAGGAATACAGGCAAACAGCAGCTGAGAATGATAGCCACCACTTTGCCATTCCAAGCTTTCCTGGGAGTAAACGGCATCTTGTGAAGGGATCCGTGCACCAAGAAGAGTGCTGTCAGGAAGAAGCAAGGTTCCAGGAAGAGATTATGTAGAGACGGCACATGTTGGCTTGCCACTGGAAGCTGAAGGAATGCATCAGCCAGTGCCTGTGTCGCATCAATGGCAGCCGCAGAAGCTCCCCCATGCTCCAAAGCATGGCCAGAAAGATGAGGATGACACGGACTATCCATAGCGCATTGAAATGCAGCAGGGTGGTACGAGGACGCTCCTTCTGTATGCGTGCCTGGAAGTAGAGCACGTAACACACGCACCCTAACCCTAAGGGCACCAGCACGATGACCAGCACTAGTGTGGCTATGCCCAACACATCCACGGCTGAAGCCGTCAGGGGCATTACCCACCCTCCACTCTTCTCCACATATTAGCGCTACCTTGTCGTATCTGTCTTCTCCTTTTACCTCCTCGTCTCCATGCCACTAACCCTAAGCATCTGGACAAACGTTTCAATACGGTCCCGTTCGTCCTCGCGCTGCCTCTGGTATATAGTACCTATCTCTCCGTCAATCTCTTCCTATCTTTGTCACTCTCTGTTATCTTCTTCTGCAGCGAGAATACATCATCTCACAATACCAACCAATTCCTCAATTGCAAGTTTGCTCCCGTAAGATTTCTATGAAGTGCCGCTGCCCTCGTTTCACGGCTTCCCGTCTCCCGTAAAAAGCTAACTGTATCATCTTCTTCTACACATACTGAACATACATACATGCAACAACATCATCTTCGGAATTTCCCCACCGCCACAAACCTACCTTAACCAAACGGCATTCAAACCCTAAAAACGAAGAATCTGACGAAGCTCGCTTCACTGCCGTTTGTTTGTTTGCGTGTTCTTTCCCGAGCGCCCGCCCTTCTTGCTCGATCTCCAGTTCCCACCTCCCACAGAAGCTCGAGTCGATCATTTACGAAAACGTTAAAATTCCGACAACGATCAGCGCTACAAATTGGGAATGAAGAAACTCTTCTTGAAGAAAGGAAAAAAGAAGGAGGGATTGAGTAAGAGCTCAATCTTGTATAAAGATTTTGGTATCAAATTTCGTGAGCGAAAAAGCTATTGTCCGCGAGAGGGGGCCGACTACGGCAACTGCTATCCTGCTTCCTGCGCTTGACTTTCCTTCCGTCTCGCTTTCTTCGTATGTGGAGCTTTGACGAAGCGAGCGAGCGAGCGAGCGGGCGACGTTAGGTCGCCGGACGGGAAGATCAGGTCGACGGAGATCAGGTCACTTTGTCCGTTCATTGTGTGCTTATGGGGTTTTGGTGCAACTTTCAATGCATTTGTCCTTTTGAAAAGGGAACAAAATAGCTAAACAGGTATGTGTCTTTTGTGTTTTCTCTCTCTCTTTTGGGTGAAATGAGGACCTCATGAGGGTTAGCTCTAGAGAATTCTATGTACTTGAGACTTACGCATGTAGAGTAAAGCTTCATGAGGGTTAGCTTATTTGAGAATTATACGTGTAGGGTAAAGCCTCATGAGGGTTAACTCTTGAGAATTCTATGTACTCAAGAATTATGTGTGTAGGGTAAAGCTTCATGAGGGTTAGCTCTTGAGAATTATATATGTATTCAAGAATTATTTGTGTAGGGTAAAGCCTCATGAGGGTTAGCTCTCAAAAATTCTATGTACTCAAGAATTATGTGTGTAGTGTAAAGCTTCATGAGGGTTAGCTCTTGAGAATTATATATGTATTCAAGAATTATTTGTGTAGGGTAAAGCCTCATGAGGGTTAGCTCTTAAGAATTCTATGTACTTGAGAATTATGTGTGTAGGGTAAAGCCCTCGTGAGGGTTAACTCTTGAGAATTCTATGTACTCAAGAAATATGTGTAGGGTAAAGCGTCATGAGGGTTAGCTCTTGAGAGTTCTATGTACTCAAAAATTATACATGTAGGGTCAAGCCTTATGAAGGGCTGCAGCTCTTGAAAATTCTATGTACTTGAGAATTATACCTGTAGGATAAACCCTCATGATGGGTAGCTCTTAAGAATTCTATGTATTGAGAATTATACATGTAAGGCAAAACCTCATGAGGGGTAGCTCTTGAGAATTTTATGTACTTGAGAATGTAACCTGTAGAGAAAAGCCTCAAAGGTGTAGACCAGCTTGGGAGGTTATTGAGTTTTGGCCCCGGTTATCAGCCCAACTATCAACTTGGTTATCAAGAGCCTACCAATTGGTTCTTTTTTTAAAAATTATCAGTTAAATTGATAACTACATGGTATTGATTTTCTTAATATCTAGTAATCTACTACTTGGATGGGTAGAATATCATCTAGGTAGGTTATCAACCAGTTATTTGATAACCTACCTTTATGCATAATCAATAATTATTATCCAAATATTTTTTGATAACCTACTTGACAACCCAAAAAAAAAAAGATTGATATTAATAACATGTAGTTTGGAAATTATTTTTAAAAAATATATATTCAAATTTTTTTTAAAAAAATTCAATAATCGATGAATATTGATGTTGACATTACCAAAATAAAGGTGTTTTAGGTGAAAAGTGAATGTAAGCCCAGTTTTAGTAATGTCTTCATTCTTGGGCATTAAATAACATAACAATTGATGCACAAATTAGAGTGAGAGGCTTTCCATATTTCAATGTGAAGCTTGATGTGAAATATATATTGTGTTATAACATGCCCTCCACATGCAATATGATTTTTTTTTTTGAATTTTCATTTAAGATATATTCAAATTTGTGGATAAGTATGGAAATAACTCACTTAAATGCTTTAAAAACATGTTTGCACATACAAGTAGGATAACAAATAAGTTAGTTGTCATTAGAAAATTAGGGTTTTTACCGTTAGTGGTTAAAGCTTAGGGTTTTTAGTAACACTATGAACTACCTGCCACCATTCATAAGGCCACTTACCTTTGACCTTAATAGACTTACTTACCTTCTTTGCTTTGATGTCAGTGAAGGAAAGCAAACCTAACAAACACCTATTTACCTTTCTTGCCATCTATTTATGAACTAAGGTAGTTTGTTTGTTTTGTTTGTACTTATGAGATCCACCAAATTGGGATGCTTCAAATCACATTGTTGGTCTCTTTGGAAAGCTCTCGAGGAGGAGGGGTGCATCAGCTTGGTTTCATGGCATTTGGACTTGTGGTGCAAAAGTTCTTGAATATTGAATGATTTTTTCACTGAAAATTAAATTAAATCGTAACTGAAAATTTCAGAGGAATTGGAATGTGCCTTGGTGTTGTTGCAAAGATCTTAATGAGCAGGATTTAATGGAATTTATTTGGTAAGATTTGGATTCAGAATGTGGGAGATATTGATTTTTAAGTGATTTCTGCTGCTGAAAATTCAAATAAATTACAAAAAAACCAAGTTTTGGAAGGAAAAATCAGTTGAGGACGTGGTAACACTAAAGAAAAGGGAGGATATATTGTGATGCAAATGGGCATGTCACTATTGTTATAAGTTGCAAGGTAAGTTATTGTGATTCCTATAACATTTGCATTTTCTCCTCATTTCCAATGTTGTGTGCTCTTGCAGTTGTGTATCCTTTTTTTTTATATTGTTTCTTTAACTTTAAGTAGCAATTATTTTATTTTATTTTTGTGTGTCAACAATTGCAATTCTAACTATGATTTGTGTTTTTTATCTTGGGGGGGGGGCTTGTGAAATGAGGTTTTAAAGCAACTTACTTCTTGTTATTTCTTAAAGTTTTCTTTGCTATTTGGGCCTTCACATTTGTGTTCCTTCAATTCCAATAGTTAAGCAACAAATTTCAATTCATAATTTTTTGTTTGTTTTTTTTTGTTGCATCTTGTTTCATTTAACTTCGATTTTTTTGCACTTTTGCTCCCACAATATTTAATCAATTATTTTCTTTCCGTTATAAGTGTTTCTTTTGTCTTACAAGTTTGAAGTATTAGTCTATTCATTCATTGTTTCATTTTATGTGTTTGACCTTTGTGTTATATTTTTTCATTTTCTATGTTAATTCAATTTTGCTCATGTTTCACATTTTTCTCAAGTTTTTTAGCTTTATTTTTTAGTTCTCTATGTAGTTATCACATAACATTTGTAAAATTTTGTTGTTGTTGAATGACATTTTAAAGATTTTTTTTTTATAGTGAAGCCACTAAAAATAAATGTTATTAAACCATTTCATGCAAATTCTTTTACAAGCCTGTGAGTGTTTGATTGTGTGTTTTAATATTGAACTGAAGGCAATTTCTTAATTTCAAACTCCAAAAAGGTAAAGTCGTGTCCCAAATGAACTATTGAACTCCTTGATTCTTCATTGATATATAAAATATGGAATGTCTTGCATTTTTTATTTGTTGTTTGACAAGGATATTAAGGATTGGTTAAAGGCAAGATATACAATGTGATATTTTCATTTTCCAATTATTCAATACAATGGTTAGAGATAAATTAGACATTTTAGGGTAATAAAGAGTTTGTTTTCCAATTGATTAGAGTTAAAACATTCAATGGAAAAAGAAAGACACACATTATAGTTGTCAAATATTTATAGGAATTTGAAATGCATGCTCATTTTACAAGCTTGATCATGGAGCATAATATTCTCAATGCAATGAACTATTTGCCATTAGCAAATCCATTGTTCATTTGGTTGTTTGAAAGTTAATTTATGCAATGAATACAACTTTCAAAAATCAAGTGAGGTGGCTAAAGGGAAAGGAGTTGGTAGAAGTGATGGCTAACTTTAAAAACTAGCATGGTTTACCATTTCTCCATGGCGCTATAGAATAACATTAGTGATTTTTTTGTGGGTATGCTAAGCTTAATGATTGAAATTCACATCTTATGAATTTTGAGCTTGTACCATAAAGCTATCAATAATGTTTTCTTTGATCGAATATTCAAGGTGATAAAAAACTTTAGCCCTATATTCTTGGGACAAAGGTTGTACCCTTTGTATCTTGGTCGATGATTTCTCACAAGTACATTGAAAATGTGAACCATACCATACTTGACATGCTATGTAATGAACAATAGAGTTAAAATAGGAATTTTTAAAGAATTTTTTAAAAAAAGAACTTACATATCCTCTTTTCTACCTAACATGATGGTTTGTTATTATATCCTTTACAACATGATTATTGATGGTAAGGACTTGACATTGGAAGCTTGATTATCTAGTTTGAGTTTCAAACACAATGTCAACATTGATAATGTTCTTGGTAAAAAAGGTAATAAAAAGATTTCTATAGACCAAGCAACTGAAAATGAAGATAAACCAAAATTATAAGGTGTAAATATTTCAACAATAAATCAAAAAATCATTCATGAACAATACCTTAACAATATATGAAAAGGATATTGACATTTTAAACATGAATTTGCATTCCAACAAGGATGTTCATTAACATAGAAGGCATGTAATCTCACACCAACTTAGTGTTATGTATTGGGACAAATCTTGAATTAAAATTAATCAACACCTAGCCATAGTCAAGTTGTATTTAATATCAATTCAATTGCAAACAACCTTTACATTTTCATGTTTTAACAAGTTTGAAGCAAAATTTAGAAATGTAAACATTTAAGTTTTGTCCTAAATGAATGCATGGCACATATACCATAGTGTTGAGGTTAGATAACACATTCACCATGTCTACGACATTGGATAAAGAATGACAAGGTGGTGGGGAGCTTCTAGGATTTTTCTATTATGTAGGTTTAGACTAGGGGAAGGGTAGGTCGTGCCTCCTTCATCAAATTAAGTCATGAAGGGTCTTCTTGCTCACCATTCATAACCTTTTGAGGAGGATGAAGGTTGGATTATTCATAAAGTGTGGGAGTGGTAACTGAAATTATATGATGGGTGGGTTTTTGTGCAATTTCAAAGTTTGACACATCATGAAAAAAAGTGGAAGTATTCACCCATGAAGAAGCAAACTCCCAAAGTGAAGTCAAAAGGAAGGAGGCTTGAAGTGCAAAAATCATGGATGGGGCAAAGACATGGTGGTAATGGTTCAAGGGAGGTGTTTTATCAAGAAGTTTATTTGAAGGAAAATGGAGAGATTTAAGGGCATGTAAGTAAGAAGGTTTGAGGAATAAACAATGAGGAAATGGTTAAAGAAAAAAATAGTAGAAAATAAAGGCCTAAGAATATGGAGGAGGATTTTCCTTTTATGAATCTTTCTTTTTCCTCCTTTTAAAGTTCTGGACTTCTATTTTACCACGAGCTCAAAGTTCTTAATGAGTAAAATGGAGCTCATAATGTTTTATTTGGATATCTTGGGGGTTCATTTCATTTAGAATTTGAAGCATGAAAAATTATTTGTAAGGAACACATTTTATAATCATTATGAGAATTCATGTCCACCAGAACCGCATTGCTTTGCAATTAAAGCTCCAAAAGAACTAATATTCAATTACACTAAAATTAAAGCATGGAAATATGTGTAATTAATAAATAAAATGTCACATAAAAAAATCCGATAATTGTACTATAGTTGCAAATGGGACACCTATACAATATAATAAACGCATTGTACATACATACATAGTCAATCATGTTTAATTTTTTGAGAAATTGCACTTCAGTTGCATATAACAACTACATTACAATTAATGTAAATGTAACATCTAATCAACAACTATGTTGCAACTAGATAATAATAGATTATTAATATCTAAATTTGGATAATTAATTATTTGATAATTATGTCTTCTACACAAATTTATATTTAATGTTTATTATTTTTTCATTAATTTACTAACTATTAACTATTTATTAATACTCAGTTTACTCAATTATTATGAACTAACTAATTCAATTTAATAATTAAGTATTAATATGATTTAAATTCTAACTTAAATAATTAATTCATTAGTCAATCTTAGATAATTAATTTTTTGATAATAAATTATCCAAAGTTAAATAATTAGTTATTTGAAGTAATTAACTGAAAATTATATTAATTCAAATAAATATTTCAGATAATTAATTAATTCACATATATAATTATTAGATAATTACCTATTTAATTGTACAATTTAAAATTTAAAAAAAAAACACGAAAAAGTGAGATAATTTTTCTTTAGTTGCAACTCAATATGCAATTAATGTGCAACTAAAAGATTTAACCCATATGTTTTGTCTTTGAATTTCATCTCATAATTTATATAAAGAAAGTGTATTTTACTATGTGTTCACATTAAAATACATGTGTAAATTTGGGATGAATTTTTAAAAGTTTAACCCTAAAGACAAAACATAAAATAAAACAAAAATATTTACATGGCTACTCTTTAGTTCACCTACCCTTCCACTTTCTTACTTACTAGCCTACCTAGGTAATTAAGTAGGTAAGTAGTATAGCCTAATAGGAAGGACCTACTTACTTACTTATGCCTATGTATCAACCTACCTCTTATATATATAATTTTAATTGATAGTTACATGAGAACTTTTTATTATGCCACATGTCACAATCTAAGACCACATAACACGAACAATCATAATGGATGGTGGAGATCAATATTTCAAAAAAAAAAAAAATCATCAAAAAAAATCCCCACAATGTTATGTGTCAGATTTTGATGGATTAATGAAAAGTAACGTCAACATGAAATCACCATGGTAGTTACAAATTAGTTCTATTAAAGTTAAATGTTAGTTGTAATTGAATCACACAAATTGCATATGTATATGGTTTCACATATGGTGAGTTGCATCCTTTGCAACTCATGTGACTTGAATGATAACACTCACACATATAAAAATACATTGAATTGTAATGAGGTACAAATGGTCATTACAACTCAAAAACCTAATTGCAAGGCTAGTTGCAAATCACCTTTTTCTCAGAATGAATAGATTGTGGTAGAATTGGGGAATGGAATTTGGAAGATGTTGGAATGATAATTTAAAGACCTTAGTAAGGAAGAGGGGGGGAAACCCTTTTGCTCCAAGGATTTTATGTATTTTTACAAAAGAATATTATAGATCTTTGAAAGTTGAAATGAAGAAGGTTCTAAACCATTGTGTGTGTTGAATTCTACCAAATTGTAGATTTAATAGGGTTTTGGATGTGTGTGTGTACATAGGTTATATTGATTAATGGTGATGTTGTCCAATGTAAATATGGGGAGGAAAAATGTGGTTAAAGGTGTAAGATGTGTGATTATTGTTGTGTTTGTTGTCCAAAATGCTATATTAGAATGTGTGTGTAGGTGAATTCTATTGTGTGTGGATTAGATCCTGGTTTGTTAAGATTGTTGTCTAGTGGTTGATGTATATGCATGTTAAAATGTTAAGGTCATTTTGACTTATTCAATTGTTGTTTTAAAAAGGGGAATGGAAAGGATGTAAGTAGGCAAATTTGGAAACTTTGGCCACCTCATGGAAATGTTCATTAAGAAATTGGATCATTTTTGGTAAGTTGTATGTGACAATTTCACATTCATCCATGTATTCTTTTTGCTTGAAAAATATGTCACTTAACATTATGCACATGAACACAAGTGCCTAGGTTTATGTCTAATGGGCATCACCCTTTTCCAGTATCCATTGTGCATGCCTTTGTGTAAAAATAAAACAAATGTATCTCTAGGTGTTGAGGGCATAAGATTGCTTTAAAAAATTCTTAGACCAAGGCCCCACAAAATGGTGTTTGTTTATAATGTAGTGTCCATCAAATATGTTTTAAAGTAGATACCATCCTTGATGTTGGTCCAAACCATTGAAATTTCTAAGACAAACCATATATGGCCTTACATGTGTTTACTTGTTGAAGGTTCTTGAAAAATAAATTGTGAAAAGAACCTTTTCACCCAACCAATTACATATCATGTTACGTATGTATAGATGCATGTACAAATCTAATAATAAAAGTGTCATGATGTATTTATTTCCAATCTTCGTAAGTTTAGTGTTTTTTTCTTTTAGTCTTTTCATGCATCCCAAAAAATATTTACATTAATTGTTGACACATCTATAGAAATTGTTCAAAATGTTAAAAATTGCCTCAAAACTAAAAATTGTATTGAAAGGTGAAAAGATTTATTCTAAGAAATGTTTTTCCTTGAAATTTTGATAATTTAAAAAAAAAACTTATAATGAAATGTTCCTTTCATGTTTATGAGTTTGAAAATTTGCAAAATTCATGACCAAAAAAAAACCTTTGTGACCAATTTAGATCAATGTTTATGAAAATTTGGCAAGGTGTACTTAATAAGTAAAAAATACACCTTAATAATTTCTTAATGTTTATGCCATAATCTTAGGAGAAAGTATATCACATTTTTGATTTGTTGAAATGTTGAATTTGCTAGGCTAAGTTCATCCTTCTCAATTGGAGTGCTCTTGTTTGGTTTATTTATTTATTTTGCTAAAGTGGCAAATTTTTGCAACAAGTTTTTTTTTAAAAATTCTCAATTTTTTTGACAAAATAATTTAAATTCATTGAATAAAAAAACCATTGATGTCAACTACCCATCAACTAGTTCTCCCACAAGGTATCCATGTTTTTTCAAGTGGAGTGTACACAATGACCATGGACCTCTAAACAAACTAACAATGCCCAAATTGTCAAAAATGTTTCATGATAATAAACTTTAAAAAATAAATTGTTGTTCCAATTATATTTTAATTTCAATTTAAATTATGGGTCCACATACATTAAAACTATTATAGTTCCATACATAAATGGAGTTGAGAATTTGGTTCCCAAGTCCAATTCTTCCAAAAAAAAACCTCATATTGGAATTTATTGTGCATGCATAGATGCCAATTTTGAGCATGAACCAAGTTGATGATACTTTAAAACACACACTGCAAGTGTCATAGTGACCATATCACAAAATATAGTATGAGTTCTTGGGTTGATAACGATAGACACTAACTTTGATGGCTACCAAAACTTGGTCACCTAGCACTTTAATCACAACTTTGTTGAGTTGAAAGATGACAAAAGCTAGTTGAACATGGATTCAAGTGGAAAAAAAACCACAACCAATTGTTGAGTTGCCATTGAACCATTGTGAAAGAGATGATGGTTTCTTGATTTGATTTGAAACATGGGTTTTTCAATGTAAATGAACTCACATTGGATTTAATGTTGTAGGTATGGGGTACATATTTATACAACACAATTGATGGGACATGCATTTGTGATTACATGTGACCTTGTGGATGCCCATGTGGAAGTAACGATCAATGAACTAAGCCTCAACAAATAGGAATTCATTTCCAATGTCAACATAAGAAATAATGCACCATCTTGCATTCTCATATTCCCAAGCCCACAATATTGCATTTTTTCATAATGTTATACATGGCAATATATTATGTACAATTCGTATGTTGGGTGCCAACCACATTGACTTGAAAAACAATTTGGCAATCCCTTGGAAGTGGCACACAAGACTGCATCAAAATGGTCACAACTTGGATCATATGTTTGATTTGTTTACTCTTAACCCAAAATTGAAACTTAATATCCATCTCTTTGATATCCTAGGAACTTGGGCCAACCTAAGAATTTTAGATGAAAACATAGGTATATGATGAATGTCGGAAACCATGGAATTGGTGAATTTTTTGTTGAACATACTTTTCATGTTCATTCCTAGGTTTAATTGGGCTATCATCATAGTTGGCTTCCAACAACTTGTTTGTTTGCAAGAGGCCTTCCCGAAGCTAATGCTAAATTGATTGATCATTAAATTGCTTCAACATTTAGTTTGTATTTCATGCAAAAAAATTGCCTACAAATTATTTTTTAAGGAATTCATATATATACTATTGAATGCAACTTGATTCTATATTCATTTTCCAAAAAAAGGGGGGTGTATTTTCATTGGATTGGGTGGGATTAGACAAACATGTTTCACTTGAGTTTGGAGTTTGCATCAAGGAATTGAACCAATTTCATCTCACCCATCTCAACAAGTCCAAATTCAATCATGTTTTTCTATTCACTCCATGAGTTATTAATACCTTTAATTTGATGGAATTCCTTTGTGGTCCTACCTTTGGGTTGCTAAACAATGAATTGTTATATTAGCCATTCTCTCCATTTGTTGTAAAATTGTTGGAAACTTTTCAATGGTCAACAATAACTTGGGGTCCATGATTGTTTCCACATCACCCTTCTTGATGTGGGGAATGGTAATAAATACAAGGTTGATATTGTCGAGTGAAAGCACACTACGCAGTCCTGTTTTAGGTGTCACATTTGCAAATTTTCCTACATTTCTTTGAAACTTAAATATTAAACGTTAATATTTTCATTGAAATATCAAGAAAGGGATTCACATATGTAATGCTAATAGATTTGGAATTTTAAAAATGCCAAAAAAACACATCAAAATCTTATATATTTGATGAGTAATGAACTTTTGAATCTTAGTGACAAATTATGTTGCGCCTTACAAAACTCATGGATATGGACATTTATCTTACTATGTGTTAGTCTTATGTGTTTGAAACTTTGGTATATCAAATGAATTATGTTTAAGGAACTAAAGATCTATTGAATGAAATGAATGTGATTTTAATTTATTTTGTTATAGATTTTTCAAAATCCCAAAAATTGTAATTATATAAAAAGCCTTTTTAAACATTTTTAAAAAATCTTTTGTGATATTTTTTATATGTCTTATAACATCATGACTTGAAATTGGAAATGGAAAAAAAAATTACATTCAATATAATCTAAATATTCATATTTTAAGCCAATTTTTAATTACACTAAAAAATGACTTTGAAAAGGGACTCCATGATTTTTCGAAACTTAGCCACCTTAGTGTGTTTTTCACCCTACCCGTATCACAATTGAAGTCTAGGGCACTAAGAAAGGTCATCAATTCCAACAAAACTACACAAAAACTATAGACTCCACTTTCTTACGTAGCTAGTAATTATGGAAGTACTTGAGGTTGAAATAACCTAATGTTCCTTGCAGCACATTTGAAACATGGGTTGCATCTAGGCCAAGTCAATTTGGAGATTCCACCCAATCCAAATATTCAGCAAAATACTTCTTATTTTGCAAATGTTCACTTAGGTTTCCATTTGGAACATACTTGTACACGAATATTGGTACTTCAGTTTCAAAACAACACCCATGAAATTGGAAAACGTTACAATGATTGATTTGAGAAAGCACATAGACTTCATTTAAGAATTTGTTATGAGCCACTTTTATCCATATGGTTTGTTTTTTTCATTCCTACAATCAACCCACCAAATTTTGAATCAAGTGTCCCTTTGTAAACTATTCCAAATCCACCAACCTTAAGCTCTTACTCACTTGCAAATCCCTTAATTGTTCTTTCTAGAGTTTTCAAGGAAAAAAATGTTGCAATCAATTTGCCATCAAGTAATGATGTGAAAAAACTTTCATCTAGCCTAAAACTTCAAAATTTCTTCTAGCAAATACATTATGCTTTCTCATGTTATAGCAAAACAATGATATCAAAACAACTCCAAGCCTCACAATTAGTTGTGACCAATCTTGTCATAGGATCCACACAGTGATGGTTTCATTATTGGCCAATTTTTAGACAACTCCATGTGCATGATGTCACAATAGCTGATCAAAACCTTAGAAATATGGAAATGATTCAAGTCTTTTATTTAAATATATGAACTTTGAGCAATCAACAAGGTCAATTTCCAACTATGTTGAACTTGCATACTTGCAATTAGTAAAAGGTGATTTGTTGTTGTATTGTTCAAATAAATTACACATCATGTGCCATTTTAAAAACCATCTCCATAGAATTCACATCACATTAGTTGTGTTGATGATGAACATGGTGGGCAAGATGTTAAAAATTTGATAATAAACCCCAAACTTTAGTTTAATGTTACCCTTTGGTTTTAGTTTAAGGAATTATTTTTACTTTGATTTGATAGAACCTTGGGTTTGATTCCAAATCTAATATTCACATTTGAAGACTCTTGGTTTCTAGTTCTTTAACAAATATTCTTAGGTGGCTTCATTTCCTAATTGGATTTGGTTCTACCTACTTACCCACAGCCCATAATAAAAAAAATTCAAGTTTTTAGCATTGTACAATGAAGGCGTTCGTTTTTTGTGACTTGGTGGCTTGCCAAAAAAAGGTTTGCAGTTTGCAACCTATATTTAAAAGGATTTAATTATTTTTTTAAAACCTTGAAATTGCCACATTTCAAGGAATTGTTTTTTGAACTTGTCATATTTAGATCATAGGCCTAAGGAGTCATTTCACTTTTATTACCAATGGCAAGCAAAAGAAAAAGGGGTGCAACTTATTGAAAAAAAATTAAAAATATAATTTATTTAAATGTAAATAGGGTATTGATAATTCATATGAAGAAAATTTTGAGAATACAATTAAAATATATTTAAAGTATGCTAGGAATATGTCATTATTTCATAGCATATTAAAAAATGTCTTTTTGATTGAGGTGCTTCTTAAAATATACAAGGAGTGACCTCCTTAGAACCATAGGTCCTTCTATGTGTCCAATATATATTACCATAATACCTTGGTAGATTCAGCACATGAATGTTGAATAATTAATTTAATTTAAATTTCTTAATTAGGCATTTAGGTTTTTAATTTTGAAATTTTTGATAATAAAAAATAAACTTATTGTAAGGTATATTTATTTCAAATAATTTGAATTGTTTTAGTGAGTAGGTGGACGTCTCTTTAGTATCCTCCCTCTTCAAAACAACCAAAGTTCAAACTTTTACACATCAAACATTTTTTTCAAAATTTTAGCAAATTAAAAAAGAAATTGATAATTTTTTTGGTAGATCAAAAAATAACATAATTTATGCTAAAATTGCCAAGATATGGCAATGTATAATAGGGTTTGAAAATATAATTTTTCTTTTCTCTTAGGGCTCTAACCAAATTTGGCTAAGTCCACTTGCAGATGATCATTGGTCCACCTACTTCATAAACTTGAAAAAACAAACCTTGTGTAAAAACAACAAAAAGTGACCACTTATATCAACTATGCATACCAAAAGAAAAAAGATTGCATACTTGAAACATGTTCCAAAAATACCAATTACATTCTTAATGATGAACCCCCACTTCACCTTGAAATTCAATATCTAGAAAAATGATTTTCTCCCCTTCAAACTAACAACATGTCCAACCCCTATTGAAAAACAATAAAAAAATACAAATTAAAAAATAGAAATTATACTTTATTTTTTAGAAAATCAAAAATTAAAACTTATATTAAATGGGTTTTGGGTGTATGCCCTATTGAATGGTTCAATTCTATGACAATCTTTTTTGTTTTTTTGCAATATTCATTTTATCTCAATGTTTCTTAGGAGAACATAAAATATATTTTTTCATTATTATTTTTCGTTTTTTCACATGTCATTATGTTATATTTCAAACATTGTTCCTTACTTTTATTTTTATGCGAATAATTAAAACTACAAATGAAAAAATGAGGTTTGTAAGTTTTTTGATAATTTAGTTCAAAAAAGAATTCAAGAATATATATAATTTAAATATTATAATATTGGCACATAATCAAAAGTAACATTATAATCATAATTAGTCACATCTAGATGATTGATTTTAATCACATTTAGTCATGAATGAGTGCAAGGTTGAGTGGATGAAAGAGAGGCAGACAAAAGAGAGGTGGATAAAAACATGTAAATCCATTTGGGTAACATTTCCTTTGTATTTTTTTCAAATGTCAGGATGACTATGTATTTGAGTAGCAACAATCCATTGATTTAAAATAACATTTTTCCACCTATGTTCAAACCACTTAAAAAATCATTGTTTTGTACATGTGTGCACAAGTCTAGCATAATAATATATTGTTTCCAACATGATGTAGACTTGTAAACAATCATTGTTTTTAATGATTTAAAAAGTTCATAAAGAATAACATAAAATTGACATGATGTGAAATTGATACTTGCCTCCATTGAAATATTAAAGTTATTCATAAAGTGGTGCCCAATTGGGCCCTACTTTTGCCTTGTTTTTGCTCTCTTGTTTCTTATTTCGTGTTAATCATAATGTGACTAGATAGGGATACAAATTAACAAACCCCATGATGGCATCCCCAAATTGGGCGCATCAACTTATTTTTTCCACACATGGGCTACCCACCTCTAACATATGATATAGGGGCTAAATATTTGGGCTATGGATAAAGGGTTAGGATTTTATGGGTTTAAGGTGCTAAGGGGCTATTGGCTATGGTTATTGGATATTGGTTATGGATATTACACTAGGGCTATTATGGTTATGACTATTGATTATTGGTTATGGCTATGGTCATTGCTCATGGTTATGGCTACTGTTTATGGCCATTAGTGATTGGCTATTGGTTATTGGTTATTTTAAGATTTAGGTTTGGGCCTTATAAAATTTAATTTTTAATGGTTAGGGGTTAGTTTTCAAAGGTAAATATTTGAGGTTTTAAGGTTTAATTTTTAGGGTGGTTTAAATTTGGGCTTTTTGGGGTGAGATTTTTTGGGTTGTGTAGTTTAAGGTTAAGGTTTAAACTTGTAATTTTCGGTTTAGATTTGGGCATTTTTAGGTCTGAATTTTAGGGTTGGGCTTTATGATTAAAGAATTGTAATTTTAGGGTTTAGGGTCTAGTTTTTAGAGTTGATGTTTTGGCTTTTTAAAGGCTAATTTTTGGGTTGAAGGGGTTAGTTCTAGGGTTATGGTTTTAAAAGTATGGTTTGATTTTTAAATTTTAGGGTTATGGTTTAAGGTGATAGGGTTTTAAATATGGCTTGTCCTTGTGTACAAATTGAAGTTAAAACATTAAAATTTGTAATTAAAATTAAGAAACATAACCATGGAATAAGGTTAATGATGAAAGTATTGTTAAAGATGTTAGTTTAAAGTTCATGTTTTTGTGTATGTATAATGAATGGGTTGAAAATCAGCCCAAAAGGGTGGCTTTAGATGTAAGGTAAGTTACAACCTAGGATGTAGATTAAGATTCCCATGTGGATTATATAGGGAGGATACGTTCCTTCTTCTCTTGCCTTGAGGATATGTTTTCTGCAAGCCCTTCAAATAATTCTTCTTCAAATGGTGAATTGTGATGATCATTTCACCTCATCTTCAAGTGATGAAGATATCTTGGAAGACATGGATCAAGATAAACTTTTCATTTTTCAAACAATGGTAGTGGCAACAACTTTCAATTCTAATGACTTGTTGATTTCACATGAGATGGAGGAGGGGGGCAATTTGTGTGGACCGACTATTGGTGTTTAAGGTGTTTTAAATATTATAGGAGGCACACCAACATTATTCAAGAGTTTGATGAACTTTACATTGGAGGAATTTGACGAGCTAGCTTCTCAAATGGTTCCTACCATTAAAGCCAATATAGATGCACATGTGAGCTTCTTTTTTCATATTTATTTTCAATTTTAAGCTAGGTTTGATTTTTAAATTTAAGGTAAGGTTAAGGGCTAAGATATGATTTTAAAGGTTAGGGTGGGGTTTACAGGGAAGGCATTTGGGTTTAGTGTTAAGGTTTAAAGTTAAGTTTTTCATTTTTTTTAAAGATTTAATGTTTAGGGTTTAGGGTTTTTATTTTCAGGTCTGATTTTTTGTAGGGTTTAATGTTTACAAGTTAAAGTTAGGGTTTGTAGGTTTGATTTTTGAGGCTTAAAAATAAGGTTTAGTGTTTTGGGTTTAAGGGCAAGGTTTTTAGGTCTAATTTTAGGGTTTAAGGATAGGATTTAACATTTAGGCATTAGGTTAGGACTTTTAGGTTAGAATTTTAAGGTTAAAAAAATAGGTTTATGGTTTCAAGGGTTAGGGTTAAGGTTTTCAAGTCTATTTTTTAGGGTTTATTGTTAAGGTTCAAATTTTAGATTTGATTTTTAAGGCTGGGGTTTAAGGTCTTGTTTTTAGGGTTTAAGGTTTAAGTTTAACCATTTTTAGGTCCATTTTAATGCTAGGGTTGAAGTTTTCAAATCTGATTTTTGTTTTGCATCATAATAGGTGAAATTCTAGTTATATTAAATAGGCTATCAAAATTGATATTTGAATATAGTCTTTTCAACTTCATTCTCTACATGAAACATAATATGTCACTATGTATGATGCTTTCATGTGGAATTGGTTGAAATTTGCATTATGTGATGATGCATTGTTCATTACAACATGCATCAACTATGCACTTGTGGATGAAATTTGATGGGCCTGACACAAAGAAAGCGTGACCTTGGGCATAATTTACAAGAATTGTAAGGGTGTATTAAGTTCATTAATGACATTTTGATTCAAATCCATAAGCCTTGGTAGAATGAAGCACATGGTACATGGTTTAATGGGTGAAAAAAATCTATGCAATGAATAGCATGAACATTTTGGACCATCATGAGTTATTCATCTTCGTAGACATTGGCTATTTTAATTCTTACCATGATGTGAACATTTTATTACGTTAAAATGTTTGTAAAGATTAACATCAATGCTTCACCCATGGGAATGAATATTTTGAATACCTCTCGGGAAATCCAAGCTATATGGGTAAGGAAATTTATTATGGACAAGATAGGGCAATAGAAGTTGGTGTCAGATGTTGACCATGTTGTAGTGTGAACCTACAAACAAGATGGATGCATGTTTTAGGGTGCAAGTAAAATGGGGCATAGGTGGGTTGAAAAGAAAATGGATGCACTTCAAGAAAGGTTCAATTCAACAAAAACCAAAATATTTGCTTTTCTTTTGAACCACAATTCTCCTAACCAATGTCCTACACATGAAACACATGGACTTCACATACGAGGTCATTAGTGATCAAAATGCTAACACATCTACACATGATTGGGCTAGGGATTCTAACTTTAAGTTCAATTTTGCTCTAATCTTTGTTTTAAATCCATCCTTTATGATGACACCTAGCTCTCTACATGTCTTCAATTTATTAATCTTCACTTTATTCAACCTTTCATTGTTTGTTGATTTCAACCTTGCCACTTAGGAACACATTTTGATTTTCAAAGGTTGTGAATAAGCAAAATGCCATTGTTGCCATGTTCTTAGACTAGTTTTGCAACATTTCCACCTTGGTCATCAACTTCTCACCATTATCACTTACAAATGGTGTAGAGTTCCATGAAGCACTAGGATTAATATATGAAAGCTACCACTCCAAAAAAATGAGATGATGTGGTTGATGATCTGAATATAGGTGCCCCATCTATCAAACTTTGATGTCTTTTAGGATGTTCCTTATTACATGCCCCTATGCGGCCTTTAAACATTCCAATATTGCAATGTTACTCTTTTAAAACCTTTTTCATTGTTATTTCTTGTTTTTAATTTTTTTTCATTTATCGCATAGATCATCTTTCAAAGTCCTTTCTACAAAAACTAAATCAAGGTAAGTTGCTTTGGTAATATACATAAACTTGATTCCACATAAAAATAATTAGTTGAATCATTTGTTTTTTACCCATTTTGTAATTTGCAAATTGCAAGTGATAGGAAATTGCCATGGTGCTAAGGTGGAGAGATTCCACAATTTGTTTAAGTACCTTCTTTCTATGAAGGACCTTGGTTTTGTGCAACGCAACAAACTCAAATTGTTACGTCTTTTACACATCAATCTCCAACTTTGTGCTTGCCTAAAATTCTTCCATTTTTTGGAAACATACACATAGCCCAAAAAACCATTCATAATCACTATATTGAACCAAAACCAAACAAGATACCATTAGAATAGGCATTAGATTTCAAACCAAGATAGTCATTGGATTAACAACCAAAATAATCATTGGATTTTAGACCATAACAATAGATAATCATTGGAAATAAGACCAAAATTCATTAAATTTTCCCATGTCAAAACAATAATTGGATTTTCAATTTCAAAATAAACATTAAATTTTATGTGTCAAGATAGTCATTAAATTTTCCATTTCAAGATAATCACTAAATTTCCCATTTAAAGGTGGCCATTAGATTTTCCCATGTCAAAACATTCCTTGGATTTCAAGTCTAACCATAACCATTTTGCAATTAAACCTATGTTAAACCATTGTTTGTGGGTTTGAGCATAAATGGCAAAATGTTGTGACCATCAATATTCATTCAAAAAAACTTATGGTCATTATCTATAGATCTTGGAAGGATTGGTTTTGACCAAGGTCATTTCATTAAAAGGTGAATGCACACAAATCCACACATAAATGCCTTAAATAAGAATGTGAATAGCTTCAAAGGGTTCATGCCCACAAATAAACACCATTACCAACATCCTATGATACCCTAGGAATTAGAGCATACTGAAAAGACCATCAAATGTGCCTATAGGGCTTCAAGTAGTTCATTAACATCAAATATGTCACCACTAGAATCCTATAGTACTTTAAGTCCTAATCCATTTTGCACTTCCACCCAAATTAGGCCAAGTGGAAGGAGTTCATCCAAGCCACTAACCTATGGTTGTTTGGTTGACCATTTTCACTTGAATGTGTGCATAGTGGATTATTAGTGGATTTCATATTGAACTTTTAATGGATTCATGGTTTTAGTGGAAAGTAATCGATTTTAGTGGATGGGAATGGTGCATGGTGGAATCATAGTGGACACATTTAGATCATTCACGATTCCCACTATGAATGCACGTGGGTGGAATTAAAAGGTTTTTCCCATTCAATGTTGGGTGGGAATGGATTAGGACCATGTTTTCTAGTAGTGAGCTAGAACATTGTAGGATCATATTAAAAATAACAAAACAATGCATGTAAAGTTTTAAGCTTAAGAGGTCCATACACATCAAATGAACACTAACACAATATTATGCAAGAACTTCAAAAGCTTTGAAAAGACCATCAAATTTGTTTCTAAGGCTTCAAGAGGTTCATACACATCAAATTTACACCACCACTAGAATCTACAATACCCTAGGGGTTGGAACATTGAAGGATAACACCAAAAAAATGTTCAAATGTGCTTGTAGAGTTTCAAGAGGATCATACACATCAATGAACACCACCACAATATTCTTCATACATTCATACCCACAAATAAACATTTGCACTTGAGTTTATAGTACCTTAGGGGTTGGAGCATTGAAGAATCACATCAAAGACACCTAAACCATAATTATAAAATTTCACAAGGTTCATACACATTAATTAAACGCTAAACCTGAATCTAAAACACCATCGCATGAATCTATAAAGCCATGTGAGCACCATAAACATCAAATTAAAAAAGGTCACCAAATTATTTCCATGCACATAATTTGATTTCTTTTATAAGTGTTAATTGTTAGCATCATTTTTCATTATCAAGTCACCCATATGCAAACATAATTCCATGTATTTGATTTCAAATTGCAACTAAGTTTTAAGAAAGCACCTTGGACATCCTTGGGCTACAATCATTCAACAATAAAAGGGATTGTCAACTTTCGCAATATGCATTGATATCATTGATCATATGATATTCAATGACATCATTGATCATGTTACGTTAAATTTTGTTTACTCAATAAAGACACTGCAAAATTGAAGGTTCCATGGGTAAGCAAGTCAAAATATGTTTAATGACAAAGGCATCCATGAAAGGAAGGAATAGTTGGCTTGGGTTTTCACATGCAATATTGATGTCTATGGGTTGTGACGTCAATTTTTTTTCAAATTTTGGAGTTGTTGGAGCTTTCTACCTATGATGAATGGGTTTTGGCCTAGATGGTTCCTAAAAATTTAGTCTTCTTAGAATTAATTTTTCAAAACATTTCAAGGATTGTGCAAGCCATCCAACAATTAGAGTTTGTAAAATCTCATAAACTTTGTGAGCAAATTGACCAAACAAACATAGAAGGTGACCATAATGAAAAGATGAATGCTTAGCAAAGGGTGCAATTTTCATCTTGACAATTGTAAATGCCTTTAACTCATCTAAAACATTAAATTTTAACACCATTTTCTACCTAGTTGCTAGCCCGACTTTATGTAGATATTAAAGTTAATAAATTCAAATTAAGTCCTTAAATTGAGAAATCCAATATTTATAGTACATTTGCCCCATTTGAACCACATTTATATTGCAAAATATCTCATAATTTACATTTAGTTTAATCCATTCAACTTTGCATTGACCTTCACATTAATCAATTCAAACAATTCCATTTGGATGTCACATATGTCGTGTGTACAACATAACATAATGTTATTTTTTTATTACATATTTAATTTTAAAAATAAAAAAACATATTTAATTTTGATATTAATCAAATTGAAAATAATCAATCATTTCAAACAAATGAACTTGATTTTAGTCACAATGCCAATAATGAAAAAATCATGTTTTGTAATAGTGGCATAACCAACAATAATGAAAAATAAGATAACTTATTTTTCATTCATGAAATGAACATCTATTATGTTTTCATCCAAGAAATGATAGGATTGTGGAGATGTTGGGTCAATCAGAGCTAACATCAACACCTTGTGTTATGAATAGTAGGTCACTAAATTAAATGAAGGTCAAAAGTTATTATGTGGAACCCATGACCTAGTAGCTAATTAGGGCATGGAGATTCTCACTACAATTAATTATGATCACATGGTGTTGACACATGTATTCAACAACATTTGAATTACATTTGATTAAAGGATATTATTTGAAATGATGAATTATCAATGTTTGGACTTGTGAGTTTTATTCAAAATCCTCTTTTTCAAACGATCCCCAATCCTTACTTGGTTTTGAAAGGGGGGTAAAATGTTCAACCTAAAGGTGTCCTTTGAGTATTTAAGCATAATTGACAAGGCTTTTGTTGGTGTGTAAGGTAGACAAGGTATAACCTAGTTAGGGCCTATATAAGGTGTTATCATCAAGCATTGCAAGTATTTTGATGAAGAGGATTACAAATATGCATTTAATCGTTGAAACTTTTGTGTGTTGGTGTTTGTCTAAATTGATGATAATAATAGAGATATCCTCAAATTCAAACCATATCCCATGCTAGATTTCATGTTAAATTTTTCATTTCACCTTGATTTTACATTTTTCCTTAAAGTCCAATAAATAAGGACCCAAACTCAAAATAAGGCATGAACACATGGGCATTTCCTTGAACTATAACTACACCTTGTTTATTTATGTACCTCCCCTCTTACCTAGGTGTCTACCTTCTTACCTAAGGGATTTACATACCTAAGTACCTACCGAGGCTACCTACCTTCCTACCTAGACCCCATCTTACTTACCAACCTAGGCTACATACATAACCCCCCATTCTACCTACCTTCCTATTTAAATTACCTACCTTTCTATCTAGGCTACATAAGGTACCTATCTATTGCCCACCAACTTATGACTTACTTAGGTTACCTATCTACCCATTTACATACTTAACCACCTAGGGTGCCTACCCACACAAGCTACTTACCTTAGTCACTTTGTACCCACCTATACTACTTATTTGCTTAGGCTATTTAGAACCTAAGAAAGTTACCTAGAAATGTTTCTTCTACCTCCTTTGGAAACAAGGGATGAAGGACCAAACTAGTTTGATGTCAAAATTAGATGTTATTTTAATTGGGTTATGTACCTAATTTTAGCCAAACTAAATGTGTAGATCCCCTAAAAATGTTATTTTAAGGATATCTCAAATATCTATTGCATTTTTTAGCCAAAGGAAAGTTGTATTGTAAGGTCTATGTAAATTTTTCAACAAGAGGAGGTTGACGTTTTTTTGGAACTCAAACCATGCTAAGCATGATTAATTGTAGCCCCAAATGTTATAAATCACCTCTTAGCAAGCAAGTCATAGTAAAAAGGCACTTGTATCAAGCTAATAATACTCCCTTCCCCATTAGGTCTTTTGGGGTAGGCAAAAATATTTGTATTGTCATGACATTTCCATGACTATAAAAACTAAAAAACCAGTTAAGTCCAGATGAAAGAGAGATATTTTAAAACATTTGTTCTTGCTTTTTGTTTTCTAAGAGCATCTCCATCCCATAATTATAAATTTCCCCAAAAAAAAACTTAAAGTTTACTTATTGGGTGTCCTCACCCCATAAATATGTTAAAAATACACTTTAAACAATAAAAGACCATTTACATCATTCCATGCGCAAATCATTCTCACTAACCAAAATCATTACAAGAAATTCCTTTTTAAGGTGTCCCTCATGGCACCAACATTTTGGTCACATTTAATACACATTAATAAAATTTTCATTATCTTGCCACAAATTTTAAATATCCAAAACTATTGAAGGCTCACAATTGTGAAGGCAGAATTTTGCTCACTAGGGAGCAGGGGAACAACTATATGTGCAAATTAGGGAGGAAAGCCTAGGGTTTAGAGTTTAGGGTTTGGCTAACTTGGTTAAGAGCTTGGTTAACTTCAAATATCACTTATCAAAGACATGCCAAACAAATGAATTGTAATCTCAAACATCAACCTCAAACCATATTTTGTGTCAGTTTTAAAATAACCTTAAAAATGACAGATATTGCAATCCCATATTTGAAACAAATTAATCAATCATGTGGCTATGTAGTAAGGCTCAGTTCAAGGTCCCCTCAGGGCAGTGTCTCTTTTACTGGTGAATTTTCGCCAAATTTTGACCTGAAAAATATGATCTCGACCAGTACAAAGGATTTTTCACCAAAAAAAAAAGACCTAAATTCACCAGAAAAATTGCCAGATTTTTATGATAAGTTCCAGTAGTTGCCAAGAATTTAGAAGGATTCTGATTTTTTTCTACTCTAGTATGTAGCCAAATTTGGCTAAAACATCTTATGGATGATTGCCACTTCAGGTACATCAGAAAATTGGGAAAAAAAAAATTAAAAAAAAAAAATCCCTAGTTCCTAGCTTCAACCTACCAAGCTCAGTCCATAGTTCAAAACTTATCAGAGACATTGTCGGACCAACAATTTCAAGGCTAAGCCCCACCTTGGTTTAAATTCTCAAACGCCACCCATGGCATGAGGGAGATGCCTTACCGATGATTTCTGGGCTGGGTCTCACCTAGGCCTAGGTTCTCCAAGCCCACTCACCCATGGCATGTGTATTATGTTATGTTATGGGTGGGAACTAAGGGTTCACTTTGCAGTGGCTGGTAAGAAGCTAAGCAAATGCTGCACACATGCGGAAAAGACTAGTGTGAATTTGATCTGACTGCTGCTCAGTGTTTCTGATTGGGTAATCATAATGATTCGTCCAGGTGGTTCACTATTAGTCCTCCCCAACCTACTGGCTGTTCCAGTTTCAGTTATATGGGCGGGGTTGCAAAAATGTAAATCACTAAACTTGGATGTGAAAAATATTTTTACAGGGTAACGTACCGAGCACTGCTGGAGATGCAGTAAAGATATTTTGTACTTCACTTTTTCTGCAATATGCAATCCCAAGGATGTGTAAGAGAAGGCCGAGGGAAATGGGAATCACAATGCTATACCCCAATTTGAAGCATACAGTAAATTTTTTAACCATGTTCTTGCTATAATATCATTTCGATGGTGGATTTGCATTAATTTTCTCGGTAGACAAAGTGGTGTGCTTCAATAATGCCAGACAAGTGAATCGGTAAACAGTGCACTGCACCCGTGCTTGTCATGATGTGGGGTGGGGAAATTTAGGGTTGTCTACGTGACCACTATGGAAAGTGCATGGAAATCGTTCCTTCCCAATAAAGTTTGGTTAGTAAAAAACTTGCATGTGCACATTGGGGACCCTCTTTGTATCATCCATTCAAAAAATCTCCAATACCATACCCAATTGTGTATGAACTATGAACCAAAAGAGTTACCAAGGTTGCACCTTAGTAACTTATCATGTAAACCCTCCTACTTCCCCCTCACACTACCGTAGGTGATTACTGAAGTAAGTAGGGGAGCGATATACATGATTATTATATAGGTCAATAAGTGGGTAAGGCACTTGTTTATTAGTAGGTGGGTAGATCTGCATGTGGATAGTTTAGTACATAGCTAACCACAGTGGTTAGCTACAGTGGTTAGCTATTGGACAGGAATACAATGAAAAAGTGTTTTCTGTTCACATACTTACCATCCATCTTGCATGTTGCGCTGATGGGTACTGGTTCACTTTGGTCAAGGTTGTGAGCTCATGTACGCCCTACTGATATCCAAGTGGGGATTTGCTCAGGTCTTGTACAAGTTCCAAATTCATATTACCGTGAACCAGCACCCACCAGCTCACCATCCACTGGATGCCCGTTATTACTCAGTTGTGGATGAACCTCAACTAAGTTAATATTTGGTTTCACCTCGGTAACCAATTCTGTAAGAAATAGGTCTCATACTTGGTTGGTAGGTAGGAAAATAAGTAAATACTAAGTAAATAGATGGTTTATACATATGTTAATGTAATAAGGGCTGTTTTTACTATCTACCTACTAACAGCCTGCTTGTGAGTTGTTAGGGGGGGTAAAAAGAGAGTAACTGAGGTAATTACCATAGTTAGCTAAGGAACTGAAACCCAACAGAAAACTGTTCCCTGACCACTTACCATTCATCCTTCATTGTGCACTCATGGGTTCTGGTTCCTTCATGCTTGCAACCACTATAGCCAAAGTCACTCAAACTGGTCATTCAAACTGGTCATTGAAAGCTAATTCATTTGAAAAGGAAAATATGAAAAAGTTTGAACTTGGAATTGTCAAGATGGACTTGGAATAGAAAGCAATCCAAGTCCAATGTACCATTTCTCATTGAAATTTAATTCAATGAAGAAATACAAATCAACTAGCGAAATTTAATTCAATGAAGAAATACAAATCAACTAGCGTAGAATTGTTCATCACCAAACATGTATTGAACATTTAGCAATATTTTTTTCATTCCTTAACCAAATTAAGCAATTTTTGTGTCATTGGATGTGCAAATTGGAGGTTTCCAAATGGCACAAAAATGGGATGTTACTCCTCTTTAGTTTGAGCCCCATATCTTCATCATTTTGAGTTTGTCTTGAGTGATTTAAGACTTGATGAGTGCGCCAAATAAAGTTTTACAAAACTTCTTTGAATTCCAGAGGTAAAGATGCAATGATTAAAGATTTTAAGCTTGAAATCCTAATTTATTTTAATTCACCCCTGGTTGAACATTGAACCGTTTACACAAAAACACTCTACATCTTTCCTTATTCCTTTCTCGATTTGAGCAATTTTTACCATGTTGAAAGCACTAGGCAGAAGGCTACAAATGTTCTTTGAGCTTTAGAAGCAAAGGAACAATGTGTGCAGATTCAACCTCTTTCGAGTTCTTAAATGTTCTTTCACTGGCTTATCTATCCCATACATATATTTTATTTTATGATCATAAGAAAGAAAGAAATGAAATTAGAAGGTGATAGACCACCCTTAGTACCTAACCCGGTTAGGCACTAATTAATGATTTTGTGAACACTTAACAAGTAAAAGGAGGTTGAATCCTCACACAATGTTCCTCTGGTTCTGAAGTTCAAAGAACATTTCTAACCCTCCACCTAGTGCTTCCAAAATCACAAAAGTTTGTCAATTCAATAAAGGAATGGAAAAAATAAAAGATGTTTGGTGTAAGGGGTTCAATGTCTAATGAAAGGTGAATTATAACAGATTAGGATTTGGAGCTTAAAATCTTTGATGGTTGCATCTTTGTCTTTAGAATACAAAGATGTTTAGTAAAGCTTTAGTTGGCGCACTCAGCAGATTTTAAATCACTCAAAACAAATAAAAAATGATGAAAATACAGGGTTAGAACCAAAGTGGTGTTTAGAGTTATTTTTCTGCGTTGCTCCTTTACTTCTGAAACTGAAAGAACATTTGTAGTCCTCCAGTTTGCATGTTTAATAGCATAAAAATAGCTCAATTTAGTTAAGGAATGAGAAAAAATATTGAAAAGTGTTCAATGATGAGTATGTTTTCGGTGATGGGCAATTCTACCTTAGAAGATTTGCACTTTTGCCAAATCTAACTAGGTCTTGTAATTGCTTGATGCATCCTTAAAAAAATCTTAAGGTGAAAGAAAATCTGAACTAGCCCTAGGTATTAGAGTATAGTACATCAGCAACCCATTGCTGATGTACTACCTACCTAATTCCTCTTGTCTGGGCAACCGACATTGCACATTTTTGTCAACAATACTTGGGCTTTGAGTTGCTTGGCATTACTACCAGTGATGATCAATTGACATAAGGTGAAAATATTAACTCAAATTTCACTATTGCTTAAATAAATCTGGAAAACAGCCATTGCACATATTTGTCAACTAATACTTGTGGCTTTGTGTTGCTTTGCACTACTAGTGATGATCAACAATACTTGATGACTTGGGCTTTGTGTTGCTTCGCACTACTAGTGATGATCAACAATCAATACTTGATGACTTGGGCTTTGTGTTGCTTTGCATTACCAGCGATGATCAATTGATATAAGGTCAGAATTTGAACTCAAATTTCACTGTTACTTAAATATATCTGGGAAACAAAAACTGCACATTTTGTCATTTTTGTCAACAATCTTTGAGCGGTAAAGTAAGGAGAAGAAGAAGAAGCGAAAAAAAAAGGAAAAAATAGAAAAAGTTGTAGAGAGCTTTGAGCTTCTCAATTTTGTGTGCTTGTGCTTGTGTGTGTGTGTGTTTGTGTGTGGTATGAGAGGAGCTTTGAGCTCCCTGCTCCTTGTGTGTGTGTGTGTCTCCTTTTCTCTCTCACACACAAGTCCTTTACAAGCTCTGCAAATTTGGAAGCTGGAGTTGCAGCAGAAGTGGTTGACAAATGGTGGTGGTGGTGCTGCTGCAGTGAGACAGATGTAAACAGTCGTGGGTGTTAATGTTGTGTTGCAGTCTCAGCTTCACCAGTTTCCAATCGAAGCTGCTGCGGCTAGCTCCTAGGTGGTGTTCATTCTTCTTCAAAGCTGCTGCTGCTAGCTCCCAGGTGGTGGTGATTCCTCTTCAAAGCTGCTGCCGCTGCTGATCGGTAGTAACTGTAGCTGCTGGAGCATCATCATCATCTGCATCGGAGCCGGACATGCCGGGACGAAAAGAGGTGAAAGAGTATGAAGTGAGCCCCAGGATTCTGAGGTTCACACAACTGGACATCGGGGCACATTTTAAGGAACCATATCAGCACACCAAGATCGAGGATGCGGTGAATATGATCCTGCGCCAAGAGAAAGCGCCATCCGATTTCGGGAAGCTCAGAGTCGTGAGGTATGATGATGAGTTCTGGTCTCTCGACAACCGCAGGTTATGGGTGTTCAAAAAAGCCCGGGTGGAGAACGTCACGGTGCTTGAGAGCAAGTATCACGCTAAGGTTCCCCGCTTCCAAGCTATGCTCGATGACCCGCAGTTGATGAACAAACTGCGGTCAGAAAATTTCGTCCCCAGGATTCGTGGGTCCAAGCCACCGCACTTCAAATGCGGTCCTCATGCCAAATTTCCTCGCGTTCATCAAGTAGCAAACGCTCATTTGCGGAAGCCTGCAGCAGGTAAGGATCAAGCAGCTCCAGAGACGGCGGTTCATGAACAGCAGCAACAGTTCGTTTATAGAGTAGTGCAGCGAGCTGGCGGGCCTCTGTCGATTGCAGCTGGGTACAGCTCTAGTAGTACTTATATTGCGAGATCTCAATCAGCAGCTGCGAAGAAAGTGGCACATTCTCAAGCTTCGAATCTTCTGCCGGCTGACTATAAACAACCAAATAATCGACCAGTTTACACAAGAGTACAGCAGGTGCCAGGAGCAGCGGCAGCAGTTACTGCAGCCGGTGTCTCTGTTGTTGCGGCCGGATCGAGTCATGTGAAGAACTATCATCCTTGGAATCCATCACTGCTGCATGAAGGTGCCTCTTCTTCTGTAGTCAATGGATACTTCCCGAAACAGGATCAGGCATCACACCACGTCATTCAGATTCCCTCGGATCTGCCAGACCGACTAAGAGCAAAGCTACCTCCAGCAGCTACTAGGGATCAGGATTGGTATTCAGCTCACAGGGGAAGAAGAAGCAACAACCACAAGAACCACAAGCATCGCTTGAAAACTACACCGAAGGCTTCTTCCGCATTTGCTGGAAGTATCTTTGGCAAATCTGTCGTGGTTTCTTCTCCAGACTTTACAGCAGGTGGTACAGGAGGTGAAGACTCAAGAGGAGGAAAGTGGAGCTACCAGGGTCATGCCAAGGTAATCATGAAATGCTCTAGAGTCTATATAGCCACAGCAAAAGTACCCCATCAAGATCATCCTTTGGGTTTTCCTCAGCAAATCATTTTGGTTCAAGATTGCAGGATTTGCTTCCCATGTGGTGCACTCCCTGGTTCTCTCTCTCTCTCTCCGTGGAGGATCCCTTCTTTGTCTTTCTCAGGAGGATGTTTTCTTGTTTTCTCTCTCTCTCTCTCTCTCCTCACACACAGGATGATCATTATGTACCTTTTCTTGTAGAAATATATATATGAAGTGTTCAGCATCCTATATACTCCTTCAAAAGTGTATAAGCTCACTTTCGGAACATTTGAAACATCTTTCAATGCTCCCTTTGGAACATTCAAAAAATCTCTTTTACAGCTTGGGCTTTGGAACATTCAGAACATAGAGAAAATTGTTCTGGATGTTCCAAACATCTCTTAAACATCTCTCCCTCCCTCCTCCCTTCTCCCTCCTCCTTCCTTTGGAACATTCAGAACATAAAAAGAGCTGATTCTGTTTGTACCAAAACAGTTAGATCATCATCTCATAATCACAATTGGAAATTTTGCAATTTCATAAGTTGTAGTGGTATGTTAATTGAGCTCACAAAATTCAGAAATTCTCAAGACCTACTTCACCATATGCAGGCCAGATTTCTAGACATGGTGCAAGTAAGTGAAGAGCCAAAAATATAGAAAAGATGTTAAAAAAAATTATTTTTTTTTTAATTATATTTTTCTTGTTGCCAAATTTGGCTAAATCTTCGTATATAGATGATTGTGACTTTGGCCACATCAAAAAAAAGTTGACCCAAAAACAACATTGATCTGCAGTTTTTATACAAGCCTCAACAATCATGCAAAGTTGGTTGTAAGGTTTTAGTTGGCATTTTAAACCATGGCAGTTCTAGAGTGATAGTTTTCTTTTTTTCTTTTCTTCTTTCTTCTTTTTTTTTTTTTGAGGAAGGAGGCAATCCTAGGTACAGTTAGGGTTTAGGGTTTGTAATTAAAATTATAAAATTAATTTTTAAAATTTGCATGAATATATAGTTTTTGATTCACAATGTGAGATTGATCATATAAAATATCCCATAAGTCCTACTCTCAAGTGGCCCAAGTGTTAATAGGCTATGGTTTTCTCATTATAAATTGTATATAATTTTTTTCGAAGTCCTAATCAAATGGCCTAAACATCAATAGGTTATGGTTTTCTCATTACAAATCATATATAAATTTTTTAAAAGTCTTAATCAAATGGCAAAAGCACTAATAGGCTATGGTTTTCTCATTATAAATTGCACACAAAATTTGATGTTTCTTTAAAATGAGAATTTTGTTTTGGGTCATATCATTCCTACAACCAACAATGGATACATCATTTTTTGTTCTTCCCCGTATCAACATAACCACACAAAGCAAAAAAGCTTCAAACATTAGCATAACCACAAGAAAAATAGGACTCATTAAAAAAACAAGACTTATTGGTTGTTACCTCCACACATCAACACAACCATAGTGGTCATCAAACTGCCGAGTTGTTGCCCCCACACATCTACATAACCAATTCAACATGCCTTAACAAAGTCCAAAAAAATTTCAAAAAACTTCTAAGTTTATACTCTCATGCATCAAAAGAACTACAACAAGTCAAAATCCCCATGCATTAATAAAATCACAAAACAACATAAAACTTTATAGAAATTAAACCCCATGCATTAAGTTGTTGCCCTCACAAATCAATAAAATCATACAAAATATCAACTTGAACTTCTGGAAATTATATGTTAGATCCCCAAACATTAACAAAACCTCAAACAAAAAAGAAAAATTGGAAATTAGATCCCTATGCATCAACAAAACAAAAAAATCCAGGAACCCATGTTTCAATAGAATAACAAAACTGACCAAAAAAACCTAAACACTTCTAAATTATTGCCCCAAATTATCAACAAAATCACAAACATGCATGTTTAAGGTCACTTAACCTTTTCTGAAAACTACAACTATCTTCTTTGCCCACCTTATCATTAGGAAATTGCAACAAAGATTCTTGCAACAAATGAATCATAAAGAAATTAAAAAAAACTTGAGTTACTACCTTCTCATTTAAACAGAATTTAAGTCTTCTTAAAAAAGACCTTGATCTTCAATGAACTATTTTTTGTTCCTCAATCAATGTGTCTTCGCATGTGACAAATTAATCTAGTGTGCTTTCCTTGGCCCTTTCACACCCAAGATGAGCATCATGAGGCTAGCTTTTAATAGCAAGTATGAAGCAATTCAAGTTGTCAATTTTAAGCCAAGAATGTTGAAAATTTATGACAACACCAACAACACTGAAAATTCTTTCAATGTCAATCTATGAAGCAATTATGTCAAATACTTAACAAGCCAAAAATGAGACATGTGGGAATTGCATTAAATGTGTAGCCCACCACCTCAAGGGATTAATAATTTCTATTAGTTGTACACATAAGCATATGAGGATCTGAAATTCATTTTTCAATGTTGACAGGATGACAACAACAAAAAAAAAATTCCCAAAGAAACAATTGTTGTCTTCAAGTGTTGTTGGCTCTATTATTATTTTCACAAGATTCAAATGCCTTTGACATCATATTTTACAACAACATCCATAGCAACTACATTGCCCACATAATCTCATATGGCCTTCATGTTTTTAAAACATGAATCCAACATGATGGACAACATATTATGCACCTTGGCATTAATGGCATTAATGTAAAAGCCAAAAACTGCTAAAAATGGTGTTAATACATTCACCACTTGTGAATCTAAACTCCAACAACTCTAAATCAAAATTTCTTTGAATCAAAGGTTGATTCAAACTCTAAATTTTGGCCACTTTATATTTCATTAAAATACACAAGGTGAAAGTAGATGCAAACGCATCTAATAACCAAAATCCTTGACTTTGATTTAATACACATTGCTTGACCATTGATAGTAAGGTATTCATAATAACTTAAGCAATAGCCCAAGTTTGTTATATTGTGACTCATGATAACAAAATCAAAAATTGTTGTCACTCATAGTAAATGGAATTGGATTTTGATATTCCAATGTCTTTTGGAACAAAATGATTTGTAATGCAAATCACGTTTTCACATGAATTTTTGACATCCTTGTTAACAACCTTGCAATAATACAAAAATCCTTCCACTCTTGTTTCCCCTTCCTAAATTTTTTAATTTCGAGTTATAATCTTCTACAATGATGCATGCTCATTGATGAACATGCACCTTGGAATCATCAAGAGCATATTGACATGCCTGTGACATAGCATGGCCAAAACATGATCTCACAAATGGACTAAATAATTGAAATGGAGAACAAATAACAACACTTATTAACATTAAAATCAAGGAACTTAAATTTTGACCCTTCATCCTTCACATAAACAATGACTTCGTCAAGTAAACCAAAAGAGTCTCGTAAGACCTTTACTTGGTTTGCCATGGCTACACTTGTTGTGATATGCATTTCAAAAATTCCCATGAGAACATGCACATGCTCCCATAAATTGTTAATAAAATTGACAACCATGGCAAAGGCATCACATTCACCATGAAACATCCAAAGATTAAAAGATGTGCATGTAATGCATGAAACAAGTGAGGGCAAATCATATCTCTCCTTGGTTTTCTCCATAATGTTTGATATCACATTTGTCACTAGTTGATGTTGAGATGAAAACACAACACACAAACACTATTTTAAAACCATGTGCTTCAACCATGAATAGTAATGTATTATACCAAATCTTCAAAAAATGTATGTTGTGTAGGGTCAATTTTGTTATAAGATTGACGGTTGCCAAAAAATTCATTGATCAAAGAAGAAGGGATATTATTATTATTTTGTTGTTTTTTGTTGATTTCCATCTCCTTGATCTTTTTATGGCAACAACAAGTCCCACCTTCTACCCTCTTTCATGTTCATGAAATACATATTTTTTCAAAGAAAATGTCCCATGGTCTTTGTTATAGCTCATAAGGCCCTTATTTTTCCCATGGGAAACATTATGAACATTAACATCCATTGGATTAAAATGGCAAACAATACATCACATGATTTGGGGATTATAATAATTAATTTGTGCACCATTATAAACAACAAAAAAACCCCTAATAACTTGTAATGCAATGCCAAGGATACCATATGTTTTAGTTAATTAGAAGCTTTGGGAAAAAAAGCCTAGAATGCATTTTTGTCAACATTTGAATTGATATTCAATGCTTCTTGTAATTCTCAAATAGTATTTTTAGCAAGAAACACAAATTCACCATACTAAACATCATTTTCAAACACTATTGTGTTAAAGTGAATGCCACTTGCAAACACCATCAAAATTGTTACATCTTTTTAGCTACAATAGGAACACAACAACAACAACAACAAAAACGGAAGAGTGAAAAACACAAAGTTGTTGTGTCCTTTTAGTTATAATAGGAACACAAACAACAACAAATGGAAGAGTAAAAGAACACAAAGTTTATGTGTCCTTCTAATTACAATAGGAACATAACAATTATGTTTTCTAATTGCAATAGAAACACAACAAGAAAAATGGAAGGACTTGAAAATTACATGAAATTGATTCCCTTTCAAGAATTGAAAACTAAATTAGATCATGCAAAAAAAAAACCATGAACCTATGTTGTTTCCCTCTTTGCTGTGTAAGAGTTGCAATTTTTATTATCCACAATTTCACCCTCCCAAGAGGTTACCACTCAAAATCAATTTTAGTAATGTTACATCTTATCTACCAACGTTTGACACAATGTTGGAAACTAAAACAACCTTGTAATTTCATTTTATATGTCATTTTGATCTCATTATTAAGACCCAAGAATCCATGGTCAACTTGGATATGACTACAACATGGAATGTAAGAGATGAACAACAAACCTAGAGTGCAAAAATAAGAAAATAAGGTAAGAAACATGAACAAACAAAGGTCTTTACAAACTTCCATGTTAACACAAATATTCACATTACATGTCACACCTTTGCAACTTCGCATTAACATTCCAAGCTTCATTTTTTTGCATGCTTGAACATTCTATGTCCTAGCAAATGCATGTGGCATGAAAAGGAACACAAATTCAAAGGCTTGACCTAAAGTTGCAACAATACATTCTCCACATTTTAAGGCACATTTGATGCATATTCTATGGTGCTCTAAAAGGGAAAAAAAAATCAATTACTTTCATGCAACATATGAATTCCTCTCCATTCAAGATCATATTTAAGGCATGAAACAAAAGAGGAGAGGGCCAATGATAAGATACCTAAAATTGGTGAAATCTATTTAGCTGTTGAAATATCTAATTCATCCAAAAAAGTGCCAAAGAAAGAAGAAAGGTCTCGAAAAAGCATGAAACACATAGTTGACATCAGAAAGCTCAACATTGTCATTGATAGAAAGAAACAACTTCAAAAGCAATGTCATGGTTGTGAAAATTCATCACAAATATGAAAAAAAACGAAAGTTGCAAAACATCAATAAGAAAAAAAGAACATAAAAAAGTTCCAACGTAGTCCAAGGAAATGAAACATTAAAACAAAAGAGGAAAAAATACCTAAAATTGTCAAAGTTGCCGAGATGTTGAAATATCCCACTTGTTCATTAAAATGTTGAAGAAAGAAAAAGATTGCTAAAAAGCATAAAACCATGGAAAGCTTAATAAAAATAGAAATAAACAACTTTGACATGATATACTAAAAGAAAAAACACGTGTTTTTGATTTGTCTCCGCAATTAATTTTTAGTCACAAGTGACATTTACAACTAAAAAATCCTTAGTCACCTTGGACAAGTTGCATGCAATATTAGTTGAAAACAACAAAAAATATCGGATGAAAAAATAAAATCAACAAAGATAAGTTCATCCATTGTATACATATTGTCACATGCAAATAATCTATGCAACTATTTTGGTCACAATTCAAAGCAAATGATGTGTTGCCACGTGTCCCAATGTTTAATTATTTAAAATATAAATATTATTATTATTTTGAAATAATCTAAAACGTTCAATTCAAATGCTTAGATGATTTTATATGATGACATGTGACCCAATGTAAATATGTCATGTGGTATTTTTAAATGAATTCAATAAAAATATTAATATTAGGTTGGTAGGTACCTAGGTAGGTACATAAATAGGTGCCTATAAACCTAATTTACATACCTACCTACCCACTTATGTAAAAAAGTAGGTAGGTAGGTAGGTCTTACCTTCCTAGGCTAAATACCTATTCATATAGGTGAATACTTAGGTAGGTAAATACATAGGTCGACCTAGGTGGGTAGGTCAAACTACATACCTACCTAGTTAAATAGATAAATAGGTTGGGGAGGTAAGTACTTTAAAATTGAGCATAATTTGTTTTTTTATTTTGAGTTATGTCTTTTGATTGGTTTATCCCATGTGCATAAATTTCTTAATGTGAAATTGAATTATCACACCCCTTGTTTATATAATGTTCAAAATATGAATGGAAAAATAAATAACATGGGATAAGTTTCGAAGTTACAATTTCTTCACAAATTAAGTTGTAACTCAAGAAAAAATTTCATGCATTTTTTTCTTTGTTTTAGATTTTAAAAAAATTCAAGTACATAGTTCATTAGATAACTACATAATCATTTAATCAATAATGATTAAATTTATATATTTTTTAAAATATAAACTATACACTACAAATATTAAATATTCATTATCAATTACTTAAATAACTAATAACTTCTTAATATTTAACAAACTAGCTATCTAGTTATTCACAAATTATTAATACATAACTCATAGATAATTAAATAATTTTTTTAAAAAATTAAAATTATTATTAAAAAAATCTAGCGAATTATGGATCATATAATTAATGTAAAAATTTTAATTATTATAATTTTAAAATAAAAATTTTAAATATTTATTTTCAAATTATAAATAATGACCTAACAATTGCTATTAAAAAGTAAAATTCTTACATGAATTTTTTAAAAATTAATATTAAACTAATAAATATAATTATTATATAATTTCATTTATTTTTGTAAAAGAAAATTTAGGTCAAGTAATTTTTCCTATTGGCAATTATTAACTATAAATATAAAAAAAATTTAAACATAAAATTATTTTTATAATTATTTCCAAATTGCAATAAAAATATTTATCATGGATGATTAATTACAGAATTTAAAAATTAAAAAAATTAAAATACTGTATAATAATTCCTGAAATTAAAAATCATTAAAATAATGATTTTAATTACATTATATTTTTTCCAAAATTTTAGTTCAGATTTAAAGTTATAAATTACAGATTGTGAATAGTTATGTTGAATTAGAAAGTAATTATGCACATACTAATTAATTCTTATCTGTAGTAATTACAGTTATTTTAAAATAATGTAACATTAATTACAATAATTAATTTCTTTTATTGTAAGAATATGTATAATATAAAAATATATGTTCTAACAATAATTATTTAGCATAACTTATAGTTAGTAAAAATAATCATTTATAATTATTTATAAAAGTGGTTTATTATGGATAACATTAGTAGGGAAAACCCTTAAAATTCAATCAATAATTTTCTGAATTCAAATAAAAAATTTAGATTCCAAAATTGTAATTCAGAATTCAAATGTCAATTTTTTTGATGAAATATTGTTTTTGGATTTAAATTAAAAAATTCAAAATTGAAATGTCAAATTTCATATTCAAATAACAATATTCAAAATTGAAATATTCATTTTTAGACTCAATTAATAATTTTCTGAATTGAAGTATCAATTTTTAAATCCAAAATAATACTTTGGAATTCAAATTTCAACTTTCAAGTCAAATTGTTTCTTAAAATTTAAAATAAAAATTCAGAATTGAATTAACAAATTTCAGAATTTAAATATTAATTTGGAGATTCATTATATGAACAATATACATATATATGCATATTTAATGTACACACAAATATATATATATATATATATATATACATACAAATACACTCCCCCCCCCTATGTCATTATAGAATACTTTTAGGATGCGACTAATGGGACATATCAAGTTATTAATGGATGAAAATATACCTAAAATCCATCCAACCAATAGGATGAAGTTTCCAAAAGTTGCGTCATAGTTGTGAGAATGAACAAAATAGTTGAAATTTGATTTTGTAATTACGAATATTCCCAAATCTAGTCACAAATAACTACAAGTCGCATGTAATTGCAAACGGAGTGGTTACATTTTAGCTAATTTTTATTAATGATAGAAGAAATAAAACTCAATTGAACCCTAAACCTAATAAGATCTAGAACTAAACATGAAAAGAGTGCATTAGCGATCACTGGGTTTAAGGTTTAATTATATTTTACCTAGTTTTTAAATATAAAGTTAATGGCAAGTCTTCAAACTACAACTATGCACATCTCTAGGTTGAATTTACATTCAATTTCAATATGTTGTTTTTTATTATAGGTAGGGTATATAGATTTAAGTAGGGTATGTAGATATGGATTTTTACCTAGTGATTTTTATCGCATATTCGAATATTTGGCCAACATTAATAAAACCAATGTTTTTTGAAACTTGAGAAAATATCTTAACAAAACATATTAATAGGGTAGAATAACTGATCATCGAACACTGGCCAATGACAAATCGAGGCAATAGTTTGAGCATAGGCCTATGATCAACAAATTTTACACCCATAAATATTTTTTTAAACCCCATTACCAAATGTTTGGTGAATTTTTATTTTGTTTAGCTCTTTTAACCACATTCCACATGATGGAGATTTTTATGTTCAATCATGGGAAAAAGTTAAGCCAATAGAACTAACACACCCCCAAATTCCTTTGTGGACTCAACTATGAGTCCAAAAGGTGAACAACGAAAGGATAAGGAGTTAGGATATGCTCCTTGGTTCGTATCACTTTTGGGGTAGAGGGGCATGTTGGAACTCTAGGATGGGGACTAAAAAGAATGACAAGCTAGTCAATTACTCACACGGACCTACACAAAACAAACAATAAGTTGGTTAGTGCATAGTTAAAACATTTTTGGTGCACGAACGAACCACAGGCAAACACGAATTCACAAAACTCACCATGGCTTGGACTTAGGGAAGCCACCACCTTCCCCTTTATAATATTCTCTATGCCTGACCACAGCTGAACACCCAAATGTCATTTTGTGCCAAGACTCCCAAGTTAGAGTCTCGAAATTCTCAAAATGGGGACTCTTACAATTTTGGAGGCTCATAATTTCTTGTGTAGACCTCTGATTGAGGTGTGATTTAAAGCAAAGTTGTAGCCCTTATCCATATCTTTCCAACGATATGTGGCACGTCACCTGAACGCAAATAAATGGGGGCGATTCTTGACTTTTAGTGGTCAAAAGTCAAATCGGCAATTTGACTCCCGGCCCTTCTTTTGGCCATAACTTATGTTTTAAGTATCCAAATGAATTATGCGAGCCCATTTTAGGCATATATGTTTCAAGAGATTTTCCATGGTATAAGGAACTTTTTAATCTAATGAGTTTTGGCCCCTACAATCGCCTTCTGAAAATTTGGGAATTCATCAAGAGTCTAACTCCCAGAGTGGGAGTTCCCTTGGGAGTGTGGGGGTTCATTCCCTCACACTCTCCTACACTCATGGGAGCATAAAATGTAATTCATGGGCTTCATTCTTGGCTCACACCTTCGCAAGCCCTTACTTTGGTCACGAGCCCAAGGCTAGGGTTGCGACAAAAACACTCATTTGTACTAACTTAAATAAATGAAACATTTTATGATGGGGACAAAGTCAAGTCCTATAGGCACTCATCTATACCCACTAAAATTTTTTAAATGATATTTGATGGGAAAAAAATCAGCCCCATTCAGAATACCAAATTGAATGGTTTAAAAATAAAAAAGTGGCACTTTGGGCTCTAATCTCCCCATTTAGATTAACAATTGTTTGGTTAAAGGTATAAGGCTACACCAAAATTTCAAAAAAGATGCATAATGTACATTTTAGATTGAAAAGTGATGAAACAAGTTTAATGTAGTTTTAAAAGACTTGGGTTTTAAAATCCCCAACATTTTGAATGCATTTACAAACCTTAAAATTTAATTTTAAAACAACAATTTTGGAGCACGAACAAGACATTTTAATTATTGTCCTACAAAAGATACAAATACAATTTGGATTCCCACCAAAATCATGTAGCTTATGTAGAAGTTAGAAGCAAATAGCCATGCATTTGAGTAAATAACCTAGTTTTTCAAAGTTTGTAACAACTTTTTCAAATGTTTGAACTTTCACAAAGTATTAAAGATTTCTTTCAATAATTCCTAGAGCTATTAATTCTTGTTGCAAAATGTTTGAGATCTAAAGTAGATGAGAGGGATGGTTAGAATTCTACAAAGATTAAAGGACATGTGATTGAAAAAATTAGACTAGAAGTAAAAGCAATTTTTTGCAATCTCTAATGGATGAAAAGGAAGCTAGTTTGAAATTTGCACATAATGTAAAACATGTGAAAGAAAAAGGTGAAGGTAATTCATTAGATATTAGGCTAGAAAAATGTGATTAGTTTTATAATTCAGTAGAATCAAATGAAGAAACCATAATTGTTTATGTAGATTATCTATACACATCAAAATATAAGAAATTTCTTTACTATTGTTGGATTAAAAAATCTATGGCTTCAAGAGTAGTAAGGAGAACAAATTCAACTGATTCTTATAGATTTTAAAAGGTTGGAGCCAATCACAACTTGAGATATATTCCAACATTTTGCACACCAATTGAAGGCATTGTGTTAGAATGGGAAGACTTCCAACACTTCTATGACATTATTTCTTCTAGTAATGTTTTAGAAGATCATGTTCTTCTGAATTATCGAGAGTTTACATAATTTTTGCAATCTTGCAGTGCATATAAGAGATTCAAATTCATACCTCTTGTAGGTCCAAAAAAGACACCACCAACTTGTTAGAAGTTAAGGCTAGGAAACAAGGGGATACCATGATGATCAATATCCTTTGTAGGAGGCGAAATGGCTTGGTGGACTAGGAGCCAATAGATAAAAAGAATGTGCCACTTGCACATGCAACAATACCAAATAGCCCAGCAACAAATGCAGAGAACATCTTGCATGCACCAAGAGCACAAACAAATAAGGCAAGAAAAATTAATAGGACTCTTCACTTACACCCAAAGGGCACATGGGCAACTAAGACTTTGGAAGAAGCAATGGACATATTAGAAAGAGGGCATTTTTCAATGAGAAAGGCCAACTAGCATTGGCACCTACCTTTAACCTCTCTTTCAACTCACTTGAATGGCATGACAAGATCAAGGAAGGTTGGGCCACAAAGTATATTAATAATGAAAATGATGTAACAACGATGGCCTAGATATTTAACATGTAGCAGTGTGAACTTTCAATTACCTTGCAACAACTCAAAATGAAGGTGGCAAAGCTTACCCAAACCAAACCAACCCCTTTCACAAATGGAATTATAGGGAATTCTTGGTGGTATTGGTTCAAACATCAACATCCAAAACTAAACATTGGACTTGTAGAAGGACTGGAAATCTACAAGGCACATGGTCTAACAAGTTAGTCATGTAAGTCCTTTTACTAGAATTTGGGAACATTATATAATCAACACAAGTATAGTCCAAATCACATTTATAATTTAGATGAGACTAGAATCCAAGTTGGGAGGCAATTGGTGCGAAAGTTCTAGCTAAAAAAGGTTCACAACAAATTTATAGCACTATTCCAAGGTCAAGATAATGGTCAATAATAAATTGTGTCATCAATGCAACGGGGAGTTGCTTACTAGGTTTTTATATTTTTAGAGGTGAACAGTTCAAGATGAGTACGTCATCAAGAAAAGGAAAGATGGTGCAATGGTCAAAAATAATCATTGTGAACTAAACAAATGCACATTAGTTAGGTGGGTGGACAAGGTTTTGGAACATGCATTAACCAAGAAAAACATCAATAACAAGTTCAAGGTTACAATAATATGACCATTCAATCCCAAGGTAATGGATGATAAGACTAAACCAAGTGTAATATACACAACAAAACTTAACCCCAACTTCTCAAATGATGACATTATTAATTTTGATTATGCAATAGATGAGGATCAACGGGGGGAAGATGGAACTATTACACAACTACTGAATATAACAAGAAAAGATGTTAGAACAAAATTTAATGGTCGAGAGCACTTAGATGTAAGGTATTATGTGGATATATCTACAAATGTTAATGATAGTTTTAAAGTTAGTCTATTAGAAGATGCACATGGATTGCCCATTGATTTAGCTAAACTTACTTGTGAAGTGCAACAAACTAAAAATTCATCAACTACAATGCAAAATGCCCCATCTTTTGTCAATTTGCAAAATGTTTTAGCTCTTGTTAATTTTGTTGTCCTTATCACGGTTGCATGCAAGAAGAACAAGGGGAAAATAACCATTAGTTGATTATAATTAGTCACATGTTATGACATCTATTGGGTATTCAAACATTTTGCGTTTAAAAACATTAAACAAAAAAGTAGCATAAGAAATAAACAACAAAAATGGAAAGAGAAGGAGGACAAAAAGTCTAAACAAGTTATTGATTCCCTAAATGCAATTGAAGGGGTACTTCAAAAATTGACAAAAAAACATGCAAGAACAAATTTCATGTCAGTTTGGTATATAGTTGTAGTAAAACAAATAGGGATAAGTTTCATTGGAATTTTGTAACGGGTTTAAGGGCGCATGTCATGAACACCATCACCCATCACTTATATCATGTTTACACTAACATAGTCACCTACATCATTGCTTACATCATCGTTTACACTAACATAGTCACTTACATGATCGTTTGCATCATCATTTACACCAACATAATTACATACATCATCACTTGCATCATTGTTAATTCTTAATTAACTCTTAATTCATTATTAATAAAAAAACTTCTCAAGAAACTTCTTTGGTTAGTGCACACATGGAAGCTTCTATGGAATTTTATTTAAACTAAGTCCCCAATGGGATATAATCTAAATTAACCTTTAGTTAAATTTTAGTTGACTTTTAGTTTAGTATTAGTAGAAAAGCTTCTCAAAAAGCTTCTTTGATTAGTGCACACATGGAATCCTCTATGGAAGCTTCTTTGAACTAAATCCCTAATGGGGTATAATTTAAATTAACCCTTAGTTGACTTTTAATTGGCTTTTAATTGATTATTAGTTTTTTCTTTTTGGTCGGTGCACACATGGAAACCTTTATGGAAGTTTATTTGAACTAGGTTTCCAATGGGGTATAAATAGGGGTAGGACCTCCCATTACCTTCAGTATGTTCAACATCAATTTTGGGTACACATTCTTGTCATAACCTTTGTCTTTATACGTTATCAAAATAAAATTTTGATTAAACCATCTTTTAACATATATTGTGTTCTTGCCTTGTGTCTTTACGTTTCTAATCTTAGATTATACATAGGCTTACATTTCTTGTAATTTGTTTTCCTTGTTGTGTCCTTGGTTTAATTTTTGTTCTTGTAGGTTTTCATGCATGTGACAACACATCCTTATTGGACATGGGTGTGAACCTTGGGATTTCAACACCAACACAAATAGAAGCAAGGGAAATTATAGTGGCACGAATGAAAGCAAGAGGGCATGTTGCAGCAAAATTGCAACAATTCACCTTAAGGTAACCAATTTTGAAAGAAAGGAAAGGGGGATTAGAAGAGAGGCTAAAGATTGAGACTAGAGGGGTTGAACATGAATAAGATCACAACTCAAGGGGGAACTAGGAGGATTCGAAAGCCAAGAACTAAAAAAGGACGAACATAATTGAAATCGTGAACTAGGAAGAACTAGGAGCTAGGAACCAAAAGGAGGATGAACACGATCAAGATCGTGAACTATGAAGAACCAAGAGCCAAGAAAAATGAACAAAGAAAAACTAAGAACTAGGAACAATAAGAAGATGACCACGATCAAAATCACAATTTAAGGGAACCAGGAAAAACCAGGACCTAGGAACCAAAGGAGGACAAACACAATCAAGATCACGAACTAGAAAGAAACGTTAGAACTAAGAACCAAGAAGTAGAGGAGGACGAACATGATCAAGGTCACGAACCAATAAAAATTGAGAGCTAGGATGAACCAAGAGTGAAAAACCAAGTGTAAAGGAAGATGGACATGATCAAGATCACGATGATGGGGGATTAAAGGACATCATTGAAGATTGGAAACAAAACCTTTACGAGCACTCATGGAAGTGACAATGATCAACAAGTCTTTGGCACTAACACCTAGCTGCAACCAACGAACTCCAAAGTTCAACCATTCAAAGTCCAAATTCCAAACCAAGGAATGTCAATAGCAAAAATCCAAAGTGATGTGCTGTGCTACATATAAATTTAGGGTTAGAAAATGTGGGGTTTTGTATGATCGTAGATTTTTTCATTTTTTTGTGAACATTGATCTTGGTAGTAGATGTATGATGAACCTTTTTGCATAAAGTATCCAACAAATTTCATTCACATCCCATTCGATCAAGGGTCAAAATTTGTCCATGTTTCAATTGTCGACACCTCTTTAAGGTGAAACATGTATGGTTATAAGGATGACAAATGTTTGTTCTAGATTTTTTTCCAGCAACAGACCCTTTTCATTTGGGGGAGCATATCTTGTTGTTCGTTGACCAAATCACACAACCTAAACATCTATGAGTGCGCCTAGAGATGAGTCCCAACTTTTCTCCAGACCCCAACCCCAAAAAATCAACATCCAGCACTTCACTGAGTCCTTATATGTTCGGTCACTGGCCTATTTACCCTAATAAGATAGGAAGAAAGTCAAAAAGAAATCTGGTGTAATAAGAGCTTGCATGTATTAGCTTATACAGCCATCCCCAGAGGTGCTCAACATGTGACCCTGCATACATATTTCTCACATACAAGTTTAGTTTTTTATTTTATTTTTCCAACTCCACCCATAAAACTAAAACTGGTACTGGTAATAAGTGCAAGACTACTAATAACAACCCACCTGGACCAATCAAACTATTTAGCCAATCAACAGCAAATGTTAGGCTTTGTTGTGCCTTTTACCAGCCTCAGCATCCTGTGCAAAAATGCTGAGCCAAAGACCATTCAACCCGTGATGTTTGGACTTTTCTTCATCCAATTTTCTTTTGCAGGGCCACATACTGAGCACTGGTGGAGCTGCTCTACTCATCTAAATGCATATATTCACCTACAGCATAGGTTACCAAGGTGAAACGCAACTTCAACTGAGTTAGAATTCACCCACAACAGATTCTTAACAGGCTCTCTCAGTGATGCTCTGATGACTGGTGGTCCACTCTGGCCCATCACAACATCTTGGCTGGCCAGCCTCTCACCATAACAGGCTCCCTTGGTTCCTAGGTGGAATGCGCATAACCAATTCCAAACTACAGATTCTCCAAGTGTTGTCAACCACTACCAACAGTTAGCCCATCAAAACATAATAGCTTTGTCATATGTAGCTGGAATGTGGCTTAGTAGCTACCTACTAGAACGCGGAGCAGTGACTTTCCAAGTGAGGGAAGGTACAAAGATGTGAATGCAAAATTTGCATGGTCATATAAATTTCCACCCTAAATCAATAACCCTTGAGGACCCGTTAGCAATTCATAAATGAGGACACAAACATAACCAAAGAAAAATGAATAACTTGAAGAAAAAGGGTGCTGAAACTGTTGATGCATGCACACCATGGCTATGTGTGGTAATAGTTCTCTTGGTTGACAGGTGCAAGTAAGAGTGTGGTGCTGTAAACACACCATATAATCTCTTGTCACACTCCCCACAAGCCAACCAAAAGCCAGCCAACTTGTGACTTAGAGAAAGGTGTGAAGGTAACCCAGACAAATGTCACACTTGCTTCAAAACCTTGAGTAACATATAGAAATCAAAACCTTGAGAAATGTATAGAAACTTGAAAAGAAAACCACAGAGATGAGATAAATATACAAGTCACACAAATGCACACTGAGGACAAAGGTGTGTACAGCCCACTCAACCCTTCAACATCATCCAAGACAACCTGACATCTATGGTTTCTATTTGAAAAGCCGTATGTGGATCACATCTTATTCTCTTCTGGCTGTCTCCTGACTATTTCACAGAAAGAGCAGACAATGCAATTCAAATCTACAGCTACAACATACTCATTTGTGGCAGCTTTGACAAGTGCTTATCTACCTCCAGCTGGAGCTGACTGACTCCCAGGCCTGGCATATTGCTGTCGTGCAGCTTTTGACTGTGCAAGCATCTCATCATAGTTTCTTCTCTCCATTGCCACACCACGGCTCTCAATGATCTTGTCTGCAAGGCCATAGTCAATTGCTTCTTGGGCCCTGAAATACTTGGGCCTCTGAATGTCATGTGCAATTTCCTCCCTTGGCTTCCCTGTTCCTTTTGTCAAAAGATCGATGTAGTAATCAGTATTCGCATCCAACTCCTTGGCCTTGATCCACATGTCTATAGCAGACCCACTAGACTGATTCACTTTTGGAGAGTACAACTTAGTGACAGAATTGGGTTGTACTGCGCGATAACCCTTGTCCCCAATTGATAAAAGCATGGCTGCCTGACCAAATGCCATGCCACAATTGACAGTGAACACCTTAGGCTTTACATAAGCAATTGTGTCTGCAATTGCATATGCCTCGGTCTCAAATCCAATGCTCTCCCTCTTGTCATTTTGTGTGCCAGGGGAATTGATGTAGAAATAAATGGGCTTGCCAGGATTGTCATAATCCAGCCACAGGAGCTCGGCAATAATGAGCTCAGTGACAGCAGGTACAATGGGCATGCCAAGATAGCAGATGCGGGAGTCGAGAAGAAGAGAAGGCAAATCAGGCGGTGCAGTTTTTGGTCTACCATATCCACCTCCTCCCCGATACATGCTTACACTCATGCTTAGTCGCGAGGGTGCATTCTCAAGACCTGTAAGACTCCATAGCCCCGTACCTTCACCAAAAACCAGTGCAGTGCTCAGATCAAGGAGCTTCTAGTGTAAAAGTGGGATGGAAAACTCACAATAGTTAGTACACTGAGGGCATAACCAGTGTATAAAGATCAAAATCAGATTATCTTTCATGAGGCCTCCTCAGCACGTACTGCCTCTCAAAACAGGCATGGAAATATCTATGAAAATTGCAGAGGAGAAATCTCTGAAACAACAATTTGAAGGCAACATGACGATGAGTGCAGTCATAACCTCATGAGAGTTGCTCACAAAGTGCCAGACCATCACCTTCACCATGTACGGCAGTGACAAGCTGCCATGACTACCCGCTGACTTCATCAGCTCCTGACAGGTGGTGCAATAAGGGTCTCTTTCCATTAGGCTGCTGTGATCACAGCAGCCTAATGGAAAGCCACTGACATAGTGCCTTGTTTCTTGCTGCAGGGATAGTCACTTCCCATTGGAGAGCTGCAAGTGAATTGAAAATATGTAATTAATCGTGTTAAGAATGCTGGGAACGCATGTTCTCATGATGAAAAGGACAGATGTTGCTGTATGGTGAGGCATAGTTTGATTCACAGCTCTCACAGCTCCTGCAATTGGTCAATGCTTGACTGGTAGAGCTGTGAGATAATTGTGAACACAGCTAGTTGAAAAAACATAATGGAAAGCTACTGTGATCACCTCATCTGTGACCACAAAAGCCTAATGGAAAGATGTCCTGAGTAGGTTATAATTGGCCCAAAAATTTGAGCAAACCATACCAAAATCTGCATCATTGATAGGGACAAAAGCACCATGCACTACATAAAAGTGGTACAGAATTGACCAGCAGCAACTGCTGACAGACAAAAGAAGAGACTTCCCGAGAAACCTCTGAAAGCTAACACAGTACTTACAGAGTTTTCAAACAAAAGACCTTGACAGATGAGTCGCTCTGGAAACAAGAGAGAGGGATGATGATTTCTCGCTGGTACCTTCTTTGTAGTTCTGTGCTGAGGAGATGGAGTCCTCAGTGACCCGCTCAGCCTGCCTCTTCATGGGACTATCCTCGTTCATAAACATATCCATCTGCGCAGGATTCAAGCCATACAAATGTCTAGGCACGTTCTTAAAATTCTCACTCAGTCCTTCCTTGAGATGATCACCTCTGAAATGCTTGGGTATGTGATCGAAAGACGAAGAAGAAGAAGAATCCCGAGCTGCTCGCACCACCACGACTCCTCCTACTCGCTCAGCCTTCTTACTACTACTAGTACCCCTAACCCTAATTCCGCATCCTCTGCTTCTTGCCACAAGCAATTGGGTACCTCCGAAAAACCCATCTCCACAAACAGTTGTCTTACTCTCTCCTACAATAGTTGAGCTTTTGGGTTCCGCAAAATTCCGCCTCTCGAAGCTAAAACCCAGACCTACTGTTCCCGCAACCCCTTGTGCAGCCATGGTCATAGCTATTTTCCACTCTCGTTTGTGTTACCCCTCCCCTTCTCCTCTTCTTTGTGTCAAGGATTCCCAAACAACAACAGCCCAAACAACAAGAAAGAAAACCGCGCAATCTCACGGGGCTCAACAGCAAGCACGCTCCTCGCAGTTGCGAAGACGGATAGTTGCGAGATGGGTAAGGATTCAGGACTCGTTGGACGTTGGAAGAGCGACCACAACAACAGAAGCTTCGGCTATGGCTTTGATAGTAGGGCGAGAAGTCCTAATTCAGAAGGCCCTTCGAAAGGCCCTTCGGAAGGGACGTTTTGGGTGTACCAGGAGCACCCACGGTGGTACCTCGACCTTTTTGAGTGAGTGAGGCCTCTTAGTGCCCCATATTAAGCCCCAAAAATGTTAGATTTGAACTCAAAGATCCTGATTTAATCTATGCATGGGTTATTTGTAATATTTAGAAATAATATAAATTGATTTTGTGATTTTTACCATGGTACCAACTAGTGTTGTGCACTTCTTAGGTTGTAAGAGGAACCTTTAGTTTCAGTTTTGGTTCTAGTTAGGTTTTTTCTTAATTTAAAATTGGAACCTGGTTTTGGATCTTGTTTCTTAATGTGAGGAAGGTCAATTTCAGTTTTTTTTTTAATTTTTTAAAAAATTAAGTTGATTCCCAATTCTATAGTAGGTTAGGGTAGATTTTGAGGTAATCTCTTGGTTAGGTTCCACAATGCCAAACATCATCAAAAACAATGTAAAAAAATCAACTTGTCACAAAGCTTTGACAAGGCCAAATTAATTGGAACTAATCTATTTTTAAGCTTTAAAACTACCTTAATAATTTCTAATAGATTAGTACCATTTTAAAAATCCGAATTGATTTCATGTTTTCATGTCACATGCACTTCTATGCCAACTTTGAATTGGGCGTGTTGTAACCAACTTTGAATTCAACTTTCAAAATCTCTCCAACTAACTCCCAAATCACCTTTTTGAAAACCCCCAAATACAATATCATCAAGATTAGGATGGCAATGACAACAATAAGAAGACCATGATGATAAGCAAGACCACAAGATCATCAACATCAAGAAGGTGATGGTGGCAATAACTAGTTACAAGAAGAAGAAGACCATGATAACAAACATGACCGTAAGATTATCAAGATAAAGAGGGTGATGGCAAGTGGTTGCTAATTATAGTAATGAAAAAACCATTATCATAACTAAAACCACAAGATCATGAAGATCATGAAGGTGATGGTGGGAAAGTATTAGTTATAACAATGAGCACACCATGACGACAAGCAAGACCACAAGATCATCAAGACCAAAAAGGCAATTGTGAGTAGCTTCTAGCTACAATAACAAGAAAACCACATGATAACCGCCATGACTAGGACCACAAGATGATAAGATTAGGAGGGTGATGGTGGGTAGCTATTAATTGCAACAAGACTATGACAATGACGACCAAAATCATAAGAAGATAAAGAGGAGGGCAATGTGAGTTGCAACAATAAGATGAACACTATAACCACCAATGTGTGGTACAACAACATAAATAATACCACCATGAACAATAACATGACAAGATAATCATGAAGATAATGGTGATGGTGTAGCAAGTAGCAACAAGAAGAACATGACCACACAAAAAAACTTCAACCTTCAACCTTTGACAACAACCCACCACTCCTAACCCTTAACAAAAAAACCCGAACCCAAAATTGGATAATTGAATTTCTAAGAGAAATTGATTTGATTCCAATTAATGTTTTTGTAAAACAAACAAAATATTGCAAAGGGGGGAGGTAGTTCCTAACTAGTTTGGTTCCTACTTAATTCCACATTTTAAACCTGGGTCTAATTAGGTTCCAACTAACCAAATTTGACAATGGGTACCCAACTAACCTAAATATTCACATAACATTGGTATCACATCACAAACTTCATGGGCCACAATTTGATAATAATAGCATTGCAAATTATTTTTTTCATAGGTTCATATGGAATAAACACAAATGTCATTCATGTATTTGTATTATTTAAACATCAATGTCATGCACATTGTTAGACACAAATGTCATATGTCTATTCATATTACTTAGACATGAATGTTATATGTCTATTTTTATTGTTTACACATGAAAGTGCACACATTTCTATGTTTAAATAATGCACAACATTCATGTTTAAACAATATGAACCTATGAAATAATAGATTTCGCACAAATTTGGAACAAACCTATGAAACCTATAAATTTGTGATGCAATGTGGGTGTTGGTTCATTCAAGGCCTAAATTTCATCATAGGATAATAAATCACTATAAAACCTTTTTTTTCTTTAAAGTAGTGGAAAACATGACATGGTTTCAAAAAACGCAATGTTGGTGAAAGTAAACATTTCATTTTTTGAAACACTTGTTGACCACTAAAGTTTTTCTCACGATATCCAATGGGTACACATTTCATATCATGAAAACTTTGTTTTACAAAAAAACCAATGATTTTTACATTATTTAAAAGCCCCTATGGGGCATGTTCAACCAAAGTTGGGTTCACATTCAACTTCACTTCAAGAGATTTTTATTCTAGTAAAGTTTGCCTCCTTAAACTTTACTTGTGTAAAAAATGGGTAGTATATGTGGAAGGCACCTTACCCTCAATATTTTTTTTGATTCAACACAAGATGGCACTCTACATGTAAAGGTCCATCACTTCCAACTTAACAAGTTTCCAAATGTAAAGTTATGTTCAAAAAGTGGGGTGTTCTCAAAATAAGCACCCCCACCCCCCAAGACTTGAGGGGTAGTTGTTTTGAACCCAACATAAAACACCTTGACAATTTTTTTTCCAATTTTATTTTGTAATGCCTTTCTTCCCATGGTACCCATCAAATACCATAAAGGCATCATGGGAAGAAAAAAAACGAAGCAAGGCATTTCAAAAAACAAAATGCCCACAAAAATGGGCACTTTGTTTTTTGAACTGGGTTGCATGTTGTAAACAAAAAATTCCATTGTAGAAGGTGCCCTATAAGCACATTAGAAATTTATTTTTGGTGATATAAGCATTTTTAAATAACATGTCTATATTAATTTATGACTTACCTTTTGACATTTATGTTCGGAAACACACTTTAAGGTTTCATGCCAACGGCTAAAAGGTATTTTTTGTTGCATTTCACCCTTTCTTGGGGCATTGAAATGATTAAATTTTTTGCAATAAATTAACCTTTGTGTGGTTCACATTGAGGGAATTGATAAAACAAACTAAAAGGGTATAGTTTAACTTTGCATTGAACAATTCACAACAAGGGGGTGAGGGGATTAAATGGTGCAAATATTTTGCATTGTATGAAATTGACATTCCAAATGTTTTTGTCATTGTTCAAACTAAGGTTGGCTAATTTTTGAATTTGAAACAATTTCAATTTCAATTACTTAGGTAACTTGTTTGAGTGTTTTGCCTTCAAATGGAATTGGTGTTGAACTTGAAACCACGTTGATAGAATGAAGGTTGATGAAAATCCTCTTTTGATTCAAACCAATAATATTAGTTACAAATATAATTACAAAATGATTCACTTTGACAGGTTTAAAAAGGAATTTCAAGGTTTTAATTTATGTTGTGAAAAAATTTGTGAGTTGTTTTGTGGTTGCAAGTACAAATGCATCACACAATGTAGGTCATTTCTTCTTAAGGCAAACAAAGTTTGAGAGTTTTGATGATGAAGTAATTATTTTCATTGTTTTGTTTTTGTTATTTTTCCCCATTGACCTTTGGTTGTGATGTTTTACCTTTTATAAATTGTTATAAAAAAACTATGGAAATCCACTTGAACATCTTAAAAGAAAATGACCATATTTGAGTAGTCTTTGTAAAGAATTACATATAAGGTTGTGGCCTTGTGAATTCATGGCTTGTTCATTCACCAATTTAGTTCCAAATGCACTATAAATGACCTTATGTATGAGGTTTGTGCATTTTGATGTGTTCATGAGCTCAATTTTAGGAACTTGTCTTAGTCTTATTTCATAACCTTCACATGAACATTTCATTTTGATGCTTCAAAACTAACAACACCCAAGGTTGTCAAGTTTTAAACAACACATTACATTAAAAAAAAACCTATATACCTTGTGAAAGGCCTTTAGGGGTGCATTTAAAAAAATACTTGTTTGTCCTTGCAAAAATGTCAATAATAACAAAAAGATAACATTTGAAAAAATGGTTGGAAAAACATGGAATGTGAATGCAACATGGCTTTTCTTGAAATGTTTGTCCACATTATGCTAGTTCCTACAACGCTTAACAACCCCCAATTGGACAATTTACACTTGAGCATTTTACCTTTTAATTAATAAACACATGGAGTTGTCAATTTAAATTTTCATTCCAAGATCTTTTTGTTGGTGATGAAACATGAAACATTGCATAATCTTTGTTTTTATGGATTGCCTTGTCATTTTAGCTCATTTATTATCAGTGGTCATTAGCAATTTGAGTATGTTGGATTATTTGGTGTCATAACAATGGAAAAATAAAATAAAATAACAAAATTGGAATTAGCTTTGAACCCATCAAAAAAATATAAGGTCAATCATTTATTAAAATTGGGATTACAACAACCTTGAAATTGGAGGTTTGCACTAATTTTGAAACCACAAAACTAGAAACAAACATCTTGTAAAAATAAAACAAAGATTGGAATTAAAAGTTTCAATTTAAAAAATATATACAAAAATTTGGAACCAAATTATCTCAGTTACCTGAAATTGAAAGTTTATGTTGAAAGCCAAAATCAACCAACACTAATTCAAACCCTTATTCCTTAAAATTTGGAGTGAAAAAAATGGTCTTTTAGTAAGAACACCATTTGAACTTCTATAAACATGGAGGGTTACCCCCTTTAATTTGAAACCAAATATTAAAATTGGAAGAACTACCCACAAGCAATTAGGCCTTCCCCTTTAGCCCCAACACATGTCACTTGTCAACTCATTCCTCAGTTATTTTTATCCTATATTATGAATAGGATGAATGGGATCAAAATTAATTAACCCCTTGAAATGAATGAACCTTTTGAATGTGCATTCTTCTTATCCATAGATGATGAAAACACAATCAAACATACACAAAAGTAGTTTGAGAAGTTACAATCCTATTTTTACACATAAATGTAAAAAAATAGAATCAAAACCTTCCCAATCATTTTAAAACCATTGTAGTGTTAAATATTGAGTTTGTAATATGTTGTATACAAAGTTTGAAAAAACTTTAGTGTACTAAAAGTAGGTCAAAAACATTTTTGAAATTGACTAATGGAATTGTGTTCAATAATACTTTTACATTAAAAGATTGACGTATTATTACTTTTTACCTTGGAAGTTGAAAGTGCATAAGTAAATTTTAGATTACCATTAACAAAGAAATTTTTTTAAATCAATATTTCATCTATTCGAAGCCTACTTTGTCTCTTTGGCTAATCTACAAATTTTTTTAAAAAAACTTGCGTTTTTGAAAATTATACTTAAATCTATTTTAAACATGTGTTTCTTCAATATCATTGACATAAATTCAAAGAACATGTTCATTATAATCATTGAAATAAATAATATTTCTAAATTTAATATGTTAATGCTTAATTTATGGTTATTTTACATTTTTTTTGACAAGGATCACGAAATGAATACTTGATTATGCTCTCACCTTGTGGTGCATTCTTAATGATGCATTCTCAAAATTGTCAAGTGGTGTCAATGATAATTAAATTGCTTAATCTTGATTCTAGCAATGAAATGCAAAAACTTGAATTACATTTTTAATTTTTTATGACTAAACAAAAAAGGTGAGAGTTTATAGATGAAGATTAAAATGAGTTTTGGTTTTAACATTGAAAATGTAAATTTGAACTCCATTTTCAATTTCCTTGTACCTGAAATGAAAGGGATAGGAGTTTTGAAATGAGAATTAACCTTTAAATATCAAGAAAAAACAAATTTATATTGAAAAGTGGACCAAATTGGTCCACCCTTACATTTAGGGGTTAAAATGAATTGATTCTTCACATTGCATTTTGGGAATTGTCACAATTTTGCAAAACAAATTTGAGAAAATAATAATATTTTGCAAAATTCTTTTTCAAAAAAAGTTTGCCAAAAAAAAAAGCGGGCACTAAATGCTTTTGTACAAAAAAATGATTGTTGTTTCATTGTTGGCTAGGCGTTGCATTTAAATTATTTCTTACCTTCATATTATCCCATTTTCATTTAAATTATTTCTTACTCTTCATATTATCCCATTTTCATTTAAATTATTTCCCACCTTTATATTATCCCATTTTCATTTAAATTATTTCTTACCTTCATATTATCCCATTTTCATTTAAGTTATTTCCCACCTTTTATATTATCCCATTTTCAATTTAAATTATTTCCCACCTTTATATTATCCCATTTTTATTTAAATTATTTCCCTCCTTTATACTATCCCATTTTCATGTTTATGAGTGGGGGATGAAAGGGCAAGACCTATATCTTTTTATTTATTTACTTATTTTATTTTATTTTCAAATTTGGTGATATGAAAAACTTGGTGATTTTTTTTCCCAGTAAATCAGCAAAATTATTTGAATTTACATTGGACGAAAATTTCGAAAAAAATCACAATTTTTTTTGTGGAACAAATGACAAAAATTGTCCCCAAAAATCACTGGGCAGGAGGTAGCAAAATTGATTTCTGTTGGACGGGCATGGGGTTTTGATGATCACCGCCGGTTCTTCAAATTGGGAGCTTTTGATCCGTCACTTCCGGTCAGGTAGTTCAAGCCCGTAAAATCGCGGTCATCAGATTTACGAACCGTTTTGACAACCGGATTGGCCCTTTGACCCATTTCTAGTACCCGCCCAAGACGAGACATAAGCCTAATAATAAACCCTAATTTCCTAATCGTAAAACCCTAGAATCTGGAGCCCTAAAGTCGGCGCCACTCGCCAACAGTCTTCTCTTTCATGTCGCGCAGCTGCTCTGCATCTCCACGGAAGCCAAAACCAGCACAGGTCCGGTTTCGCGAATACCATCTCGGTTTCTCGTCTGGGTTTATTACGACCCAATAGTTCACGTATGCTCTTTTCCTCTTATCTTTAAATATTTCTCTGTTCCAAATCTGCACTCTGCTTTAAGATTCCTTGTGAAAGCAAAGTCTTTTGACGTTTTGTCTTTCGTTTCTCTATCCTGGATATAAAACTAGGCCAACTGTTGTCGGAGTCAGAGTCAGCAGTCTTTCTTTTCTCCCCTCTGTTTACAGGCTAGTTTTGCTGTATTCTGAATTGGGTAGCTTTCTGTGTGCAGGCAGAATTTTTTTTCTCTCTTCGCCTTTGAAAATCATGGCTGACGGGTACGTTTGTTTATTCTTTCTGTTCCTCTTCACCCCTACCTTCGGGATTAATGCTTTTGGTCTGTGTAATTGTGTTGAATCTATCGACGCTTATGATCACATTTTGTGGCTTGGGTCATTGTCCTCTGAATATAAGGGTTTCAAAGAATGTTGGAGAGGCCCTATTGTTTTTTGGCATTCTCAAGTTCGCTGCAAAACAGATTTTGAGTGCTGTTGAAGGAGCTCATGCTCGAACATGGCTAACTGACATGGAGATTTGAAATGCAGAGAGGAGCCAATTGCTGATGTCGTGGCTGAGAAGCCAGCAGTTGCAGCAGAGCCTGTATTAGGGGAGCCCATGGATATCTTGACTGGTTTGCAGCTTGTGTTGAAGAAGTCCCTGGCTCATGATGGCCTTGCACGTGGCCTTCATGAAGCTGCAAAGGCAATTGAGAAGCATGCTGCCCAGCTATGTGTTTTGGCTGAGGATTGCAATCAACCTGATTACTCTAAACTGGTCCAAGCACTCTGCTCAGAGCACAATGTTAACCTGATTTCTGTGCCCAGTGCCAAGAAGCTGGGAGAGTGGGTTGGGGTAAGTAGGGTTTTTTTTTCTCGAAATATGATATTCTTGTGAACCTTGCATCCTCTCAAAATGCTCTGTGAGTTGTATGTCATTGAAGAACAAGTGACCTCAAAGTCTAGGGTTATGGTGTACCTAGGATGGCAATAACTCATGGGCTGCCATGACTATGCACAAACTATCTGTGGACTTCATGGATAGTCATGGCAGTCTGTCACTGCTATTTGTGATGAAGGTGATGACGGTCTGACATTTTGTGAGTGACTATCATAAAGTTATGACTGCAGTCCTTGCTGTATTTACCTTCAATTTTTTGTTGTGGAGGAGATTTCTCTGCAATTTTATAGATATTTGTCGTTTGGTGATGGTGTATGCAGCTTTGCAAAATTGATTCAGAGGGCAAGGCTCGCAAGGTGGTGGGCTGTTCTTGTGTGGTTGTGAAGGTAATTTCTTTGACATGGTTTGTGATGTATTCATTCATTTGCTTTGGATTTTTTTCATTGGTAACACTGTAGTATTTGCAGTTAGATAATGTGAAACTCATCTGGTTGTGCAATTTTTGAAGTTTAGTTCTTGCTTTCTAATTCAGTTCTGGTCTTTGAAATTGATGTCTGTTTAGGGCAAAATGTTTAGAAGGGAAGTTGTAATGACTGATCAAGTTATGAGAAAACAGCTGTGAACTGTGTTTTTATGACCCATATGAGTAATAGGGATTACTTTGCTGTGGTTGCTTGATTTGTTTTCAGGACTATGGTGAGGAGACAGAAGGGCTGAATGTAATTCAGGAATATGTCAAGAGCCATTAAGATGGCAGTTTTGTGCCTTGTATTCGTGATTCTGCAATTGTGGATTGTTACCAACTCTTGTGGTCCACTCCAGTGCAGATATTTGGATTTAGTGAGGTTGCTGGGTCAACCACTGTAGGAAAGCATATTGAGAGTAAATTCAAGAGGTAGTTTTATCAAAGCAAACAGGGACAGTAAAGGAAAAGGGATGCACAGACAACATCCCCAACCCTTTCTGGATTGAATTGACAAAGTGATAAAACAATGGTTAATCTCATCTCAAGATGCAGGCAAATGCTTTTGAATTGGCTTGCAGTCTTGAATTGGCAAAATTCCTAACGTGGCTTCCATGGTCATTGTGATTTTGTATTGAATTTTGCTACTGAAACTCACAGCTTCTTATCAATGGGAAATATGCCAAAAAAATCAATATGAACTGTTCTGTCTTGTGGAACTGACTTTGTTGCTCCCAGCTCCATGTTTTTCAAGCTTTGAAGCTGGGCTCCTTGCTGAAGGGTTACTCAGATTCAGTCCATAGTCCTTTGGTGTGTCCAGTGGGACTGACTCTGTTGCACCCAGTTCTATACTGTCAAGCTCTGAAGCTTCATGCCTTTTGATGAAGGTGGATTACTTGGATTCAGTCAGTACAGTTTAGTATTATACTCTTCAGGGCTTGAAGATATATTTGAGAAGCAAGAAGACAATTAAAAAAAGCTGAATGTTGCAGTTTCTTAGACCTTGTTCCATGCAAGAGACTGTTTACAATCAAAGAAGCTCTGTGTTCCAGTTTCTGGGAGCTCATTCCATGCAAGAGACTGTTTACCAACAAAGAAGCTCTGTGTTCCAGTTTCTTGGAGCTCATTCCATGCAAGAGACTGTGTACCAACAAAGAAGCTCTGTGTTCCAGATTCTTGGAGCTTGTCCCATGCAAGAGACTGACTCTACACGATCAAAGAAGCTTTGTGTTCCAGTTTCTTGGAGCTTGTCCCATGCAAGAGACTGACTCTTCACGATCAAAGAAGCTCTGTGTCCCAGTCTCTTAGAGGTTTTTCCATGCCAGAGACTCTCTACAATTAAAGAAGGTCCCAGTTCCAGTCTCTTAGATCTTGTTCTATGCAAGACACTCTTTACAATCGAAGAAGTTCACAGTCCCAGTCCAACGCCGCGGCCTCTCTCCCCTAATCTCTTAGCATACGCAGATCTGTCCGCGATCTTCCACAAACCCTGGCAGGCAGATGGGTCGCGCACATAAGGAAGTAGCGCACACACTGCCGCGCGAGAAACAGATCTGCCCGCGATCAGCCACAAAACCTGGCAGTCAGAAAATCCCGACGTTCTGCCCGGCCGCACCCGGCAGGCGTCCGCCTGCCACTGTAGCTCCCCTTCTGGCCTGTCCACGAACTGCGGCGCTCCGTTTAGCAATCTGCTCGAGTCTCTCACGAGTTTCACCGTTCACCTTCGTGCTCACACGTGCTCACCTGCCTGCATTCCATAGCCATTTTCTCACTGCACAAAGTACAGGCACTGTGTTTCTCAAAAAAATTCTTTGAATCACATTTTCTTCTGTCTTTCTCACCATGGAACAGTCTCAAGAGCCAAGTTTCCAAGTTTCCTGTCCCTGATGATGATGGGATCAAGCTCTTCACTTCCCTTGTTCATTGTGCCTCACACAGCACCTCCAGCTCCACCCAAATCCAAGAGAGATTGGAAAAATGAGTCTCCAGCATTGTTGATGGATTTGTTTGAGGAGAAGTTTCTTGCCAATAGCCTGAACAGCTTGACACAGCAGCAGTGGCAAGAAATTTTATTGACCCCTCTGCACACTTAGGCTCAAGTTCAGTCCAAAGTACACAAAAATGCGAATGAAATTTAATCAGTTGAAACAGGAGCATGGAGAATCCGACGCAGGTCAATGCAAATGGCCATGGTTTGAAAGATGTTTAATGATTTGGGGGCAAGACTGCCAAGGCTTGTGGCACTGCTGGAGGCATGGACAAGGGTGTTCCAATTGATTAGGTGGGTGGATCTGTGCAGGAGCATGTCAACTTGGAGGATACTGAAGAACATGACGCTCCTCCTTCTCCAAATAGACAGATTCCTCCATTTGCAGGCAACTCTTCTCTCGAGGCAGTAAAGACTCCCACCCACACCGAGGTCAGCAGCTTGCAAGAAGCCTCCACAAAAAATTCAGGGCAGGGAGAGAAAATTAGATGGAGCAGCTAAAAAGGTGGGCAGACAATGTGTGCGTGTGCGCATTTTGTCTGCCTGCCTCCATTTCTGCCAGCGAATTTCAAGTAGCAGGCAGGCAGAAGCCAAGGTTTTCACAATCAAGTGCGCGACCCAAGAAAATCCCAACTTTCTGCTCCGCGGCACCCGGCAGACAGACGTCTGGCACTGTAGCGCCCCCTTCGGCCCTGCCCAGAAACTGCGACGCTCCTTTCAGCACTCTGCCCGAGCGTCTCACGAGTCTCACAGTTCGCCTTCGTGCTCACCTGCCTAGTTCTTGAGGCGCCTATCCAGTGATTTTTTTCCCTGGCGAGATTTCGCCATTTTTCAACAAACAAATTGATAAGCATTTGGAAAGTCTTGTTTTTCATATGTAAATTCGACTAATTTTGCTATTTTGGAGTCAAATTTCGCCAAATTTTCTACACCCAAAAAAAGAAAAAAAAAAAAAACACTGTGCCCATCCTCTATAGCCATTTTCTCATTGCACACCGAACATGCACAGTGTTTCTCAAAATAAATAAATTGTTTAATCATTTTATTTTTTTGTTTTTTTCACCATGGAACTATCTCAAGAACCAAGTTTCCAAGTTGCAAAAAAAAAACTTTTAATGCCAAAATTTAGAACTTTGGGTGGGTTTATGTAGGGTTAGGTTGGGAACATAAGAAAGTTGATGGGAACTTGATGGGAACAAAAGGAATTTGATGAGAACCTGATAAGAACAAAAGGATTTTGATGGGTTATTGATGGGAACAGAGGAAGTTGATGAGAACTGTTTGAGAACTTGATGAGAACTTGATGAGAACGCAAGGTTTTTGATGGGTTGTTGATGGGACAAGAGGAATTTGATGGGAACTGTTTGAGAACATTATGAGAACAAAAGGATTTTGATGGATTATTGATGGGACCAAGAGAAATTTGATGGGAACTGTTTGGGAACTTAATGGGAACAATGGGAATTTGATGAAAACTCAACCCACCACCCTTTCCAAAAAAATAAAATACCTTGGGGGCATGTTGGCGCCACCCCAATTGGCTGTCCTCCTTTATCCTAAGGTTCCTTTTTAGGGACAAGCTACTAAGGATAGGGGCTGGGTTTAGGGCTTAGGATAGTATGGAATTGTTTGTTCCACACTATTGCAGAGAGTCTTGTGCATGGGAACTACATTGGAGGAGTCGAGTTTCATCCGAAACCGCGATGGAGGAAAAAGAAAGCCGGAAAGCCGGAAAGCCGGAAACTGTAGTGACGAGTGGCAAGCAGTTGGGTCTCCATGTGCACAAATTCTGGCTTTCTTCCGCGTGTCAAACGCTTGTCGAATAAACCCACTACGCCCCTTCTGTGCCCGCCAAAAGATCCCGCAACTGCCCATCGTAGCAAATGGTGTTTGTCGTCTGCAATTTTGCGGAATTCCGAGAACCCATTTCGCAGAGGAGGAGGAGGAGGAGGAGGAGGCATTCGGGAGTTCGACAAGTCCGCCGGTGGAATTGAAGTCGGTGGAATTGGTTTTGAGTCATGTCGAGCTTCAGGCATGAAGGCGGCAAGTTTCGCAGATCGTCTTTGTCCACGCGACGTAGCAATGTAGCAGCAGCAGCAGCAAGGGAGGCGTTGCTGGATGGACAACAAGTCGACGAGGAAGCAGCACCGGGTGCGCAGCAGCAGCAGGTTGAGGGGAGACGGGGACGCAGTAGAGCGGTCGAGGCGGAGAAGCCACCTAGCACGGGGTGGAGCGGAGAATACGTGAAGAGCATCATTTACGGCGGCTTGGATGCAATTGTGACTAGCTTCGCTCTCGTTGCCTCTGTGTCAGGCGGTGATCTTCCTGCTGGTGGGTGTGCGCGCGCGAGTCTCGCTGTGTATGTGTGTGTGTGTCTCTCTCTCCGGAAGAGGATTTTGGAAATGTTTTGGTTTGCATGTTTGCTTTGATTTGGACGTGGAATTTCGATTTGAAGGGAGGGGAGTGTCGTGGTGGGAGTGTGTGTTGCAGGTGCGGTTTTAGTGCTGGGTTTTGCGAATTTGATTGCGGATGGGATCTCCATGGGCTACGGGGATTTCTTGTCCAGCACGGCGGAGAGAGACTTTGCAGCAAACGAGCAACAGGTGGCAGATTGGCAGATGGAGCATGAACTTCATGAAGAGATGCTAAACTTGGTATCGGCATATGAAGACAGAGGAATGGAGAAGCAAGATGCAGACAAAGTCAGTTTTCTCCAAAACACAAACACGCACCCATTTTCTGAAGCATCTTAGAAATCCTTGTTCTTCTTGAGCTCCTTCTTGAGCAATCTCCTTGAGCAATCTTCTTGAGCTTCTTGTCAATGTGTCCAACAACACAGTGACAAGAGCTTCTTCTTCTTCTTCTTGGGTACTGGAATTGGAATGTGACCTTTGACAGTACTGAATTTTTGGTTGTGTTCTTCTTCATTATGGCAAAATCTGAAGGTGGTGGAGATCATCTCAAAATACAAGGACATCATTGCGGATCACAAGCTGACAATGCAACAAGGACTTCTTCCACCAGATCCTGAAGACAGTCCTTTGAAGAATGGGCTGGTCACATTCATTTCTTTCCTTTGTTTTGGTTCACTCCCCCTCTTGTCCTACTTGGTGCTCAGCCCATTTACAATCAACAAGGATTACAAATTCGGTGGAGCTTGTTTGGTGACTTTGTTGGCACTCATCCTTCTTGGTGTTGCGAAAGCCGGTATCTCAGGACAGAAATATCTCAATTCAACTGCAGTTGTGGTGTTCAATGGAGGAATTGCTGCTGCTGCTGCATATGCCATCAGCTATATTTTGAATGATGTGTTCGGTATTGATGAGTGAGGTTTTATTATGGTTCAGTGATGATGATTGTTTTCCTGTTGTGAACATAATCTCCCAGAGCTCATTTTTCTCATATGCTTGTTTTCCTATTGCAATCATATTTACCAGAGCTCATTCGTCTCCATTTTTTTCACTCCAGTCTACAGATTTTGCACAAATGTGCACTTCACACGCACTGTAGGCTACTGTTTTACACCATACCAGTCAGATGGTATAAGCAAAATCTAGTAAGTTGGATCTTTCAAACCAATTTTGTAATATTGTTGTTGTACTTACTATCTGAGCATTCAGCATAACTGGGTTTTTGATGAAATCATTGTCTTTTTGAAGGTGATTTGAGGAAGAGGTTTGAATCTGCTGTCAGCAGCCTTCTTGCTTGTATTATTTTCTGTGACGAGTCATGTATATGTTTTGGAACCATTGGAAGGAATCTCAACAGTTTTCCCTAATTACCTAGTTTGGTGGAATCTGTACAACTTGTGCTTTGCGTTTCTTGTCTACTCTTAAGAAACCACAACTTTCTTTCTTTGATTACCTGTTGGATTGTGTAATAAGAGAAAGTGCCTCTGTTGAATGAGGCATTCAGCAAGCAATAATGTGCAGTGCCCAATATGGCCAGTTGAAGTGATTGCCTGTTTACTGAATGCTGTGAATTATGGTGAAGAAATTGCAATTGAGCAGGCATTTTGGAGTGTATGCAATCAAAGAAAAGCTTCTGAACTTCTCTTTGTCTACTATCTTCAAGCCATACAGATTTGAAGAAGATAGCATTCATCCTTTTGTATTCTTCCCTTCGTTTACTCTCTGCAAGCTGGGAAGGTAGGTACCTAATCACAACTTGCAAACACAGCCCCCAAAACCCAGTGACTGCCAGGAGCCCAGTGAGTAAAAGCTGCCCACCCTAAAATCCTCCCTACAGCCTCACCCCTGTTAACTTACCCCTAGATGTAAGACCTGAACCTCAGAACCTAGAAAATTTAAAATCTTCAACATCATCGGCACATTGCAGAAATCTTTGCAACAACAAAGCCAACAATGGACCTGCTGTATTGAAATATAGGCTGAGGATGCTACCGAACCACAAGATTAGACAATCTGCTCTCATTGACAGTGGCTCTTTCAAGAATAGATGTTGCCAATTGCAATTGACAGTTGCACTGATGTTTTTGAGAGTACCTAGTCCCTCTGTTTTGGAAGCAGACTATCAGAACTTCTCACAATCATCTCACAAACCCACCCAATAAGATCGTCCATTGGCATTATGTATGGGTGACACAGATGGTGCAGTTACAGCCCATTCATACCAAACCTTGCTAGGCCCAACACAACGCCAGAAGCAAAGCTCAATTGGGACTCCTGCAGGAACATACACAGGTTTGCGAAGAGGGAAAAAAATGGCAAACCAGCTAAACATATTGGGTGTAGCAGTTGATGGCTCAATGCCAAGATGGATGTCTTTATAGAGCACAGCATCAAAGTAACCTCCAAATCCATGCACCAGTGCACTGCCTGTATCCGAAGGCAGATCGAACAAGAGTTTCTTGTAGCGCTTATTGTCCACCTTGCTGCCGCCAGCAAAATTGTTAGGATGCTCAAATGTAAACACTGGTTGTGGTGGTGCTAACCTTGCAACACTGTGCAGTTTCACCACATATGCAGTTTCAAAATGTGCCAAGTCATTGTAAGACTTCACATCATTGTGCAACTTGGAGGCTGTGATGGGGCCCAGAAAGCTGGTGTAAGAGGATGGAATGGAAATACCATCTTTTTTCAAGAACCGCTGTGCACCATCCAAGCATTCTGGTGAAAGCTCATTATCACCAAACGATCCCAGAAGCTCACTGACTAAGATGTCAGCTTGCTCTGGAGCATTCCATTCTCGCATGTCGCACGAAACAACAGTCACTACCTCCTCCCAGCCCTCCAGTTTAATCAAGCTGTGCAATGTAACAACGGCATTAGGGTTTTTCTCCACTGCATACACTCGCAACTGTCGCCCAGCTTGGTCGGCAGCTTGAAGAGAAGCTCGAACTAGTGGGCCACGACCAGCACCTACCACCATGAGCACAATGGTTGCAGATATGTCATCCACCCGGTCCAATAGAGCAGCTTTCACAGCTCTTTGATATTGAGTGTACTTGGCCGAGTCCTTTTCAAAGGTCTCGTATGTCTGTGCCTCCAGATTGTCCATCAAAGGCTGCAATGGTGCCTGCAGGAAGTCACGGTATCCAATCTCAAACCGTTCCTGCTCTGTGGGAGGCTCCATACGGCGGTACAGATGTGCAATGTATTCTAGGTAAGGTCGCAATGGATGTTTAGGGAAATTGTTACCATCCTCAGAGCCATTTGCACTGCTTTCACTGGAAGCAGTGGTGGGATCCAGTCCCTCCACATGGTGAAAAGCCTCTCCTGAAACTATGATCTGTACCGAGTGGTTGAATAGAGTAGTGATGAAATTCTGATGTCTCTTAGAAAGACAAGGGTAACCTCGTTTGTTGGTGAGAAAAGCACTTGTGTGAACGATGGCTGCTCTCAGAGGCTCCCCAATCCAGCGCTTCAAGGAACTGGGAGAAGGAAGAGAAGCAGTAATATCTAAAGCAACAGAAAGCTGACCGTGATGTTCACAGAGCGTCCGGAACGTGTTCCACCATTCCCAGGAATCGTGAAGTGGACGACCGGAAACCGTATCCCTCTTCAGAAACACCACCTCCTCGTCCGCCGTACCCTCCACCTCCTGCAACTCCGGCGACACCAACGGAATCCGCAACCAGAGCTGCAAGGTACTCAATCCTTGCAACAACTGGTTGACGCAGCGCGCGTAATTCGCACAATCCAGCGGCCGTGGAGTAGGCAACAAACACGCTTGCAAAGAGAGATGGGTCGCCCAGCTCACCTCTTGTTTCAAAGTCGTCTCCGCGTCTTTCCGTGCCACGGCTTGAGTGGAGTCCAAATCCATCCACGCACTCATCTTCCCGACTACATGACTACTCCACTGCGATGGACTGAGAACCAAATCAGACCCAGCAAAAGGAGGAGGCGGCGCTCCACCTCCTTCCTTACCTGCTCCTCCTCCTCCTCTACTTGGTCTGTACTCAGGGTTTGTCAGCGGCGCGACAATGAAGTCGAACGCCCCAGCCAAAGCAAACGCCAACGCGTTCTGTATATCATCGCTCCACCCGACCTCTGCTCCACAATAACGTGCCTCACTATTATCTCCTGCTCTTTGCCCCAGCGGCATCTCCACCGCCCCCCTTCTTCTTCTTCCTCTTCTTCTTCTTCTTCCCCACCACCGCCGCCTCGTCTTCTCTTCTCCTCTCTCCTCCCGCCTCTCTCTCGCACTCTTGTCGCTCGCTCGTCTTCCGTTGCGAGCGAGCTAGCTTTTGGACTGCGGGGTTTTGTCGTTAAAAAACCTCAAACCTCAAAACGTTTGTTTCTTTAGGGTTTTGTTTAGGTCATTCAAAACCCCCTTTTCTTCTTTAAAAAATTCTTCTTCTTCTTCTTCTTCTTCGTCTTCTTCTGCTTCTTCTTTTCTTATACTTGGTTTGGCTCTGGCAGGTAAGTGTGCTGTTAGGAAGTAGAGCTTTCTAGAATTGCTTTTGGAGATGGCTCCCAAGCTTCAGACTTTCTAAATTACTGCTGCTTCTCAAAAGCTTCTTTCTAGTGAGCATCAACTTCACAAGAATGTGAAGTTAGAGTTAGGTACTCCTTGGAAGACTTGATGGGGGTGAGAGTGTAAATGTGTGTTTCCATTTGGCACTAATGTTGTTTTGTAGTAGGACTATTGTTATATTTTAAGCAAGATGCAAAATGTGTCTTTGCATCTATTTTTTTTTCTTTGTGAGATCACCCATCTCAAGATTATAGCATATTGAACCTTTTCAATTCAAATAGAATTAGACTACTACCCTTAGTTAGGCCATATTTTTGCAATTATCTCGCAAACTTAATATTCAACGAACAATTTAATAATGAAAATCATGTGAAGTTAATTCATTTTCTAAATTTTTTATATTTTGTATATGGATTATTGTGCAATTGAAAAATACATTTGACACATGAATAATTATAATGATAAAAAAAGTACGAGCTTAGAAATGAATGAACTTTATATTATTTTATATGTTCTTGTGTTAAACATGTTTTCAACACACAATATCCATCTGCAAAACGTATGAATGTATAAATGAATGAACTTTGCATAATTTTCATTACTAAATTGTTGAATGTTAATTTAATAACCTTATTTTAATGGTTTAGGGTTTTCAACTTGATCTAAACTTTTTGTGTTTTTTTTTTAAATTTTAATATGTCCAAAAAAATCAAAATATGAAACCTTTTTGTCCTAACACTAAAATAATAAGATTTTTTTATTTTACATTGTTAACATTGAAATGGTTTAAGCCCCATAACAATTCATAGCCAATTATCCTATGTAAACAACATTGAAATGGTAACATAACTTAATTTTGCACATATGGCTTATATTAACAAAATAATCCATTTAGGAAATATGATTTGTTGTTGGTTGTTGGGAGTTGTGGGAAAAAAAACTCCTCAAAATTCTAATGAGAATTTTTTCCTATCCTACAAAGATGGATTCAATGGTTTGGAAATCATGTAATGGATCTTGTGTTTGAACCCCTTATGTCAAAAAACTTGTGTACAAAAGAAAACCTTTGAATACCATGATTTCTTATTAGTACTCATTGGTTTTGTAACTTTCAATTAGAGTGCCATTTATTAACAAAACAATGATTTTTTTAAAGTTTAAACATTTTTTAAAACATCTCTTAATGTGTTCCAATATTGTGATTTTCAAATCCAATCATAAATTCTTCATCTCTTCAAAGTTTCAAGTTTCCTCTTACGCTAAAACTAAGCAAATTCCATATTTGAATTCAAATTTATTTTCAATTTCAAATCATGTAAAACTAAAGTTTATTCAACACAAATAGCTATATTTGCAGTACTAAACAAAGACACATGGGAATGATACTAGACTTTTTGTAGGTTGTAAATTTCATCCTATCCTTGTGCTTGAACCTCTCAACTGCCTATGAGATTTGTTATGACATTAATATTTACATCTAGTTGTTGCAAGTGAGTTCATAACTTTTCCTATTGCAAGGCATCCTACTATTGTAAATTCCATCATTTATTTGTTCTTATAGCCCTTGGCAACTTATAAGATTTGTTATCATCTTACCGTCTAGACCTAATTATTGCAAGTGACCACAACTTTACATGTTACATGGCCTATGGTGTTGTAAGCCCAAGCATTTATTGATTTCTCCAATGGGTGCATTGAATCCACAATCATTTTAGCTTCCTTCCTTTCATTAAATCCATCACCTCTTGTAAATTTCCTACATTGGTTGTTCATAAATGGCACAAACTTGTGTTTTGCAATTGTGAACTTGTTGTACCAATTCCAAACTATGGCCTTGAGTGTTGACATCATGTTAATCACCATACCCTTGGGTGCAAGTTCAGCTTTGAAGGCCTCCAAAGGTTTCTAAGGTACCAAGTGCACCATCATATCATCTTTCAACTTGATAAGCTTTTGTATCTCATGTCTTTTGGTGTTGTGTAATCTAACATTTTGTCAACTCCTAAGTTTTTCATTAGGGTTGTGTTGCAAACACCACAAAACACTACTACAAAATAACCAAACCTAATTTTTCTAACAACATAAAACAATACCCAACATTCACCAACTCCATTACACAAATTATGCATGTTTGAAATATTTTAAAAAGAAAATACCATTGAACTTTAAATTATTTTGTTATGGAAGCAACCCATCAAGGTGGACAAGTATGAAGTCTCCATAGGTAACCACATCACTTAGAAATTGAAGTTTCATGAATGAAATGTCATCAATGAATTGAGGTCCCTAAAACTTTGGAAATTTTTTAAAGGTTGAAAGGAATGTGATAGTGGAATTTTTGGGGTTTTCAAGCTCAAAGTGATCTAAAGATTTTAAATGAGGTTAGAGTAGGCTTATGGGTTTTGGAAAGTTTAGTTTTTTCTAAGTTTCATGCAAACAACATGAGATTTATAAATAGGTTGTAGTAAAGGAAAGTGGTAAAAAAAGGCGAAAGTTGATGCGGGTGAATGGAAAGTTAGAAACATGTTATCATACAATAAGGAGGCAAAAATGGGAGGATGATGTGGTTCAAGTGGTGAATTTGCAACTTTGCATTCAAAACTTGTGAAGAAAAAAAACAAGCATGTGGAGGTAGGACTTCTAATCTTTTTCATTTTTCATTGGGTGCTTGTCAAGTTGGTTTTTTTTTTAATGATTTTCAATTTGTTAAGATTTTACATGAATTTTTTTCTTTTCCTCGAATATCATATTCCAGTTGGTGGTGAAGATTATGTAAAAAACATGTTTGTTTTGACAATTTAATGGAGTAATTATGTAATCTATTATTGAAATTTTGGAGATGCAATATTCTAACAAAAAAGAATGGATAATCAATTTTATAATTAAGGTTTTGTATATTGTTCAATTCAGAGAAAAAAACTTTTATCAATGTTTGTGATATGAAATTTTTCAAATATTGTCTCAATTTTTCTTCCTCCCATAATTATAATTTTACATTGACAATTATAAGATTATTTAAATATTGTTTCTTGACCCAAAAATACAATTTCAAATTAAAAATTGCAAAAACCTTTGTAATCCTAAATGAATGCGCATTATGAATTGTTGTTCATGAATTTCTCATGGATTTTCAAAATGTTCCCATCTCAAATTGTCTTTCATGCATCTTTTTACTTGAAAATAATGGCATGTGACAATTTTTTAGGTTACAATCAAGAATTTGTCACCATAAGGATCATAGATGATCATTTTGGTGAAAGAAGGGACACATATATTAGATGATAAAACACATATTCAGTCACAACTATTGTTAATGATTACAAGTTAACTAGGCAATTGCTAAGTTTTAAGCTTTTTAGATATCTTAATTTCTCCAACATTTGAATGTAGAATTAACAATGTCTTTTTATTTTTTGTGCAATATCTCCTCATCTATTTAAGATATGGCAAACTACTTTGTATTGTTAAAAAAAGTGAAGTTGGGATCATTATGTGATGTGTAATTGCAAATATTTATAAAATCTATATAATTGAGTATTACAAACGAAATTTTGGCTTTCTAGCTTCAATTACTTTTTCATTTTCTACCCCATAAAGGCTAGCACTCATATGTGTTTACTCTCTTGAAAAATATTTAATTATAATGATATGAAAATTGTGAACAATTCCATTAAATTTGACTATCATTTTTTTATTAAAAAAATCATACAAATCATATGGTGATCATTATTTACATTGCTTACATTTTGTTCCTTAAACAACACAACCACATAAATTTGAAGAGTTGAATTGGTAAAAAAAAGAGAAAACCAATGTGCTACAATTTTGTACATTCAAGAATCCAAATTTGGCTAGAAGTTGATTGGAGGGGGGGGA
>Ga0209611_10000165_pt1 | contig 83282 bp, 79 predicted proteins | sample S1TSphgellanicum_3_FD_187693 | JGI IMG/M metagenome (GOLD analysis project Ga0209611, IMG submission 187693) | Host-associated microbial communities from peat moss isolated from Minnesota, USA - S1T2_Fc - Sphagnum magellanicum MG (SPAdes) (version 2) | ecosystem: Host-associated > Plants > Peat... | reverse complement strand
AGAGTTGCAAGAGCACACACACACACACAAAGAGAGAAAGAGAAAAACAGACAGAGAGACAGAGACATAGAGAGATGTGTGGGGATTTAGGGAAGGGAATAGAGAGAGATGAGGAGTTGTATCAATTCTCTCTCTTCCATAGCTCCCAGGCTTCCTTGTTGCTGTAGCTCTGCTTCTTCTCCCACCCCCTCTCTCATGTCTCGTGCTCTGCACTCTCTGCCAGAAGGATCACCAGCTGCCGATCATAGCTCTTGTGCTCCCACTCCTGTTTTCCCTGAAGTTTTGGAGCTCAAAGCTCTGGTTTTTACTGACGCTGAACTGAAGCAGCAGCAGGTGCCTGAATCCTCGGTTCAAGGAGGAAGAGGAGGAGGAGAGGTGGAGGAGGTGAAGGGGAGTAGCTATGGAACTTGTGAGGAGCTCGATCTGGGAAGGGTAGAAGAGGGTGATGGAGGAGGAGGAGAAGGAGGGGGGGAGGATGGGAGTGGAGATGTGAGTGAGGAGGTGGAGGGGGGGAAAGTGTGGAGGAAAAGATGGAGAGGGGAAGGGGAAGCGAGCACGAGACGTTCACAGAGGTCTGAGAGAAGGAAGGAAAGGGCTAAGGCTTATGAGGAGAGGTGGAAACGGCGGTGGGATTCGGCGAGTCGGGAAAGGAGATGGGGTGGATGGCAACGGACAACATCTTCGCAGCAGCTTGGGGGATGGGTATACCCGGAGCCAAGTGCTGTGCTTGAGACCATGGGCAGTGGAGCGAGATCGGAGAGCAAGGAAGGGGATTTGGGTGGGTGGGCGGAGCAGCGTAGCGAGGCGACAGAATTGGGTGGGTGGTTGTATCCCGACAGCCAATTCTACAATTCTTTCTGGCAGAGAGGAGGTGACGGCAAGATCGAGATCGAGGTTTTGGGGAAGAAGGTTTTGGTCACCATAGCTGCTTCTGCAGCAGCAGTGGAGAACTGGTTGCATGCACACGGAGGAGAGAGCAAGTATGGGTTAGACATCGAATGGAGACCCACTTTCCAAAGGGGTGATTACCATGCAGCAGCTCTCCTGCAACTGTCACTTGAGAAAGTCTGCCTCTTGATTCAATTGCGCTTCATCGAGGTTCTGCCTGCGTCTCTACAGAGACTTCTGGCTGATCCCAACATCATGCTCGGAGGAGTGTCTATCAAGGTACCCATTTCCACCCTGCCCAAAAGAAAGAAAACCTTCTTGTTGCAATTTTCTTTTGTAGAAGATGGCATTTCTTCCACCTTGTTGATCTCAAAAATCTGCACTTGCATTCATTCCTTGGGGGGGGGGCGGGGTGGTGAAGGCGGATATAAACAAGCTGAAGAAAGACCATGGACTAGTATGTGCGGGTGAAGTGGAGCTAACCACTCTGGCGGTTGTGAAACTTAAAGTTGAAGCTCTCAGGAAGGCAGGCATATCCTCTCTTACTGAGACAGTTCTAGGGTTTCCTCACAAGAAGGATAAGAAGGCAACAATGAGTAATTGGGAAACTCGAGAATTGACATTGCAGCAGATTCAATATGCTGCCACCGATGCTTGGCTTTCTTACACTATTCTTATCGCCTTACTTGCCATCAAGGAGCAACCTACAATTCATCGAGTTTCAATGCCTGTGGATCCTTCTGATGCTCAGGTTTTCTCCATGGCCATCCCTCTATGGTTGATGATGCTTCAGTTTTACCCTATCTATCTCTCATATTCTTCAACAACAATCATTCAATCGCATGGTTTTCAATGAGTATCAAGAGTTTTTCCTTACCTTTCTCCAATGTTGTTTGTTCTCTGATGAAGCAGCAGCCATCTATGGCAGTTTTTCCACAAGCAAGTACGGTCCCAGGTGCTTGAAGCCACACACACCAACCAACCTGTTGAGAGATTCACAATGTGTAGGCATCAGAGGAAGGAGCCTGTGAAAGGAGAGAGCAGAACTTGAGCAAAGATTGCTCAGTCGCAGCTGTTTTGATGTCACACAAACCTTTTTTGAGAGATTCCGGTAGACATTGAAGCAGCCTGCAGAAAGAGAAGCAGAAAATGAGCAAAGAAAGTGCAAGAGACTTCTGCAAGAAATTGCAAACTATGGAGACATGCTCATTGGTTGTTGGTTGAACTGTGGTTGACCTAGAACTGCCAACCACCAAGGTGGGGGCATTGTGTATCTGGACTTGACTTCTTCATGTTTTTCATTTGTTGCATAGTTTGCCAGTCCAAAATTCTGCGACTCTAAATGAATTCTCTCCAACACAACCACATATACATATTCTTCTGTGCAAAGGGTGGGCACCATCCAAGAAAGTGTCAAGCACAAATAGATTTACATTTCTCTCTTGGTGCAAGAATTGCATAGTAGCCCCTGATTCTAATTCACTGCAGTGATGTCTGCACATTTATTTTGCAATCCATTTACAGGGTTTTGTTTTGATCCACATGCTTTTTAGTTCTGGTTTCCCTAGAAAGTAATTTTGCAGTGGGATGGTGGTTGGTGCATGGGCTGCATGCACATGGCAGCCTGGATACACACAGGTTGGTGGCGCATGGGCTGCACACACATTGGATTCATTATTGAGTCTGTTGTTAGTGACCTTTCACATGAGAAGAAGTGCGCAAACGCTTCCCATGTCACTGCCCCTTGCCCTGCAAGCAATACATTGCAGTCAACAACTGATACCATGAGACATGTGCAGTCTTGTCTTGAGTTGCCACAAGTGTTTGAAATACAATGATTCGAATGGTCAACCTTTCATAAGGCTGCTGCCTCACCTTTCGAATGTAAAGGAATGACTGACCTTCAGTGTCGATTCTGTTGAAGACACCATCAAAGCTCTCACGGCGACCATCCTTCCCTTTTGCCCGTGACAGTTGCATGAATGCAGCAATCTGGCCATGGCACAGAGTTTCAGTGCTTGAACCTCATGGGGTTTCTTGCATTCCAGCACAATGCCAGATTTGTCCTTCTGAGGCTGAAAGAGTGTCTGTCATCTTCTTATAAGATGATGTACTCTAGGAAGCTTTCTTTTGAGCATCATGCCTGTCTTGGTAGTAAAGAGGATAGTAATGGAGGACCTACATCTTTGTCACGCTTCATGGCTGCCATCAGCTGCTGCTTGCTTATTGTTCTGAGGCTCCAACCCATTGTCCAATTGTTAGTATTTACATGAGCTTAAAGGGTTCATGCTGTGCTTTTGACCCCCACATGTAGATCTATCTGGTTGCCCTAAACAAGTAGTGATGAAGTACTCACCCCACTTGTTCTTGGTCGATTTTGTTGAACATTTCAAGCAGGCGCTGATATTCTTTGACAGACAGTCCAGTGGCTGCTGCAAGGGTGTAGATGTATGAGACATCTCTGGCCATTCTGCTTGCCCTTCTCACAGCACCAAATGTGGCACTCAAGTGGCTCAAGGCCCTGAATGACATCCACAGAAGCCATTTCAATTGGCGATTGCTTTGTGTTGTCAAGAGAGCAGAATTGAAAATTTCAACAAAATCTGGAAGAGTAAAACCATCCTGCCTGGCATGGTAGGAGATGCCACTGTGAAGGTACTGCTCAACCAGTTGCTGCAACCACCAAGCACATTTTGATCTTAATATCTCACATGTTGTGTACAGAACATCCATTGCAAAAAGACCACACATGCTGGTGATCATTGCCCACCTTGCCACATTGAATTGAGTAGGTTGTGCAGGACTCCCAAGTTTGGGACCCTCTCAGTATCCACACTTGAAAAAAAATGATCAAAGTACATACTTGTACATCTATGCACAGATCCAAAACTCATTTGGATTTGCCCAACAATTGCAGTAAAAATCTCTTTCAGTTTCTTGAGATGTGAGAGAGTGATGCTGATGCAGTCACCGTGTATGGTTCAAAAGGGTCACCCGCATCACCAGGCCAGCGAGGTTGCCAACAACCATCAGATACTGGCCTCGATGTTCCAAGAGGTGCTTCACTGCTGACATTAGTTGCTGCTGTTCTTCGTTGACTTGGCAACTCACACCCTATGCATACCGCTGGTGCCTGCAGCCGCACTTCTGTTGACCCATTCAATCTTGAGATATTTTAAGTTCCTTACAAGATTCACTCTGAATAGACTCAGAGAGAGATGATTTTGTTTGATTGCTCAATTTTGTCTACTGTCTGTGTGTCTCTATCTTATGGAATTTCATCAAGAATGTCCCACTCTATGAAACCTTTGAAAGAAAGCATGGTGCAGAGGAAGGCTTGCACCTTAATGACTCCTTTTGGACCAAATAGGAGAATGGATGCCTCAACTGCTGCCCTATTCCTCTCTGCCTACCATATGCAAAAAAAGTTTCCCCTCTCAGGGAAATTGCATCTTGATGATGATATTCAAAAGAATGATTTGATCTTCCAAGTACAAAGTCAGTTTGTGGCATTACCATCCTGTTGCTCATGTTCTGTTTCTATTGACATACACATGTGCAAAGCCCTCTAGGATCTATGGCAAATTTTGTCTTCATTTTGGAGGTACATGAAGCTCTCTAGGGTCTACAGCAAATTGAATCTTCATCTTGCAGGCATGTGCAAAGCTCTCTAGGATCTACCGCAAATGGGGTCTTCATCTTGAAGGCCTGTGAAGCTCTAGAGGATTGACGGCAAATGGGGTCTTCATCTTGCAGGCATGTAAAGTTCTAGAGGATCTACAGCAAATTGGGTCTTCATCTTGCAGGCATGTGAAGCCCTAAAGGATCTACAGCAATCTTGCAGGAATGTGAAGCTCTAGAGGATCTACAGCGATTGAGGTCTTCATCTTGCAGGCATGTGAAGCTCTAGAGGATCTATAGCAATTGAGGTCTTCATCTCACAGGCAAGTGAAGCTCTCTTGGATCTACAGCAAATTGAAGCTTCATCTCTGTGTGCAGTGTCAATAAGGAGACATCATCATCATCATCATCATCATCATCATGGGTACTTGTGGTATGTTGTCTATTTACAAATTCATGCAACCCAACTCTATCAGATGAAGTTCAAAGTGGTCAGTCTCATGAAGAATCCTCCTCATACATACATCATGCATGCATGAATGGGAAAGAGGTTGGTTTCAAAGGACAGCAGACCTTGAAGGAATACATCTCTTCCACAGCCAGGATTGATTCTGCAGCAGCCAACAGGCTTGCAATCTGATTCTCTGCTTACATTTTACAAACACACCCCAAATTCTTCAAGCCCTGTCAGAATCACAACATCTAGCATGTGTGTACAATGCATACATAAATTCTGTTGCAAATCGAATTGGGTATGATTGTATGCATACCTTCTGTTGCAGCAAATCAAATTGGGTATAGTTGTATGCAGACATTCCGTTGCTGCAATTGAATTGGGTATGATTGTATGCATATATTCTTCTGTTGCAAATCAAAATTGGGTATATGACTGTATGATTGCTTACGACTGCTTTGAAAAGCGTCAGGGTTGAGATTGTGGTCCAGGGTTTGCTCCAGCCGTGCACAACTTTCAACAGCAGTCGAAAGCGCAACATACTTGCTCTTCATCTCTGAGTGCACATAGTTCATCAAACAGCAGAATCAACCAACCCTCTCAACAACTATCACTACAAAAAGAAATGGGTTGTTCTCTAAGCCTATGTAGTAAAAACCTGTTTCAGTGTCTTACATGCAAAGCTTTGCTAGCTACGGCTGGATGTGGATCATGTGCTACAAAAGAAAAAGAAAACATGGCACACTCAAGAACTCTGTGTGTGTGTGGCTGTCCATTGTACCCATGTCTAACTAGGAAAGAGAACAGAAAGGGCGATTTGCAAAGCTTCAGATGTGAAAGAATGGAATGAGACAAGTCCAGCAACATACGATCAACTCCATCAGCCCAGTTTCGAAGAGCTGTGCGCAAGGCTCGGACACAGGAACTTCTTCGATACCGAGGGTCTGTCCAGCAACCTGAACACTCCATTACCTCATGTCATGTCTCTTTCTACTGCACTGTTCTACTGCTGGCCAGACAGAGAGACACACAGAGAGGGAGATAGGTACTACTCAGAGGAGGAGGAGGAGGAGGATGGGGGAGGTGCTGCTCTCTAGCTAAAAAGCAAGCCACCAGAGAGAAAAGACCACAGCAGCAAGTGAAAAGTCTGTGAAGAGACAAAAGAGACAGAAAAAAGGGAACGGTTAGAAGGAGAAGGCCAATCTTGTGTCAGCTGAATTATCATTCATCCCCATTGCATCAATCTCCATCAACTGCAACAACATTCATCCTTGGGGGGCAGGTTACTCTTTGTACTTTTTTGGAACATTTGTGTTTTTTTTAAATTGGGGTTTTTTTTTTTTTTTTTTTTTTGGGGGTTACAAAATAATAAAATATTAAGAAAATTAAAATAAAAATATTTTATTAAAATAAAAATTATTTTAAATGTATTTTCATAAACCCATTCTTGACACCTTATTTTTAGGTTTTGAAGTGAATTATTATTTTATTCGATTTTTCATTTAAGTTGCACCCTATTTATTTATTAGTTTGGAAGAGGACTTGAGAGAGCATTGCTGTTGAAGAATTGTGCACTTTCCACGAGGAATTGAGCAATTCCGCAGTTTTGAGACCACATAAAATGTGTGTGTATGCTTGCTTTCATGAAGTGAAATTGTGTCTATTATAATCTTCATGAAAGCACAAAAGTATCGATCCATTTTTTCATGAAATGTTAAAGCGAAGTTACTCTTTGTATATTTTATGGAACATGTGAGATAAAATGTTTTTTTTTTCTATTGCTAGGAAATAATAGGAAACTTTTTTTTTAAAATTTCATTAAAATTGGAATTATTCAAAATATGAAATCATAGACAAAGTATATAACAATAATGTGCTTGAGGATTTCACCCATTTGAACAAGTAGAGGAAAAAAATATCTTTGCATTTTCAGTTTTGCATTTGCTTTACATTTCTGGAAGCAAAGCTTGGGAAAAAGACCTGGAACTTCAAGCAAAGAGGAATGTACCAATTGGAAAGATTCATGTTGCATCTTGTTCTTCGTGGCAAGATTTGGTGTTATAAGTAGAGATTTCCTTCGTTCTTGCTTCATCTGTTTCACACAATTTTTTTAATGACATCTTTTACCACCGAAGAGGGGCTGAGAAAGTTCTAAAATCATAAGGGATGGACCCATGACCATTGCCATCATCTTTGTTGGTTGTTTCATCAAAACCACTAGTTCTTTATAGTTTTTGAAATAACTAGAACTTGGCGGTTCTCTAATTTTGGAATACTTAAAAAACCAAAATCAACGATTCTTTGAAAATTCAAAGAACTACATTGTTAGACTTTAGGGTTAAATTCTTTGTTCATCCCTCTAACGATCTATCTTCTATTTCTTGTCATGTCTAACCTTCTTTTAGAAGGTTTTTGATCTCTCTCTTTCATTCTTCTCCTCTTATTTAATCCATGAGTTTTTCTTCTCTATCCAAAGGAGTGTGCACCTTCTAACTGGATTGTCTTCTTGTTTTGTAGCTAAGTTCCTTGTCAGATTACATTTATCTCCTTCTAGTCCTTCTAGTTCAGTTATTAGGATCATAAAACTTGATTAGAAAATCCAACATGGTATCAAAGCTTGAAGGACTGAAGTAAGAAAGGTTAGAAAAAGGAGTGAAAGAGATGAGAAGGTTTTACAAGTTTAGGGAGACCAACAAAAGGGCTCCCAATGGCAGAAGGAACTGAATAAGTGGAGGATATAAACAAACTTAGCCAGATTAGGGAAGTTTTCAGGTCCCATGGCCCTTTTCATTTGTTTTCAAAACATGTTCCTAATTTTGATGTCTCCATACCAAAATCTAGTTGCCTTGAAAACATTTATAAATATTTTGTTTGGTCATTTAGGATGATGAACTTGTTACAGAAATAAAACCTTTGGGAATATATAGAGAGTCTAAAAGATGTTTTCATCATAGACGTAGAAATTGAAATCAAGTCCAAGGCTCTAAATGCAATAAACATTTTTGTGAAAAATATTGTAATTCCATTTGTCAAAAGGTTCTCAAACCTTCATGAGTGTTGGGAATATTTGAGAGAAAATATGAACCAAATCATGCTCTAAGAAACCAATGTTGTTAAAAAAAATTGTTTCTACGAGGAACGAAGAAGATTGTAGTATGGATAGCTACCTCAAGGAGGTTAAAGACACATTGGACCAACTAGAAAATATTGACTTTTCCATTCCTCATGAACTAGTAGTTATAATGAAATTGAATTCTTTTTCAACTCATTATAACATCTTTGTCAAAACCTTGACAAGCAAAGATTTCTTGCCCATGCTAGAAGAACTTGAACCTCAACTATTGAATGAAAAGTTTCAAATCCAGTTGGATGTTGACAAAGAAATATCAACTAATGTATTGGCAATTCAAGATAGTATGTAGAATTTCAGATTTCAACTTCCAAGCTCAAACACCAGGGACATGATACCTAAAGAAAACAAGGATAGCCAAAAAAATCAACAAGGAAATCAAACCAACACTAGCACCAAAAATTCAAAACATTATTACAAATCACAGTTTATTTGATTAGAAGATTAGACCAAAAATTAGTCATTTTGACATTTGGTCAATTTGACCATTTAGTCATACTATACAAGTCGATTTGAACATGTTCAATTTTACTAGTGGTTTTTTTTACTAACCATAAGATGGTATTTTTGATTAGTTAAATTGGACAAAAAATTGGGTAGTCAAAAAAATGCAATTAAAACATAACTCAATTTTTAAATATAAAAATGTAATAAATAAATAAACAATAAGTATTTACTCACCCACCCACCATGGCCTCCTACCTACCTATCCACAACCCACCTAAATATTATACATTTACACACATGTAGAAAGTATATATACGAATATACATACTTCACATAACATATGTTGATAAGGCGGATTGAACCTTGGTCTTTTTGGTTCCATAGCAATGTCTTGGCTATCAAACAACCATATCACTTTATAAATCAATATGATACCAAATGGATTTAACATAATTCCTTGAACTTCAATAAATTTTTTTGTCAATGTGTATAACAACATTTGAACTTCAACTTTTTCATAAGTAGATACCTGACTAGGTAAATGGGTAGGTGGTACACGTGCATATCTACCTATGTTTTTAAATGTACATACTTGCTTATGTAGAATATAGATAGGTATGTAGGTAAATAGTAGGTAGGTAGGTATACATAGGTATGTAGGTAAATAAATAGGTAAATAAGTACATGGATAATAAGTAGGGAGATAGATAATAAGTAAATAAGTAGTACTTAGGTAGGTAGATGATAAGTAAATAGGTAGATAGGACATAGTTAAGGAGGTAGGTAAGTAGGACATATTTTGATAAGTAGGTAGGAAGGATGTAGGTAAGTATATGCTAAGTAAGTAAGTAGGTAACTTAATAAGCATAGCAAATAGGCTAACTAACTAAATTAATATGGCTGATTTGACTATGCATGGCCATTTATTATGACTAATTTGACTAAGCCATGGGCATTTTGATGGATCATTTTTAAAAATTGTTCTTCTTGACTAGATGTACAATTTAACACTTAATCCAAATGATCATTTTAGTAAAAAAACCAACTAAAAAAACCATGTGTTTTTCATTGCCCATGCCTTTAATCAAAACGAACATCATTTTGGTCAATGTGAACATTTTAGTCAAGTTGAACCTTTTGAAAAACCATGATTTGTAATAATGCAAAAAATTCAGTTGAATAAAAAACTTGTTGGAAAAATGAAGTTTTCAATAGAAGACCATGGGACCTTTCGTACAAACCAAGCACCTCTAAGCCTAAGAAATGCCATTATTGTGGAGCTAAGGGACATTAAGAGTGTAAATGTGAAACCCAGTAGTTGGTGGAGAAATTCAAAAATTTTATTAGACAATTTCACAACCTTGGTAAGATACAACAAACAAATTGTATGACATCTAACCTACCATTTGAAGAAGGTAACAAATAATCACCTAATTCAATAAATGAACTAGAAAACTCATAAGGTCTAAAAGGAAACCTAACTAAGTCGTCAATGGATTTTTTATGGTGTTTTGATTTTAGAGGAATCGGGCATGTAACAGGCAATATTGATCTTTTGGTTTTTTTGAAAAAATTTCCTTATAAAAACACCATTATTATTGGAACAAGAAAAAACCACCATGTAATTGGAGAAGGAAACATGATTGCAAAATTCAAAACTGGGGAATTAAAACACATATTTAAAATTGTCTATGTACCAAGCATAAAAAACAACCTATTGTCTATAAAAGCCATTGCAAATTCTAAATAATTTCTTCCAAACAAATGTTTTGTTAGAAACATAATACACAAACCATTGTTTGAAAAGGCACAAAAATAAATGGGAGAGGTTTGTACAAGCTAGAGGCAGGACCATACTTGAATTTTGAAGTAAACATCATATCTAGAAACCTTAGCACATCATCTGATCCAACCATAAACAAGACCATTTTTTGGCATTATAAATTATTAAACACTTGAACTTTGAAACCTTACACAATTTGTCAAACAAATATAATGCTTTAGACATACCCACATTTTTTAGAATTCATCTCACCTATGAAATATGCCTTAGAGGGAAACAATCAAGAAAAAAAATTCCCTAAAATAAATGAATAAGGAATAGATGGAACCATTGATCTTGTGCACATTGACATGTGTGGGCCTTTCAATATCAAATCCATTGGAGGAGCCAAATACTTCATAACCTTTATAGATGATAAGAGCAAGATAGTCATGTGTATCGAAACCATTGAAGGACCAAAGATCAAGCATTGAAAGCATCCAAGAGTTTGAGGAATTTTGCCAAATTGAAAATTCGAAAGAAAATAAGAATCATCAAATCTAATAACAGAGGAAAATATATTCAATTTTTAAAAATTAACTAAATTTTGCAATAAGGAAGAGGAAGGGAATTGACACAATTTTATTTACCTTATCAAAATGGAGTTGTTGAATGTCAAAACCGCGCAATTTTGGAAATTACAAGGTGTATAACAATAGAAGGAAATTTGCCAAATGTTCTATTAGTTGAATTGGTACATTCAACATGTTATTTGCTAATCAAAAACATTTGACTAGAAGACACCCTTAGAAACCTACTCATGAAAAAAACTAAATTTGAGGAATCTCACTGTCTTTGGAACATAAACATATATACATATTCCCAAAACTAAGAGGGATAAACTCAATGAAAAATCTATGAAGGGAACCTTAGTTGATATATATGAGAATAAGAAGGGCTACAAGTGCTTGATATTTGAATGTAAAAAGGTGGTCACTTTTAGGGATGTGACCATAAATGAAGAAAAAAACCTCTTACACCATGTAAATGTGGGTAGACATGAAGATGTGGCTAATGAAAGTCATGCAAGAATAGGGATATATTCCTTCTTCATATTGGAACACAAATTGCCAAGAAGAACAACAAAAAATTGACAATAACCTTAACATTGTGTTCCTTGATAACAAAAACCCAACTGGAGTTGAGACATAAAAACCTGGATTTGAAAATAACTAAGATTTACAACAAATAGACAATGAACCTTCAAACAATACCATCCAAGTGTACCAAGGGAAAAAAAAAAATGTCTAGGGTAAGAATTTAAAAGATCCACTAGAGCACGATTCAAACTTGTGAAATTGAAAGAAACCAACACAGACATCACATTTTCTAATGGGGTGATAGATGTCATGGATGCCAATGTTATGGAGTTCATTCATTTGAATGATCATCCATGAGTTGTAATAAACTTATACTTAACGTTTAATTTAATTTTAATTCACGTTTAGTTAATTTCCAATTAAGTTTTAAATCACTTTCACTTAACTCATAATTCACTTCCAATTGACTTGTAGTTAGATTTTAATTAAATTTTATTTCACTTCTAGCTAAGTCTGAGATAACCTAGTTAACTCTTAATTATCTCTTAATCAAGTTTTGGTTAAGTTTTAATTAACTCTAATTAATTCCTAGTCGACTTTTAGTTAAATCCTATAGTTGACTTTTTGTTAGAAAGGTTATTAAAAAACTTCTTTACTTGATGCACACATAAAAGCCTATTTAGAAACTTCCTTAAGCAAGGTCCCCAAAGGGGTGTAAATAGAAATAATTTTTTTCATTTCCTTTAGTTTATTCCACACCACTCTTAAGCATGATCTTACACCATAGTCTTGTCATGTTCTTTTCATGTTCATGTTTACATATGTTAGTATAATAAAAATTTGTTTTCACATTGGTCTTGCACATCTCGTGTTTTGGTTTTTAGTTATTGTGTTTTATTTTTTAATCACACACATAATCTTGTTTTATTCCTTGTTTGAAAGTTAAGTTAAACATTTCCTTTAGCCTTTATTCTTATGGTTTTCTATGTCTTTGACAACAAATGGAAAGTGGAAGAAAACCATGCAAGAAGTTGACTAATGCAAATTGGGGAAGAGATGTAAACTTTCAAAAATCAACCATAAGATATTTTTCCACACTAAGAGGAACCCCAATCACCTAAGACAACAAAAAACAAAATAATGTAGTTTTATTGTTTATAAAATTTAAGTTTAGAGCCCTCATGTTCAATGGAAACTATAATTAAAGGAAGGAAAATGGCTTTTAGATCTATTAACTAAACTTGGCGTGAACAATGTAACAACTATATCGATACATTGCGAGAATGAAATTTGCATCAAGATTGCTAAGGACTTAGTGTAGTATATGGGAATGTCATTAATGTTATTAAGTTGATTTAGTCAAATGGGAACTCAAGGATGTTAATTTATTACTACCAGTAAATTATTTTAAGAGTTAGTTATTTTGAAAGAATTAGGATGAAGAAGTAGAATGTTGAAATCAAACGGATGGAATTAACAATGACCAAGCTCAAAGACCCCATCAAGATATCCAAGGTAAGGAAAAAGACGAATCTTCCAATTTCAAAGACAAGACACTTAGCCTAATATTAATAAGGTAAAGAATATAATCACTACTCCTTGTCACCAAAAAAAAAAAAAAGCCATAAATAAATTTTAATGTATTGAAAGTAAATTTTTATAATTTTTAATGATCAACATGAGGATAATCTTTAATTTTATCACAACAATTAAGCACATGTTTAATATGCATTCAAGTATATATTTTTTAAAACCATACTTTTTTTCTTACTTTTTAGGTTGTCCAAACTTGTACAAATAGGTGAAAATAAATGAATTATTGAATACTCTCCATTTTCAACATGATATAACTTTAAAATGTATGTGTAAGTTTTCAATGTTTAAATACTATAGTAAAATACATCAAACTTTTAATGGAAAAGTATGTTTAAATTCAATTTGATTGGTCATTTTTAAATATACTTGTTATCTACATTTATTGTGCCATAGTTTTTCAATTTTTTTAATCACCTCATTAAATTTTTAAAAAAAAACACCATGTTTTTAGTATGTTATTTTAAATTATTTAAAATCTACTTTCTTCTACTTGTGTCAAAAAATGGATCATTTTAAATTTTTTTTAAAAAAAAACTTTTTATGTATATTTTACCATGTTTTCACCCCACCATTCACCTTAAATACATACAACAATTTACAAAAAGAATGGGCAAATTAAAGTCACTTACATCCCATTTGCAAAACAATAATTGATCTATTCACAAAAGCGTTATGAAAAGAAAAATGTTTACAATGTAGAAACCTAATGGGGATGGTGACATAAGAAAGAAAATTTTGTCATGTCATGTTCAATGAGGAGAATAACACTCCAAGTTTGCTCCTCACTCTTCAATGATGTTATCCAACCATTGTTCATAACACCAATAGAACTCCTCTAATTCGTTTGCCTTGTTTGTCACTATGTCAAGGCATCAACTTGTTTTCTCCATCATCTACAGACCAACTTCAAAGTTTTTAAGTCGTTGAAGGACCCCATTTCGAACATTCTAGTATAAAGACTTTAGAGCATTAATTCATCTAGTAGTCCAAGAAAAATAGGATCAACAAGGAATAACCTATTAAAAACATAACTTCTATATTCTAGAACCATTATATTTGTTTCATTCCAGTTGGTTTCATATCTAAACCTCCAATTTGGACATGTATATTAGCAATTCCTTGTAATTACTCTTGTTTAAAGAATAAAAAACTAACTTTTTTGTCAAAATTCTTTTAGACCCACGATTTAAAGGCCAAAATCTATTAGTTTTTTATTTGTGACCTATCATGTTAAAGGTTGAGGGGGCGTGTTAGACTTTATGACACACCCCCAAACTCCTTGATAGATTCAATTGCAAGTCCAAAGGTGAAAACAACGAAAAGAGAAGGAATTGGGGTACGATCCTTAGTTCGTAACACTTTGGGGGAGTTGGGGTACGATCCCTAGTTCGTAACACTTTGGGGGTAAAAGGTGTGTTGGAGCTCCGGGATGGGGATCAAGATGAGTGACAAGTGGGTCAATTATTCACACTAACTTGCACAAACCAAATAACAAGTTGGTTAGTGCGTAATTGGAACACTTTTGGTGCACAGATGAGCCACCGACACACACAAACTCACAAGACTCAACACGGCCCGGACTTGGGGGAAGCCACCACTTTCCCCCTTATAACATTTTTTGTGATTAGCCATAGGGGTTACGTCCAAATGTCATTTTTTTTCGAAACTCCCAACTTGGGAGTCGTGAAATTAGGACTCTCGCGACTTTGGAGGCCCATAACTTCTTATGCAAACCTTTAATTGTGCTGAGGTCTGAAGCAAAGTTATAACCCTTGTTGAAAGATTTCCAATGATATGTCGCACGTCATTTGCATGCAACTAAATTAGGGCGATTCTTGACTTTTAGTGGGCAAGAGTTAAATTGGAACTTTGATTCCCAGCCTTTCTTTTAACCATAACTTGTGTTTTAAATACTTAAATGGGTCATGCGAGCCCATTTTAGACATTTACGTTTCAAGAGATTTCCAATGGTATAAAAACTTTTTTAATCCAATGAATTTTGACCTTTGAAATTGCTTTCTAAAATTGAGACTCCAATTCTTAAAATGGGAGCCCATTTGGGAATGTGTGGGTTCATTCCTTCACACTCTCTTACACTCACGGGAGCATGAAATGTGAATCCTGAGCTTCACTTTCGACCTGCACCTTTGTAAGCCCTTGCATTGGTTGCAAGCCCAAGGTTAGGGTCATGACATTTTAAGGTTAAATTCAATTTTTATTCTTTTAATAATCTATTTTCTATCTCCTATCATTTTTGCTTTTGTTCCTAGAAGGTTTCTAATCTTTCCTTCTCCCCTTTCTCTTTTCCTATTTAATCCATGTGTTTCCATTCTTTATCCAAAGAAGTGTGCACGCTTTCATTGGACTATCTTCTTGTCATATAGTTAAATTCCTTATTAAATTACCTTTCTCTCCTTTTGGTTCAATTGTTAAGATCACAAAAGATGGCTAGAAAATCCAACAACATAACATCGTGTGTTAAACATCCATGATTATTCAAAAATGTTAAATACCTATTAACAAGCTATGTTTCGGAGCCTTCTTGTGAGTTGATGCATGATTTTGCATATTACATAGTTCTTGCATGGTTTTGCACATTCCACAATTCTTGTCCTCCACCATCAATACTTGTTTTGACTAAGTTGATGCATGACTGTGCATATTACATAATTCTTGCATGGTTTTGCACATTGCACAATTTTGGTCCACCATCATCAATACTTGTATTGACTAAGTTGATGCATGATTTTGCATAATACATATTTCTTGCATGGTTATGCACATTACACAATTCTTGTCCTTCATCATCAATACTTGTTTTGATTAATAATATAAAGAAAAATTGAATGGTTATTTTCAAAATTTGAACCCACTCCATTAGGGAAGGGTTAATGTATACCTACCATTGCCTACTTCATAACATTGCATTTTCAATAATAAATCGTTTATTATGTTTATATATTATTGCAATATATTAGTTAAACCTTGCGAAAAATCATGCAAGGCATTACAAGGACGCTTGGACATAACTTGTTAGGGGGTATATAATGTCTTCCTTTGATTATTTTGTAGAAGAATAAAAGGTCGCACCCATTTATATACATAAAGGATTTTGAACCAAAACCTACACTCCAAAGGTTCTCAAGCTTTTTATTCATCCACCAAGAATAACTTTTCACCCTTCCTTTTTTTATGCATCATCCAAACATGACATTAAATATTAGTTTTTGCCCATTGAGAAGTGGGTTGTACACAACTTTGCATCCATGGACAAGAGGATTGTGTGATTTTTAATTCATCACCAAGTGGGGGATGTTGTTGCTCTTGAACTTCTAAACTATACATTATATGGATAATCAACTCAAGGTCATATGCTATTGGAAATACCTTCAATGCTCCCACATCTCAATTATTTTTTATTGATAGTTGGCAAGCTCTCACTAATTACCTTGTATGTTAGGTTTTTGAATATTGATAATTATGTTGAATTATTGTCATTGAAAATGATAGTTGATGATTTGTTAAATTATGGATAATGACAAGGTGACATAATTAATTATGATAACAAGGTTAACTTGCATGAAGTTTTTACAATTTAAGGAACCTTAAAAATTGGCATAATATGCCTTCAAAATCTTTTACAATACCAAACATATACCATAAATTCATACAAGCCAAAAAATGGTATTAGACCTAACATTAGGTATAGGCTAGTATGATTTTTTTAAAGAAAAAGAGGCACAATACTAGGACAAGGTTGTTAGGAAAAAAATTAAAAAAAATTAGTACTAGGACTAGTTGGTTAGTGTGTTCAAAAATCAATGTCAAACCAACATTTGCTTGCAACTAAAATGAAATTACAAATACAACATGGTGAGTGTAGTTATTTGGTGTGTATTAAATTCATAGATATTGACACTAATTGGTTTGATCTAGGTTTAAACCGATGTTGGTAAGTTTTTTAATTTGGGGTGTTAATTAACCTAGGATTTGGGTTCATGTTCTTGCAATCTAGAGTTGATCCAACACCCTTTTGGTGGAATTGACACATAGACTAAACACTAAATCTTGGAACTAACCTATTGTTAAAAATAAACTTTTGAATACATAAGGTTTAGGTTCTTAAGGTAGGCACATTGAATTTTTAAAAAAGTCAACAAGTAGAGTAAACTTTAAAGTAGGCATGCGCATTGAAATGTCAACAAGTAAATTGCACTTTTAAAGTAGGATTGTTTTTAATTTATTGTAAAACTTAGTCCTTTACAAATTTTAGTTTTAATTTGTTGTAAAACTTCACACCTTCACAATTTTCAATTCTAACTTGTTGTAAAATTCTATACCTATAAAATTTCAATCCTCGGGGATTGTTTAATGTTACATGGAACCATATTTTGTTTTTGAATTGGGCCCAAATGTTTTTGAAGTTGAAAAAAATGCCAAAATTGGAATTACAAGTTTAGAAATTAAAAAAATTGGGTTTAAAAATGCACCCAAATAATTGGTGAAAACTTTTTAAAGTGTCAAAATTGGGACTAGAGGTTTTTTCAAAAAGGTAGGATTGGGATAACATTGGTTTAAACATTGAACATAGTTAGTGATTAAGCATATAAACATTGATCCAAATTAGTGAGACTAAGGATATAAAATTTCAAACAAATTGGTGATTAAGGTCATAAACATTAGGCTAAATTTGGGGAGATTAATATCATAAGTCATAAGTATTGAACCTAATTGGCAATTATTTATGAACTTAATTTGTGCATAGAAAGTTGTTAGAATGACTGACATCAAATTGTGTATACATTTTCATCGTGTTTAGTTGGTTTGATTTTCTTTTTGGCTTCATTAAATCATGAGTCCTTATCTTTCCAAACTTTTGTACTTTGAGTAAAAATCTATTTTTTCAAGGAAGTAGACATATAAAATCAAACATATATGTATGTATTTTCTTTTCTCTTATGTTGTAGAACATACATGTTGTGTTTGCTTGCTTCTTAGTTTTACCCTTCTTCCCCATCCACATGACATTTGTTATGGTTTTGGTGAAACTTTTGATTGTGGGGATGTCTTGAAAGTTCGTTTGATAAATTAGTTAGAGTGGTGGAAAAGCCAAAAAAGAAGTTGAGTTATATCTAATTTTTAGAGAAATTGTGTCTTCTTATTGCTTAATTTTGGTTTTTTTGTTTTGCTTGCTAAAAGATTAAAACACATGAATATCTCAAATTTGGTTCCAATCCTCTGAATCCATGTTCATTATTGCTATGAACCTTACATCTATTTGGTGTTCCACTATTCAACATCAATGTCTTCTTCAAGATACAAATTCTCTACCACGAGAAATGAATTTCCTTCATATTATGCTTCATTTTGAGTTCTAAACAATCCTTTAAAAGAGATTTTCTTCACAAAGTCATAACCATCAAACACTTGCTACTTTCATACATTGGATTGCAGCAAATTTGTCATCCCCAACTATTTTTGGCATATTTGTGCTACAATTCAAATTAGAGACCCAAACTTTAGGCGATATGTTCAATTTAAGCTAAGTTATACAACATGTGATCTAGCCTACTTGGTCTTCACATGACTCATTAAAAAAACACAACATAATTGAGACATGATTCAAATAGCACCCATGATAAACCCCCACCCACCATTCAAAATTACCATTCAAACATCAAAATTATTACATAGAACATCACCTAGGTTCTAAAATCTTATTAGAGTCTTGCAGTTTTGTTAAGATTTTTTATTTAGATATGCATCAATGAATCATATAAGAAAGACAAGTTTGAAATTACATTGCACACTTCAATTACTTGCAAAATGTGACAGGGCCATGACTTTTATAATGAGACTATATACTAAAGTTTAACATCCCAATGGGTAGTCATGTTGGCTGCCCATGTTAATTGTAAAAAGGTTAATTTTTGGTTGGGGTTCCAAAAAAAAGGAAAAAAAATTCCAAGATTTTTTAAAGGTTACTTTTTACAATTAAAGTTTACACAAAACAAATTTAAGTTAGAAAAATTCAATAGTCCAAAGCAAACCCATATTTGGGTGGTACCACTAAAAATGTCACATCTTAATTTTACAAGACCCATTCAACTTACAAAAATTATAAGATATATATATATATATATATATTTGTTAGGTTCCAAAGATTTTAAATTTCAACAATATTAAAAATATTGTGTATTCTGATGTTCCTAATCATTGCATTTAAAAAAGTTTTAAATTGATTCTTTTTTCAAAACTTTTTGATTAAGAACACAAATTTGAAACATGATTTGTGAAGCTTTTTTTTGAAATTTTTGTCCTAAGATAAATTTCAAATATTTTTATAAATATATTAAAAATTAATTGATTAAATAAAAATCAAAAATTTGAAAATTTCCAAAGTTAAGGATTGTGATCCCTAAAGAGGCCATCACTATTAGAAATACAAATTTTAATTTTTTTGATCGCAAAATTAACTTCAAAATCATATATTAAAGCTTGCAATGGATAAACATGAGAATTTTTTTTTGTATAGACCTGTCCAAGAATGGAAGAACCCATTGAAAAATGCAACATTGGCCATCCTTTAGCAAAGGAACAATTACATTATATAACATCTCCTAATCCAACATTAAATGTGTTTTTTTGTAGGGTCTCTTAGGTACAAGACAAGGTTTTGGATATAGGGCCTTCTTGGATTTGAGGTCCTGTCCCGAGGCCAGTAGGCCAAAGGGAGGGGGTCAAAAATTTGGAAGGCCTTATATTGGGAACCAAATGTTCCCCATCCGTAAAGTACAACCTATTTTTTACTAATAAAAAACTAATTAAAAAAGAAAAAGAAAAAGATGGATAGGTTGGTGGGTGGGTAAATTCCACCGGTTCGAAGTTATCCCAACATGCTGGTTGAGTAACTTTTTGACAGGTGGAAATTACCCTAAGAGGCCAGGACCTAAACTGGCAATCTTAGGGCCAGTGAGGGTAGGGTTTAGGGTTTTAGGGTAATTAGCCCTAAGCCCTTAAACCCTTAAAATTACCCTAAAACCCTAAACCCTACCCTAAATACAAAGCGGAGAACAAAATAAAATCAGCAGTGCTTTACAAAAAGTGGAAAAAAGTAAAAATGAAGAAAATAAAATAAAAATTAGGATAAAACTTCGTATTTGAAATTGGGCTGAAAAATGGACCCCTTTGATTGTGACCCATCAGACAGAGGTTTTAGGGTTTCGTGGTTTTAGGGTTTCACCCCCCTTTGTGTTTGTGTTGCTGCTGCGCTAACGAAATGGAGAGAGCGACGAGAGATGCCCGAGCGCAAAAGACGCGATACCGAGGACAACGGTGCGACGTCTTTTAACGTTCTCTTCGTGCGTTTGGAGCTAAAGAAATTCTGGTGTTGTTTGGGTCGGTCGCAACATTCTTGCGCTCTGCTCTGATCTGCTGCGTACTCTTGTACTAGACTTGTTGTTGTTGTTTTTTTTTTTTTTTCTTGTTGGAGGAGGATATATAAATTTTTTTGTTTCTGAGGTCTGAGGAGAAAAAATTGAGGAGAACTGAAGGAAGATGGCGGAAGTTGTTGAGCATAGTGTGGCGGCAGAGTTAACGAGTCCTGCGGATGAGCAGAGGATCGAAAAAAGAGGAGGAGACGAAGGAGGAGGAGGAGGAGGAGTTCCCGAGGAGGGGGAGATTGTATCGGCGGAAACGCAGCAGCTGAATCGGCAAACCGAGGCGGCTCCCAAGAAGCATCCGCTGGAGCATCCGTGGACGTTTTGGTTTGATAATCCTAACGGTAAGCAGAAACAGGCGACGTGGGGAAGCTCCATCCGTGCTGTCTATACTTTCTCCACTGTTGAGGACTTTTGGTGGTATGTTCTATTTTCCCACTCTCTCTTTGTTTCCTCCTCCTTTTTGGGGGGGTGGGGGGTTTGGATCCTTTTTCCCTTTTGTTTTCCATGCGTCTGTTTGCCCAATACCCTTCTGTGTTAGTATCTTCTGTTCTCATTTGAGTCTTTCTCTGTGTTTTTTTTTTCAAATGGTTTTGGCTACTTTTTAAAAAAGATAGAATTTTATTCATGTATTTCTTTTGTTGGCTTCTTTACTTTTCTGACTTGATTTGCAATCATGGATTCTCAAAGATGTGGTGTGGAAATTAATCAAAGTCCTTCTCCAGAATAGAGGGACCTACATTCCATTCCGATATACCAGTGTTGATTTGAGGTCTTGAAATCCAATTGCTTATATAGTTCTTGTGATGATTTCGGGTTGTAATTTGCAGTCTCTACAATAATGTGCTGCAACCAAGCAAGCTGGGCACAGGCACTGACTTTCACTGCTTCAAGGCGGGAATTGAACCCAAGTGGGAGGATCCCAAGTGCACAAATGGTGGAAAGTGGACTGCCTCTCCACCTCGTGGTACAGTTGGAAAAGGCGCACTCGACATATTCTGGCTCCATACAGTACTGCACCTCACCTTTCTATCTTTCTGTTTTGTGTTGTGTTCTTTCAGACCCTTGAACATATTTTCTTGTTGTTCTCTTGTGTATAGTTGTCAGTGGTTTTTGGGTCTTTGAGAAAGAACTACAGTAGGAAATTTCTGGATCTTAGAGACCTTTTGAAAAAACTTTGTGGGAAGGAACTCTTTGAATTGAGATCTTTGGTTCTGACAATGACACTGACATTCTCATTTCTTTTCAATGCTTGTTGAAAATCCTGTGTTTGGTTGAAGCTGTTGGCAATGATTGGGGAGCAATTTGATGAAGGTGATGAAATCTGTGGAGCTGTGGTGAGTGTCCGGGCAAGACAGGACAAAATTTCCATCTGGACAAAGACTGCGTCAAATGAAGCAGCTCAGGTCAGAGTGGATCCCATCTGTGTTCTTGTGTGCCCTTAGATTTGAATGTGGTTAGATCTCTGCTCCTTGCTCCAGAGGGGGCAAGGTGAGAGCTGAAGCTTTGTTCTGATCGTCCATTTTCATTGTTGAGATTGTTTCATGAATCCAACTGGGCACTAATGGATGCTGACATATTTAGGGCCTAAAACTCTGAAGTGTTCTATCAAACTGGCTGACATCAAGGCTAACATGTTTGAGGTCAAGGTTTAGGTTCACATGTCTGGTTCAAGGGTCAAGCTGAAGGTTAAAGAAAGGTAAAAGTACATGTTTGAATTGAAGATTCAGCATTTAGTTATTGTGGGGTTCAATATTTGGCATCACTTATGTATTGAACTACACTGTTGGTTGTGACAGGTTAGTATTGGGAAGCAATGGAAAGACATCCTTGACTTCAATGAAAAGATCGGCTACCTTGTCCATGTAAGAAGAGTGTTCTTCACCCTTTTTTGTCTCAATAGATGTTTTGAACCTTTTGAGAATTTCTGAATTCTAATTAGACTATAAAACTGATTTCAGGACATCTTAATTGTTTACAAGTCTCCTCTTCTTATGTTTTGTGGAATACTAAGTGCTTTGGTTGACAAGTTCCTCACAAACTGATTCAGCTCATATGGTTGTTTTTACAGGATGATGCAAAAAGACAGGACAAATCAGCAAAGAACCGCTACTATGTGTAGAGAGGTGAACTGCCATGCTAATAGCGGCTTTCATCTTAGTTGTAGTGATCTGTCTCTAGCAGGTTTATCTTAGTGAGGTGTATCAGTAACAAACTTTTTGTGAGCAACACTTATTTTGAGCCATTTAAACTGAGTTGGTTGTTATATTTCTTTTTGGGTATTTCAGTTACGTTGCCGGGATTGGGTTTTTTGTGAATTCTGAGTATGTTGTATCCACATCCAGGTTTTACTTCAAGTTGTTCTTATGTGTAGGCACTCATTTCTAAGAAAAATTGTTTTGTGAGTTCACTTGCTTTCTTTCATCAGTTGCTGGTATTCATGAGCTATTCAGAGGATCTTCCCCATAGATGAACACATATTTTAGTTAATGATCTGGTCAGTGCCACAGATTCTGTAATTACAGAATTATGTATTGTTCTGTTCTGTTCTGTTCTACTAATGATCTCAGGGAGAAACAATGCAGCTCTCATTTTGAGGAATGTTCACTGAGTGTTACTGGAAATTGTGAGTTGAGTTTTGGGAACTTCATGAAGCATTTCCTATGTTAACTGTTGATGCTTTGAACTTTGAACTTGCCATAAGGGGCAAACCCATTACCTACTATTTCATCACTTCTACTTTAGAATGTCTAAGGAAAATTTCCATGAAATTTATATAGAGTGCCTTTGTCTATTAAAGTGCTGGGTCTCCCACTGCAAAAATACAAGAGAAAAAGGTTAACGTTTCAACTAGCAAAGTTATGCGTCTGCCGGGAGTCGAACCCGGGTCTATTGCTTGGAAGGCAATTATCCTAACCGTTGGACTACAAACGCATGTTATTTTTGTTGGGCACAATTTGTAAATGTACCGATTCAGTTTGTCCAGTTGTTTCAGCTCATGCTTGGCAGGCAACCTAAACCCTAAACCCATTTCACTCTCTTTGCAGAGGGCTTTTCAAGTTTCAACCAGGAGGATTTTACATTAACATTTTCAAACTGCAGAGAACTGGGACACAACAGTAGTACTGCTGCTTCTACAGCATCAGAACTGGGACACAACAGTAGTACTGCTGCATCTACAGCATCTGACCAGTGACTTGCATCTGCAGATGATTGTGATTTGACTGTTTTCAAACCAAGAGAGATCAGTTTGCACGTCACTCTAATATTTTTAAACTCTACACACAAAACTTGAATGAGGTCCAGCTGCCTACACTTCAAAGTTTACTCTCATCAGGCATTGCAAAATTCCAAAACTCAAAACCAAGATGTGAACAAGATTCCACACACAGAACACTTGCAGAACCTCAGAACTGCAATTTGAATTATGCGATCACAAATCCAACCTGCCAAGCTATTTCCCTCACAAGCATACACAGCAAAAGACCAATATTAAATCTAGCCTACCAAGCTATTTCCCTACAAGCACACAGCAAAACACCAATGTCAAATCCAGCCCACCAAGCTATTACCCTACAAGGAGTACACAGCAAAACACTGAATGTTTGACCAAAAGCCTAAGAAAACTAGAGTACAATCTACAATACATGTTCAGCTTTTCATTACATAAAAAGACATTCATCAAGATGCAATCATGTGCCACAAGGACATATAGACTCCAGATTGCTTACAGTAACACTGCTTGCATTTTCCTGATCCTCAGGAGTGCCAACTAAACATTGTTTCTAACATATGGAAATACCTGGATCTTTGCTTCAAAAAAGTCAGCAGGACAAAGTCTGTTGTCATCCCCATTATGCAGAGAGGATTATACAAACCAGTTGTTTGAAGTCACTGCTGCACAACTCTTTGTTATCTTCACCTTTACTCTATGGGAGTCACAGCATTGCACTGAGGATCAATGTCATTTTAACTAGCCACAAACCCATGAACACAATTCTGCAAGATCCATTGCAGAGAAAAAGCAGTAGGAAACTAGAATTACCCTCAACTACAAAAGGTCTATCCACAAAAGGATGTATATGCAGGACTCCCTTCCAAACTGTTCTGCAGGGTGAAAATTATCCAAGCAAGATAGAAGGAACATTTTACCAGCCTCCTCCCCATTTGAGAAACAGAAATGGCAGTCTGTTTCAAGCACACTAAAGTCTAAGATCCAAAAAGCAGAACAAACGAAATTGGAAACTAAAGATACTAGCAACAAATGACTTTAGCTATGATTCAAAGTGCTTCCTGGTGAAGGAATATTTCACATTCCCCTCCAACTTCCGCCAAAATTCTGATCTCCACCCCCTGGTGGACCATATCCACGGGACATTCCACCTGCTGGGCGGTCTCCTGGAGCCCGTTCTACAGCATAATCAACTCGCACTGTGCGGCCACCCAGATCCTGTACCCAATATAATAACTTATCAGCACACAATCCCAAACTTTGAGAAAGAACATACACACAATCCAAACATCAGGGCAAAATACAAACTATGAGGGAAGAATAATCCAACATGGGGAAGACAAACAGCAGTCTGCCTCAAGATAAACCAAAAACACTTCAAAAAGAGTTCATACTCGGCCATCCATTTCTTGAAGGGCTGCTGCAGCCTCAGCTTCAGATTTGAAGCTAATAAACCCAAAACCCCGAGATCGTCCTGTGTCCCGGTCACATATAATCTTCACTGCAACTCAACCACAACGCAGAGAGTTCAGAAATTTGCCCTCAAAATCTACTCCACCTCCTAATCATGGAGGCAATATCAACATACTTGAGTAGAAAGAGCATGACTGTTCAAAATCTGCACATTACAAATCTTCTTCGGGTTTTGTAACTTGAGGTTGCCTGTGAAACAAGGATGTCTTCTATTTGGTAACTAGAAGTTCCTACTCTCATGGCCTCAACCATTCTTGCAGGAGGGCTTATCACTGAAGGATTTGAAGTACAATGAAAATCAATAATTCGAATCAGCATTCTTACTCACTGTCTAACACGCATTGTTCTGGTTTCCATGTGTACTACAGCATTTGGTCGACCAAAAGATCAATACCAACAGCACAAGATGTTACAACACTTTTGAGCTCAGCCATCTGAGACACAAAAACCAAAATGAGGAGGAAACAAAATATAATCCAATTCCAGGAGCCCACAAAATTCAGAAAACAGCTAAAGAACCAATTGAATTCCAGTGGGAAAACAGATCTAGTGATATAGCAACAATACCTTCAGTCACTTCACCAAATGAAGAAAAGGCATCTCTTATTGTCCCCTCATCAGTTCCCCATGCTAAACCTGTTTCAGGAATTAAAAATCGATAGTTATGATCCAAAACCAAGATTCACATAGAACACCAGGCACTGGCAAGAAACCCCCAAACCAGATAGTCCTGTGAAAACACTCCCTTCATAACTATGCCAAAATCTTGCCCAAAAAGTTTCCTCCAAATAATCACTTACTTGGTGACAGACTTTCTCTTGCACATTTCCCTGTGGGGACTGAAAGATTGAGACTCTTGATATGAGACAAAACCCTTTTCTTTTCTGATCAGCCTGTCACTAGGCTCTCCATAAGGAAGAATTGCAAAACCCTGTCATAATTCTTGCAAGGTATCTAAAGACCACCCATGACAGTAAGTACTAAAAGGAAAACAAGCGGCTCATCACATAATGGCTCTGCTCTTTAAGTGACATCCATAAGGATGATAAGTATATTGAACATACTAGATTGGAAACACATGGTGGTTAGGATGGTGAAGCCCAAGTGTATCCTTCAGTTATGCAGGAGGAAATGTTTCTATAGTGGACTCCACATGGCCCTAGAATGTAGGGGTACCAAACTTTGGCCCATTTCTGGGTGCATCACAATGATGAAAAACAAAAATGTAAAACCTCAGCATTATAAAGCTCCCTTCATACTCTTCTGGGAAAGAATTCCAATAACCATTCTTCACAACTTTCAGCAGGTTTTGGTTTGAAGATATTTTCCTCTTTAATTCCAGAAAAAGAATCTATTCAAACTGACCCCCGTTGCCTTGATGTAAGTACCGGTATCGCTGTAAATGCAACAGTATTGCAGAATCCATTGCTGGATATCTCCAGAGATGATGAATAACGAAAATAAAAATGCATATAAACCCTAGCTAAGCATTAGGCGGTCCGTGTTCTATCGTGTCTTGGAACGAACTGCTTCAGTTGAAGAATTTTTTCTCACATATACGGTTGCGAGTTTTCCAAGATCAAAAAAAGAAATCTGTAGGGCACAGAACCGGAAACTATCTGAAAGAAGAAGAACAAGAGAATGAAGAAGCGGGAAAGAATGTCAAAACTCACCACCGATGAAGAGCTTGGAAGAAGCCATGCCGCGTTGCAGCAAGAAAACCGCCGGCAACGCCAAGGTACCGGCTCCTCCCGTATTCCGCAAAACCGACGATGCCACGGCCTGGCGCATTAAACATCCAAGCTTTCCGAAGTAAGCCATATCTATCTCCTCTGCTTTTATGGATAGAGTACTAAAACACAAACTTCATAAACTCTCAAACTTCTCTTTACTGCCGTCTCTGTACTTGTTATTACTAAAAAGAAAACTCTCAAGCAACAACAACAACAGTTCTCGACAGACAGAAGGATTCCAAAACCCCAAAAACCACCAGGGAAAAAAAAACCAAAAAAAACTAAGAAAAATTCAAAATCAAAAAACAAAGCTTCACTAAAACTCTACTAAAGCCTCTAACCACTGCTCTTCACAATAACGGAAGAGGCAAAAAGGGTTGCAAGAATGGCGGCGATCGCGCACGACAAGGGCGAAGAAAGGAGAGAGAACTGCGAGGAAGCGCAAAACCCTAAAGAGCGTCGTGGTCGTTCTCTCTGTCTCTCTCTTTCCCTCTCTGTCTTTTTCGTTTCTTTCTCGACTGCCAGTCTGCCCGTATCTGTTTTGAGCATCTTTGAGCCGTTGGATGGACATCAGGTCATGAGAAATAAGTTTCTAATACTCTGCCCGAATCTGTCGTGTGATTTTTTTTATAAAATTTATTTATTTTCCCGAAAAATTTATTTTGTCATTTCCTTCACCAAAAAATTGGGGAAAGTTTTGGAAAATTCTTTTTTTCCAGTGTGTAAATTCGACTTTCTTTTTTCTTTTTTTTTGGAGGGGGAAAAATTTGCCAAAATTTTTAATATCACAATTTGAAATTTTTTATTAAAAAAAAGTCCATATTCACCACTGAGCAAATATGTAAATTAATAAGTAAATTGATAAATGATATAAAAAATGGGAAATTTCTGTTTTTTTTTTGGGTTTTATTTAAACTTTGGTTTTCTTTTTGGAACATGTTAAATATTCAATTTTAGGGTACCTATTGGAGTTCAATGTGGGGTTTTGTTTTTGGGAGGGGTGTTTGGGTTGGGGGACCCAGGGGGATTTGGGGTTTAGGGTTTAGAAATTTTTTGGGGTTAATTAACTAATTAATTAAAATGCAATGTGGGGTTATGATTACAATGATTCATAAATAGGTTTACAATTTAGATCAATGATTTTTTAATTTTTTTTTGGGTGGTGATTTTTTCTTTGTTTCATGAAAAATAATTTGAAAAAAAAAAAAACTTGGGAAATATCTTTTTATCTCAATGTAAAATATGTTTTTCCAACGGAAAGTTTGCAACTTGTGTAAAATCAATAAATTGAAAGAAAAAAAGTTTAAAATTTAATATTAAATACAATAAATTAGTTGTTAAGATTTTAAAAATTTTTGTTTGAAGTTAAATAAAGGTTTAAGATTTGTTGTTTCGACTTTGATACATGTGTGTGAGAATTCAAATAAACCAAAACCTACATAAAATAAGTTCCTTGCAATTACAATTTTATGGACTTTGCTTACTCAAGTGTCATGCATAGTCACATTTGAATACAAAATTACAAACATTTGTTAATGAAAATGTATTATTCCAATGCAATTTGGATACAACTCAATGTAATAAAATAGTTTGGTTTTGATGTGTGGAGTTGTGTTTTTTTTTTGGGTAGCAACATAGTTAACATTATAGTTAGAGTTGTAGGATGTTATCTTGCTACTTGTTTCTATTTACACATAAGACATTTTCTTAATTATTGTGAGATTCATTAGGTTACGAATAGTTTCAAATTAATGGAATGATAGTCATTTGGATATATAACCTATGAAAAGTTTGAATGTGTAGTGTTCATCATGGAATAAATAATAAACTTGGGTCATTGGTTGGAGTTTGGGGTTGTTGGAGATGAAGTTTCATATTAAAATTTTGGTTGAAGATTGTGAGATTGACATTTGAAAGTTGAAATTTAGAGTTACCACACATAGAAGATGATGATATAATGTACATAATCATGTTATATCTATAACCTTCTGAATAGGGAACATCATGGATTAACATGACAAAAAATAAATAAACGATTATTTTAAAAATGTTAAATCTAGATATTAGAATCTAAGTTTTGAATTGAGCAAATTGAAGCAAGAAGTTTTTAAAACATTGAAAGGATTAAGGATAAGAAAACAATTTATTAAAAAAAAATCATTTGTGTTTTAAAACACAATGTCATGAAAAGGCATGTGTTGTTGAAATCAATGTGTTGATATTTGAAAACTTGACCATGGAGTTATTAACAACATTGAGGCAATTAATGAAGCACAAGCGGATGGACACCTTTAAAGATGTTGTGGCACAATTGTTGGAGAAAACATGGAAGTTGTTAATAGAATATACACATCTACACCTTCCAACATCCATGGGTAAATGGATGAATTTTGCTTTTTCAAAATGTCAAATAATGAATGTTTTGATGGAGTTGATTATGAAGCAAATAACAAACAAGACAACGAAATTCAACCTCCATTTATCCTAACTTTAGGAGTGAGCGAGAGTAAAAACAATAGGTAAGATTTATCAATAATTGAATGTTCCAATATTAACACAATTTTGACGAAATGCTCAAATTTTTTGAAGGATATAATGAGGTCGTCAATGTAAAGACTAATCACAAAATATGTAAGGTATTTGATTGAAGTCACGAATGAAAAAATGCAAAGATGGTGTTGGTCCCACCATTAGGCCAAAAAACAGAAACCCTCAACCAAAGGGGCAAGAAAGAGGAGTGGAAAAAAATCATGTATTTGACACATTCCCCCTTGTTACAAGAAACATGTCAAAAATTAAGAAGAAAGGTACACTAGAAAGAACACCTAGCTTAGAAGAACCCTGATTAGCAATAACAACTTGCTTCGAAATAGATGCAACATGCACTTGTTGTAACACCATTGACACCCTCTATCTCTAAAACACACACAAAACTGGAAGAGAAGGGCCTTCGAAGCCTTTTGTAGTTCATGCCATGTTAGTATAGATAAAAAGAATTGTTAGCTTGTTGATGTAAATACTCAAAGTTCTAAATGTCAAGAGGAAGAATCAAGTCTACAAGGTACCAATCTCGATAAAGTCCTTTTCCTTGAATCACCATCGTTGTGATCACCTTTAAAACAATGCAACATGTGAAACTAAGTCCATTCGATTGAAATCAACAATGACAACATCAACCAATGTGCAAATGTTATCAACCAAAAGCACAACGTTGACCTGTTGGTGTGAATATTGAAAAATAAAAGATGAAAGAATGTGGGTTTGCTCACATGTAACATGAAATTTTTTACAATCGTTATCCATGTCATGGTTCAAAGCTTATGGAAAAGCTTGTGTAAATCATGTGCTTAAAGGCTATTGAATGGGTGAAAAAAAAATGTGAATGATGATATGGTATTTAACTTTAATCATCACTCACATTGACAATTGGAACTTCAAAATATGTATTGTAATTGAACTTGTGCATTGGTCCACATTCTATCTACATTTTCTTGAATTCCTACAACAATTGGTTTAGATAGGGAAGAGACACCTATTATAAGAACCTCCTCCCTTATTCTCCATGAGCATGTTGGGTGAGATGGGTGACTCCAGGGAGTCCATCTATTTCGAATTAGAAAATAATGAACTAGACCCAAAACAATTTTATGAAACCAATGTTTTTTATAAGAAAAATTTAAATTTAGATTTCAAATTTGTGATGTAGCACATTAGTGATGGAAAATCCATAAATTTTTTTAAAGGCAAGTTTGGTTATAAATGAGATATTAAAATAAAAACATTTAATAATCCCTCTATGGTTGGCTCCCTAGTAGAACCTAATACTGAAAACTGATTATTATTATTATTATTATTATTATTATTATTTAACAATTAACAATTAAAAACCAATTTCATATCAACTTAAAATTAGGGTTTATATAGAGATAGAGTTCAACAACTAATAAAAATAAATACTCAACTTTAAAGTTTAGAGTTAATTTGTTAATTAAAAAAAAAAAACTTGCCTACTAAAAAAACCTGCCCTTGTTTTAAAGAGCATTTTCATAGTTTTGGTTTCGAGTCTAGATCTAGCAAAAGACTAGTTCCAATGTCCGATTCTTATGCCCATTCCAACAAAAAGATGTGAGCTTGGGTCCAGGTCACAAAAACCTGACCCTTGAACCCCTGGTTTTGACAGAATATTTTAATTTTAATTTTTAATTTTTAATTTTTTTTCTTTTTTTCATTCATTTTTTTCTGGTTAAATCTGGCCAGAAATATTTTCACAATATTGGCTATAAATATAAATACGTGTTTTTCTTCGTTTTTCTAGTCTTCAAATTTTCGAAATTTTTTTTCAACTTCAATCGCCAGATTTTTTAAATTGGGTTTTAGCATGTAGCCAAAAATGTGAAAGATGCTGAAAGTTTTTGTACTTTTGCACTCTGTTCTGTAGCCAAATTTAGCGAAGCTGTCTTATGAATATTGCCACTTTAGTTTTTTTTTTGGGCCCACCTACTTTTCAATCTGGCGATTTTTCTTAAATTTTGGTCGAATTATGGCTATTGAAAATAATATTTTTTTGATCTTTGCACGTTTAATTTTTAATATAGCCAGATTAATATAGCTTTCTGGCTATATATATAGCCAACCAAATAAGGCTCCTTTTGACATCATTTAAAAAAAAAAAAACCAAACCTTTCATTAGGACCGTCACATTCTCATCCCAATCAGTGTTTTTTTTAAGGAATTTTTTCATGTAGCCTAATTGGCGATCATCCATAGCCAGATGTAGAAAAAAATGCTGATCGCCCCTTGGAAGATTTAGCCAAATATGGCTATAAACCAGATTTGAAGGACACAAATTCAAAAATCAAGCTTCTATATTCATGGCTAAAGCACTGAAAACGAAGTATAGAAATATGACGATTTTTAGTCTTTTTTCCCCTCACTTTTGGCGATTGAAACCTTGCAAAATCACATCATTTTCGAATTTTTGGATTTTATTTTCGCTTTTTGGCGAAATTCCGACGCTTCCCGCCGCGCTTGCTTGCTTGCTTTCCTCCGTCCTTCCCCTTTCGCGAACTCGCGGAGGCGGAAAAGAGCGGACGAATTCTTCGCCGAATTTCGCGCGAGTCGAGGACTCGCTGAATTCGCTCAAGAAATTCGGAAACCACCCAAATTCGCGAAAAATTTCCACTACTGAACAACAACTTTGCAGCTGCTTGCAAAACCCAATTTCGAAGAAGAAGAAGAAGAATCGAAGAATCCAAAAAAGGAGGAGAAGAAGAAGCAGAAGAAGAAGGAGAAGTTCACACTAGTTGTAAGCTTTGGCGATGGCTTTGTTGTTGTTGTTGTTTTAGCTAGCTCATCCATCATCAAGGGGATAGATAGACTCTAGAGAGCTAGCTCTGTGGGTGGAGAGGTTCAATGCGGAAGCTCAAGTGCTGGATTTGGTCTTGAGATTCAGGGTTGAATCTGTAGGAAACCCAGTTGATTTCTCGCTTGTGGTTCGGGGGTGACTGCTGCTGCTGCTGCTGCCACCGGTTGTTTTTGAAGGATATGAAGGTGGAAGGTTTTTGAGGCTTGATTCTTCTGTCTCAAGCTTCTTCTTCTTCTTCTTCAGAGAGTTGCTTCGCTACAGTAGATTCGACCTCCTGTGCAGTGTTCAAGGCACAGTTTCCTCTGCATGATGGAGGCGACAGGGGTGATGGGAAGACGAGTGGGTCCAGGAAAGACTCTTGAGCTTTGTTCGAGCATCCAGTGCAGCAAACCCAGGTGCGCGAGATTGCAGGCTCCAGCTGCTGCCTCTGCTGCAGCAATTCCCAAATCGACCGCGCTCATAAATCCGGCCGTTTGCAAAGAGATTTCACTCTGCAACTTCTCCATGAAGAAGAAGAAGAAGAAGCAGCAGCTGCAGCAGAAGCAGAAAAAGAAGGACACTGGGGTGTGGACTGGACTCGGCTGGGGCAAGGGAGCAGCTGCTGAAGGGAGGAGATGGAGGAGGAGGATTCAAGCGCCTCGGAGTAAGTCTATTCTTTGCAGCTCGTCGGTCTCGGTTGCAGAGCTGAGTGGAGAAGACGGCGACAACATAGCTAACGTGATGTTCGAGCCAATGTTCGAGGCGAATCCGTCTGACATTTCCATCAAGAGAACGTCAAAGATCACAGTAGTGGGAGTTGGAAACGTGGGAATGGCATGCGCGCAAACGATTCTAACACAGGATCTGACAGACGAGCTCGCACTGGTAGACATTCTACCGGACAAGCTCCGCGGCGAGATGCTGGACCTACAACATGCGGCAGCGTTTCTGCCGAGAGCCAAGATAGTTGCGCACACGGATTACGCCATCACAGCCGAATCCGACATCTGCATCGTTACCGCGGGTGCACGACAAAGAGAAGGCGAGTCTCGCTTGACACTCGTGGAACGCAACGTTTCTTTCTTCAAGCAGATCATTCCGCAGCTCGCCAAGTACAGTCCCAACGCCATTCTGTTGATCATTTCCAACCCCGTCGATGCTTTGACTTACGTCTCGCGGCGGCTCTCAGGATTTCCGACGAATCGCGTGATTGGGTCTGGTACCAATCTGGATTCTTCCAGATTCCGTTGGATCCTGGCGGATCGTCTCGAAGTGAATGCGCAGAATGTTCACGGCTACATTGTGGGTGAACATGGGGATAGCTCTGTTCCTCTCTGGTCTAGTGTCAATGTCGCTGGTGTCCCCTTGCTGCAATTGCTGCAAAACAAGGGCATTCATTATGGCAAGCACACTCAGGAGCAGATTCACAGGTACCCAATGCACTTTGTTGTTTCCTCCTTGTTCTTGTTCTTGTTCTTCTCATCTCAATCAACATCATCATGGATTTCTTCTTCTCATCACTTCAAGAAAAAACATCAAGGGTTTCTTCTTCTTTTGCTTCTCTCACCTCCCAATGACATCATGGCTTTCTTGTTCTTCTTATTCTTACTTTGGAAAACATCAAGGGTTTCTTCTCAATATCCAGGGTTTCTTCTTCTTCTACTTCTTTGGGTTCCTTCTTGACATTGAGGGTTTTGTCTTCTTCTTCTTCTTCTTCTTCTCACCTCCAATTCGTCTCATTTTCAATACCTAAACATTATGGGTTTGTTCCTTAAGTCTATAAGCATAGTGGGTTGCTCCTAAAGTCTATAAACAGCATGGGTTTCTTTTTTCTTCTCACCTCCAATGACATTATGGCTTTCTTTTTCTCTCTTTCCATAAACATCATGGGTTTTCTTCTTCATACCTCCAATGACATCATGGGTTTCTTCTTTTTCTCACTTCAATGGCATTATGACTTTCTTCTTCTCACTTTCAATAAACATCCTGGGTTTTGTCTTCTCACTTCTACAGACATCATGGGTTTCTTCTCCTTCTCACCTCAATATATGTTTCATTTGTATGCAACTGCCTTTTTCCAATTGAAATGAAAAACTGAAATTTCAATTTGTGGGGGATCCATGTATGAAGAGTTCTGGATTCACATATGTTATTCCTCCAATGTTTTGCATCATGATTGCTTTCATTGGGAAGATATTGCATAATTTACAAGTTTAATTCTTGCTCATGTGTTGTTGTTGCTTTTGTTGCCTGAACTTGGGCTATCTAGGATGGTTGTGGACGGTGCTTATGAGGTGATAAAATTGAAGGGCTATACGTCATGGGCAATTGGGTACTCAGTAGCAAGCTTAGTAAAGAGCTTGTTACGCGATCAACGGCGTATCCATCCAGTATCAGTATGTGCCAAGGGGTTCTATGGAATAGAAGATGAAGTCTACTTGAGTCTTCCGGCAGAGCTAGGCCGTTCTGGTATAATTGGCATCCTCAACATTCCTCTCAGTAATGAAGAAACCCAAAGACTTCAACAATCAGCAAATGCACTTGCTCAAATCCAAAGGAAACTGGACATCTGAAAATTTGTGTTTGGATGAGCATCTTGCCACTTCTAAGTGGTGACCAAATCTTTGCCAGAAGAACCCAACTGTTGTTTCCATATGGGCAAATAGCAAATGTCAAGTAAAACCTTCATTCTCTACCCGATTCTTCTTCATATTGTATCAAGCAAAAATTGCATTGCAGTAGTGACAATAGCATCATAGATGAAGTTTACTTGGTTTTTTGGGGAGTGGAAAATCAGAATTTTTGCATATTGTCTCAACCTACTTGGTCATGGTGAGCACTTATCCAAAAAGCATAAGAGCTTCCTAAAGTGTTAATTAAACTCATAATTAAATTGTCTTGATGTACAATTGCATGTCTCTTTTGAGCACTGCTAACAAACATCATTACCGAGATTTCTTCCTGTTGCTTCTGGAAATAAACGCTGCTATCTGGAAATGCAAGATTGTGGGTGGATGTTTATATATACACTTATCTATGCACTACTCCTCAAAGAGCAGCTGATGAAGTCAGTGGGTAGTTGTGGGAGCTCATCATTGCTAAAATCTATAGGACTTGCTTGTGTGCCATTTCCTTTCATCTGGAAAGGCTTCTGTAACAATATCCACAATAGGAATAGAAATTAGGTCAAATGTCTTTTCAGTAGGAGAACATATGTTAGTTCAGTTGTGTGCCTTTTCACCAAATCTATCAAGGGACTTGAAACTCCCCTTGTACTTTTTTCTAAAGAAAAAGATCATTTTCTTTTTTCTTCATTAAAAAAACGCCATCTTACAGCTTGTATGCTAGACTAGTCTCTTTTTGAATTCTCTCTTTTGCTTCTTTGAATCGGCAATGCTTGTGAGAATTTGATGGTGTCCTTGTTGTTATGGAGGTGGTGGTGTGTGTGGAACCATGTACATGAACCTTTAAATAGTAGCTGCAATGGTAGTTTGCAACAACATTGGGTAACAAACCAATATGAAATAGAAGGTGACAAGAACATTCAGTCCAAAGTATGTTCGAAGATGCCATTTGTGCTTTAAGGGAGAATCTTGGTTCCACACAATCCCATATACTTGGAGTCCCAAGTATGACAAGTTGATTTCTACCAAGACAAAGGAGAATTTGCTCAACAAGTTGTAGCCCATACTTAAAGTCAATAGGATGGAATACAAGAGTCATGGGGTTATTAGCCAAAGAGGAGGTAGAAACAAAACAAGTAGTTGTGGTGATGGTGGTGGAAGAAAAATAGCAAGTGGGGCATAAGATTAAGATTAGACAGTAAAACATGAAGAGGCCAATCTAGAGATTCATCTTCACAATCTAAGAAGTTAGGTAGCACTTGTATGAAAAGAAACATGAGTGCCAATGACCTTAGGAAGCAAGGAGGAGGGAGGGGATCAACACATCATCGTAGTGATAGAAAAGCCTTGGAAAGACCATTTTTTCTTTATGTCCATGTATAAGACAATTTGGCATGATAAAATAATAAAATAATGATGTATGGATGTATAAATGGTTTGCAATTTGATATGGGAAAGAGTTAGGCACATGTACATTTGGTTGGATTTTGTCATGAGTAATTTACACTTTGATCCAAGAAAAGTTTTGGATTTGCAAAGTAGTGTTTCTTTTTGCATGTGGATGATGTCAAAGGAGCTTGTTGCAACAAACTTCTTAACGAGACAAGGATGTGCAAAGAAGAGTTTGCACTTTGACCAAACTTCTTCCCCTTGTTCTAATTACAACCACTTGAGGATGGCAGATTACTTTCCTTGTATGACTTCAAGGCCAGGCTTGCAAATTCTTGGGCTTGTCCAAAAGGATGGGATGAATGGATTGATAGCAGGTTTATGGCATCATTTGGGTTGTGAACTCACAAAAATCAAGAAAATCCCAAATGCCTCCACTATTGCATTTGTGAAATTTATGATATATAATGTCATACCATGTCTATAACATGCCACATGGTTTTGGAACTATGCAAAAAGAAGCATGTATAACATGCAACCCATCAATTTTGCATATGTCAGTTTTGATCATTCAATGGAACAATCCAGCACAAGCTCAATACTTCCTGCATGTGTATGTATTTTGTCATGCACAATTGGGACAATGGCCAACTTTGTTGAACTTAAGAAACTCATACAAATGAAGCATGGTGGTATTTGGCATTCAATCTAACTATAAAAAAGTGCAATCACAACATTATGAGAGAGAGAGAGAGAGAGAGAGAGAGAGAGAGAGAGAGAGAGAGAGAGAGAGAGAGAGAGTCTCACAAAGTGTGAGACCCATCATCACCTTTTTCATCAAGAAACAACAGTGACAACGAGCTGCCATGACTACCCCCTTCTATTCTCAGCTCCTGATGGTCAGTGTAGACAGAAGTTTTGAATAACCTCAAGCTCAGCATTAAACAGACTCTATGCTGTGCAACTGGGACTACCCAACTAGTGAAGCTCTGCTCCAAATACAGCCCTTTGGGTTTCTGGAACAGAATTGACCTATAGACCTATTGGACTTGGAGCCATGAAATGAAATGGTCTGATCACCAAGCATCACAAATCACAGATAAGAAAACTCTGGACTACATCTGATCACTGAGCATGTCAACTATCAATCACTTGCGTTGAGAGTTTTGTTACCTTCTTCTTAACCAGCAATTTGTGTCTTTGTCTGTCTAACCACTATCGTCTTGCTCTGGTCATAAATGGACATCACACTTGATCATTCCAACTCTTCGATCTGTCGATGAAGCACAACCTGTTTCAGCAGTGTCTACAACAAGAGGCAATTTTAAAATCCTGTCTTTTTCCATCTTGACAGATTTCAACATCCTGTGAACATCCACCAACAGGAACGACCTCTCAGAACTGAATTGAGAAAGATCATTCTGAAATTATGCTCTCTGATGCAAAAATGCTCCACAACCTGAAACAGAACCCACACAAAAGTTCCCTTATAAAGCAAGCATTTCAAACAAAAACACCTTTGAGCTTTTACTTCTTTATAGGAGCAACAAAGTATTACAGCATACTCTTGTTCCTCCTTCCAGCTGGGTCTTGTGTGTGAGGGCTGGGAATGACAAAGAGTTACAGATTGGGAAAACCTCTTCCAGAACCCGTCACCATATGAAGTGCATGCATGCACGAATTCCTCAATTCCACTGGTGTGAAATCCCTCCCTGAATCCACTGCTGTGAAATCCCTGAATCTACTGATATGAAATTCTAGAATCCACTGATGTCAAATCCCTGAATCTACCAATATGAATCCTGGATAGATGATGATGCATTTGAAGAGAAAAAGAAAATTGAACGAGAAAAAGAAGAAAAACAGAAGAAGAAGAAGAAGCTCCATATCCTGTATGCATCATTCTATAGCTCAAAAGCTTCAACCCAATTCTTCAAGAGCAATCTGTCCCCCTCCTCCCTCCTTGCCTCCTTTCTTCCTTCCCCTCCTTGATGCAAAACCACACATGAAGCTGCTGCTGCAATTGGTGACTGAAATGCACATACAACATCTTGTTGCAAACAAAACAAAGCAAGCAATCCAGCAATTGCAGAAGCAAACAGACCAAATTGAAGAAGCAAGCAAGAAAGCATCCACCTGGATCCATCATCGGCACACAGATAGTATATGACGGGTGTGTAGGGTTTAGGCATGTTGATGAAGCAGGAGACGGGGAGAGAAGAGAGAGACACAAACCAGAGTATGCGTGCATTGGCTTGAGCATGATTGGGGGCGGTTGACGAAAAGTGTGTAGCAAGCAGTTGCGCGGCAATGATCATCGTCGCAAAAAAGCAAACCCCACGAAGACACTCACGCACGCACGCACGCACGCACGACGAAGAAGATCCAGGCACCTGTTGTGAGGACGCACGCCACATGCACGATTGCTGCGACTGCTGCTGCTCGCAACATCCTTTTCCTCGATCTGTGTCCAAACCCTAATCTCGTCCTCTCTGTCTCTCTGTGGGGATCCCTGGGTGCTTCCGGTGTTGGATCCATACAGAAGCGACCTCTTCTTGGGAATTTGATGCGAATTCGACAACACCCATCTTGCAGAAAGTTCAGATGGGGATGCGCACGGGAGGCAAGAAGAATTCAGCAGCAGATGTAGAAGAAGAGGACTCGCATGGGTGTGAGTGGTACCGCAGATCATGAAACCCCACACTTTACTTCCCTTGCAAGCTCGCTCGTTCCATTGCTCCCGGCACTTTTTCTACCAACTCAAAGCTCGCAGCAATAGCAGCAAAGTCTTCCCGTCCCACTTGTTTGCCAAAGAAAGAATTGTGCTTGCTTGCTTGCGGGAGGGAGGGAGGGAGTTTGTTCTGGAGTCTGTGTTCGGAGGCTTTGGAGAATTGGTGCTGCAGGAGAAGAAGAAGAAGCTGCTTTTGAGGTCGGGAAGAAATGTGGGTCTTCTATGCACTGGCAGGACCCATAGCGCTAGGAATGGTAGTGGCGACTTTGCAGTACTTCGCTGCATCCACTGTGCCACTCCATGTGCGATGGATTGTGGGCTATGCCTGGTTCTGCACCATCTCCATCATCATCCTTGTTCCTGCTGACATTTGGACTGTAAGAAAAAACACTCATCACCATCACCATTATCCCCTTCTCCTCTGCCGCCCCCATCCCTTTCTGCAATTCCCTTCTCTGCCACCCCCCATCTCTCTCTGCAATTCCCTTCTCCGCTACCCCCTGTCTCTCTGCAATTTCCCTTTTCTGCTGTCCCCATCTCTCTCTGCAATTCCCTTCTCTGTCGTCCCCATATCTCTGCAATTCCCTTCTCTGACGCCCCCCCATCTCTCTGTGGAATTCCCTTCTCTGCTGCCCACATCTGTTTTTGCAATTGCCTTCTTTGCTGCCCCCCATCTCTGTCTCTGTCTCTGTGCCCTCACTCCTTGTTGTGGAGATTTTTTCATTTTGCAAATCTTGTAGATGGTATTGTCTATGCTTTTGTGGAGAATTCCTGTCTCTAGAATCTCAACCATATGGATCTGCTTGCTTGCTTGCTTGCTGAACATCCAAAGAAAAACCTTGGTGGGGTGCTGTGGATGCATGCAGACTGTATCCCCAGAGAATGGAAACTCAAAAACCATTGGAATTTTGTGGAGCTGGTCATATTGGAGCACTTTCATTCTCACTTGGTATGTGTCTGGCATGGTGTCTTCTCTCTTCTGGTTATTTCTTCTCATGGTTCATAACACTCACAAACCATGCATTTGAAGTTGGATGCATTGGATTCTGTCTGTAGGTCTTTTGCATCTTATGTTTGTCTTTGAACTATTCCATAATGGATTTCATCATTTCTCAAGGATTCAAACAGTTGGTATTTTATTTATTTTTGGGTGTGGTGTGAATAGAAGGTTGTGATATCATGAGAAGCCTGATTGATTATTATGATATATGAGCATCGCAGGTTTCTTGTTCCCTTACTGCAAGGCTATGAGGATGCCGGAGACTTCACTGTTGCAAACCGGCTCAAGACAAGTGCTCAGGGAAACCTCATGTTGTATGGTGCAGTGGGTGCTGTGTCCATGATTGGTGTCTTCATTATGGTCTTCATGGGCACCTTGCATTGGTAAACCAATGCACTCTGCCACCCCCACTATTTATTTCCTCTTCACCCAATATCTGGCTGAATGTTTCTTGCCCCATGAAAACATTGTTTGCACATTTATGAGTGAAGATTGCAGCTGCAGTAGTCAAGTTGCAATAGGACCTGAGACAAAAAGGATTAGAATATGGTTGCAAAGCCTGCTTTTGCAGCTGCTGCTCAATTTCCAGTAGCTTGAAAGAGTGGATGTCTGGGGTTGGGGGGCTGGTGCTGCAGGAATAAGGTTCTGGGTGTAGCCATAGCCTGCTCCAACACATTTGGGCTTGTCACAGGCGCATTCCTGCTTGGTTTTGGATTGGTTGAAATCCCACGTAGTATGTGGCGCAATGCGGATCTGCAGTACCGCCAAAAAGTCCTGTCACACAAGATTGCCAAGGCAGCTGTAAAATTGGATGATGCCCACCAGGAGCTTTCCACAGCCATTGTGGTGCATACACACACACACACTCTCTCTCTCTTGTTGCAGTAATGTTATATCCTCGCCCCTATGTTTTGTATTCAACTTTTTTGGTACATAAGTTTGGTGTGGTTTGTTCTTCTGTTCAGACCTAATTTGGCATGTTTGCTGCACACTCTGTTATGGCAGATTGCACAAGCAACTTCCAACCAAATGGCAAGGCATGACTCCTTGCGACCCTGCATGGATGTGATTGATGAAATCATGACAGAAATGGTATGTATGCTGCGCTCTTACAACAACTTTTATGATACTGGTTTTTGGGTACCAGCCAGGTGCTGTCACCACCTTGGGGCATTCACTGAGTAGGAAATAGCTAAAACACCAAAATTAGTAGCTCGTCATCATCTGTGGCAACTGGGTTTTTTCCCATAGTTCTTCAACAGTGGGTCCAACATGGGTGTGATCCTTTCTGCATTTTACTTGTTAGATTGTGCTGTGGATGTTGTTGTAAGTCCTGTAATCCTCAAACTATGTGAAACTGTAGAAATCTGAGATTGGTCTTGTGAACTAGTCAAAATCTGGGTTGGTGTGCAGAGTTTGTATTTTTTCTGTGGGACTTTGAACCAATGACAACTCAATGGATTGCTGTAGGTTAGGGAGGATCCAATGTTCAAACCATCAGGTGGAAGAATGGGAGAAAGTGATATGGATTATGACACTGATGAGAAGTCCATGGCTGCTCTCAAGCGGCGCCTTCTTAAAGCACAGAGTGCATATTATCGCTATAAAAGGTATTCCTTCATTCATTCATTCCTCATGTGGGTAAAATACCTCCTCAGGTTCAAGTCTCCTTCAACTTTTTTGCTTTACACCAATCGCCTCATTTGTTTACTTTTTCTTTTTCACCATCTTTTTGTTTGCAGTTGAAAAATAGTGTGAGTGATGAATGACAGTCTCTGTGGTTGGCAGTGACTATTCTGGGTATGTGTGGGAAGCACTGGAGCTGGAAGAAACGGTCAAGAACCTGGAACGGGGAACCACTGCTTCTGACTGGTAATGGTTGTCATCATGGATCCTTTATTATTGAATAGCACGTATTGGTAATGGTCTGAAAGTGATTCCTGCACACATTTCTGCTGTTTATGGTTTATTTCTGTGGGAATTGTATGTAGGTGTTTCGCTTCAAGCATTCAGCCAGTTCGAACAGGCTCTTTTGCAACTATTCTAAGTAAAGTTGGTAAGTCTCTCAAACAACCAAGGACCACCCTGCGTCTATCTTCTTCATTACAATCAAAATACTGATTCATTGTGAGAGAGATCCAAACCTAGCTGTACTTTGTGTTTCAGGTATACACTGCAAATGGGTTGCAGGAACTTTTTGTCCATCATTGCTTGCTTTTGTTCCTTGGTTTTGCTTTTTGATCCAGACCCACAAATTCTGGAAGAATCTAATTTGTGGGTGGGTGGTGGTGGTGGTGGGTATAGAATATGTGTGGCGCTGCATCTTGAGGCAACATTTGGTCAAAGTGTTGGCTGCCACCTTAGGCATCATGTCGGTGGCAATTGTCATGGCAGAGGCCACCCTATTGTTTGAAGCTGACTTGTCCCTGTTTTCCGTCATCCTCAGGATGGTTGATCAAGAGGTGCTTTTGCAGGTGGGTAATTTGTGCCTGGGTACTAACTGAGTTGAGGAGCTTGGAATCTTTCTACTTCTTGTGAGTTCTTTATTCTCTCTGTCATGCATGGAGGGTTGTACAACTAGCTTTGTCTCTGGCACTTATGCACCTGATTTTACAGATCAAAGGGAGAAGACTATTTTTTTTGGGTGGAACTGTGTGTCTGACAGTTCTTAGTCTTGTAGGATATGGTCTCTATGAGTTCCTTTCTGTGTCCAATAGTTCTGAAATTTTCTTGCTTTTGTATGTGTTGGAGGTTATGATAATAAAAGCTGCTGTGGGTGATCATTAATGCAGGTTGTGGCATTTGTACCTTTAGCATACATGTGTGTCTGCACATATTTCTCACTTATTCGGCTTGGGATGATGACCATCTATTACCTGGCACCCAAGCATACAAGCTCTGTGAGCCTCCTGATGCTCTGCTCGTAAGCTACTCTTTCCAGTGCAGCAATTATATCTTGATTGATATATATATATATATATAAGATCAGAAAGTTGGAGAGATAGAGAGAGAGAGAGAGTGGGAAAGGCAAAAGCCTGTTGTTGTATGGGTGGAGCTGAAAAGTCTATCTATATGCAGACCCTGGTTTTTAAGTATAGCAAGGTGTGGGCCCATCAGAGGGCATTGCAGATTGAATGCTGGGGTGCCATGATTTGCTTCTGTAGCAGAAAATCCTGTCTTGTATAGTGTGCTCTATACATGTGAAAAATGCTGTTTTTTTCTTTTTTATTTGGGTTTGTTACGATGTTGTTTTTTTGCTTGGAATTAGATGCGGAGGTGGTGGCAGATATTTGTCGGTTACAGTTGAAACTGTGATTTCTTTATAAGAGCTGATTTGCTTCACTGGATACAGGATGGTTGCCCGTTATGCAGCACCTTTGTGTTACAACTTTCTTTATCTCATTCGGCTGCGCACACGAGATGGAAAACCCAGCCTGACTGTTTTTGAGACGGTATATTTGCTGCCCTCACCCCTTCATTGCCACGATCTTGCTCTTACTGGTTTTTTGGTACTGTGACCAAGTATGTGTCTCTTGAGGAACACCAAAATTGTTTGTTTTCAGATAATAGATAGATTGTGCTTGAGGTTTTGAAATGCACTCCTGGATGAAGTACTTTGAGCCTAGACATTTGGCCTCTTCAGAGCAGAAGTGTTGGTCCTACAGAAAGCAGTATTGATTTTTTTTTGTTGAGATTTTGTCTCCTGGTGATTGCAAATGCTACAAAGCAACTTTTTTTTGGAAAAAATGGGCCCATGTCGCCACATTACAATGAAAAATGGGCCCATGTCACCATGTTTAGACAATAGGTTCTAGCATGTTGCCAACATGTAGCAGGATTCCAAAACTTTTCTACTTGCCCCTCTAACCTGTAGCCAAATTTGGCTAAGCCCTCTTTTGCACGGTCACCAACCCACCTACCTCATGGATTTGAAAAACAAATCACTCAACAGCAGAGGGCACCTTCATGTAACTTCCATGTGTACTTTCTTTCTGCAGAAGATGGGCACAATGACAGCCTCGCATAATGGCATAGACTCTCAAAATGACACAGTCCTGGAGCAAGTAAGTTTTTGACACCCTGGGAATTTTTCCTATTGAATACATGCATTTCCGTTGGTCTTGTGGTGACCTTCACCAGCATAATCCCACTGACATTCTTCCTTTTGGAGGACTCGTGTGACATATCTGGTGTGTAGCTGAGAGCATGTGCAAGTAGTTCCACTAAGCAGCTCTTGTAGTGGCAGAAAGTTACACTCACCAGAATCTGGCATATCACATTTAGCATGGATAGCAGAGGTGCCATCTTTGCTTACCTTCCATGAATTTTGTTTTTCCCTTTTTTTTGGTCATATGTGCAGAGGATGGGTGCAATGACAGATACTTTCAATAGGATATACCCACTCTTCATGGTCATCTACACTGGCCTACTGGCCAGCAATGTGCTTGATCGAGTGATGGGTGTGTTTGGAAGCTGGCGGAGGTTCCGGAACCATGATGTTGAAGATGCGCAAGGCTTTGATCAATCAGGCCTTATCATTCTGCGGAAAGGTGTGTGTAATTATGCTTGGTTTTTGTTGTGGGTGCATGCATATATTCAAGAGACTATTCACACAGTAAAACTTTAGTGCTGTGCAGAGTATACTTGTTTGCTGTGAATGCAATCTGCAACCTCATTGCATTCTTTGACATAGTCATGCGCTATGTTCTCTGCTTTGGTTTTTCACTCTCTATTTTGCCCCATGAGTTTGGATATTTCGAGACTGCAAGTCCTGGATTCAAAAGACTTGCAGGTCATATAATACATATTTTACCCAAGCGGTGTCTTTCTGGTAACTGTAGCATTTGCCAGAAGCCAAATTATGGTTGACATACATGTGGTGGCAATTGGGTGGTGGATGGATGCTCAGAGCGGTCATGGTTAGAGCAAGGTAACACAGTAGGAGAGAATGTTGTACCCTTGGCTCGGAATTTTGGCAGTGCAGAGTTGGACCTGGAGTCCAACACTAGCCTGATCAAGGTGAAATTTTCCCTTTCTTCATTTCAAAGTTCAGAACTGACAGTGGTTGTGAATAATCAGGATAATCATTTTGACAAAAGTGTGGGGTAAACATTGTTGAAGTAGTCTCTGGATGGCGGATTGTTGTCAGGTAGAAAATGAATGTGATATGCACAGGTTGCAGATACCTGAAAATGCATCTACTTTTAGATACCAGCCAAACCCCTGGCACAGAGAGTCTTGTAAGCTTTGTATCTATCAGTAGATTTGATTTGATAGCTGCCCAAAATCCGTTCTTCCATCTTCTGTTGAAATGTGTGGTTCTTTGAATTTTTAAAGAACTGTTGGTTCTGGTTCTTCAAATATTCCAGAATCACAGAACCGCTGGTTCAGGTTATTGCAAAAACTGTAAAAGAACTAACAAAGAACCAGTGGTTCTCTGGCTGGTTCATTGACTTTTTCATTTTTTTTGAGAGCTGCAGCTATGTAGCAAAGTCAGTTCTTTGAATATTTTGAGATATGGCAGGTAAGTGGGTATATACTCAGGTTGATAACTCGCAGCTATCTGTCCATAATTCTAAGAACTGCCCACACTAATAAATATGTGTGTTTTGCCTTGCAGAAATCTTTGCCTGCAAAACTGGTCCAGAACAGTTCAAGGATTAGCAGTTCAACAAGTGTGCCACCATCTCTTGGTGTTGTTGGAACCCGTAATCAAGTATCCAGCTCAGAGGGAAGGGTGTCAAGCAGGGACACCTTTGCTTCAAAGTATGCCAATTTGCGGTCAGAGCACTCCAAACAAGCTGCTGGGAAGAAGATGTCTCAGGGTGGTGAAATGTTGTCCTCCTCATCTGCCAAGCCTTCTACTTTGATTGACCTGCATGCAGCTCCAAGCAATCCCACCTTGCAACGAGTTCCCACAGACACATCGTCATCCACATTGTTCTCTTTGAGATGGGACAGCATGAAGTCGGGTTTCCAAAATTTCGGGACACGATTTGCTCCTTTGAGACAAGAGAAGGTCAATAGTAGTAGTAGTAGCACAAGTGTGCTGCCATCTTCGTCCTCTCAAACTCTCGACAGCATCTTCCAAGGTTTGCAAGCTCGAAGAGATCCAAATAATGATGACGATGATGGCCTTGATTTGCATTTGTTAGGGTAGAGGAGGTTGCAAAATTGGAAACACTACTACCCCATTCTTGTACTTAGCATTCACTGCCCAATTCGTGGTCAACAATTCTTTCTAGATCTGACATTTAGGTTATACAGAAAAGAACATACCAAAGACAAATACTTTTGAACGCCTCTTCCAGTTGGTAAGCTTTGTGGACTACCTGGGCAGCCACAGCTGAGACGATTTTGCTTAAATACCAATGCAACAAAGCAGAAGGGGTGAAGATGAGAGGCACAGAAATGCAGAGAGGCACTGCAAGCTCTGTGCCTCAGAAGAGGCCACTCAGTGCAATCTTTTCTGGTGCAAATGTCACTCTGTATGCCAGAGATTTTCTCTCCATTGAAAAGAGAAATCAAGCAGTGTATGACAGCCACTTATCTATTTGCAAGCAATTTGCCAATGGCACCAGGAAGTCCTACTGCAATTGTCATGTGTCAACAGAAAAATGTGGATTGAGTTGCAGCATGTATGGGGTGTCAGCTCTGTAATCTGGATGGTGTTGCATCAACAAGCAGACAACAACCTGTTGCATTGAGCTCCCTCTGCTTCCTTCCAGTTGGTGAAACACCTCTTGTTCTTCTTCCCCCTTGCAGCAGCAGTGGAATGCACAATGGACTTGGAACTTGGGTTTATCTCAAATCTTTGGGAATGTTATGTGCAGAAAAATTTGGCAAGCATTTCTGATCCCTTTCCTGAGTTGTTGCTGTGCTTCACCCACCTTTGAATGATTTTCTTATTGCTGTTGTGGAGAAGTGGGTTTTGTTGAATTCAAAATTCCATTCCTGAGTTGTCACTGTGCTTGACCCACCTTTGAATGAGTTTCTTATTGCTGTTCTGGAGAAGTAGGTTTTGTTGAAATAATAACCAACTGTTGTAAGGATCCTGACAACCTGATTAGCTATTAGGTGAATTTTTGAAATCAATCACCACATTGTCACTTAATGAAGTAGTGTGCTTGAAACTCCTAGTCCATAATGAACTATGGAGAAGCTCAAGCTTATTCATACATCTATTCAAACCTCGTGTATACATCACATCCCCCTTTTTACCAATGATGAAGCTCAAACATGGCTTTCTGACTTCTCTCTCTTTTGAATTAGCTCTATGTCTACAGACTCTTGTGCTGAATATAAAAGAACTTGAAACCTATACTGGGAAACACTGAAGGAAAACAAGAACTTACATTTTGAACACATGAATGGAGAGGGAGAGAAGTACTGGATCGCCTTAGAACCTGTTACAATAGCTCAACATTTTTCTCTGTGTCAAATATCAAGATTGGATCCTATGGCAACATTGCCCTTCGACAGCAGACATAGATATGTACCATCCAACTTAGACAATAGCATTTTGTAACAGGGTATATCCTTTTGCATCTGTGGGCAAGAACTATAAAAATAATTTTTGAAAAAAAATTGTGTTTTCCTTTTTTTAATATTTGTGTTTCTTTTTCATCAGATCACCCAACCAATTGCCCACATTCTGTGGAACCAGAGCCCTAACTGCTCATGAGCTTTCATTACACATGAATTCTCAATACTACCAATATACATTACTTGAATGAAGAATGTGCACCTGGGAGGGTGTCAGCCCTCCAACAGACTCCTAGAAGATCTTCAATATTGTGTGACTACAATGCCGGCTTGCTGAACCTGATTACAATGAATCGATAATGATAAACTGTCAGATGTCATAGATCAGAAAGTCACTTGCTCTCGTGTTTGAGGGCAATAATGGTTTAGGGTTTAGGGTACTTGTATCAGACATGGACTAATTTGAGCAAATAGCCTAGGGCTGATAGCAGTGTCCAATCATGGATGCCAAAAGGAGGAGCTAAATGAATAGCACTTAAGGGTAGGATGATGAGCACAAGATATACTGTTCAGCACCAAGCAAATAAAGCTTGTCATCACATGTTTCTAGGGAAAAACTTCCAGACCCTGCATTTCCGGGTTCTCCAAAGCAAGAATTTCAAATTAATATCTACAACACTGGTTGGAAATGTCACCACCTGTTAGCTAAAATTTGTTTGATCTTGCTTCCGTTTTGGGCGTCTAACCTTTCCACTGGAGACCCTGCTTCCAGCACCATGTTTCATTCCAGTTCCACCAGCAGGAGCAGGAGGTGGTGGTGCAGCTCGTCGTACAGGACGCCTAGGCCATGGTGTGCTCTTTGCAGGTACAATAATTTCCAAGCTTTCATCCAATATCCATCTGCCAATGAAGGCTCTAGGTTAGTGAGGTTTGCCAACATTGTTCATACACACTGGTATTGCTTGTTGGCCTAGGGACAGTAATGGGTTCCTAGGCCATGGATACCTCAGAGACAAGAACTTGACTGTGGTGAAGGTGCAGATTTGGTTACCCTTCATGTGACCTTGTGAGCATTCTAACAGACAAATCAAGCAACATACTCAATGCACATTCTTCTTCATTGTTAACTACCTCATAACATCATGTTATATCTAGCATCTGAAGGACACGTAAACATACAAGGAAAGCAAAATCATCAAGGGCCATAACAACTAGACACTAAGGTAAAAACTAACTCCATTGGCAAGACCTAGAGCTTCTTTAACAGTGGAAAAATTTACTTGAAGAAACTATTGTGGAAAAGGAAGGGTGAATAGAAACTAACTTGTTGGGGTGCTTGCTATCAGCACGAGCCTCTGCACGTAGCCACCAAAGAAGCACTTTGCGGCCACAATCCCCTAGAGCCTTAACCCACTGATCACTTCTTACAATAGCTTTGATGTCAGGGGTACTGCCATCTTCAGGGCTAGCCCACTCATCCCAGCTTCTAATCCACTCAGGTTGATTGCCCTCTGTTTTCCAAACTGCCCTTGCATTCAGCACAAAATTGGCCCACTCTAACCTTCTGTTTTGAGCTGCCCTCATACCTTTATGTACTTCGCCTTCTAATGGTAAAGGGTCAAATATGTGCCAGCCAACGAGATTGCCATTAGAATCACACGAAGGTCCCTGAACTTGTGGTTCAAACCTGGGTGCGGCACCTGCCTGACGAGCAGCCAATAGAATATGATTTCCTCTGGCTTCCACTCTCCCATCATGGACATGAACAATCCCTGACTGGGGAGACTCTTCAAATCCAGCAAATCCAAGCAACCCAACTGAAACAGCTCCCACCCAATCCACTTTCTGAGCCTCAGTGAAAAATTCCAGACTGTGGATATTGCTTTCATCAGCGAAGACAACAACGCCCTCCAGTTTTTCCTTCTGCACATATCTGGATCAGAAAGGAAATCAGGATACATCAGGAAATTAAGTAACACATGCATCATAGTTTGAGATCTCCTTTGACATGTGACACAGAATTCCAAATTTCCTACAAAATGAAACACAGGAAATCCAAACCTGGATAGAAGATCTATGTATCACCAGGGACAAATGGACTTGATAAGACCTGTGTTTGTAGAAAATAACTTATGTGCTGACAGGCTCCTAAACTGTACCTCAAGCCTTCAACTCGCATTTGTGCCTCCAGCTTGCTTCGCTCATTGAGTCCTGCTGGCATTGGAATATCAAATCCCAAATGCAATAACCTGTGCACATGTGCAATTGAGAGAAAGTGTGCAGTCTCATTGGTCACACCCCCAGCTTCCATCACAATCCATGTCACAGGGACTGGTATGACAGACAAAGTGTGTAAAAGACCTGCACAGTCATGGGTCCCAGCAGTACTCCCACATTTTCAGTACAAACAGATTTGAAGTGTTCACTAGCTTTGTGGAATCTTCATCACAGACATTGTGCAAAAATATGAAACAATAGTTGCTGCAACCAAGACTACCACAATCTGTTGCACAGAAGTTACTCCATATCAAAATCCCTTTGCTCCCTCACTCTGGAAAGTGGCGGTCATGAAAAGCACCTGTTAAATGCACAGCCTGGAAGGTGCGCACAAATGTGGTTGTAATCGCAATGATGGGTTTGCTCTCTTTGCTTCCATAGAGCTGCTCCTGCTCCAGCTGTACTCTTTTGATCAAATGATGAGCATGCAAGACTTCAAAGGGGTCTGGGTGTGGCCATGGCCTTATCAAAATTACATGCCTTCCCACATCTACCCGTACACCACCACTACTATGGACAATGGTCCCATTATACGCAAGTCTTGAACCTTTTGAACCATTTGCAAACTCTCGACGAAGTTGAAGGTCAAACTGACTCTCAGTCCCAGTGCTTGCTGATGAGTCTGTCCTAGATGAAATCCTAGTAAAAGAATCTTCTGGGTTCTGGAAACTGGCTTTTAAGAAACTAGATTCTGTGGTGAGGCGGAAGCCGAGAATAAGACTGCTGATGCAAAACATGCACTGTATGAAAGCCCGGAAATGGGAGACTGGCATCAAACGGAAGGAGGTCTCTGATGCCTGTTCAGAATTGAAACCACTTCGATTCTTACTCCGCATCCGGGCAAGACGATGGGAAGAACCAGTGACCTTCTTCATCCTGAACCCCTTTACAGTCAGATACTTGCTGCCTCTCCATCAGCTGCTGCTGCCACATTCTTCAAGACTTGCATTGTACAGGATTTTGATCAAACTTGATTCCTCTGCAAAGACTACAAAAGGTCACAAATACTGCTGAAGCATTGTCTACCATAACCACTCACTTCAGCAGCTGGGAAGGATCTCTGCTCCATAAGTTCAGAGCCAGCAATGCCTTTCAGCAACTCACTTAACCCTAAAATCTCCATGGTTCTTTCTGACAACCAAGCAGAAAAAAAAATGAGCTCAACAATTGCAGCTTTGAATGAGCACGCAAATTCATCCAGACACCAAGATAATTCTTCATGTTAGAAGCAAAGCTTTCATGCAAGGAGGAGGATCATTGATGAACAAGATTTTTGTGTTTCAAGTGATGTATATCATTGACAAAAGAGAAATTTCTCACAAGAATTGTAGATCAAAAGAAGGTTTGTAAAAACCTAGAGAGTGAGGATGTTGCTTCTTGATGGTTGGCAGAAGAAAGGCGATATGGGACAGCAATGCCGGCGCATTCATTATTATTATTCCACATTCCTTCAGATGCACAAAACTTTGCCAAAAGTCTGCACTTGCCACTTCGCTCGCAGACAAGTCCATAGTCCAGCTGAAATCAGCAGCAGAGGCTCAAAGGCCTCAAAATGCTCGTCCTGATCCCAAAGACAAAACCAAACCGAAGTTGTTGAACAAGCGGACAAAGAAATTTCTCTAGGGTTCAAAAACAGGCAAGGATTGAGCTTTCCTCATGCTTCAAAAAAGAAAACCCAACTAAAAAAAACCGCCACTCTGCTGCTGCAGCATCTGCTTCTTCTTCCTCCCCGCAAAAACTCTCTTGGCTCGCCTTCCCTCACATTGTAGAAGAAAATCAGGGTTTGGGGGTTTAATCAAAGAGCTTAATTCATACCTTGGCAAATTAAAAATAAAAATAAACATCGTATTCATAACTTCCCGCGCAACTTCAGCTTGCAATACAACGCCTTTGACGACCGAACTGGATGCGAGAGAATCTCCACCAGAAACCCCGCTCGCTGCGAAGAAAGACCAAAACCAAAACAAAACAAAACAAAACGAAGCCACGCGGTCTTCAGTTCTGCGCGAGGATTAGGGTTTCGCGGAAATGAAGGGAGTTCTCCATACAAAAAAAACGCTGAAAATTTAAGAACAATTCTGCAATTTATCTGGACAATTCTGCAGTTTACCTGGACAATTCTGTCATATATGTGGCAGCTAGGCATGTAAGGGTAAGTTTCCATGATCTCCCACTACCCATTATACATACTATCCCACTCAAATAGTTGGAGTAAAAATTCATGTAAAATGTTGAAACATTGGCCCACTAGGCTGTTCTAGAGAATTTTCCCATGGATGCCCACCCACCCACCCACCCACCCACCCACCCTTTCCCACCAAATGTCAGTCACCTTACTTCAAAAACCAGTTGTACAGGTGCAAAATATTCCGACTTGGTTTGGCCGCATTAGAGCATCTCCAGTGGTGTTCAGTATGTAACTCTGCAGAAATGTTTTTCACATCCAAGTTTAGTTATTTACTTTCTTGAAACCCCCCCCACTCATGAAACTGAAATTAGAATAGCAAATCGGTGGGGGAACTACCAGGTAATAAATAGCAAACCACCTGGAACAATCATTACATTGGGCCAATCAGAAACACTGAACAGCAGCAGTCAGATCATATCTACTAGTGTGGCCTGTGCTGCTGGCCCAAGTGTGAGCTTGTTTTAATTAATGCAGGGTGGACACAACATATGACATCATTTTGCAAGGTATATGCATATCTCATTTTTTAAGAATCAAATATGAAAAAAAAAGCATTTATTTTAAATTGAATATTAAACTTGCAAGTGTGAACCCATTACAAAATAACATGAACTCAACCTATCAACATCATCCCACATCCTAAGTCCAAATCTCACAACATAAATTCCATTAAATCTGAATCGTCAAGATCTTTCCAACAATACCAAAGGCACATCACAATTCCTTCTACTTGAATTGAATGGTAGACGTTCAAGTGATACCCATGTCCTCAAGAGTGATTGTTTCTTCAATTTTTTCATGTTGCAGCATTGACTAGGATCTCAAGAAAGATTTAGCATTAAATAGCAACAGGACAGGCAAGGGAGTAGATTTTTTTTGTATTCCTGCTTTTATTTGGTGACCCACATGAGGAGGGCTTCTAAATCTGGCAAAACCAGCTCAAAACATCTACTTTTTGGACCATTCTTTTTCAAAATTTCAAAGAATCTACGACAGAATATTCCTTTAAATTTATTATTATTTTTCATTTTGACGAAATTTCGCCCCAAAAAAAAACTCTGGACTCAACTGATTTTTTCTTCCAAAACCTGATTTTTTGAAATTTATTTGAATTTTCAGCAACAGAAATCACTTCAAAATCAATATCTCCCACATTCTGAATCCAAATCCTACCATTAAATCCTACTAATCAAGATCTTTTGAACAACACAAAAGGCACATTCCAATTCCTCCCAAATTTTCAGCTATGATTTAATTTAATTTTCAGTGTAAAAATCATTCAATATTCAAGAACTTTTGCACCGCAAGTCCAAACATCATGGAACCAAAGCCCATGCACCTCTCCTGAATCACTGCTTTCCAAAGACACCAAGAACACAATCTGAAGCATATATCCAGGTTCTGTGGATCTCATAACTACAAAACAAAATAAAACAAACTACCTTCCTTCACAGATAGATTACATTCTTTTCTGCAGGTCAACAAAGTTACTTCACCAACAAAGTTACCAGCCACCACAAATTGTGTAATTGTGCTGAGCCAAAACCACTTTCCCGAGCCAAACCGGCATGTTTTGACTTTTTTTCATCCAATTTTAATGTGTAGGATCACACATTGAGCACTACTGGAGATGCTCTTACCTCAGTACACTTGCAACTGCCAGGTGTGGGTTCTTTCAAAGTGTGTTGAGAAATATCCACTGATGTGAACGTGGAATTCATTTTGTGTTCATTTGACCAAATTAATTGCTGTTGAATGCCTACGCAGTTGGTGAGCCAAAGACATGGAAGCTATAAACGGTGGGTAGGTAGGTACCTAAAGGCTCTCCATTTAGGGCATTATATGGTGTGGGCCACTTAGGAAAAAAAATCATTATGAAGAGAATTCTTTTTGAAGTGCTAGAAATTGTGTTCTCTTAAGTTATTGAAAGACCTTCAAGCACTTTTATTAATTTGTTCATGGGGTGTGTGCCCTTCAAAGTGTTTTCTTTCCTCCCCGAATGAGCCGCATTCATCGGCCCCTCACTAGGCAATTGAACATTGGACAACCCATTAGAAGCACTCCTTTGGACCCCCACACTCACCCAAAGGGGAGTGATCTTAGAGTTGGATGAAAAGCTCTGAAATGCTCATTGTAAATATGTGTTTTACTCATTTATATTCTCTCATTGATCCATTATTAATTTCCAACACGTTCAGCAACCCCCTCCCTTTACACTTTATATACATGGAAATTGAATTGTGACCAAATAATATGAGATAATATGGAGAACATCTTGAGATTTTTTTGGGAATTTCATGGGAACAAAGAAAAAACAAAAAATCCCCCCACCTCCTCACCCCTCCCTCCTCCCCACCCTCCAAACAAAACCCAAAAGAAGCTAACTAATTTCCCCCAACTTCATGTTGAACCTTTTTATTGGTTGTATACAATTTTTATTTCCAAAATTGCTTGTCACCAAATTTCAACTTAGGCTAATACGGTAGCACCCCCATTATAATTCAGGGGTACTTTCTACCAAGGTGCCTACCATATATATACCTTTTCAGGTTTGGTAATAATTAAATTATTTGTTTGAAATGTCAAAATTTAAGGAAATTACAAAGGAGGGTAAATAGAAAAATTGGCGGAAACCGAGGAGTTGAATTTTGCTTTATGGCAATCCACGATTGCAAAGTAGGTTTCCAACAATAGACAAAATTTATCTATCTTATGATTTGGTGGAACATTATTATGTTTGTACATTTTTGCAAAAAGAAATAAAAAATGTTATAAAAGGTTTCATTATGTTAGAGGTTCAAAGAACTAGCCAAAGATAGTCCCTATGTTTAGGGCCATTTTTGATAACTTATTTTATAAATCCAAAGCAAATTTTGACACCACAATGCCATAAGCTGAAAAGGTATTATGGTATTTGTTACCTATATTAATTGACGAGTTACTTCCCTAGTTTCTTCTTCTTCTTTAATATTACTAATGTATTTTGTGTTGTTGGTTGGTGTGAATTGGTTACCTAAGTTATTTTTCCTTTCAAAACCATTTTTTGTAATTTAATTAAATTTCCAATGACAAAAATTACTCAAAACTCAATATTTCTCACACCTTAAGTCATAAGAGATTTCCAAATCACCTTCATTAAATCTTACTCACTAAAGGCTTTCCCACAATACGAAGAGCACACCAAAATTTTCCTATAAATTTTATTTCTGATTTAAATAAATTTTTAAGATAAAAAGTTATTTAATCTAATATATTAATTCAGCAAGTCAGTCAGTCAGTGTTAGTGATTTCGAATGGAGTGATTTTCCTGCGTTGCTATTTGTAGGGTAGGTAGTAGGTACTTACTAGCCTAGGTCACAGAGCTTGTTGAAGTCACATGATCATCCTAGATACCTATCACCCTACCCTAGACCGGACCAGATAAGACTCCGGAGGCAATCAGCTCGTCTCCTAAAAACGACACCCGAGCCATGAACAGTTGTTTAAAAAGAAAAGTTTTTTTAAAAAATCAAAAACATCAATCAAACATTGTTGAAATAACACACTTACGCATTATGCACAGGGTTCACACTAATATTCAATAGTTTCTCCACTATAAGTTGAAGCATTATGAAATCAACTCAATGCACCTGTACTCACCGAGAGGTTTCCAATGATACCAAGAGTGTAAGTAAAGGCACCATAGTTTGAAAGATCTCAACAGGACAAACAAAACAAGTTGTCACAAACACAATGGCCCTGCCAATAAATAATAAGATGTTGTACATCTACCTACTGCGTTCACACTCCCAACACCAAAAAATATCTGTTCCAATTTAAATAGTCTAAACACTTCCCACCAAAGAAACCGGTTCACCTAATGTGAAACCAGTTCCAATAAGGTAAAACTTCCAAAAGTTGGATCAAATGTGATAGTCCCCGACAGGGCCCAACAAACAACTACCTTCCTTCATAGATAGAATTATTTATTTATTTATTTATTTATTTATTTTGCAATGAGCCATTTCAATTGACCAGTCATTTAAAAATAAATAAATATTTTTTAAAAAAAAACTGAAGGCTAGGAAGCTTCCCAAAAGAGAAGCTTCTGTTGTGAACACGTGAGGGAACAGAACGAGAATGTGGGGAACATCATTAAGAACATGTGTGAACACATTGGGAACATTATGGGTTGTCATCAATTTTTGGCCTGAACTAATAATACCCCTTCCTATTGGATTATTGCTGAATTTGTCTTTTTTGGATTTTCCACGTTCCCATTATTAGAATGGTCATTTGTCCCTGTGTCCAATCCGCAGCTTACAAGTGTTTTCGTATCCGGTAATGACCGCCCGCCCAAGTGCTTTTTGACTTTGGATGCCAGATATTGCTATTGGATGAAAAAGAGGATGGATGGGTGAGGTGGGAAACCCTTCCAGCTCGTAGATGAAAAAGAGGATGGATGAGTGAAGTGGAAACCCTCGGGCTCGTAGATGAAGAGGAGGATGGATGGATGAAGTGGAAAACCCTCCAGCTCGTAGATGAAAAAAAGGAAGGATGCAAACGGAAACCGTCGAGGTCTTGGATGAAAAGAGGATGGATGGATGCAACGCTACCAAGTTTTGGATGAAAGAGAATGCCTGGATGCAGATCTTTGATGAAAAGAGGATGGATGGATGTATGCAACGGAAACCCTCCAGTTCTTGGTTGAAACAGAAACTCTCCAGCTCTTGGATGAAAACAGGATGGATAGATGCAACTGACAGCCCTACAACACTTTGATGAAAAGAGTATGGATGGATGTAGCTGAAACCCTCGAGCTCCTGAATGACACAGGACGGATGGATGCAACTTAAAAACCTTGCAGCTCTTCGATGAAAACAGGATGGATGGATGTAACTTAAAACCTTGCAGCTCTTCGATGAAAACAGGATGGATGCAATGGAAACCACCGCGTAGATGAATGAAATCCATCCCATCATCTCTCCTCTCCGGAGGGTGCTTCGCTGCGTTGTCGCTGTTTGCTTTGTCCGTTTTGTTTTCTTTGGTTTGCTTTGTGGCGGAGAGCTGCTGCGTTGCTGCCGTTGGTGCCCCTTCCTCTCCTGGTGTTGGCAGCTGTTCTACAGTATTTCCGCTCTTTTGCGACAATAGATTTTTCCTCGCACTTCCACTTTTTTGCACGAGTGTTTGACTGTGTCTTCCTTTTTCGTTTTTCCTCCCTCTTTCTTTGGTCACAAATCGGTCACCAAATCAGGCTTTTTCTAACCCCTCTCCCCCTCCCCTTCTTTGATTTTTGGTTTCCTATTGCAGCAGCAGCAGCAGTTTGAAGATCTACCGCTACTGTCAGAAGCATCTTCTTTGTTCCTGTCTACGGTTTGAAAGGCTGTCTTGTGTCGCTTAATATTAGTCTCGAGGACTTTTGAAGGAATTGTCGGACCGCGGAGTGCAGTTTTTGGAAAAAGGTTGTCAAACTGGCGTTCTTTACCATGGCGGGAATGGGGAGGGAGAAGCGGCCGTTTGAGGTAGAGAGCACAAGGGAAGGAGGTGTAGTAGGCGGGGAGAAGAGGCCGCGATCTGGACTTGGACGGTATGTTTGTGCAAACTAACAAACTCCAATTCAATAGCATCAATTCTTCAAAGACTCTTCACCTCAAGATGCGCTTTAAAGATTTTTTCTTTTTTTTCCCTTTTGTTCGCAATTTTTCCCGTAAAGACCTTCTCCCTTGTTGCATGGCTTAAAATTTTATTTTATTATTTTTTATTTATTTTTGCAAATCGTTTTTAAAAAGATCTTCTCCCTTGTTACATGGCGTTTGTTGCACAGAGTTTTTTAGTAAACTGTTTTTCTTCAGGATTGTTTTCTAGCTGTTTTCCCAGCAGAACACCGATCTCTCTCTCTCTCTCTCTCGTTGATTTTTCAGATTCATAATTTCACATGCATCCAGGTGCTTGCTTCACGTGTATCTTCGTGCTCTTCTTTTGGAGAAGATTTCACTTAGTGTAGTAGCTAAACATTCATTCGCATGGTTCAAAATTAGACAACATTCCTGTCTCTATCTGTTACCAGCCTTTCAGCAGCTGAGCTCACTGCTGTTTTCAAGGGATTTGGATGTATCCTGCATGGGGTTGTATACTGCAATCATGTATGAGTTGGGAACGGGCTTGCAGTGTTATCGTGGAGGCAGTGAAGATTGATAGTTTCCAAAAGGTGTGCTCATCTTTGGAACCATTACTTCGCAAAGTGGTAAGCCCAATTCCGAATCAGTCTTTTTGGAAATGACTTTTTTTAATCAAATCCCAGTAAGTTGTATTCCTTTTTGAACATTTTGGTTTGTGTGCACTGCAGCAGCAATGGTTGATTAATTAGGCAATTACTGTTTCCCCCTTCACTTCTACACACGACTTTGTATTGCAATAGAGAGTGAGATTTTACCTTACGGAGTCCTTGTGTGTTGTCCAATTGCTGGATTGCTCTTTCTTGTTCTATTCTTGCACTTACATCTATGAATTTGCTCCAGAAATTATGAATCACATGAGTAACTGCAGGTGGGAGAGGAGGTGGAACGTGCACTTGCAAGCTTTGCACCACCCAAAGTGGGCTTCCGGTATAATTCATACTAAACTTAGTTCTGATTGAAGTCATTCCTTCAACCTACTCAGACTTGTTCCAGACAAAGAAATTGGGATAAATAGTTGCCTGTCACGTTGTTCCATTGCAGGTCTTTGCCAAAGAGGATACAAGGGCCAGACCAACGGAATTTACGACTGCAGTTCAGGAACAAGTTAGCGCTGCCCCTTTTTACTGGAAGCAAAGTGGATGGAGAGCAAGGATCTGGCATTCATGTGGCATTATTAGATGCTGATACAGGCCAAATTGTGAGTAGAGGTCCAGAAGCATCCATGAAGCTTGATATTGTAGTCCTTGAAGGTGACTTTGCTGCAGATGATGAAGAAAATTGGACCCGGGAGGAGTTTGAGAATGCTTTGGTGCGGGAGCGAGATGGAAAAAGACCACTGCTTGCTGGAGAGTTATCTGTTACGCTTAAGGATGGGGTAGCCACACTGAGTGAGTTGACATTCACTGACAACTCAAGCTGGATCCGCAGCCGCAAGTTTCGGATTGGGGTGAAAGTGTCAGACAGTGTGTTTGAAGGTTTGCAGATCCGAGAAGCTGTGACTGAGGCTTTCACTGTGAAAGATCATCGTGGAGAGTGTATGTCCATCTCTTGCTGCTTCCTTTTTTTAGTGTGTTTTGGGGTATCATGAAATTTTTTGACAGTGCAAGACAGGATATTGATCTGATGCAGGATCTAACTGCTGTGTGATGGTTCTAAACTTAACTCCCTCGTCTTTTTGTGTCTGGTGCCAAATTGGTGGCACCAATTGGGTGTCAGGTGCCCAATGTTGTGAATGTGTGTTTTTCAGTTTCTCCAGTTCCTGTATGCATACATATAGGTAAATGTTTGACAGGTCTCCTGTGAGTGCTTCCTGTAACAGTAATCAAAAGCTTGAATTTATCCAGCAGGGTGCATCCTTTGATAACATAGCATCTACCAAAACCAGTCAATCTTTTGCCTAGTTGGTATCAGGGTTTGAAAAGCTGTAGTCTCTGACCCAATGAAATGGTAAGACAGAACCAAGGAGTTGTTTTGAGCAGGTGCAGGGATCAAGTTTCACCACTCCCTATTTGTTCTGGTGTCAAAAGTTGTCACAAGGGCTGATTCTTTTGTTCTTGTACTCTTTGCGGATGCAGTGTACAAGAAACACTATCCACCAGCACTGAATGATGAGGTGTGGCGTTTGGACAAGATTGGGAAGGATGGTGCTTTCCATAAGCGTCTCAATCAGGCAGGCCTTTGGACAGTCGAGCATTTCCTTCGATTGGTTGTAATGGATCCACAACGACTTCGCAATGTGAGCTTATCTATAACAACTCTTTAGGATATTGTGACAGTTAATGCTGGTGTTTCAAGTGGTTGGACTTGAGAGAAACTTATAATAGGTATGATTAGTTGGACAAAACCATTTATTTGCATTGTCTCCCTTTCTGCTCATGTAGATATCTGTTTCTCTGTACCAGATTTTGGGAGGTGGCATGTCAAATAGAATGTGGGATAGCACTGTGGAGCATGCTAAGACATGCATTTTATCTGGCAAGCTTCATGTCTACTATGCCGATGACAAGCAAAATATTGGCGTCATCTTCAACAACATTTTCCAGCTCATGGGGCTCATTGCTGATGGCTCTTACATGTCTGTCGACTCCCTCTCTGACAGTGAGAAGGTAGGAGTTTTGGATGGAAAGATGATCTCTCAGTGCATCATGTTTCAGCACTTGCTCTCTTTTCTAGTCTTTTGAAGACCAAAAAAAAGTGGGATACAATTTCCTCCAATGTTATCTGTAGATAATTTGGGACCATGTGTTTGGATATGAAGTCAGCTGGGAATGCCATGCAAATGAATCAACGTTGTCTTTGTCCTCTTGTTGTATTGGCATTGTTTTTCAGTGACATTTTGTGCATTTTCAGTGTTGATCAGCCTTATATATACTTGTTGGGTAAAATCAGGGGAAGGAAAGTCATTGTGTTGTTGCCAGGTCAGAGTTTGAAACATTGATACATTTGGTGTAAATGCCAGGACCTGGTAAAAGCTCAATCCTAAGCCTATGTGGTATTTCAGAGTTGCCTGCCAAGTTTTTAATCATTCTGTATGCCATCATCAGGTGTATGTGGACAAGCTAGTGAAAGTAGCATACGAGAATTGGGAGAGTGTGGTGGAGTATGAAGGAGAGGCGCTTGGAGACGTACAAGCCTACCCAGTTAAGGGAATGGAGACATACACACAAGATCCAATTAATGGGCTGAGTGGGTCTACCTTCTATCTACAAGGTTCACATCAAGAACACATACATCTGTTCTCACAGGACTCCCTTGATGAATAATCACCCTGTCTTTTCTGGCCCATTTGACTCAGACTCTTCATCTTTACCCTCAAGTGTTGGTGTGGAGATTTCTCTGCAATTTAATACATGTATCCTAATCTATAGGGTACTGCTTCCTTTTTGGACTGGACATGTTCTCACCCTCTTTTCTCAAGTTTTCAAGTTTTCTTTTCTGGAAAGTATGCTGCCAAAGTGTCATTATTCCAGTGGAAGACATAAGTCATTGAGATATTGTTAAGAGTCTAAATGGGATGATTACATTTACCATTGATAATAATTCTTCACCTCATACTACTAATGTTACTGACAAATGTTAGGATCCATTTTCCTTGGCAGGATAATGAAAAGTGGAGGTGTCAAGGAGCAGCCAGTCAGATTCAGGTTTCAGTGCGCCAGCAAACCATGTCTCTTTGTCATCACACTGTTATTCTCACCCTCTTTTCTCAGGTTTTTGCTCCCACAAGATCTTCTACACAATTGTAGCCATGCATGTCTTCCTGGTGGCATTCCTGTTAGACATGGTGATGTGTGTGAAGGAACCCAGTGTTACTTTCATAATACAGGGTCTGGTTGCTTACAGGAGCAAGGGTGCCAGATTACTCAAAAGGAGCTTCTGTCATATGAATACTGTGGCTTCTCTAGGAAATGTGAACTGCAACATAGAGGTGAGCAATTGGCCTCTGGGATCCTCGAATAGTTACTACTTCCAAACAGTGACTCACAAATGGATGGATGAATCAACCAATATGGGTTGGTAGTGGGACCCGTAATTCAGATGTTACCATCTGTTGCAGTATTTGGAAATCAGTATCTCTTTAGAAATGGCAATGGGGCATTGCAATGGGGAATGGTTCAAGTGAAAATTAATTAAAATTCAAGTACCACTGAGTTGTGAATTTCATCTGTGAATTGAGCACATTTTCTAGATGTCAGATGCACCCCTGGTGGTATGGCCATATAATCTGTGCACTGCAAACTGCACAATTTTTTTGTATGGTTGAAACTCAAGTGGGATTGAAGGTCAGGATCATTGCCTGAAGGTGGCTGCAATGAGTGGAAATGGAAAGAGCTTGGAGGATACAGAGTGACTAGACCTCTACCTCATACATCTTTCACAAAAGAGGTTGGTCAAATTGTTTGCAGGGCTCAGGGGCTGTACAGTTTAGAGCTAGGAGATTCGCTTAGGATAAAATGTAGTTCCCTTAGCTGCTGCAGTTCTGGCTTTTGTACACTTCTGTTTACAGGAAAGCAAACACCTGACTTAGCCATGTGAATGGTCATTCGTACAAGTGTAATTTTCAGGACATCAGTCAGTCGGTTAATGAATATGGAACATCTGTTTGTATTTATGTGTGTCTTTTGGATGTGCAGATCTAACTTCTCTGTTATCTTCCAGGTGATTAGCGTCCAAAAGTTTGGAATCTGATGTTAGGTAGAAAAGTGTCATGACATTGCCCCTGAGTCATGGGGTTGTCTGAAGCTTTGTAGACATTGCTGAAGCCCTACTTCCCCAATCTGAAGATCCAAAGATTCATCTCCCAAGCAAGATAAATGTTCATAACCCAAGAATTTCAGCACGAGACAATGGTATGTGGATCTACAATACCATGCTTGTTCCTTACTCAGTGTATGCTCTTGAAACTGAAATCTTAGAACATAGCTACCATTTGTCCTTCCTCCCAAGTGTTGTAAACCCTTTCATTGTACTAATGTGCAAGTTCTCAAATTCTGCATGTTGCTAGAACACAGTCACTCAAATAGTAACTGGAAAAATCTGATCTTTTTTAATGATGTTTTTCGGGGTGAAGTTGAGATAGTGATTACCACCACAAGTGGTCATATGTGGATTGCACACATACTCCACCTGAGAAAAAATGTTTCATAGTAAATTACAATCTCTGCTGTCCACTTTATACAGGCTAAGTTGTGAACTTATGGCTTTTGAGTCTTTGGGAATGGACTAAAGAATTGTAACTTATGGCTTTTGAGCCTTTGGGAATGGACTAAAGAATGGGGCATCTTGGGAGTGAGGGCGCCCAGTGTGAGCCCGAAGGCAAGTGCTGGATCTGAATCCCAAAACAGCCCCATTCAAGGTCCCCGGTGTAAAGATCCAGTAGAATTTTAAATGGCTGTGATTCACGTGAAGAGAAGGAGAAGAGGCACCTTATATGTAAGATACTTCAATTTCAGGAACCTTATGATGTGCAAGGTTCCTCATCATCTGTTGAGGCAGAAATTTTACTGAGTGCAAGGTGTGCTCCATGTACACTAGAAGAAGTCTACCAGTTCATTATGGGAGTCTTCCAGTTTTGCTTATGCGAAAATGTACATATTTGTTTGGGGGCAACAATTTGCAAATTCTGTAGAAAAATTGACAATTCAACCCCAATTGAATCAATTTTGTAGTTACCAGTTTACAATGCTTTTACATCAAATACGTACTTTTAGTTCACTTTGAGTTAGTATGGAATTAATTTGTTAACATATTGCATTCAATTTGATCCCAATTTAATCAATTTTATGTAGTCACAAGTTAATCATAGTTTTAGAAAAATACAAATCTCAATTTGAATAAATTATGAAATTAATGTGTCAATCACACCATTCTTGTTGGAAGTTGATATCAGGACCTTTAGAATATAGATAAGAAAAATTTAAAACAAGCTCTTGACTCCACCTTAGGATCACATAAATTGATGTAAACTTATGTATAGGAGAAGGCCTGAGTACAGGCCCTTCTCTGATTTGAGATCTGCGCCCGAGGCCGGTATGCCAACACCTCAGGCAGAGGTAGAAAAAAATCACGGAGGGGCCTGTACTCAGGTTTCTACGTGAAGCAGAGCTGGAATTTTTTCACTTTTTAGAAATAGTGATAGGCTGGTTGGTACCTTCCGCTGGTCAGAAGATCCCAGTACAGCCTGGCTGGTTGGTACCTTCCACCACAGAAGATCCCGCTTGCTGAAAACAGGTTTTCTCAAGCAGGCAAGGGAGCTGAAAATACAAAGGAAAAATCCAGGCAGTGCTTTACCATCTGCCCTAGCTCTTGCCTATTCTTTAGCCGGAGGTGAACATTCCCCTCCAAATGCTATTTTCCCTAATATTGCATGCATAAGGTTAGATCATTACATGTAAATGTCACCTACACCATAACTAGGATAAACATCACATGCAATGAAATATTTTAACTGACCTGAACTAAAGAATTTCATAATTCCAAGAGTTAAGCACATGAAACACAAATATTTAGGGCAAAAGTGATTTAATAAAAATAACTTGATAGGATGTTGCTATTCAATAATTCGAACTAAGGAATGAGGGAGGAGTTCAAGTAAGTGGTAAATCCAATATATTTTGTTTACTTTTTTTTTTGATCCACACCATGGTGTAATTTTTTTTCCAACAATTGTAAAATTCAACACATAAAATCATAATATAGTTGGCTTTCAATGTGAATAAAGATTGAGAATCAAAACATGAAGATTAGAAAAAAATGATCTAGCAAAGAACAAAATAATAAGTATTTTGTTAAAATTTGCAATTGAAATCGTTGTTGTTGCCATGGAAAAGCATTTCCAATATTATTGCATAATAGTGATATGTTCATGCCTTATTAACGTGGATTTTTTTTTTAAAATTCCAATTTTGTGATGTAGCCACATTGGCAATCATCCAAAAGAGGAATTAGCCAAATTTGGCCACAGTTCAGAGAGGAAAGTACAAAAGCAATAATATTGACATTGTGATTAAAAATTGGAGCCATTAAAAATTGGAGCAAACATACAAACTAAAGCTTTAAAAATCTAACACTGATTAAGGTTACTCAAATATATACTACATTTTCCATTTATTATTTGGCAGACATTAATTTTGGGTGTTTATGACAAAACAAATTGGGAAATTTTTGGAAATTTTTGTTTTTCTGGTTTAAATTTTTCTTACTTTTCTTTTTAATTTTTTGCAAAAAGGTCTCCAAATTTTTCAATATAAAAAAATTGAATAAAATAAAATAAATAAAATAAACCCTGCTCATCCTACTCAAAATACTTTTATTTTAAAAAAAAGGTAGGTAGCATAAATTAGTAAAGACATATCAAAATTGATAGTAGCAGCTGCAGATTCTTCCCTTTGAGACAACTTGAAAACCTGCTGAATCAGCCAGTGTGTACCCATTATGGAGTTTTTGATCAGGTTATCAACCTGGGTATTAAGTTGGTGACTAATATCCTTCACTACTTGTTTGATAACCAGTTAAATAGATAACTGCCTGATATTGAATTTTCAAAACCTAATATAACCTTCCTGGATGACCCAATTATCATCAAGGTAGGTTATCAATCTTCAAACACTAATATACCCAAAAAAAAATTAAAAGAAAAAATTAGTAATTTTGATCTTAATATTTTTAAACACCTTATAACATAACCGGTAGTATAACAAGTGATTATCAATTGGTTATTTGATAAAATATCCTTATACATAACTGATGGTTATTGCTCAATATTTTTGATAAGCTACCTAGAAACCAATTTTTTTGGGAGATAGATATTGATAACCTTTGCGGTTCAATTTTTAAAAAAACCTACCTAACGGTTATTAAAAAACAAATAACCGGTCAATACGGGTATGGACTATGGACCTGTAGGATTAATTAGGTCATCTAGTCACATATGTAAATGGTGTTCTCCTCTCCTTGTAGTCTAGTAAACAAACTCTCATCAATAATGTTAGTGGTGGGGATGTTCTTACTTACTACTTGCTTTCCCATCCCATCCCTAGACCTAGGTCTAGGGGTGGTGGCTAACCTCAAAGAAGGTGAAGAATGTCTTTTTTTGTTTTTTTTGGGTTCTTCCCTAAAGGACTCAAAAGGCCACTTGATACTTATAACTTTATAGGTGGTTGGTTTCCAAACCATCTCACCAAGAGCTAAGAGTTGGTTACAATAGGAGGGGGCTTGCAAGCATGGCCTATAGGAATTAGACAATCCCTAATTGTTTGTAAATTTGGGTTTAGGGTTTTAAGTCCAAGAAGCATTTGGTGAAGTTGCAACTCTATCACCCAACTTACTCCATGCAAAAGGAGTGTAAAATTGACCTTCCTTTAAAAAATTTGGCAATGACAACACAAATGTGGTAAATAGTTGCTCATTATTGCACTTCTTTGTCTAAACCAAATTCAATCTCTCCAATAGAAAAAACCTAGGACATTAAGTGGAGAATTAACTCATATCCTCAATTTCCTCTTTTTAAAAAAATTTAAACAAATTATGGTAGGATTTTCATATACCATGTTTTGAACACAAACTTTGGGTCATTATCAAGTTTGTGAGATGGAAAAAAAGAGGTAACAAATTGAAGCTTGGTTTTGCAGCTTTGCATAAGTTGAGCTCATTACATCACATTCATTTTTTAAAAATTATTTTGAGATATTTTAATATTTTATTGCCATATGTATCACTAAATAGGTTGGAGTGTGGACACAACAAAACCCATCTCAAATTTGAAGTTAAAAACTTCATAGTCCTTGTATCAATACCTCCAAGGTTTACCCCACGCATACCCATCTCCGAAAAGAGGCCATAATATCAATAGCACTTGGGGAAGAGCCTCTTAAACTTTCTTTCTGGGATTAGTTTAACAACTTTTTAAGAATAGATTGCATATCATCCTTTTAAAGGCCCCATAAAACAAGGAGGAAAAGACATCTAAACTAACAAGGATTTGATTAAGCTAATGGTGCCATCTCTTGTAAGTACATAAGTGGAAAGATAATGGATGAAGAAGATGAGACAAAAACACACAATTTGTTAAGAAACCATACTCACACTTCCGAGTCAACTATAACATGTCAAAAACATGAAGGAAAATCGGAGCTGAAAAGGGGGGTTTACTCTCTTTATTGATGAGCTATATGGTCCATGGACTCAACCTTATTGAAATTATGAAAAACTAAAATCAACTTTCCAAGTTTCCGACCTTTGGAATTAGGTCATCTTGAAATGGAGTCGAAAGTATGGTTAACCTAAAATAGAGGTAATATGGAATCAAAAGAACCCTGTTAGACATGGATCCCCATTCTTGAAAGAAGAAATAGTTGGTGAACTATGGAGGTAAAGAAGAAGAGATGGTCCATTGGCCAATATCCTTGCTTGTAGTTCATGAATGATTCCCTACCTTGCAACTTTTAACCCCAATCAAAATGAAAGGGGTGAGCACTTTTTTTTTTTGTTTTTTTTTTTCTTTTGGGGGCCATGAAAAGCAAATGGGAAGGAAGAAACAAAAGAGGTGGTGTCAAATGTATAATCAACCATCAACCTTTGCTTTGGGTTGCATTGTTTTTTATGCATTTTTCTAAGTGGAAAGGACACAAACCCCAAGAACATTATTACAATTAAACTAGGTGACCTAAAACAACTCATGAAATGGCGACAAAATCCTTCATTGTTTTTGTTGCAAAAAGAAAAAAAAATCTGCATTGAGGCATGTGACTTCTTAACATGTGAGTGCAAAGAGCAAAACATGGGCTTTTTGACTACCTTGATGATTCTAGCATACCAATCATGCGAATAGTATACATGAATTATTATTATTCAAGTCGTCTTTTTTGTTATTGTCAAACTCCACTTCCCACCTCCCCTCCCTTACAACCTTTATGCAAATATACAATCCCAAAGGATAAGTGTTTTTGTTTTTGGTTGTTTGCGAGCTTTAAACTGTAGCTTAGCTTGGATCCATTATGGTGCCCATGGATTGGAAAAGCTCATTCCTTCCTTCCTCATTGCAAGAGCAACTCACTCTTTGTGTGTGTTTTTGTGGATGATGAAACTCAATATTATCACGATTATTTGTATTCATGTCACAAATTTGTGTGATAGTGGGACTTTTTGCGAAACTCTCGATCGAGTCTCACCCACTTCAAGGGATTGGATTCTCATGAAGACTTTGGATCGTCAAGTCCTTCCTTTTCACTTTCCAAATAAGTTTGTGCATGAAGATAGATTGTCATTAAAAGGGTAGTCTCCCCTACAACAAGCATATTTAGGCTTGTAGTAAAAATACCAAGGACTCGATTCTGTTGAGAGCTTCACCTTGAGTAGCACAATTAAGAAGCAAGATAGGTAACAAGAGTTGAAATTGTGGGTGAAAAATATGAACAAAAGCTCTATTTTCATAAACCCAATTATACAACATAAACCCAATGGTTATTTATTTATTTATTGATTTATTTTATTTCAAAATTTCTGTTGGAGTGTCCCTAACGAACATCATAAGAGGGATTTAGCAATCAATTAAAAGTTGTTATTAGAACTTGTCCAAATTTTTTAATTTTTTTTTATAGTTTGGCTATCTTCAATAGTAAAAAATAAACATGAAGGGAAATGACTTAAAATATGTTTTTCTGGTGATTTTTTTCAAACAAAAAAGGGGAATATTGTGACAAAATATTACCTTTTTCACAAAAATAATAATCACAAATAGTACAAAATTTTGCACAAAAGAAAAGCCCTGAAACCCAACTCCAAAATTGAATATAATAGCTTTAGATTGGGCTTTTGGGTTTTAATTTGACCTAGACGAGTGGATTGAAAAGGAAAAAATTAGAATGTAAAGTATATCATGTTTATACTAGTGAGTTTATAATATTATTTGCTTAGCAATTTTTTGCATTTTCTATGGTATCTCTAATTTATCTATTTAAAAAACTTCCCTTCAATTTTGTGATGTAGCCAAGGTGGTGATCATCACTAAGATGATTTAGCCAAATTTGGCTATTAATGCAATATGAGAAAATTTTAAAATTTTATTTTTTTGACTACCTACTTGAACCATGTATAGAAAATATGGCAATTTAAAAGAAATTTTAGAATTATTTTTTCAGATATTTTCTGGCTATATTTTTCAAAAAATCATTGAATTTGCAACATGAAATTCCCAAATTTTACAAAAGTGAACAATCACACCAAGGAAAAAAAAAAGGCCGGATATTACCTTGAGTGAACAAGAATATTGCCAATTCATGATATATGGAAAAATGCACTATGCATGTTGGAATCTCAACTCCTTGCAATATACGAGAATATAAACAAAAAAAATTTAATGCATGCTCATGCAAGGTTTTTTTGTTTTTTTTGGTGAGTGATGAACTTTTGCCACAAATCTTGTTTTTTCCAAAATTTGAAAAAAGTGTAGTTTGGGTTTTCTAAACTCCAAAAATTTGAAAATGAATTTGAAAATGAAAATTACTAGACACTAATATTTTCTCATAGGTTTTGCCAAAAATATAGAAAAGATGCTTAAATGTTTTTATTTATTTATTTATTTTTACAGGCACCCAAATTTGGCTAAAATTGTCTTATGGATGATCACCACTACATTGACAAATATTGTCATATTTGCACATTAATTTCTAACTTGTTGCCCAAACATAGCTGGTTTTTGTGGCCAAATTTTTGTTGCGTATTTAGAGGTACTCTTACAAAGCACATTATGGCTATTGGTATATTTTTGTGGCTAAACGGTCCATTTTTGTAAAGCTGGGCAGCCATTAAAAAAACAAATTCTTTTGATGCCTGGCGTGTATCTGGCGGGTATATCCAGTAGGTACCCGCCAGGTATCAGGAGGGGGGAAAAAAAGTGGCACCTGATTTAGGTCTCCTGCCACTGGGATTTATTTCCCAAAATATTTTTGTTCTTTTTTCAAAAGAATTCTCAAATTTGTATATTTCTCAAATTCTTTTTAAATATTTGGGAAATATTTGGGAAGTTTGTGTTGGTGTAGTGTAAATTTGAAGACTAATTTTTCTATTTTTTGAGAAAAATTTCGCCAAATTATTATTATTATTATTATTATTATTTTTCCATATCACAAAATTGAAACCAAAAAAAAAGAAAAGAAAAAAACCCCTGTTTGTTTACCTAATACTTCCAAAATAAAAAAAAAGAAGGAAAATTCCCCTACTTAAGCTAATTTAATTCCCCCCCCCCTTTTGTATTTAGAGGAAGCTCAGACATTTAGCGGAAGCACGGATAGCGGGGCTTGTGTGCGCCTGCGATGCTGCGTGGTGTTGTTGCTCGTCGATCGGAATTTTGCAATGCGGCGGACGGGGGAGAGGGAGCTTGCAAGGGACAATAGGTACGCCGAGGAGGCGGAGGCGGAGGAGGAGGAAGAGGAGAAGGAGGAGGACAACAATAATAATGATGGTGATGTGCAGTGAAGGAGTTTCAGGAAATCAAGATGGTTAAGAATTGCACAATGGCGCGAGAATTGCTTGCTTGTAGCTTCTCTCATTCTCTCTTGAACCAAGAACGCATTAGGTGAGTGAAGCAGCTTTTCTTCTGCGTTTTTGTTTGTCCAGGTTTCAAATTTCAGTGTATTGTTGTTGTTGTTGTTTGTGTTTCGTCGTTTGCAAGCTCTCTGGATCCTTCCTTTGTATATCTGTCTTTGTTTGTGTCTTTGCTGTGTCTTTTTTTTTTCCTCCATTTTTCTTCCCCGGCTTGTTTCAGTGTGTGTGTGTGTGTGTGTGTGTGTGTGTGTGTTTCTCTCTGTGCTGAATCTTATGGCGAGCACTGGAGTCTCCAGTTTTCAAGAATAGGAGTCTTAAGTGCCGATTGAACGGAACCTGCAAAGAATGCCAATTGCCTTTACTTCAGCACTACTCCTAGGGACAAAACATTGTGAAAAAATGTTTGTGTTTTGTCGTTGCAAGCTCTCTGGATCTTTTCTTTGCATCTGTTTTTGTTATGTCTTTTTTCCTCCATTTTTTCCCCCTAGGCTTGTTTCTCTCTCTGTCTCTGCCTCTATCTCTTTCTCTTGTTCTGAATCTCATGCTGAGCACTGGAATTTTCAGTTTTCAATGATAGGAGTCTAATTGCTGATCTAAAGGAACCTACAAAGAATGCCAATTGGTTTTTACATCAGCACTACTCCTAGAGACAGAGAGAGAGGGAGGGGCATTCTTGGCATTACACACACTGATTCTCATGTCATTTGCATATCGATTCCATTCCTGATGCATGCATGGCTACAGAGCTTATAACCTTCTTCAGAAATCATCTCTTTTTTTGTTTTGGTTGTGATTTTCCAGTAGCTTGAACACTCCAGAATGCTGACTGTTTGCTTCTCTCATTACAATTCCATTCATTTTTCCTAGAATTTTTTTTAAGCTTCTCACCACAAAGGCACAAGGATTGTGTCAGCATATTTGACTGATGGTCAGATTTTCCAAAACTGATGTTTCCTTGAATCTGCACTCCCTTAGCCATGCCATTATTCTGCTTGTTGGATGGAGATCAGCATCTGCCTTTGTAATCTTTGCAAACAATCTTTGCCAACTCTCTTTTTCTAATGTCTGTTCATTTATTGTACTGCTTGAGCTTGAGCTTGAGCTGCACATCTTTCTGATCTTGAGCTCTTATGGGATCTCTCTCGCAGGAAACAGAAGAAGCAGCATGGATCAAATCTGATGAACAGGCTGGAATAGGAAGAACAACAAGAAGATGGGGTGCTCAAACTCAAAAGTGGAGAATGAAGAGGTGGTGGCCAGATGCAGGGCACGAAAGCGTTTCTTGAAGCAGGCAGTGTACAGACGACATGCTTTTGCAGCTTCTCATGCTCAGTATGTTGTGGCATTGAAGGGAGCTGGCTCTGCATTTAGGCAATTTGCTGAAGGAGAGGTGAAGGATCCAGCATTATTAACTTCTGCTGCTTCATTTCTTCCAGAGATCCCAACCACTCCCCCTAGATTTGACCTTGCTCCTCTTCCATTGCCACCACCACCACCACCCATGTCTCCAACTGTCACACCCATCCTCTCCCCAACTCCTCACCCCCCATCTCCTCCTCGCCTTGAGCTTCCATGCTCTTCTCCTCCCCCTCAAAAAGAGGCTTCTTCTCCAACTCCTGCTCTCAAAAAGCCAAAAGCCAATGCTGCAGTCCCCAATGGAATTCTTAAGACAAAGTCTAAGATCAGGATGAGCAAGGCAAGTCGGGTTGCAGAATCTATGACTATGGAAGAAGACAATTATCTCAGTTTGCCACCCCCACCACCTCTTATAGAACCAGTTAGTTTTGAAGATGATTGGAGGTATGTTGCTCAAGCACCACCACCTCCACCTCCACCTCCCCTATCTCGAGAAGGAATGCCACCTCTTCTTTCATCAGCCCACAGTAGCTGGCAAGACCTTTTTCTTGATCCTTTCCGCCCAACAACCCCTCCTTCCTCCTTCAATTATGCCAGTGAGCAACAAAATCAACAGCAACATGATTTGCAGGAGCCTCAGCAGCCTCGACAGTTTCCAAACCTAAATTTACCACAGCTGGAGGAAGATATTCCAGAGCTTGAGGATGTTGATGATGAAGATGATGATATAGATGGCCCTCCTCCAAAGGTGACTGTCATTTCTCCTTTCTATTCCAGTATCCTGCCCTTGAATCCATGTAATTTGATCTCATGTGTGACTGAAACCTGCAGCCAAAAAAAATTCATTGTGTTTTGGTGAATATGCTGACCTATTGCTGCTTAGGATTCGGATGATGAGGAGGGGCAGGAACAATTGAAACCTCAGGAATCAAATCCCCTAGTAAAGATACAGCTACAAACCAATGTACAGCAGCAAGCTGAAGTGCTTCTTCCTAAGACTGAGGTTGTGAAACCAAAATCCATTTTGAAGTTTGATGAGGAGAAGACTTCAACAGCTATAATACCTGTAGCTGAGGAAAAGGTAGAAAAGAGCATGGTAGAATCAAAAAAACAGCTGGTAGTTGTACCCCCAGAGAAGTCAGGCCATGACTTACTTGAGGTGCTCAAGGAAGTCGATGACTCCTTTTTGCATGCTGCTGAGAGTGGGGAGAAAGTCTCCCGCATGCTTGAGACAAAAAAGGTCCATTATCATTCAAGCTTTTCAGACAGTTTCAGAGGTGAGTTTGATTGACATTGGTGTCTTGAAGCCCCTTTGACTCACCTTGATTTCAGTGAAAAGAACCTCAATATTCAGAATGTTCATACCATGCTTATCATGACTGAGAATAGAAACATATATGTATCAATCAAGTTGTTCATGCAAGTTGCTGGCATTGCAGGAGTGGGAGAATCAGCTCGGATGCTAAATGTGTCCTTCCGCAGACTGCCAACAAAGTCAGGAGACAGGCCTCCCCGTCAGCATAGAAATGGCAACCACATCACTTTTTATAGTGAGGAATCTGCCAGTATAGCAAGTTTTTCAACCCTTAGCAGCAGCTTGAGCAGTTCAGCATGGGGTGATGATGGTGGGTCAACTGGCGGCCATGCTTCCACTCTAGATAGACTATATGCATGGGAAAAAAAACTCTACCTAGAAGTCAAGGTTTGCCTCCTTGAACTTCTCTTAAGTTTTAACAGCAATGTTGCTTCTCCACATCTCTGTGCATGTTCCAGATAATCCAGGGTGGTAGTCTTCTTGTTTTGTGGATCAAATCATTCACAATCATCACTTACAGAGAAGATTGATGCAAAGTTGTTTGATTTGATGTCATGAAACAGGAGGCAGAAGCATTGAGGATTGAATTTGAGAAGAAATGTGCTTTATACAGAAACCAAGATGCAAGGGGTGAAGATCAATTAGTAATTGATAGAACTCGGGCAAACATTAAAATGCTGCAGACTCGTATGGCAGTTGCTGTACATGCCGTAGAGAGCGCAGCAGCAGAAGTCCAAAGACTGAGGGATGATGAGCTTTACCCACAACTCTTGCAACTCCTTGAAGAGTATGGCTCTTGCATGCAACTGTTGTTGCTGCTTTTGTGCAATTACTGCTTTTCTTCCGGTTTTCTTGCTGTTGTGCTAGTCAAGCAACATTATGAGATTAGCTTCGAAGCTTATCCTTCCTATGTATTTGAAGCCAAGGTTCATGTAATACTGTCAAGTCAAACTTGACCTTGGAGACATGGTCATATTCCCCAGATTTTTGCAGATTTGTTAAATCAATTTTGCACAACAATGGAGTGGCCTTGAAATTTTTTTGGGGCATTGGCAACTTCTGTGATGTTGTGCACTGACTCAATATAGAATCATGCAAGCCTTGTCATCAGTCAGCAGTTATGTTGTCTTTGGTTGGACACAACACACTTGTTGCAGTGCTCTGTTAGATCAATTGTCATTGTGGATTTGGGACATCATGTTAACTTATGATCTCACATGTGTTGTGTTGGATTATTGAACAGCATTTGAATCCAATATTGTTGAGCTCATCTCTCTTGGCAATGACCACTTGAAAGGATATTGCTAACCTACTGAGTTTATGGGCTGCTCAGGATGATGAACATGTGGAAGGAGCTTTCAAACTGTCATCAGTCTCAGATGAAAGCTGTTGAGGCCATGAAGAGGCTTGACAACTCTGCTGCCTCAGAGCCAACCACGAGCTCTCATCGACACTCCACTGCCCAATTGGAAGCTGCACTTCACAAGTCAGTTGAATTTTATGGTCTCCTTCCCTAAATTTTTTGTATGCCAATTTTTGCCATCACTGAAATGAACTTTGCTTTTTGAATTGCAATTACCAAATATTGTTGTATGGTGAAGCATTGAATATCTTCATGGAGTTGTCCTCAGAGAAACTTTCTACAAGGTGTGCTTTTCAGGTTTGCTGTATGATGTCGCAAGAGGGAGTTATGATTGTGTTTTTCCTATGACAGGTGGGTTGAATCTCTGAGCAAACTTGTGAACACACAGAGAGAGTACCTGAAAAATTTAACTGGGTGGTTACGTTTGAGTCTTTTCCACTTTGTGGAGCCACAGAGGAATGGATCACGATCCCCAGACCGTTCCCAGCTTCACTGTGAGAATGCAAGCCCAGTCTATGGACTGTGCCAACAGTGGCAGACCTCAATGGATCAGGTGCCTGACAGAGTTGCAATTGAAGCCATAGCAGGTTTTGCTTCTGTTGTCCATGAGATGTTGAGACTGCAATGTGAGGAATTGCGGATTAAGAAGAAGGTTGAGTTCTTGTCACGAGAACTTGAAAAGCGAGAAGTTTCGCTTCATAGTGCATCCATGAGAGACTTCTCATTTCGCCCTCCACTGTTGCACTCTCCACCCTTGGAGAACTCTGGTGACAATAATGGCTATGAGCAAAGTGCTGATTTCATCAGCAGAGGAGGACCTGAGGTTAATGAAAGGAGGCAGCGCATGGAAACAGTGAGGAGGAGGCTTGAGGAGGAGCTTGAGGCAGAGCAGAAAGCTCACATTGATACTCGAGCTTACACTCTGAACAGCTTGCAAACAGGCCTTCCCTTCTTGTTCCAAGCAATGGTGACATTCAGTAATGTAGAGGCTGAGATCTACGAAAGGCTTTATACAATGGGAGACAGCAGAAACTTGGCCCGAATTACCAAGTAAACAATCTCCTCCCCATCTCAATGTAGAAGTGCCTGAACACTTTCTCCCACCAGTTATGGAATTGGACATTAAATTCTGAAAAAGGGTACATACGGGCCCTGTTGATACTGGGAGCCCAGCTCTTTGTTCAGTTTTCGGGCCTTATACAATCAATGTATATTACTAGGCACAGAAAGATCCTAAGGAATAACTTGTTCTTTGTTAATTCAAGTGTTGTTGAGATGAGTATAAATGGTGTTATTCTCAGTATTATCTCTTGGTCTATACCGTAAACACATTCATGGGCTTTTTTTGTGGATTCTTCTCAATCAAGGTGATGCATGTGGTTTTGAGCAATTACTCACAGTCAATGCTTGCTTGTGCATCATATGCTAGATCAACAGGGCCCAGGGACTACAGTGTGACTTGAGTAAAAAGATCAATGTATAGCAGATCCTATCTGAAGTCAGACAAGACTTCACCCCATGAGAATAGTATGTTCAACACATTCTGCAAGAAGGCTGTGAATCTCGCGACCCAACCAAGACATTTCTGCCATATCTACAAGCAAGAAATGGTATATCTCCCAGTGTTGGCTGTTCACAACATGTCTCCTGATAGCAGCTTGCAAAAACTTCTATTCCCCACATGCAGTTTGTCACCACCAACGTCACCTTTCCACACATTTTCTACTCTCTCCGCAGCTTTGGCATGTTATCTTCAGCTCCTAAAGCATTGATAGCATCTTATTCTCCCTTTCAATCAACAAATTCTCATGCTGAATTAGCTGTTCCGCAGCATGGTTGCCAATCCTGTACACCTAATCAGCATGCCTTGACAGTTCTGTGAGACATAACAGCTGATAACATCAGGGAGGGTTTGGCTGATTCCAGCTCCTAGCTCTCCTGTGGTCTTGCCCTGCTCAGCTTGGCCATTGGCCTGCTAGGAGCTGGAATCGGCCAAACCCTGCCTGCTCTCTCTAGTACTAAACCATTCCACATAGAATAGTCCTCACATACTCTAGCTGGTACACCACCCATCAGTCCAGAACAAGAGTCAATTAGATTACAACCCCATGGATCTGCAAGGTTATTGTCGCATGCCGGTCCATAGTATGATTAAGGCCCACTTTAGATGGGGTTCGAGGGTCCAAATTCCTAGGGACCAATTTGGACCCATTTGAAGCAAACTGAACCCTTGAGTTGGACTCTACCCTGGACACTATCTTGCATCTTAGGTTCTTCAAATCATGAGCTCTCCTTTTGAGCTCTTCTTTTGGGTCTGAACCAATTGATTTTTCTGTCCAAAATGGTGCCATGTAGGTTTAGCCTCAATTTGCCACTTTTTGGTCTTGGACCCTCATCTAAAGTGCATGGGTCCAATTTATGGCTCTCCTCCAATAGGGTTGCTCTATTTCATTGGACCCTGGACCTTGGACCCTCATCTAAAGTGGCCCTAATAATAACATGATTACCACAATAACAATGATGGGTTATGTGTTATGTAATCTCACGACACCAATGATGAGACTCCAAAAACAGTCCCCATGAACACTTTGTTCACATTGAGTTTGGTTCCAATAAGAAACAGCAATTGATCATCACAATACAATGATAGGTTATGTGTCATGTAATCTCATGACACCAATGATGAGACTCTGGAAACACTCCCCATGAACACTTTGTTCACATTGAATTCGGTTCCAATAAGAAATAACAATTGATCATCACAATACAGATGATGGGTTGTGTGAACATTTGAAATAATACTGAAGAGGTGACTCCAGAAACCATCCTGGTGATTCAACAATATTAATCTAGCCTAACATGAAAAATCTAAAACTCTATTCACACAGAATTTGGTTTCAATAACAAACAACAGTTTTTTTTTAAAAACTAGTAATATTCTGCAATAAAGACTTGACATTTTTAATTAGACCAGAATTGAGAGATAAAAACTGCACTTTTGCAAGTGCAGATTTGAGCAGCCAGACTTGCAAATGTGGCAGCCTTCATTATTTTGGAAGTGCGGATTTGAGTTTGAACTTGCTTTACCTTGAAGATACAGATATCCAAGAGCAAGAGTAACATCCTAAAGAACACAAGGGTGACCCCTTCCACAAATTTCTAGAAATGTTTTATAGAGTTGTAACGTGGAGTTCTGTATCCATGCCTCTAGTCACAACTGCAACTCACAGAGGATGTTCAACCTCTCCATGTGTATGCATAGACAAAGCCTTTTCCTCTCGTCCAGCATGCATTATCTTCAATCCATCTGCTCACAACACAAATACACTGATCACACCGATTCCACTTCTGTTATGTAACACATCCATTGTGCCACAACCTGCATGACAAAACAATGATGATGACTGTATTCATTCACAACCCTTTTATGAAATCAACCTTGTAATAGACTTACTGATGATCTCAGACATTAGACCAAGCACGTGAAAGACCATGTCTATGCAAATTGCAGAAAATTTAATCTTCACATTAAGGTCTCTGGGGTGGCAGATTATGTCATTTTCTTGACTGCAATATCTTCCTGTGACAATCATACACTTGTACAAGTGACAATGAATCTTTTGTAAAATCGTTGCCAAATCTGCCACCCCAGACCTTAATGTGATGGAATGGCCTAGCCCCTGCCCAAATTATGTGGGGTAAGGCACCAGGTGAGCATTAACACTAGTAGTAAAATCAGCGCATTCAGAAAACATGTAGATAACTACAAGTCTTGCAATAAGTGCTACAATCACCATATTGAAGAATTTAGCTTAAGCTTGTCATTTGTTTGCAAGTTTCAGAACAGAAAACAAACAAACAAATAAATAAATAAATCTCTGGAAACAGATGGGTTTCTTTTATACTGAAAGAGAAACAGTACCGGGTTTATCAGTGACAAAGAAAAGATTTACAGCTTTGCCATCAGGACTGGTTTTAACACTTTCACTTTGTGGATGCTCTCCATTCCATCTCCCATAGCTTCTATGCAAAACCTATATCACACACATGCTAGTGTCATTACAATGCATAGTTTGATTCTCCAAGGATAGCGGACATCATCAACTTCAGGCATTGCATCCACAATAGGACATGACACCATCTCCCATCTATGGACATATCTACAATACATCAACAAATATTTGCAACACTGAAATTTCACACCCAAGAAAATGCAGATCCAACCCAATGCCTATCCATGGCACTAGAGTACCACTATGTGTTTGTGAAAAATTGGTGCTGCACCTTGTGTCCTTATTCTTGGTTATAATTTTTTTGAAATATTAAAAATGAAGCTACCAAATCTCTTTTGTTGAAAAAATAAATATTTCAGCAAAAATTATGGCTTGTTAGTGGTTGGTACACTATCAGAAAACATCTCTAATTTGTATTCATGAAATAAAAAATTCATATTTTCTTGTTGAACTTAATGTAGTCCCCATGTCCTCTTGAAAACTAGAACACTTCAGTAATTTTGGTATTTGTTAAAGCATGTCCACCCATACCCCCAAAGTGGACATTTTAGCAATCCTTATTACACCCAATTATAGAGTGTTAATTGTTTCCCACCCATAAACATAAAAAAACTGGACAGTACAAAGTGAGAGACTATTTAGGTAACTATCACTCTTTTTTTTTCATTTCATACTACTTGAAATAATAGCAACTGCCAACCTGACAAGTTGAAATAAATTAAACCATATGTCAAATTGTTGCTCCATATTTGGACTAAAATGTCTAAACAAAGATTTAATTTTTGGGGAAATTTTTCCAGGTGCAAATTTTCATTGAAGGCCTCTCTTTCCACACCAAGATTGGATTTGTATCATATTTTGTTTATATCATATTAGTATTGCTATACAAGTTTTTAAAAAATCTGGAGACCAACTAAGTACTCCAGTAATTGAATACCATGATGGTCTCAATATTGGTGTTGTGTTACATTATTATCAATAACAAGATGTTTTGAGGTGAAACCAAAACATTATCAATATTCCTTGGGTATATATTTTTCGGTTAACAAATTGATTTTATTTGCCATAGAATTGAATTTCATTCAAGTTGGACTCTATTTTTGGACTACAACAAACTTACCAAAACTAAATTTTAATTTTTTTCATTCAAAGTGTTACATCCATATTTGGCCATGTGTACTAACACCCATATTCCACCATATGCACTATGGTATCTTATTCATATCAATTGCTGAATTTTCCACCGCTTAAAATTAATAGGATGAAGGCCAAAAGGTGTTGATTAGGGTTTAACTTTGATGGATACCTAATTAAAATGTGAGCTTCACTTGGAAATCTCACATTATTCATGATTGTGCGGACAACAAGTACTGTCAAATCCACAAACTCCTCTAACGTAAAGTTCACTGAGGTTTTGAACAATGCTAGAGTTTCTTGCATTGTAGCAAGCACCAACCTCTAAATCCATTGAAATTTGACACCCTCTTCCATCTCTTGTGTAGTGAAGAATTCAAAAGAGGGGGTAGGAATCATTGCACTCTCAAAACAAATGTGGTCTTCTTCACCATCTTATCAAACAACTTTTTCATCATAGCTTGAGGATGAGCTAAAGCCATAAAATGATTAAAAGGAGCTTGAGGAATGCATTTGTGAAATGAGAAAGAAAAGGGCATGTCACTCAGCCTATGTCTAAGGCTACATATGTATCACATGTGGCATGCACCATGGGTTTAGGCATGGACCATGGGTTTAGGCATGGCTTAGACTAACTTAGGTGCTTCATGACTTAGCCTTAAGCATACCTTAGGTGCCACATTAAACACTTAATTAACCTTAGGTGGTTATCCTTCATTTAGCCATGCTTAGGCACCATGTATGCTAAGGATTTGAATGATGTGACCAATGAAATGGGTGATAGGATTGATTATGATTGTGATGAAGAATTAGATTGGTATAGAAGTTATAGTTCTAAAATGGGCAATGAAGGGAGGTTGGGGAGAGGTGGCTCTGATTTTAGAAACAAGGAAAGAAATGAGAAAGGAATGAGAAGAAGAAACTCCAATATTCTCACAAGCAATATATAGGTGTCAATGGAAAGGAATCGAATGTGACCTTGTAGATGATGTTAAGGTTTTAGTTGTCAAAGGATAAATAATAGCAAATGACCCATGAAAAACATGACGATTAACTTGGTGAAGGTCATGTGGGATTTAACATTTTGTATTATCTGAGCAACATATCAACAATAATGATCATTTAGAAGTGTTCATTGTTTCAAACCATTTTTTATTGATATTATTCAAAAGAACTTCTCACATCATATGATGAAAACCATATATCAGATGTTGATGAAGAGGGAGCAATTGGTGTTAAGAAGAAACATTGACATGTATTTAATTAATTATGGACTAAATTATCAATTTTGGATTTTTTCTATCCTAGTGGTTAGGATCAAGTTTGAGACAAAACATTGTTAACATCTATTTGTTGGATCATCTAATGAGGTAAAATATTATTAATATTTATTGTTGCATCATTTAGTGGCCCCCAAATGAAAGTTTCTTTTTATTTTTCCAACTTCCAAATGGTTAGTTGTTAACTCATGAAAAAAATTAGATCTATAAAACATATGGGCAAATTTAGTTGACTAATAGTTAAGTATTAATTCACTTTTAGCTAAGTCTTAATTAACTCGTAATTCATTTGTAGTTAGGAAACCTTTAAAAAAGCTTCCCTAGTCCATACACACATGCAAACCCCCATGGAAGCTTCCTTGAGTTAGGTCCCCAAAGGGGTATAAATAAAGGTAGGACCCCCTAATACCTTCAATATGTTCAACATTAGTTTGAGGTATGATTTTACATCATAGCTTTATTATGTTGTTTTATGTTTTTTTATTTCACCGTAATAAAGATATATTTGTATTTTGGTTTTGCACACTTCATGTTTTTGGTTTTAGACTTAGACCTATCATTTTATCATTTTTTAAAAAGGTTTTGTGCCTATAATAATTTGAGTAGACTCCCATTAGGCCTACGTCTATTCTTGTCATTGATAAAATTTGGTTCTTTGGATTTGAGTGTAGATTACCCCTCTTCTTCAAATTGTGATAAATTCTTTAAAAAGTTGTGGATAACCCATTTCTTGGAAGAACAATTAAGGTTGTGGATCACCCACCTCTTGTCAAAGTCGGATCTTACATGTTCTTATAGTCATGTCTATGTCAAAAAAATGACTATCATGTCCATAGAAGAAGTGGGTGAAAGCACACTACTGCATAGACAATTTTAAGGGAAAATGGGATTACATAAAGTACAAAAAGTAGTAACATGTAAGATTTCACTCACTTTGAATTTTTTTAGATATCACATGTACTCAATTTGAGCTTCAAACATAAAATAAATTATTAGACCCATCAATATGAAATTGATGGGTAGTTGTAACAATGTCTAAAAATACACCAATAATTTTATAAACATTGATTTAGAATCCCTATTTTACAACAAATTACAAATTTTTATTAATTTTGAAAATCCATTCTTTTTATTTAAAATGGTAAAAACAACACTTAGCCCATCTACATCTTTAATAGAAGAACATTTACAACTTTAAAGGATAAAAGATTTCATCACTATAACATCATAATGTACTAACAAATGTTTTTTAAACACTTGATATGAACTTCACAACTTGAAAAGAAATTGAAAATTTTAGATAAAAAGATTCTTCTTCATGGTTGTCTTTTTCAATGTGCAAAATTTCATGAATAAACTACCATTAAATATATTCCTTCGTAGTCCTTTTGTACAATTGCAACATTGTGATCACAAGGTTGTTGCAAAGTGAAAATGTACTCCAATTACTATTAATTTGTTCATATTTGTTCCAATTTCATGATACAATGATAAATTGGGATGTAAACCACCATTAATTGAAAATTTTATTTACAAAATGTTTTCCAAACATCCGCCATGATATATCAAAGTTCCATAGGTATTGAAAACTATCAAACTATGATAGTTTTTTGTCTACACTATAGTGTGTTTCCACCCAAATCATCATTATGCATAGACACACACAACAAAAATCAATCATTTTGTGAGTCTATAGCTCATCTTCAAAATACTTAAGCACCAACATCATTGGGTTGTGTTCCTACCACAAGCAAATGAACCACGAATCATTTTTCCTAACAAGTTTGATGGGATGCATTCAAAGTTTGAAAGTTTTCTAATCATTTGGTTGGCCTTACATCATTACACAAAGTGTGGCCCAACCCAAGTTGGTCTTGTTAGCACCTTGTTATCAAGCATAAAATAATGTGGTTTGTGCTTGTGTTGGAGCATTAATCTCCATGCTAAATGATTTTGAAACATTTGTTGAAAAATTTAGTGCCACTTTTGGATATTCAAACAAAAAGTGCACAATCAATAAACAAGTCGTGATCATTTCACCAAAGACCTTGCCCAATAGCTATGTATACATCTGAATTCAAATAATTGGTGTGTGATATTTCATGGGATGAAATTGCATTCATGAGTTAATTCCAATTTAGATTATGTAATGATGTTAATGATCTATTGTTCACAATGCTAGATCCTATGACATTGAATCAAGCCACGCCCAAGTTATTTGATGTGACAATAGGTTTTTTGAATGACATAAAAAGAAGCATTGGGAACCATCTCCATTCTAAGAAAATTTCATGGCCACCACACCATCCCCACCAATGGTGTTTCCACCAAAGAACAATCCCATGCAAATTGATAAGAAGTGATTCAAACCGCTCATGGAACAAAATAACAATGACGACATGTAAACAAACTATGTTTGTATTGTGGAAAATTAGGTCACATTGCTAAGAATTGTCCAAAGAAGTAAATGAAATTGTCAAAACTATGCCCATCTTGAAAATTTGAGAAATGAGGACATCTAGTCTCAATAAGTACCATGAAACTAGACCATGATGCATGACGCGCTCCCAAGTCACAGGGCGAAACCCACTTGAGGGTTTCACAAAGTCAAGTTGCGGAAAGTTGAACTTGGTAGCATGCTCCCGGCTTCCAACTCTAGAAAGGGGTAGAGGGTCGAGTTGGGAGCCCCGGGATTAGACTAGGAAGAG
>Ga0209611_10000164_pt1 | contig 83305 bp, 80 predicted proteins | sample S1TSphgellanicum_3_FD_187693 | JGI IMG/M metagenome (GOLD analysis project Ga0209611, IMG submission 187693) | Host-associated microbial communities from peat moss isolated from Minnesota, USA - S1T2_Fc - Sphagnum magellanicum MG (SPAdes) (version 2) | ecosystem: Host-associated > Plants > Peat... | reverse complement strand
TAGTGACGCAGAATCAAGCATCCAAACTAGTGGTCACAAATCAAAACTAGACCTAAACTAGACTCCTCCTCAAATCGTCCCTTAAATGACCGTCCTTTCCCTTCCCCTAAACCCGCGCTCCCCCCCTCCCCCCCCAAAAGTGTTTCTTTTACTGGCAAATTAAATTCGCCAAATTTCGACCTGAAAAATGTGGTTTCGACCTATATACAAAAGGATTTTTCATGGGAAAAAAAAAAGACCCAAATTCGCCAGATTTCGAATTAATAAAATTCCAAATTGCCAGAGTCTCTTATGATAACTTCCAGAAGATAGCCAATAATATATAAGGATTATGGTTTTTTTTTCCCCCTTTCTTTTGGGTAAATTTTTAAATTCTTTAAAAAAAAATTTAGAAATAATATTTCTACCTTCATGTCTATTATGTAGCCAAATTTGGCCAAATTATTTTCTGGATGATCGCCACTTTGGCTACATCACAAAATCCTTAAAAGAATCCCTGCTTAGTACCTAAATTCCCATTCTCTTAAATGCTTAAACGAGTGGCTGACATTGAGCCAACCCGCTCTTGTCTGTCGGTCCTCCTCTCGCCCCACGCCCTCCCCAAGGGCCTAGACGTTCGCCCCCCCAAGTGTAACCGAGTGGTTGATATTCACTCAACCGCCCTTACGGTCCTTATGCGTCCCTACGAAGCCTGGACTCGTTGCTTCTGCCGTTGCTGCCGACACGTTACCCGTAGCCGCAGATACGGCGGTGCCTTGCTGCGCCCTTCTTATTGGCGGGCGCCTCTCGAAGGAGCCCACCTGGAGACAGTGCGGGTCCCACTCCCGCTCCCCCCGTTCGCGGTTCTCCCATTCTAGCGGCTCTCTGCCGAGTGCGCGAGAGACGAGAGAGAGAACAAAAGAGACGAGAGAGCGAGAGAGAGAGAGAGAGAGAAAGAGGGCGGCAAAAATATCCTTCTGAGAAAAAGGAGATTTGGAACTTTGCTTGCCGAGGGAACTTGCTTGCTGAGGGATTTGGAACAAGTTCGGGTTTGGGAAGATTTTCTGGAAAAGGAAAACTGGAGGAAGACATGTGACGGCGGCGGCGGCGGCGCTGCGGGCAGTAGTGGTGTTTGTTGGTAGTCGTGGAAGAAGTGGGGAGAAGAGTTTGTCAGGAGGAGGGTTCTATGGCGGTGGTAGCGGCGTCTGTTGTTTGGTGTCATAGTAGATGTGAAGGATAGAGTGGTGGTTGTAGAAGAGGAGGAGGAGGAGTAGGAAGAGAAGGCATTTTGTGGAAGAAGTAAATCTGAGAGAGAGAGAGAGAGAGAGAGAAGTGTGTGTGTGGAGAGAAAAAGTTAAGCCGAGAGAGACACACACACACGCAGAGTGTGTGTGTAGAGTGTGTGTGTGGGGGGCGGGGGGTTTGGATGGGGAGTGTGAGGAGGGTGTGTGTGTTGTTTGATGTCGAGGTTTGTGGGATTGTCATTGCGCGGTTCTGGTTTTGGCGACTTGGTGCTGCGAAGTGAGAGATTGAGAGTAGTGGAGCAGCAGCAGCAGCAGCAACGACATATAGCGGTGAGGAGTGACGATGAGAGTGAGGATGAGAGTGAAGCTTCGATGGAATCCAGTACTAAGAGGCACAGGGAAACGCAGGGTGATCCCGTGTTCGGAAGAGCAGAGAGGCCTAAGCTCTCGCATCACTCTCTATTGATAGCAGCAGCAGCGCTGGAGCAGCAGTCGGCTGGTGGCGGCGGTGGCGGTGAAGAGGAAGAAGTAGAAGAAGGGTTTTTTTTGCAACAAAAGTCCCCAAGGCTTCAGCTAGATAAGAACTCCAAGGACTTGAAATTAGGACAACAGCAGCGACAGCGGCATTCCACATCTCCTCCGGAGGACAAGTCTTCAAGACTACTGTTTAGTGAGGAGGAGCGGCAGCAGCACAAACCCTCCTCCGCTGCTGCTGATGTACAGGTTGCTGCAGAAGGCTCCAAGATCTCAATTACAGCTGCTGCTGCTGCCAAGGACCCGTTCCAGCCGACTCTTGACCAAAAGGTAAAATTGTTGTTGCATGTATGTCCATGCACACACACACCCAAATTGCAAGAAAATACAAGAAATAGGAGGAGAAACGTTCAGATCATCTGTTTTTTTCTCGCCACCACATGCCACAAGTAGAAGATGCTGATAGGGCAAAAGAATGGATCTATACATGGCATGGTCCCCCTCACCCCACTTATTGCCTGCCATGTTACAGCTAAGGAGGAAAAAGGATTGAGAAATATGTAGAACTTGTATCAGCTATAGCATGCATTTGTCTCAGGGTTTGCTTATCTAATGTGCAAAAGGTGCAGGTGGGAGATGGTTTAAAATTGCAAAAGGATTCTACCCTAGTATGTATAGCTGAGGGACTAAAGCATGACCACAAGGACAACAAACGAGCAGCAAATGAAGAAGAAGATGACACACAAGACCAAGACACACAAGATCTTGAAGTGAGTGTTTCTCCATCCAGAGATGTCAATCAGACTAGATTCTCATCCCACCGGATTTCTTTCTTCAAAGATAAAGAAGAGTCTACAGATCTTGCTCTGGGCTTCCGGGATGTAGGAGAAGGGTCAGAGCATTTGTATCATCCGGATCAATGCCCGCCAATGGCCTTGTCACCCAGCATACAACACAGGGGGAATGATGATGGTGATGTTGATCAAGCTTTTGGTAGAAGGACAGGACATGAAGCACCTGGATCAGAATCCCGACCTCGTGGTCTAGATTTTGTCCAGTTAGAGACCACACCCTGGCTGTCTATGGGAGGTGCAGAACAGGACAGAGTAGGAGGAGGAGGGGAAGCTGTGAAACTGTTTGGTGTTGAGATGAACTGGCCATTGACATCAAGCAGGAACGGAGAGGAAGGTGCAGCTACTATTGGTAGGAGCAACAGAGGTAAGGAGCAGCAAGATGGATCCAGTCAACTTGAAGAGTTTCATTCTCTTCCTTCCCACTCCACAAGAGGGACTTTGGAAATGGAAGCAATTCCAGAAAATGCAGGTGAGGAGGAGGTGATGGAAGTGGAAGCAAGTCAGAATAGTGGGGAGGCTGGCAAGATGCAATGTTCCTCAGTTACCATGCCAACTACTGGAAACCAAGGCACAGAAGGTGTGAGTGTTCTCTCAGGTTCACCTAGTGTTCCCTTGAATGAAAATCGAAAGTATGATTGCCACTTTTGTAAGAGGGAGTTTGCAAGCTCTCAGGCCCTGGGTGGCCACCAAAATGCTCACAAGCGGGAGCGTCAAGTGGATAAACGTGCACAGATGCATGCCAATCGAATAGCTGCTGCTGCAGCAAATGCAAACCGAGAATGGGGTGGCAGGATAGGCTATGGCATGCAAAGCCGTCTTCCTATCTCGCAACTGGTGCAACCTCATGGCTCACACATGATGATGGCACCCTCTCCCACACGGCCGACGCATACACATGGCTCACCCTTTGCAGTGCCTCATCCAGGACGGTTGATGTCTTATGAAGGGATGCCAAGAATGCCAGTGATGAGTGGAATTGTTCCAGGCCAGACATATCCTCATCCTAATTTTGGTTTCCAGGCTTGTGTGGCTCCTGCAATCCCAGAAGGGATGCAACATTCTCCCTCAATCTTCTATGCTGGCCCATTCACAATTGGCTTTCCAGGATCTAGACCATCATTTCCTGCGCTGTATAGTGACTATATGAGGTACGAAGACACCCCCAACTACTTCGCAACATCATCACAAGGCATTGTCCCACCTGTTCATCCATGGTATCCATTTCACCCACAGCAACAGTGGTTGCCAATGTCCAGGCCTTCCTCAGCTGCTCTTGGTAGAGAAGATACAGGAGGAATGCAAAGTGCTCCAGTACCAGGTCATCCTGGTGCTCAACAGCCTCAACAGCAGCAACCTGACAGAGCAGGGATGTGATAGATCTTCAGTTTGGGCTCTGGGAGCTTCTTCTCTTGTGTGTCCAAGAGGGCAGTATAGCACAAATGCCTCTTGCACACAGTGAGAAACCTTGAGTGTTTATACCTTAGGTGAGGGGTCTTGCTTCTTTCTCTTATAGATTCTGTGGTAAAAGCATACAGTAGTTCTAAGCATACTCAGTTTCGATTCTTGCCAGGACCCTGTAGAGTCTTCCCCCAAGTCACCCTCCTGCTGTCTTAGTCTGTCACCTGTCCTTGCCATTGATTTCTTTACTTAAATGATCTCTTGGCTTTATGCTTGATCAGACTGGATAGAAAATTCTGATGACGTGTGTCTTAGGTATGACAGGAACAAATGGAAGGTTCTAGACATGTATGTTGTTTTGGCACACTGTCTGTACGTGATGTAGCATACAAAAAGCTTCACTCGTGCCCTTTCAGGCTTGAAAAACATCCTTCAGCTGCACTGGTTTCTTTCAGCCTTTCTTTCTGTCTGTTAGGTGTTTTGTTATCTCTTTAGCTGAGTTTTCATGTCACAGACTGCTTCTTGTCAGGGGTATAAATAACAAGAACAAGAACAAGGTGTCATGTATGGAAAGGGTTTTCCTCCATGTCAGTTCATTTCTATCATTATCCAGCACAGTTATGTATTTTGGACATGGTGTGAGTCAGGATCTTGTAATTGGGGGCTACGTATGGAATGGGGTTTTTAGCAGTTAACATCCTCTGCCTATTTAGGCTCACTAGCTTTCTGGTATCATAAGAGAAGTTGTGATGGTGAAGCCATTAACACTTAGCAATTGACTTTGGTGTCCTGATAGAATAGATGATGATTTAATACAAGAAGTAGACATAAGAAAGAAACTGCTGATGTGCTGAGATAGTCTTTTTTTTGGGGGGTTTTTCTTGGTTTTCCTCCTCTATCTCAATGTTTGTCAGCTGATGGTCAACCATGTAGGTTTCAATGCCAGGCATTGCCACGGAGAGCAGTTTCCGGTGTTTCAGGGGGTGCCTCGGTGGTTACATGTTCTCAAGCCCATGAAGGTTATTCGACACTCTTGGATAGATGTTTTATTGCTATTGTACTTAACATGCTCGGTCATTCAGCTTGTTGGGACTGCTTTCAAGGAGCCAGTTTTTAAGTGCAGTGGTGGGCAACTGCACTGGGCAATAGGCCAATTTGATTATGTTTTATTCCAACAAATGGCCAAAAGTTGAATGTACTTTCACTTCATGCAGTGGAACCCCTTGTTTAAGGAAAATGACTATCCAGAAATGCAGGGTTTGCTTTTGCACTGAGTCCTTAGGGCGGTTTTTTGGTTCTTGTCAGGCTTTTCTGTTGCAATCTCCCTTTTCTTCTTCCTACTGTTGATGGGATGGGTATATAGAATAGCAATAGAAAATTTTTGTTTGCACTTTCCCATCACATTGGAAAAGTTTGGGTGGAAGATTCCAACACCCATGATGTTAGTTGTTGTCATTGGAAACATCATTGGAAAAGTTAGCAGAGACAATATTATCACCTATTATGTTGTTGGGAAATGGGTGATTGTATGGGAAATAGTTGGGAACTTTTGAGATTGTTATAGTGCATTCAACCTTTTGAGGACAAACTTTTTAGGTCGAACTGTGGATGTGTAATATGACATGTTACTTGGAGTGTCTTTTCTTTAAGTCTATTCTTTTCAATTTTTTGTCTTTGATTACTATGTTCTACACCAGGAGAATATTTAAGATTATTATGGTAAAAGCAAGGATACCATGTTGGAAATGTACATATATGCCATTATACATGTGAAGAAACAAAAGAAAAGATGTAAGGCCTTGAATGCATATCACCAATAATCCCTACATGAGCAAATGACATCTTCAAAGTGATGAAATCGATTCGGATCCCTTACTATTATCACTCTCCCAACTATTTTTGTAATTAACTTGGTGGAAGCATGGCACTTACCACATACCCTAGAATCTGTGAGAATGCAGAGTGGAGTACCAGAAGCTGTGCTGATGAGCCCAAATGCAATAGCTAATTTCTCACTCACTATGTTTACAAAAATGAGGCATTTCTCCTTCCTCTACATCATGCAGAACAAAATTCATGTCAAACATATAACCTGAATCTTTCATCTTCCCAGACAATCTCATCCATTCTGCATGGATGTCAGCTATTTTAGGGTAGTCTTGATCAGCTGCTACAAAAGAATGCACCTCACTGTTCACTTCAATCCAACTGTGACCCTGGCTCTTTCTTCACAACCTGTTTCTTTCTCTGTTGTTGAATATCTGTGTGAAAGATTCCACTTGCCACCACCAGCATAGATGTTGGATAACAATGCATAACACATGGCATTTCCAGGGTCAATCTCAAGAATTATATTTGCAATACGCTCTGCCATCTGTACCTCACCATGAATTCTGCACGCCCCAAGCAAGGCTGTCCACACAGAAGCACTTGATTCACACAACATTGTTTTGATGAAATTTTCTGCCTCCTGCAGATGGCCAGCACGACCAAGAAGATCAACCATGCAAACACAATGCTCCACTGTAGCTGAAACATTGTAAACTAAACCCATCATATCAAAGTAATGCAGGCCTTCCTCCATCAAGCCCCCATGGCTACATGCTGACAGAAGACCAACAAAGGTGATGTTATCTGCGTCTACAACTTCTTGGGGCATCAGTTCAAAATGTGTAAGAGCTTCCTTGATCTGCCCATGCATTGCAAATCCTCCAAGCATGGCATTCCAAGAGACCAAATCATGTGAAGGCATCTTGTTGAACACTCTCCAAGCTTTCTCCATGCTCCCACTTTTGGCATACATGTCAATGAGACTATTAGCCACAAACAGATGAGACTCACAACCATTTTGAATGATCTGTTGATGAACCTGCATGCCCTCAGCAAGTGCTGCTATACTGGCACACGCATTCAGGACACCCACAAAAGTGAGAGGGTCTGGCAGCACCCCTTCCCATTGCATTTGTTGAAATAGTTCCAATGCCTTCTGCCCTTGCCCACATTTCACATGTCCAAGTATCATGGCATTCCAAGAGACCACATCCCGTGTGCACATTTTGTTGAACACTGCCCATGCATCCTCCATGCTCCCACATTTGGTGTACATGTCAATGAGGCTATTACCCACAAAGACAGCAGACTCACAACCACATTGCATAATCTGTTGATGAATACGCCTACCCTCAGCAAGTGCCAGTACACTTGCACATGCATTCAAAACCCCCATAAAAGTGACAGGATCTGGCTGCACATTTTCCAATTGCATTTGTTGAAATAGCTCCAATGCTCTCTGCCCTTGCCCACATTTTACATACCCCACAATCATGGCAGTCCAAGAGACAACAGTGCGCACGGGCATTTTGTTGAACACTCTCCAAGCATCCTCCATGTTCCCACATTTGGCATACATGTCAATAAGGCTATTACCAACAGTGACATCAGACTCACAACCGCTTTGCAAGATCTGCTCATGAACATGCCTACCCTCTTCAAGTGCCACTGCAGTTGCACATGCATTCAGGACTCCCACAAAAGTGACAGGGTTGGGTTTCACCCCTTGCAATTGCATTTGTCGAAATAGTTCCAATGCCTTCTTCCCTTGCCCACATTTCACATGTCCTTGAATCATAGCAGTCCAAGAGACAACATTGCGTTTTGGCATCTTGTTGAACACTCTCCAAGCATCCTCCATGCTCCCATTTTTGGCATACATATCAACAAGGCTAGTACCCACAAAGACATCAGTCTCACAGCTGCTTTGAATGATTTGTTCATGAACACGCCTGCCCTCTTGAAGTGCTCGTAAATTAGCACATGCATTAAGCACTGGGACAAATGTGAATCTATCAGGACTTATGTGTTCTCTTCCCATTTGTTGGAAAACCTCCAATGTCTTCTCATACTGCCCTGCCTTCACATAACTCGTAAGTCTTCTGTTTAATGAAGAAATTTTCAATGGTACTGTCCCTGGTGCCAGGGCAGCAATTTCCGCGACAACCCAAGGAGGAATCCATCTGTCGTCAAGCCATAGTGCCTCCTGTCTCTTCTTATGCTTGAAATCTGGATACCTCACATTCACCTATGACCAGAAATGCAAATCAAGAAGTGCAGCCCATTGCATGTCTGTACAACTTGTGTGGACCACCAGGCTATGATTACAAAGCTATTCTGACTTTCTCCATTGATGAAGAAAATTTCAACAGAAATCCTGATTAATTTTACCTTCCCTGACCTGTGATCCCACCACTGTGAAGGATCTGAAAAGAACTCCCGCCAAAGCTTCTCTTTGTGACCTGAAGAAACTGCAGGAATGGGTGAGAACTGTAACAACCTCATATAGGGGACTGACTACCTTTCCTCATGCCCATGGACTATGCTCATGTATAACTGACAACGAGAAACACTGGAGTTGATAGAATCTATCCTGCACAATTACCACCCAAACTAAATACTTTTGATTCAAAAAAATCTAGCAAGTGCAGCAATGGCCTTTGCCCATTCTGCACAACAATGCTAAATCCTTTGCGTCAAACCTTGATACACATATACAAATCCACAAGAGACAGAAGATGTCCTAGGTTTCTATTCAGTTTGTGGCACTACCAAATGGTATCAGAAGCACATGCTTCAAAGGTCATTTCCACATTTGGAAAGAACTGAATGCTTTTCAGGATCAGTTTGTTTGCTTGATTAAAGTGTCTTTAGATGTATGCAAATCCACAAGAGGCAAAGATGTCCTGAATTTCTATCCAGTTTGTGGCAATACCAATGGTACCAAAAGCACATGCTTCATGGGTCATTTCCACATTTGGAAAGAATTGAATGTTTTTCAGGATCAATTTATTGCTGACAGTCTCAGCTTGACTAGGTTTATCAGCACTGCAGATGTTGGATACATCCAGAGTGGATTGGCCGTCTGTGAGTTTCAAAGATTTTTCTTAGAGTAAAGTTTATGGCAACCAAGGTTTCAAAGTTGAGAAAGTGCAGTATGAAAACCCTAGTTTTTCATTTTTGCATCCCAAATTCAAAGCACAAATTAGGTGCACATTGGAATCGACCTGCTGCTGCAGTTGGACGAAACTCTCCACTCCGGCCAGTTAAAGCTCTGCTGCACCAACCAGAATCTGTCCAATTCAGTGTCCAAAATTCAGAACTTGCTCGGCTCCCTTCCCTCCCAAACTCTTGATTCATCGCACTGCTTGAACTAGAGAAATGTGGTATAAAGCAAGAGCGACCGAAAAATCTCAAACCCAAAAAAAAACAAAACAAAACAAATAATAATAATAATAATAATTCGAAACTCACTCAAGAGAAGAGGTCCGAAGCGACGCGCCTCAATAATGATTGCTTTTCGCACTTCCATGAACACAACGAACAAAAAAGGAGCGATTGTTCTCGTTGTTCTTGTAACACGGCCGCACTTGGAAGAATATTTTCAAACAGTTATATGACAGAATGGAAGAACATATTTGCACGACTTTTGCACATCGTCATCAAGCCACCGCCTGGAACAACAACAACAACAACAACAACATCGCCGAGATCGAAATCTCCTAACGTGGATCTACGCATGGGAAGAAGAGGAAGAACCACCACCACCACCACCACCACATCTTTGGTCTCAGGCCTCAACGAAGAAGCTTCAAGCGATTAGGGATGAATGAATTAGGGTTTTGAAATTAGGGTTGAAGGAATCTCGTAGTTGGAAATCCTAAGCCCTAATTTCATACTTGGTAATCATAAACCTCAATTTCATTCTTGAAAATCAAAAGCTTGTGGGGGAATTGAACCCCAGTTCTGTAAAGAACTCTACCCACTACAGCACAAGCTACCTGCAAAAACACACCCACCAAAACACCCCAACACCTTGACCCACCCACCAACCAAAAAAGTTGCTACAACTTGATTAGCAACAAAGTAAAATGCCTTAAAGGCCATAGGACATAAGAAAGTTGCTACAACTTGATCGACAACAACAAAAAGGCCCAAAACCCAACAACATCAATATGGAAGTTGATGTCGATGTTGTGATTTGATCAACGTAGAAAACAAAAGGCCCAAAACCCAGCAACATTAATATGGAAGTTGATGTTGTGATTTGATCAACAACAAAAACAAAAGGGCCAAAACCTAGCAACATTAATATGGAAGTTGATGTTGATGCTGCAACTTGATCAACAACAAAAATAGAAGGCCCAAAATGTTGCAGCATCAACATGGATAAGAAACAAAAAACAAAATAAATTCAAAGGAACAACTAAAGGAAAAAAAAGAATTTTACTTAATCATTATCAACCAACAACTTTTCAAAATATTTAGATTTTTCAATAAACTCATAATTTTCTTCAACTAGAGCAACTTCAAATTTGATTTAATCCTTGAAGCTTGCATTTGCCCTGTAATTCATGCACGAATCATTTGGCCATTTTTTTACCACAATGATAATCCTATCAAGATTTTCCACTTATAAGCAACAACACCTCAAAGCTATCAAAAGATCAACAAGGCTAAACACCCTTTTTGTTTCAATTTGAAAATCAAGAATCCTAAGGATCTATTTGGCCCAGAAAGCAACATTTGGAAACTGACCCTCATGGGTCCACCACTAAACAAAAGGATCCACATACATAAATGGTGGAATATATAGCCTCCAAAATAAAGAAAATTATGAAGTAACAAGTGCTTGTGAAGATTCCTCCATGGAAGTTCCAACATTGAACATGTTATTGTCCTCTTTTTCAACCTAAAGAGCATGTTCATCACATGGTGCTACAATTGCCTCAACAATAGAATTTAGTCAATCAAAAAGAGTCATCAGAAGAAGAATGACTTCTTTCACATCATACTCAACAATGAGGTGGATTGTATTGTTGTGCCCCACAAAACTTTTCATAACTTGAAAAGATTGAAACAAGGATCCAACATCAAGGCCAACATATTGTGAATTTGACGAAAATCAAATACCTTCAAAAATTTCAGAAAAGGTTTAATTACCTTCACAACCTCCTATTGCATGTTTTTGCTTAATGTGTGGAGCTAAACATCAAAAAGGTCAAATGTTTCACCCCCATCAAAGGGATCTACTTTAGATGATCCCTTCAGATTCCTTAACCACAATCAAATTGATTGTAGTAGTTAAGGCATTTAATAGTAACTAATGGCCTTTAGACTGGTTCATCACACATGTTATCACCACAAAATTCAAGCAATTAATGAAAGTTTTCGTAATGGCCCAGACCTAGGCCTTAGGAACTATTTGTTACAATGTTAGTGTCTTTTGTTTCCCATAACCTAATAACATATCTTGTTTGAATTCCAAAGTTTTTCCAAACATTATAACTTTACTTGCAAACTTGGTTTTCATTAGAGTTTTCAATTTCCAGTGCCACATTCCACTTTTAATGCAGGCCTTTTCCCACTCCTACCTCCCTTTCCCTGATTTTTTTGTCCAAATAATTACTTTTTGCAAACTTGTTTGAGCATCTTTGACACTCGCCAAAGTTAAATTCACTTAAACTTTATCATCATTCATCGCATATTGACATGCTTTGGACATCACATGTCCAAAGCAAGTACCCTCATAAACCTACAAGAGTTTGAGCAGTTCACAATCAATGATTGACCATAATGTTACAACCATGGTTCATAAATTGTTGCCCTCATCTTTCACAAAAGTAATCACCCGGTGAATTAATCCAAATTTTTTCAGTAGAGATTGAAGCTACAAAGCCATGACACTACCACTTGTTTCATGCATTTCAAACAAGCCAACAATAGCATGCCTAGGTGTCCAAGCCTCATTTAAATAATTAATGACCAAAACAAATGTATCTATGCCACCTCTAGACATTTAGATATCGAAGCTAATAAACACAATAATTGTTGATTCTAAATGTGGCGGAACATGTAATTTCATGGTCTTTGTGACCATTGCAAGAAGCACATGTTTCACAAAAGAAGAACATGAAGGAAATACAACATGAGGACATTGGCGCAATATTTACCTTCTTAGCCAAATGTTTTCATAAGTTGAAAAAAACATGTAGCCTTTGTAGATGTATAACATAAGGTCTTCAATAAATCCTTGTTGTGCTTCATCAACATTCTTATACAAGTTTGTTGACCCTAAAAAAGAAGTGATTGTAAAACCAATTGCCCCAACCTTTTTCTTCCCATGCTACTAATTGTGATCTATTTTAGAATGTTTAACCATTGCCCTTTCACTTAATACATATTTTCTTTTAGTAAGCAAATGAAGATGAACATTATCAACATGTGTTTTCATAAGAGTAATGCCATTGGTTTTTCCATACTTGGTGAAGTTTTTTCTAACAATAGAACTAGATTGGTTCAAAATGTTGCTATAAGTTTGTTGGGACCGACAAATGATGCACTTCAACATTTGAAGATTTAATCGATCAATAGGCAAGTTGTCATTTACAACAAAAAAAACTTCAGCAAATAGAAATTTTGATGTGTGATTTCCACAATTCCATAACTTGAAGATACACTTCATTAGAAATAGCTGGTAAATCACTATCACATTATTGTTAATGCATACTTCCCACATGTAAAAAGTTGTGAGATTGAAAAGGGATTGTGCTCACATCAAGGAGAATTTCATCAATTCCATTGACAATTTCAATGACACAAATTTTGTCTTTAGCCATTCCAAAGTTTCGAACAGCAAGAAGACACGCTTGAACTCCAAACCCTAAAATACCATTGTACCTTAAGAGCATATAACAAAAATCAAAATTAAAATTCTTCAAGCTTTAGCTTAATTTAGTTTTCAGCCATAATGTTTCAACCGAATTCAATCTTTAGCCATAGTGAAACATGGAGCTTCAAATAACAAAAGGACACACCTAAACACCAAACCTTAAACTGTCACACCTCATGAACATGACATATTTAGATGGAAAACAACAACAAAAACAAAAACATTTACAAAGTGCAGTTAAAAGTCAAAAGCTCAAAGGTGATGAGTAGATACAAGATGTAGTTAACAATCAAAGCACAAAGCAAAATTTAGCAAAGGGGTAAAAAACACTTATGTTTCATGAGAATAAAACTTGTAAATTTGACAAACCAACAATGACTTTTGGATTGATGGTTAACGCAAAAGCTTGCAAAGGCTTTCACACAATAGCAACAATGGAAGGAAGTCAATGCAAGGTTTTCAAACAACACTGACACCGAAAGCCGTATGTGAGTGAATGAGTTAATGAAAGAATTTGCAAGAACTTGGAAGAACTCTCAAGCAACACCAACGACATCAAAAGTTGAAAGCCAAAAGTAGAATATAGAATCCACTTGAACAAATTGATGTAGGAACTTGTAGGAACTTGTAGGAACTTGTAGGAACTTATAGAAACTTTCAAATGAAAAGCTTAACAATGATGGCGTAGGAATTTACAAAAACTTTCAAATGAAAAGCTTAACAATGATGGCACAAAGCTTCCCACCCACTCTTCGTAATGAACAAAAAGTCGTATTTGCCATCCCCTAAACCCTAAATAGACACAATGAGAATATAAAATCCACTTGGACAAGTTGATGTAAGAACTTGCAAGAACTTGTGGAAACTCCCAAGTGAAAAACTTGCCAAATGATGACACAAAGCATACCCCCCACTCTTCGCAATGAATGAGATGATGTATCCATCATCCCTTAGACCCTAAACCCCGAATATGCATAATAAAAATTCATATTCAGAATCCTCAAATCTTTGTTTCTGGACATGTATATCTCAAAATTGGATTATGCCGAATACAATACACATATACATATAGTTGAGGGGCTCCTTTGCCGATTATGCATAAAGACATTTATTAAAAAAAGAAACAACTTTCGGATATGACTCCGTGCATATTTAGCCGTTATGCATGTGCATATTTGGACATTTCCATGTAGTTACCATCTAATATATATATATATATATATATAAATTGAAGTGAAATCTTAGTGTTACGTAGGAACTAAAAAGAATCGCCCTATAAATCAATGGTAACTTTACCCCCCCCCAACAACTCAAAGCACCTAAAACAATTGATTGCAAAATCTTGTTTCATGCATCATTGTCACTACACTCCTTGTGCTCCTTGTGGCATTCACACTATATCATTGTAGTCTTCTTTGCAACAAAAATACCGTTGTAATAACAACTTCATGTAGTAAAAAATGCACAAACATGTAGTTGTAACAATGCCATTGCCAATAATTCGTAGCAATACAATAGCACATCAACATAGAAATAGGTGATGAGTTGTAGGTGGCAATGATCTATAATCAAACAAACCAACAAATATGTTTCATTTCCAATGGCCTTTGCCAAATTCAAATTCAAAACTCATGCAAAATAATAATAATAATAATATTATTATTATTAATGTGAAGAACTTAACAAATTGTAATCCATTCAATTCATGGTAACATACATTCTTGAAATTGGAACCAAAGATTCCATTCAAATGAAAATGAAAAAGAAAAAGAAAGTGCAAAGCTTTAATGATATTGCAAATGAACTAAGACCAATAAGGAAATCTAGGTAGCCCAATTAGGAGCATCAAGAGGTGGTATCCCTAGTGCAAGCCAAAATAGATGAATATCTAGCTTCATTAGATTTGGTTAGTTCTTGAGATTGTTTCAAAAGTGTAAATATTTGCAACAATATAACAATTGGGCAAATGCACACATTCAAGGAACAAACTTGCTTCTAATAATCTTGGATTACAAAAGAATCCAAGATTACATTTAAGGATGGGTCACAATGAAGAATTTTAGAATATTTCCCCTTGGATAAAATGACATTAAATCTATCAAGGTCATTCAATAAAATGATCTATGAAATGATTGATGTGTTTATGAACAAGATGGTTATCTTTGAACCACCACATTGCTAAAATTTCATGGACCCTAATGATAATACCTATGCTTCTAGTTTGTATTATTGAGAATTTGAAACAATTATTGTATAGGATCAAGGCTTCCCCATGCATGATAACAACAAACTTCAAGATTTCATTCTAGTTTGGTACAATTGTCCAAAACAATGATAAGAAGATTAGCATAACAAAGATTAATCATGTGACACCCAAAATTCACACACATCAAAATAATTTCCAACATGATGATATGGCATTCTAGAACCTTGTTACTCCTAAGGTAGTTGCCAATGCAATGACAAATAAAACAACAACAATAAATAAGGAAGTAACAACACAAATGTTATAGATCTCTAATGTACACTTAGAATGCAATCAAGAGATTTTCATCTATTAAGAATAAAAGAACAAATTTAGAAACAACAAGAGAGAATTCAATATAGTCATTTGATTCCATTTCAAGATTTTGTGTGATTGGTTATAGGACATGGTCAACATATTGGCAATATAGGTGTTCACAACAAAAAATTGCTACCTATTGAAACTTGGTAAAAGTAATAGGAAAATATCTCTAAATATTGAAGTTTGGTGGAAGTAATAGGAAAATAGCTCTAAAGTCCTAGTTGAATTTATACCACATTCATTCAATGAAACTACAAATTGAAAAGTAATAGGAGAGGATTCAACATGAATTTTTTTTAAAAAAATTGTAGTATTTCACACACCACAATGAAAATTTGTGTCAAACTTTAATGAATATTGTGAATGTGATTACAAGGTTGACACAAATGATGATTCAAACATTTTATTCAAGAAAAAATTAACCTCCCATATCGAAGCTGATAATAGCTTTTGTATTCAATTGGCCATGCCCAAAAGGGTGATGATGATAATAAAATTGAAACCTTGGAAAGTAATACTTACAAATTATAAAATTGTTACATGATTAAACCAAATTGCATTAAATTACTTGTGACATAAATTTCCAAATTCCATTGTTGTTGTTCACCTAAATGTTTTTGTTTTTGTTTTCTCACATTCATTTATGAATTAGTAGATGATGGATGTAAATTCAACCTTTTATCATTTTTTTTTGCTTCTTGTTAAAGAAAATGTAAAAGTTTTAAATGTCAAGCTTTTTTCAACCAAGAATCAAATTGTGAAGTAGACAACAACTAGAGAACATGTATAGAACCAAGGTGATATCAAGGTCAATTTTGTACAAAATCTTTTGAAAGCTTTGTTTCAAAATACCAAAGGCTTTTTGCATACCACACATTCATGCTTATGCTTTCTATTATATAAAAATTCAAGCATGAAATGTTGTTGCCTTTCCTTGTGAGATGTTATGATCCAAGGGGGGAATGGATATCCTTTTGTTACCAAGAAGGTATGGAGGAAAAGCTTTTTCACCACCTCTCACCAAATTGAAAATGGGTTCTATTGAACATGTTTATATAATCAAGGCTTGTGTTAGAACACAAGAATCATGGATGCTTCCAAGTAAACCAAGGGTGCATGCAAGTTAGGGTGGCCCAAAAAGTGGCAAGAGAAAAATCATTTTTTGGGGTGATTTTTTGGGTCACAATGTGACACAATTCAAAGGATACTAAAATTATTAGTTTTAAAGTTTAATTCAATTATAATATGAATGCATGTAAAGATCATAAAACAATTTAAGTGTACAAAATCCCAACATGAAACACATTATTTTCAATATGCCGTGGACTTTTGAAAAATACTTAATTTTTATTCCAAACAAAAGTTTAAAAGTCAATATTTTCATATGGTATGATGCAAAAAAAATTCAATATATATTTTTCAATACATTGCCTACTTAAAACCAAATCCTTAACAAGTTTAAGATCCAACCATTAACTTTAATCAAAGTCCACTAGTTTAAATGTTACCTATGTAATTTCAACTTCAAAATTCTGTAATGTTTGTAATTTTAATTATTTTGCATTAACAATCAATTGCATATGTACATATTCAAGTTTATAACCTAAAAATTAATCATTATTGAAAAATTCTAACACATGCAATTACATGTAGGAATTGTAATTACATTCATTATAAAAATACTAACATTGCACCAAATGTGATCCACCCTAACATGCACACACCCTCAACATAAATGTTAACAAACTTCATCCTAACATCCACAACTACCTATACCACAATTGAATAACCTCCAATGTTGTGATAAAAGTAGTGTTTCACAAATGTAATATTGGGTTTCAAGATGGAGATGTGTGTATTGTCTATGGCGCCATGCAAATTCAATAAGTTACACCAATCCTTAAACTCTAACATGTCAACCTCCATATTCTATCCCACTAGCCATGAATTCCAAGTCTTGAACACTTGATGTTGATAGCTCTAACAACTTTGAATATAACCAATACAATAGTTGATTTGTTGATGGCAAACAATTCATTGCACATCAACAAGCTTGAGCCATGGGATAATTTGTAAATCACACAAGCCACTTGAACCTCCACATGGATCACAAGTTGATACTTGGTGTGTTTCCTTGCAATTAATGGCTTTAGCTTGTTGGTCATGTCAAACAAAGTGTCCTTTGACATCTTGAAATTCAAAATCCATCACTCATCATCATATTTGACAAGCATAAATATAAAGAACAATGTGGTACTTTGCAACTTGACCCAATACCCTAAATCAAACCCTAGTGCAACCACATTGGATGTTGATAGAAAATTATGCAAAATAACATTTACAAGTTGAGTAAGGTTGTTATTACAATTGCAACCAAATGTGGGGGAAAAAATGGATAGGATGTTTCATCTCTCTCACAAAAATGTTGTTGTGTTTCAATGAGGAGGATGATTGTCCGCAATACAACACAAAGTTTTTTGGTGTCCATGGCAAGTTGTAGACACTTGAGCAAAAATTGAATGTTGCAACAATGATAACAACAAAAGCAACACAAGTTCAAAAAGAAGAAAAAGAGAAAATGTATTTGAAGCAAAATGTGTAGATCATTGGATTGTTGCAAATATTGTTGCATAAAGAAAAATGTTCCATGAACAACAAATTATCGTCAAGGAACACAACAAGAAGCTTGAAAATCAATATCAACAATGTCCAAGCAAACAACAATGCAAATAGAAAAAAGAAAAAAGGAAAAATGTACTTGGAATGGAACATGTCAAACATTTGACTATTGCAAAGATACTTCTTGCACTAAGAAACACAACAACAAACTTGTTCAAAACACAAAAAACCAAACTTGTAATATTATTGAGTACCGAACTTGTAATGTTCTTAAGAAGAAGATGAAAACAAGCTCACAACAAGCATCATTAAGGAGAAGACAAAGAGGAACACACAAATGCCAATGGGGTTAGTGCTTGGACTTGCTCTTATTAGTTCATCAGCTCCGGTTGAGATACTTTTCCCAGTATTTATATAATGGGAAGTTGCCTGTTATGGTCCTGGAACAAGATAGTGCAACCCAAATTTGAATCCTTGGATTTGGAAATAAAGAGAGAATAATACTGGATAGTAGGGTTTAGGGTTTAGGGCAGTACCCCAATTCTATCCAGAATTACCCAAGCAACAACACCATTATCTAGTATGTGTCTAGTACTTTCAGGCACCCAATTAGAAATGTTGGGTTTGAAGGTTTAGAAATGCACACAAGAGATGTGCATGTGAAGCACATGCAGCTTCCATCATACTGCTTCTGGTTCAGGTGCCAATGCATTGAGTACCAGCATTGGATTTAGAATGCACACAGGATGTGTGGCCTCCATCATACTGCTTCCAGTTCCAAGTGCTAATGCATCAAGTACTGCCATTGGGTTTAAAACGTGCACAAGAGAGTTGCATGTAAAGCACACATGGCCTCCAAAGCAACGTGGCCTCCATCATACTGCTTCTAGTTTAAGAGCTAATACATTGGGTACTGGGATGAGACTGGCGGTTTTCTTTGCCAAGTTGATAATTGATTATGATGACTCCAGTTGCCTGGCTTTTGCCATGTGTAATTTGAGAATACAACAGGCATTTCCTCCATTTGTGCCACCTGCCCATGCACAGATGAGCATTGAGCTTGCACTGCCAAGCTCTTATGGGTTGTTGGACATGGATCACTTCCTCCAAATGTAGACCAAGCTACAGCCACTGTGCATTGTTGCTTCCCCACACAAGCCTGGCAGTAACACCCCCCAAACCACACATCTCCTATGCTTCAGTCCTCTGTACTATTGCTTTGTTCCATACATTGAAGTTGCTCCCCACATTACATGCCAGTGCAAAAAGCATAAAAGAGAAAGGTGGATCAAACTAAATCACAAAAAAAAAAAAAAAAACAGTTTACCCATAAGGACAAACCAACATAGCCAAATTGGTCCAGAAGTTCTTACCTTGTGCACAGCTGCAAAGGAGTCAACAGCATGACAAGCTCCTTTTCTGAAGTCACCACAACTCCCATCAGGATTCCCATAGCTGGAAAAATTGATTTCAATTATGTGGTGTCCTGCTGTACAAGCAAGCTGCAATGTGGGAGTTGTTGATGTGGTGTTGTGGTTGCTGATCCAGGTTTCATCAAATGGTGGTGGGTGCAACTCTGAGACATGACCACATACAACATCTTGTGATCGTGTCACAACTGATATTTGCAATGGATCCCCTCCAACTTCCTCAAAAACGACCAATAAATTGCCCTTCGGTTGCAACCAAGCACGGGGGATGTGATGCCTGCAATATCTGGAAAAGTCTGTCAGGACCTAACACACAAAAAAAATTCCTATGAAATTAGCCAAAGGAGACCAGACTGTTGCTGGAGTGAAGGATGGGACTTGCCAACGTTGGGAGGGCTCTCCACAATTTGTGAGACATTTGTCTGGATTGTAGGCACCACGGTAGTCACACTGGGAGCAACCCCATTGAGGTGCACGCATAGATGGCCAGAACCGCCCAATATGTTCCCCGTTCACCCATGCCTGTCCCTTCCCCATGCTACCCAAATCCAGCGCCACAGGCTCCTCCCCTGCTGGTGCATCAAATGTGGTCTGTTGATCCAGCATTTGGACTTATGAGAAGAAGAAGAAGATTTCAGGTATGGGTGAACAAACTCACATTGCAAACAAAAGCTCACACCCCACACAACTCTTGTTGTAGGTTTTTCCAGGTTACTCAACAGAGAATACTCTCACCTTGTGCCACACAAGGGGTGATGTAATGGGGAATGCAGTCCAAATAACACTGTCAGTGAACCCACTTGAGAAAATCTTCAAATGTTCTCCTTCTAATCCCACCTGAATACAGACATTCAGAACCATAGACCACAAGCATTACTTCCATGAACAGAAGAACTTTCTTCTAAGTTTCCTCCATTGTAAAATCACAGAAAACTACAGTTCGCAGCCTGTGATCTGATTCAGCCCCAAAAGTGATGACTGTAGTAGATCTGCAGATCCAAAATGGACAAGAGAGAAAAGAGCCTCTCAGGCAAGAGACCTGATACACCCATGTGTGAGATGTCAAATCCAGATCACCGGATGGCAGGCCTCGTATGAGCACAGACCCTTGGATACCTGCACCCCATGTCTCCAAGTATGCGCCATAATTCTGTCACAACAAAGACAATATTTGTGTGAAAGCCTCATTAACAAACAGTTGGGTTGCATATTCAGTGTGGTCTTGAACTGACTGTTGACCAATTCAGTAATCTCAGGCAGGCAATGTGTCAGTAATCAAGAGGAGGCAGGAACACACTTGCAAACCAACTGTCATTGAGAGTAGTGCAATGCTGTTGCTGCCTGCTTGTAGACTGATTTTCTGATCCACTCGTACATTCCAGCCCATTGCACTACCTGATCCACAACCCACACCCAAAGACCCCCACCTGAGAGAATATTGGGGGGACTTAGAAACTCTAGGACTTTTGTTTGGTTTATTCATAGACAGATGCTCTTATTACTATTATTATCTTGAGAAAAACCACTGCAGGCAAAGGCATAAAGATGTGAATGTCAAACCTGCAAGTTTCCCATTGATGAAAACATGCACTGCATCACGCATTGATGTCAATACGAGGGAAGTGGTTGAACCTGTGTTACTTAGAGCTTGTATATCATCTTCTGAAATTGTAACACTGAATTTTCCCAAAAAAACATGCAGCACATGGTCAGATCCATGGTTATCATGAAGTTGCAAATATGTGCTACATCGCCTTATTTGCAAGAGTGCAGAGGAGCAAACAGACAGAACAAGACTCAGGAGAGCCAGCAAAAAGTTGACAGGTTCATAGTACAAGGAAAACCCAGCAGCATTACCTGGTTGTATACCAAAGATAGTCTGTCGAATCTTTGGTGGTGCTTATTTGCTCAAGCAAAGAGTTTGTGACTACTGTTCCGTTCCCATGCACTCCCACATACTCCATGTATGACTCCCATGCCCACCCAGTGCCAAGTGATTCACCATCTGATTGATCATGTGCATCTGGCATTGCACGAGAGAGCAAGTACTGGCTGGTAGGTGTAATAGCTGGCTTTGTGCCCATTCTCCTCATGCTTGACAGTACTGTTTGAGTTCCAACCTGGTTTTGGGACCAATACACAACTTTACAAAATAATATGCATCTTCACAAACCCAAATCACCTTATGAAATCATTACAGCTCCATCAACAAAACAATGTATATGCAATAACTTCATGACAAAGAACAGCCACTCTCACTGCACAGAGATGTCCATCAGATCGGCTTGCAGCAGAATGTTCCCCAGTCTGAAAGGCATTGCTGAACTTTGAGATCAAACTTATGTTTCTCTGTAAGGAGCATTAGACTACTACACAAAGAAATTGATTGGTGTTTTTTTTTCCCCTTCTTGGTATCAAGAGGAGTTTAAGAGCTGCAGAACAGGAAGGGACAACCGGGTCACCTGGGCTGTGTTGAAGATGACTTTCTTGCAGTCTGGTAGGATGCTGACTGACCATGGTGGCAACAAATATGATTGACCTTGGAAGCGAACAGTTACTTTTCTTCGATTATCAATGTTGGCTAGAAAAGCTGCACAGTGACCATTTGCTGAATACACATGTGCCTGTCCCACCCCTGTATGAAGTGAGAAAAGGATACATACATATGTGGTGCCCTGTTTAATCTTCACATAGAAAAAAAAAAAGGTTATCAACTCTTTCCCATTGCATTGAGGTCTTTTGAACTCAAGACCATGCCAACAAACCCAGACCTGTAAGTAGTGTCTGGCTTTTGTATTTGAGTGACATCTGTTCTCAGTTTTTAAGGAATCATATGGTGCAAGGGAGAACAGACTTTGTACAGAAATAAGGAAAGTGGTGGTGGTGGATCTACACCTCCTGCTGAGAACCAAGCCAAATGTAGGTGGGATCCCCCTGAATGGCTGTGAGTGCGGGCTCACAAAGCTTGATTGCTGCATGAAGTTCTTTCAGGTGGCCCCACTTGGGTTGCCGTATCAGACCTGTACCCAAACATTTAATTGTGTACAATCGTCAAGTGCATCTCTTGTCCTTGGCATACCTGATATTTAGTGTGCTCTCTTCTTCTTCATGTACTACTGCATTTGTACAAGCAAAAGAGTGCAGAATGCTTGCCACCCACACTCACAATCTGGAGAAATCAGCACACAGACGAAGATGAAAACTTGCAAAAAACAGAACCTGAATATCAACTAAGCTATAACTCATTGTAAGAAGCTAGACCATAATTTGCATGATACACTTGAGAGATACACACCATATTCATCAATCGGAGCATCATAGTCATATGATGTGGTAATGAAAGGTCCGCCTGATGTTCGAGCAAAGTTGGTGCCTCCAAAATACTGCCGATCATAGCCATGCATGCATCTTGGTGTCATACAAGAAAGAAACACCTGTTGTCTTTTCAAAATCCCCAATTATAGCTGTGTGTTTTTTTCTTGAGTTTTCACCTAGTTGGACAAGCTTTGATTATGTTCAGACATTTCTTCTGTTTTGCATAAAAGATGTCCTGTGATTATGTCCTTGACACATACCATATAGTAGTTCTGGAAGCTTCCACCTCGCTGGAAAAACCGTGCCACAGCAAATGCATTGCCACAGCAAATGCATTGTCCTCCACAGGTCTATGTGGCACAGCATGTCCATAGTCTTGAAACCTAAAAATCCAGTGGCAAACAGACACTCACCCATCTTAGGGGGTGGAGAGAGTCGAAGCAGAGATGGCCAACCTGCTGAAAGTGTTCAATGATGAGGTTCATATAAACATACCAGCCATTCCAGTCCTCAGTCCAAAACACAGGTTTGTTAGGAGACTTTGGCTTCCACCCATCACAGTAATAACCATTGCAAGTATTGATCTGCACAACCCATGCACAACACAACACAATCATGGACAGCATGATCAATTTGATTGATCTCTAGTCTTTTTCTGATCTCAACAGGTCTGCAAGTACATCCAGATTCTGCTTTCACTACTCAAAATTCTTTTCACCAGCATGGCAGTTTTGAGACACCAAAGGAAATGGAGCATCTTACAATGTTGGAAGGTGCATCATTCTGCTGGCACATGACCCAGGGCACACCCGCATTGAGTCCTAGTGCCATGTTTGCTGCCCATTGTACATAGCGACGACCTCCATCCCCAAACTCCCATTCTATATTCCCGTATTCATTCTCAATCTGCCACAGGGGCCATGATCCAATGCCAGGTCACAGTTCAGGGTTCAGGGTTTTACAACTTGGCTATGAGATTCTGTGATGTATTGGGTCTGTATTTCTTGAGAACAATTGTTGATTACCATACAAGTATCTAGAATTGCCAGACAGATGGAGAACCCTGACAAGCTTACAGTTTGCAAAACACAGGAGGAAAGCCTAAACACAAGATATCACCACATTCTAACAACAAACAGTAAAAGCATGAATCAAAGTGACACCAGGTGCCTCAGCAAGAAAACCTGAGCTAAGATGATAGGGCCACCTTGCCATGCGAAAAGTTCATTTGCCTTCATCAGGTTGACAATCTTCCTAACAAAACCCTCCATTTTCTCCTACAATCCACAACATTGACAGGTACCCAGAAAATCAAGATCTGATCTACAAAGGTTAGCCCCAGGAAGACGTTGCACCTCAAAGGTGTGTCTCATGCAATGATCAGATATACTTATCTGCATTTTTTTTGTCATTGTTTTATAGCACAGACCTGTGATCTCTATTTGAAAACAGGGTGATATTCCAGGATTCCATGATCACCTTAAATGGTTGATTGTCAGTGCGAAACACAATTCCTGGAACATCCCGCAACCACACTGGAAATCCCCTGTACCCAAACATTTTGCAAACAAACAAATGCTAAAACCTTTGGGTAGCACAACTCTTTCTGTTCCACAACAGAGAAAGTGGATTGGCAGATTCGGTGATAAGGGAGGGGGAAGGAGTCATATCTCATGACATGAGATAACAGCTGAATAACAGCAGACCAAAAATGTTGCAACCCAATAAACAAAGAGGTAGTAGGTCAAGGGGTTGGGTTCTGATAAACAAGTGCAAACCCGAAATTCCACTCTGCACATACGTAAGGCCCAATTCGAAGATGGAGGTACATGCCAGCTTCTGCCACCAGCTTTACAAACTTCGGTAAATCGTATCGCCCATTGAAATTATACTGCATACCCATCAAAGTGCACTGTGAGTTGACCTCAAAATTGGCTTGGTACAGCAATGACCATTCTTTCTGTGAATTAGACTTTTTTATTCAGGGTAAAATGTGACTGCATGGCACAGCAATGAAACAAAAGAAGAGGAGGGGTGGTTTTTGTACCATGCCTGGTTGCGGCTCATGTCCATCCCAAAACACATAAGTTTGCACCACATCTGCTCCACCTTCCTTGGCCTTGGCTAATATATCTGGCCACATCTGTAAAACAACCAGATTTTATTTTGAATTGTGTTTGAGGAAATTAACTAAAGTGATCTCTATCTGAAGCAGAGATGACCCTCAAATCTTGCGGGATACTTAACCTAAAGGATTTTGAGCAGAGAAATTACCTCAATAGATAAAACAGCATGGGACAGTACGTACCTCAGGAGCTGCACGAGGGTAATGGATGCCAGCAGAAATGAGCATGCGACGGCTGCCATCAATGATCAAAGCCCTGTGGTCAAAGGAGACATTGAAGGGCTTCCCTGCTGACACTTGTTTGCTCATTGCCAGCAACAGATACCCACAATGCACAAACAACATCACCCCAAAAAACTGAATCTTGACTATGTAACCCATTGTTTCTGAGCTTGATAAACACAGAAGCATGTACATAAAAAACACTAAACTAATATATTAAGAAAGAGATTTCCACACCCAACAAGTGCTGCTCTCATGTGCGGGGGAGTGAGATTTTCATTTGGTCACTCCTGAACAGAAATCATGGTCCAATTTGTACAATTCTGTACAAAATTGATCCACACAATACATAACCCTAGTAGTGGCAAAACAACATCTGCTGCGCTTGAGGATATCTGAATTCCTCAGCAGCAGATGAATCCACAGACAGGAGGAACATCTGCAAATTCAAACCCTAAATAAATGCAACTATGTGCAGTTCATATCCAGACATCATAATTGCATGCAAATTTGAGAAATGGGCGGTAGGCTTTCATGGCGCAATTCATGCGAATTGAGAAACTCTTTTCAAAGCCAATGAGGTGATAAAAAAAATTGCCCTCAAGAATCGGATTTCACAACCTGATCGTAAGGTCTATGACAGGGTTTTTCACATGTATGTACAGAAGAATGCCGACTCCTAGTATATAAGAACCAAATTCTCCCTCAAAAAAAGCACCACCCAAACCAAAACCCCGCTGTATTCTGATCATTAACACTAAACACCACCCCTTTTGTTCAAGAACCCAAAACAGCAAAACAGTCACACAAAATCCATGTTGAGGATTTTGTGTTTAGGATTAAGGTGAGAGCTGCATGATGAACAGCAGCAACCCAATTACCTCATCAGTTAGTACCTTAAGAGTGAGCACTAGAACAATCGTTATATTTAGAGACCCAACAAGTACTGAGCAAACATCCCACCCAAAAAACATACACAAATTGTAGTCAACAAAAGAAAAATAGAAAAAAGGAAGAAATAAGAACACTAAAGAAAGCTAAGCTGCTACTATAGTCCTCTTTGTTGCCATTTAAGGCATGGGTGAAAGGCAAATGGGACCCAAAATGGTTAATGGATCTTTTTCTCAATGCTCCTCATCTCCCAACTCTTCCACCCTCTCTACTCATCAAGCTCACAAACAACCCATTTTGTGTGTTAAGGAATCATCTCCACCACCACCACCACCACCATCATGATCATCATCATAAGAGAAGATCATCTTCACCACCACCATCATCACCATCATAAGAGAAGATCATCTTCACCACCACCACCATCATCATCATAGCTACTGTTGGTTTTGGCTTTTGTGGACTTATCTACAATCTACTCATCAGATGCTTTTGCCACAACAGCAACAAGACTAGAATATAGAAATGGTAGAGTGAACAAGAAGCAATTCCCACAACAAGAAAGTTATTACTTCTATTCTTGGAAGGAATCCCAGTGTTTTTTTTTTTTTTTTTCTCAGGAATTTTTTGTTTTGTTTGCAACCAAAGTGGCTATTGTGCATAGGAAGAAAGATGTAGAAAAAGTGTTGATCAGCCTTACGAAGATTTAGCCAAATTCTGGTATAGCCAAATTTGGTATATACCATAACCACATATGAAGAACAAATCTTTAATCATCCTTCTATATTTTTGACTACCCACTTGAACCATGTATAAAAATCTGGTAATTTTTTTAAAAAAATTTAATTGTGACAATTGAAAACATTGCTCATTTTTAATTTTTTATTTCACAAAAACTATATATTTTGACTACCTATTTTAACCATTTATAGAGAATCTATTGACATGATGCAAAACAAGGTAGGTGTCATTTGCTCCCATATTTTGAGGAATGTTGTGTGTTATGAAAGGGGAGGGGGATGGTTAGTTTCGCCAAGCAAGTGCCAAAATCAAGATCAATTAATTTTAGATTGTGAAGTCATTTTGACACTTGAATTAAATTTTTTTAAGGTTTGACATATTGGTTGTTCAGATATTTTGGATTTTTTTTTTTCCTACCTGTGTTTTTATGTTCATTATTTTTTGATCTATTTCATAAGATATTTTGAGATTATGCAAGAGTGAAACCATAACCCTAAATTTTGACTAGATTTGATTATTTTAGTGAGGATATAATTATATTGTCGATATAATTGGATTGGTTTATGTAAACATGTATAGGGTCCATTAGTGATCGTTGTTGTGACAATTCTCAAAGTTGTCCATTTGACAATTATTAAAACATTTTATAACTACTTAACTAATTCACTCCATTCACCAAGTCCATTTGACAATTATGAAACATTCCATAATTACTTAACTATTTTGTTCTTTTCACCAACTCACCTACATGGATATGAAAAAGCAAATTAACATGTGTATTCTCATAATTGAATTTTCATAATTCAGTTAAACTCAACTTAGCAAAATTATGAAAAGAATTCAATTGAAATCAATTTGAATTCAATCAATTTGAATTTAGTTTAATTTAATTCAATCAATTTCAATGGAAACTCTAACCATGTTGAATCCAAAGAAGAAGAATATTGTGTTCAATTCAATTTAGGAATTTGAATTTAATTCAAATTTAATTGAATTACATTCAATTCAAGTTGCATTATTCAAATTCAATCAATATTAAATCATTTAAATGAAATTTAATTTTTACAAAATCAATTCATCTTTTTCATCAATTCATCATCATTGGTACTGTGCAATAGTGCGAAGCCTAAGTTAGAACTAGATTAGGTGAACCATGTATAAGGTCCATTAATGACCATCACTAAAACAATTCCAAACATTGGTCACTCAATAATTATACACAAAAATGGTAGGGCAAGGCAAAAAAAAAAGGTTTAACACCATGCAATACAAGTTTTTACAATTGTGCAATTGTTAGTCATGTTTTCTAGAGATTCATTACACACAATGTGCTTGTCGAATTACTACAATAATAGAGATGGAACTCATGTGTAATTCATAAAGCTTTAGTCAAGGTTTGAAGGAGTTTAGATTGAACAAGAAATACAATTGTGAATGGAATGTGAGTTAGGTCCAACAGCACAAAAAAAAAGTTTGGCAAACTTCACTTAAGGTCGTGGCAAAAAGATTGCCACAAGCATGTTCCAAACTAAACTTTCCTACAATTAGGCCTTTTGTTGATGATGCTTCCTTGGGGAAGAATTATGAAAGGTTGAGAAAAACCTCATCCAAGTAATATCTTCATGGTTGAATGGTTGTCAATTTGCCAAAATTGAATATGTCTAAAGGGCCAAGGAAAAGTTTATTTGTTATTGTTGTTGTTGTGTGGAATAGAATGCATTATTCTTATAGCAAGCCCAACATTGTCTATTTTCAATTTTTGTGGATTGTTTTTGTGTTGATTATTCTAAAGCATTTGCCATGAAAGGATATCAAGATATTTCTTCCTTTAGGATAATAAAACAAACTTTGGAAAATGTAAGAAATTAACAAGGGGTATTCAAGTAAAGGGTTATTATGTGGTGGTGATCATCCATGCAAACACTAGAGTTCTAAAAAGTTGAAAATTTTGTGTTAACATGTTTTTGCCATCCATTGAGAATGAAGTGAACTAAGTTGTTTAGAGGAAGTTGTTGACTATCAACTCTTGGCATTAATATTTAGCACAAGTGGAGAGCATGATAAAGCAATTGAGAATTTGTTGCAAGCTTTGAAGCCAATAGTTTGTAGGTAAAACCTCACATTTGGGAACAATTTGTAATATCCTTCATATGTTCTATATTAACATGTTGTGTTTTTTAAAAAATAATTTAGACATACTTTTGAAATTGATGCACAATGCATAATTTGGTGGAAGCAAGTTGAGGTGGCAATAATGCATTCAAGCATTGGAAATGAACAACTTACACTAGGTCATAATGCAAAAGCAGTTTTCATTTATCAAAAGTCACTCATAGGATTCAAGGTGTTGAAAGTTGAGAATCATGCATTGGGAACTACAATGTATGTGAGTTTAGTTGATCTCTACTTGAGGAGCAATAAGCCTAATGAAACTAAGTTTTATTGTGGAAATGTTCTAAAAAGTATGGCAAGCAGGGCATTGGTCATTCCCCAAAAAATATTGCAATCAAGAGTCAAGGGTCTTTTCATTTGGGCATAATAGGAAAAATCTAAAGTCAAGAAGGCCTTGGGCATGCACAAGACAAATTGACCAACATTGCTACCATCCTTGAACAACTAAATGAAAAAGAAATGATTTTAAGCTTTTAAAAGATGTTTTTGACATTCAAAGATCCATTTTATGTCATTTTCATACTTTGGAGCTATTACAATAGGTTACTATTTCTATCACCTCATTATGTTTATGTCATAAGTACGAAGGTGTTCATTTCATCTACTGAAATGAATTCTTTTACAAGTGGGTAGAAGCATGGTAAAGTACGCACAAAAAGTGAATGTTTTTAATTTTACATTATATTATGCATATAAAAGTGAACAAGTAGCATAAAACTAGGTGGAAATATAATTGAATTTTTTTTTGCACCTATATTATTACTATAAGAATTTACTTCCCGAAAACTAGGAGGAAACCAATTTTCAAAGTAAACCAAAAGTACCCTCCCTTGTTGGGTGGTAAATTTGTAAATGGGGATTTTTTTGTTTACTTATAAAATGTAGTTTCTCTTTTGCTTTTGTGGATATAATGTCATTATATTCTTGAAGTGTTTATAGTATATATATATATATATATATATATGTTAAAACCTATTTACCACATACTTTACACAAATATTTCATTATAAAAAATAGATTTTGAACCTATTTGCATTTCAAACAAATAGACAAAAAACTAATTGAAACATTTGAAAATAAAAAATTAATGCACAATATAAAGCCTTGTACAATTTATAAAAGCTTGGTACAAGAAAATGAACTAATACATGCAAAGCTAGGGCTTGACCAAAAATGATGTTGATCACAACTTATAATATTTACTTGAAGGTGAAAATTGTTCATCATGGTGCTCTATGTGGATGATCTTCTAATTATAAAAGACCACGTCAAGAAAATTGCTTGGTTGAGAAATGAATTACTTTTTCAATTTGAAATGATTGAGCTTGGACTTTTAAAGCTTTTTATAAGTGTAGAATTTTTGTATTTATCAACATGCATACTTATGTGTCAACATACTTATGTTGCAAACATTCTTGACTAGTTTTAGATGACCAATCATAACCCACATTAAAGAATGTCAAGTTTAGAAAGGATGAATATAGGAAGATGTTAATTTGATCTTGTATCGTTAAATTATTAGCAAGTTGATTTACCTCGCTAACTCTCATCCTAATTTCACTTACTCAATGAGGATATTTGGCAAATACATGAACATGCCCAAAAATACACATTTGGAAAAGGCCCATCATATTATGTAATATTTTAAAGGTATTTAGGATTATGGTATCCTTTACTAATATGGGGATGAAAATGAAGTTCAAAGGTTTACTAATGTAGATTGGGTTAGTGATAATGATGAAAGGAAATTTACTTCTGGCTATCTATTCAAGCTTGGAAGAAGCCTCATAACTTGGTGCTCAAAAAACAACCAATTATTGCCTTCAACTAAGGCAAAATATCAAATAACATCTAGGGATGCTAAAGAGGCAACATGGATAAAAATGTTCCTCACACAACTTAATGTGTTTCAACTAATTACCTTGTTATATGTTGACAACCAAAGTTGTATGAAGATTGAAAGAACCCAATTTATCACATTTGCACCAAATATATTAAGGCACATTACCATTATGGTAGATAACAAAATATCTCAAAAGAGATTGAATTAAATTATGTGGCCACAAATGATCAAATAATTGACATTTTAACAAAACTGCTCTAGGTTAAAATAAGTTTTTGTGTTTTAGAGAAAACATGGGAATTAAAATCTTCTCTAAATTTAAATAGATGCCAAATAGATAGGAGAATTAAGCAAGGCTACCTTCTATCCAATGAAAGAGGATCACAAGGCTCCCATCAAAACACACATGTGTTCACTGGTATTTTTATTGATGTTCAAGTAGGATCAAAAGAGATTAATGAATATAAAAGAGGGTATTAGTATTTTACTTTCAAAAATTACATGTGGTAGATCTTATTTTGGTGTTTAACCTTAAGAAGCTACATGCAATTAAGGTAACCATGCGAATATTTGCTAATTAGTTATTAGTTTTTAAGCTTGTTGGTTGTACATAGATTATTGTATGTTTGTTTATACATATTGCTAACTTGCATGGGTTGTTTAAGTATCACCATCATTTTTGTAAATATTTGGGAAACTCTTCCAAAAAGATCTAAATAGTTAATCATGGGTGGGTTTGATATTTTGTGGCTTATAAGCTCCAATAGTGAGAAAGTAGCACCAAAAAAAAAACCAACGGATAGGAGTTGATGAAGTTGCTTTTAGAATGTTTAGGGTTTAGAGAACTTCATCAACTCCTATCCATTGATAAAGTTGGTAAATAGTCATTACCACAAACCCAATTACTTGTCACATTTCCATTTATTTGTGTGAATTTTACTTATATTATGTTTTGATTGATGATTGTATGTTGGTATTTAAATATGTGAAGAGTATTTTCTCTTATTTGGTAATGAGGAAGGTTAAGATTGTTATGTATTTGAGAAAGAAGACGAAAAAGGTCCTCAATGGTCACTATTGTGAGTCCAATGTACAATTGTAATAGATGGTTTTCATCCCCACTTAATATTTTGCTAACATACAAATAAAAAGGGGTTCAATTTTTTTTTCGTTTAGAAATCAAGTTTAAGAAAAGACAAACCATTGCCCATATATTATCATAGTAAATACAAACAAAACTTCCATATCATTACATTAAAATCAATAGCCTCCAATTTTATGGTTATAAATCAAGGGCTTCTATAACCATGAAAATTTGAATTTTTTTGAAAACTATGAAAATTTTGATTAATATTATATTATAGGATGATGTATTCAACGAAAGGGGGAATTTCATTAATGATTTTTGTAGCTTTTGTACAGTTCAATTGGTTTACAACAACCAATTGATATGACAATATGCCATTTGCTTGCTTGGTTTTGAATTGGTTATCAACATTTTATATCATAAAATAAAGAATTGAAAACTTAGTTACATGACCTTGAAAGGTGGGTTGCATCAAATCCAACATTGCCACATTACATAATCGTTCTACGCCTTATGGCAAGTTGAAAACATCAATAACTAAAATGAAATTTTTTCCATGTTCCCAAAAAATGAATCGTGGTTCATAGTACCTTAACTTCTTATCAGATTTAATAGAAATTAATTTTACAATTGGATGAAAAGAAATTTCAAAAATTCCTTGAGATATTCAATGAATTGTATAAAAAATTGTAATCCAAAGGTTGAATATTCTAAAGTTTCATGTTGGTTGGTTAATGTTGCATAATTACATGTAATTCCAAAGTTACATTCTAGAAAAGAACCCTCATGGATGTAAGGTGGATAGTGCCCAAGCAAATTGGAATGTTGTTAGAATAGTTTAAAGTTTTGGGGATGCGAATGTCAAGATGGCTAACAAAGAACATACATGTTTGTTCCATTGGATTCAATCACTTGATAGGCATACCAAACAACTAATCAAACTCAAGCTCTAGGATCAACACAAGGCCTTTGCTACGAATACAAAAATGTGAAATCTTTGGAAGAGGTGGACATTCGATATGCAACTATTCATTGTAGGTGGCTTTCATTGAGCATTGCATGTAAATATGGAGTTCACGAACTTGGTAACTAGCTTAGCTTATGGCATTTTTGTGTCAAATAGTTAAAGGGGGTTTGGGGGGGGTTCACGGTTCATGTAAATTTTTTTTTCCCACATTTTTATCCTCTGTGTCTTTCCACTTTTGGTTTAATTTTGTCTTCATGGTATTTGTAAAAGTTTAATAACATCGAATGGGTAGACATGCTGACTTGCAATCTTGCTAAGATTGTGCATAACATACGGTTGTAACAATTAAGAAAATAGGGCACCTCCTTGAGGAAGGCCCATATGTTGGGGGATGTTACCAAACTTGTGACAATTGTGTTATTGCTAAGCTCCATGTTATTATGGTTTTTGAGTTCAATTTTGATTTGGGGCTTTTAGGCACCACAAGCACTAGTTCTATCTTGATGACTTTAGCCATTGTGTGGGTGGGTTTACGTGAAAATTTGTCATTGCTAGGCCACAAGTCTCAACTATATGTTGGTTCAACACAATGTCAACCTTACTTAGAAAGAGGTATCATCTTTGGAAAAGGTTGGGTTTATCTTTGACCTTGAATGTAGGAACAACGTACCTTCAGAGTCTATTTAGAGGTGAGCCTTCTACTACAAGTAATTGCCAAGTGCCTTTTGTTTGCACATAAAATCTAATTAAGCTTGCAAATGCAAGCAATTGGCCTATATCTTGTTGTTGCAAAAAGGTGAAAAGGTTTTTAACATTTAGATTAACACAACAACACACTAACAACTGAGAGGTTGATAAATTATTCATCCCTACTTTCGATGTTCTACCCTTTGTACATGTTTAGCTTTTAGGGTATGGATGAATCTACAACATATTATTTGGCCATAAACGTTTCGATGTGATAGTTGAAAATTACTTAAGTTACTCGTGCATATATTTTGTTGTCATGTTGGCAGCTTCTTTGGGCAATGTGGGGCATGGGTGCAATGTAAGCACATGTATCATATCTTACAAAACATAATGTAATGTGGGCAAATTGAAAAGTTCATTCATTATCCCACGTGGAATTGGGACAAGGTTCAATGTCTATTGGCATGTGCTAAAACATGTCATAACTAATGATATTATAATAAAGTTGCATTTGCATCAATTCTTTTGTGCCTATCTCATTTACACTATTCACAAGAATATGTGTACACAATTAGAATTGGCCATGCTAGTGTTAAATTTTAATAAACAAGTTCAAAAGATTAAGTAGGAAGAATTAGTTTCATATTGTCAAAAAAATCAAATTTATGGAGTATGTTATAGTTCTATCATCCTAAGAGGTGCTAGAATGTTTCAAAGGTGGTTTCCATTTTTCAAAAGACCCCCTAGGTTAGTGTTGCCAATAAGAATCACAATTTTAACAAATAAATGCAACCATAAAAAAATAGTTTGTACCATTGTTGCACTATAAACTCTAGCAACAACAACACGAGGTTATAGAAGGTAAAATAAAAACTTAGTCTTTTGCATTATAGAAAGTAATGTGAGGACAAAATCAACGATCCCAAAACTTAGATCTTCAATTGTTAATAAAAAAAAGATATTGCATATATGTCACAATTTCAGAATGCCTTTTTTTTTCACTTTGTGACACAATGTCAAATTAAGGAACATTGTGATTTTAAGGTTCACAAAAAAGTTAATGGATTAAAAGGCCATTCAAACCCTAACGTTATGGTTGTAGTTAATTCAATAACATACTTGGTTATAAGGGTGAAACACATTAAGGTGTAATTGTTTTAGGCACATATGGAAGTCCATAATTGCCTAAATTAACACTACAAGGGTAGTGTGATGGCAAGATACCTTGAATCACACAAATCATTTTGCAAATTATAATTAAAAATTCATTATAAAAAAATTCCAACCGTAGTTTACCTTATGTACAACTTGAATATGAAATATGAACTTCTAAATTATTACTTTCAATAAAGAAAGGACCTAATGAGGAAAAAAACCATAATTCAAAGTACACAGAAAAATTTGATCATCAAAATCCTCTCAAAAGGTCTTCCTTAATATCAATGTCATCACATTATATTATCATTAACTTTTTTATTCGATAAAAAATATATATTAAAGCTGCTTGAAGTCCATATTCATTGATTATGAATTGTTAGAGGTTTTTGAGTATTTCTTAAAAAGTCTATTATGTTATGACAATTCAAAAACTATTCAAAAAATTCATACAATGTGACTACAACTTATATAACATTGTCTTGTTGAATATTTTATTAGCTTAATCACTTCTATTTAATCACATTGCCAATTATAAATCTCAAAATCTTGTAAAAATTGCTTGGTAACAACATTTTATGAACAATGTAATAAGCTTTCACCTATAAGTACAATAAATTATACATATTTGTTATTTTGTCAAGGTTGGATGAAAGTAGATATAAAATAACAATAAACCCCATCAAAGAATTGATGTACATTGAATGTACATAATTAAAAAACAAAACACGTCTTCAATTGTTGACAAGTTTGTTGGTAACCTTGTTGCAATTTGATTTTCAAACAAAACCTTCAAGCCTTGTCAGTTCAAGTGGCCCAACCTATGATGCCACAACTTCCCATCCAACACATGATCAACCCCATTGACTTGCAGTGATTCAATTGAAGTTCTCATATCAAAGTGATAAAGACCATTAGAACAGTCTTGTGTGCCTCTAATTGCCACTTAATGGTCTTGCTTGTGGATCACAAGACATTGTTTAACATCAAACATGTAACCTTGACTTGCTATCTTTCCAATGCCCAACAAATTTTTCTTTAGTCCAAGTACATATAGAATGTTGGTAATGCCTTTTATTCCACGAGATGGTGTCTCAAGAGTCACACTTCCCTTACCAACCATATCATGAGATTGGCCCCATGCCATATTTATGCTTGGGGTGTGAAGAAGTGGTTTTTAGTTTTACATTAGTCCAAACCAAGTCATCCCACATGCATGAATAGACAACAACAGAAAACAGGCTGAACAAGCACCGTGGAGCTGAGCTCACATGCATGAACAGACAACAACAAAAAACAGACAGAACAAGCACTCGCATGCATGAACAGACAACAACAAAAAACAGACAGAACAAGCACTCGCATGCATGAACAGACAACAACAACAGAAAACAGGCTGAACAAGCAGCATGGAGCTGAGCTCACATGATTGTTAGCAGCTATAAGAATGTTCAAAGCATTCTTGCTCTGATACCATGAAGATTTTCCCAACTCTTTACCAAAAAAATAACGGCAATACCTAAACAACCCATGCAGAGCAGCAGTAAGTATAAACATACATTAATCTATATACAACCAACAGTCCTAGAAATCAGTTATGCTCTGAAGGTAAATCAGGTAACCAGTAGTTCATCCGGCACATGCTGTAGCCCCCATTATTGGTGATGTAGATCCTTTCCACAAATCATTGCAAGTTACGAGGACAAGGTATGATGGTATACACATGCATATCCTCCCCTAGTTCTGCTGACTTGGATGTGTGCATGAGTGTCCCAGGTCCTGTTCCAGATGTGCCATATGACTGGTTCACAAGAGCCTATGTCGTAGGACTTCAACTAACATTCTGCAGACTTCCACCTGTCAGTACTGCAGATTAGTCTCAGATGAACAACTGATTAGGAAGCATTATTGGCTTTGTAGAGAGGGGTGAATTGCATATTGGACATCGTCTCTTCCTCCTCCACCAATATTCTGCACAAGGATAACATACACTTGCATGGCCACATGGGTAACAGGCTCGTATTTGATTAGTCCATCCAAGCATGCACAGTGCACACTCGGAGCTAGGCATCTTCTCCTTGGCCTCTTCCAACTTTTGAAGGAGTATTTTCTGCTTTTCCTTGTCCTGGAATATGTTCAGACCAACTGTTGATGAGCATGATTTCAAAAACTCAAACATCCAGAGGCAAATGATCACAATGGGGGAATAAACAGAACAATCTTAAAAAGAGATTCTGAAGACAACTGCTTGCCAAGGATGGGAAAGGGCCAAACTAGAATATGTCACATACCTCCTTCAGAAGGCCAACAGCTGCATGTAAATACTTTGATAGTGATTCATCTACAGGTTTCTTTCCCTCCTCCACACATGCCAGCACCCTGGCTTTCTTATACAAAACTTCTTTCACAATGTTCTCCCTGTTCGTCTGGCAGTCTTCAAAGAACTGCATAATCAATGTCATGCCCATTGATACCTGGATTATGTAGAGGCTTGCAGAATGATCTGGTTCTCTCAGCTCTGGATGCAATGTATTCACATGGGCAGCAGATATGAAAATATGTATGTACAAACAAAACTCAAGCAAAACCCCAACAAACAACTCAAGATGACAAGTGATACCTGCATCATTTCTCTATGTTGTTTGTCATTTAGCTCAGAAAATAGTATCTTTTGTTGCTTGCTCAGCTCATTAAGCTTGTTATCAACCTGCAAGTGAGAAACGCTCTCACAATATAAAGTGTTCAAGGTCTTCAACTCAAGCTTCTCCATGACTTCCAGTCTGCACAAAAGACAACAATGCCCCATTAACATTGCCAGGGACCCATCAGGCTCACTGAGGTGTCCTGATTCATAAAGTAAAAAGGCAATAAGCACTAAATCCAGTTCGATGATCAATTGAATGTCCAAAGATTTAAGAAAACTGACAAAGGAAGGTATGCTCAAGACACCTTGCAGCTGAGAGGTCTGCTTGTACACCAGTCTGCAAAGCCTGAACCAGTTTTGCTCGATGCAGGCTCTCCCAACCAATATCACTGCGAGTCACTGGAAGCCTGTACTCTAGGAATTTGTGCAGCCTTTTGTTGCATTTCTCAAAAAAGACATTTTTTTCCTCCTCCCACAGTTTGTCCTTCTGAAACAAGCATAATTTGAACAATAAAATTATAAGGAAAGAGGAAACACTTTCCAACCTACCAACAACAAGTGGCATAGAAAGCCCCTGAAAGCCCCTGAACTTCCTGGGGGTCTCACTTAAAGTACTGGGCCACAGAGCCACATGAGTGGTTTTGCTCAACATGGCAAGAAACAGGGTCAACATGAGCTGCTAGAGGCAAAGGTGAAACCCACAATTCTTTTTTACCAAGAATTCTAATACTGTACTAAATGTTTTAATTGACACTTATAGTAGAGAAGAAAAAATCAGAACCTCCAGTTTATTGCATGGAAAACACCCTACAACAATTAAGGGAGTACATACATCTGTCTCACACATATTCAGAGCATAACTGTTAACAGATCCTCCAGTGTCTGCCTTCTTAAGAACCTCCATCACACTTCCTTCGCCATTTTTCATAATGTCAAACTCAAGCTCTCCATCCTGCAATGAGCAAGATGGCATGATGATGTGCAATTTGATACAGAATGCAGAAAAAGTGGATGAGAACAGGCCTGAGTAAAATATATGCGGTGCCAGAGATCAAAAGCAACTGACCTTGTGCAATGTATCATCCATAGACTTGCAGTGCTGAAAAATCTCTTTGAATCCTTCCATGATAGTTGTCATTGGCAATGAGGCAGAATGCTTCCAGCAGAGCTGAAACACCCTGCCAATCACACAACTGCCACAAACTGAGCAGAAAAGCTCAAAATCTGATGTACAACAAAAGCTGGATGCAGAGAATGGCTGCTTTTCATTTTAGATCAACCAAAACAAGAGGATTAAGACAATTGGATGGAGAGAAACTCAAATCCAAAATTCTTTTTGCATCTCTGTTGACTATGTAATGCAAATACAGGCTAAAAACCTTAAGGTACTAGCATGTGAACCCCAAAGATAACTTCAGAGGAATCTCCCCTGAGAAATTCATCTTTGTGTACATCTAAAGCATCTCATCAAATTATTCAAGTCCATTTCGCAGATAAGCTTTTCAACTACTGAGCAAAATGTCATACAATCCCTGAATACACATACCTGCTGTGTCCCATCACACCCGTTTTGTCAATTATAGCCAGCTTCTTTATCAATGACAGTATCTTCAATTCTTCACCAACGGGTATACCCTGTTTCATGAGAGCAAAGTTAACACGCACTGACAACATTGTTGCACTCTCAAGAGGGGGATGTACTTAAAAAATTTGAGTTTTGCTCAATCACCTGAAGGTTGTCCACCCACTCCGCAAATTCAAGAATTGAGCATTCAGAATCATCTGGAATCGACCATTCAGTGTCTAGAAGACAACAAAGTATATCAACTCTGAGCTGCAGCCAAAATCACATAACAATATAAGCACATGCACTCACAACCTAGCATTACATATTCAATGGTGTAGAATTTATCCTTTCATTGGGTCATCTTGCATTACCATCTCAAATGCAGTACTTGCTTCTTCAGCATCCCAAAGAGCAGTAACATGCTCCTCCAATAGCTTACTCTCCTTGATCAAGATCCTGAAAAATCTACCAACCTGCAAAGTCATACAAAACACAATGTGAATCATGAAAAGGTGTCAAAATAGTCCAGGATGTGACCTAACTGGATTCTGTGAATAAAGAATCAAATGGCAGAACCCTAGTACTCTTTGCAAGCCTGACTAATTGCAACAAGCCTGATTCTTTGGTAACACCTGAGAGAAACAAAGAAACTTTCTAGAGAACTACCAAATTAGCTTTCTTTCTAGATTGTGAATATTTCTCTAGGCTCAATTAAACACATTTAGCATGCAGTGGGCAACAAAGCTTGACACCAAGTGAGCAATAATAATCCCTTGAAAAAATGCAACAAAACATTCAGGGGGAGAGATCATTGCCTCCTGTACATGCTCCATACTGACAGCATCACCAATCATTTGAATGATGCTGGATATTAAATTCTTGTCTTGTTCAAGCAATTGAAATAAAGACCTCCTTGCTCCCCTGAAAGAAAGCACAGTCAGAAAGGAAACAGTTAGCTCATCTGACCACCTGTGTTTTTGGGTTGCTCTGAAACAAATTTCTTTTGGCAAAAAATTAATTTCCTCAGCTCGGCGTCATGATCATGGCTGAAGAAATCCACTGGAGATAGTACAGAAGAACATGCTCAAACATGTTTCATCAAGGTGCATAGACTGCTCTTATCCAGATGTAAATTGGAGGAGTCTCAGACAATACCTACCTCACAGCTGGTGCTGGCTCACCCTGTTCCAGATGCCTGACAAAATGGGTCACTCCTTGGGACCAAAAGGACGGTGTGAGTAACATCGATTTCAACAACTTCATGTGGATTTTCTCAAATGATTTCTTCAGAGCAACTTCTTCAGTCTGAGACGGAGCTTTCCACGGTTCATAGGCCGCACCAGCGCCACCTCTTCCGGCGCTGTACATCTCGTGATATTTGTTCTCATCATCGACAAAGACGGCCAATGCCTTCATGATCTCTAGCAAACAGACTGCATCCAGCGGCGGAGGGTAGGGACTCGGCAGCTGCGACAAGATTGCCGACCCCAATTTCCGGAGACCAACCAGTGATTCGAAAATACATGCATGACGTCTTCGTTCCATGCGGCGAGGACATCGCTGTTCAAGACTTTGTCCATCGCAATGGAAAGACCAGGACAACACAACTTTGATAATTGAGCTTTTTGTTTCTCATTTGCGGCTTTCGATTTCACCATCGCTGCAGCTGCAGACAGCATACGACCAAACGAACTTGGAAACGAGACTCCTTCCTCCTGCAACTCTGCATGGCAAAATCGCAACGCAGCAGAAAGGTCTCCGTCGTCAGACCGCGCCAGCACGGGCATTGTTTGCGCTTGGAGATCAGCATCGGAATCCTGAATGTCCTGTTCCGTTTTGACACGCTTCCGGGAGCTTCCATCCATCGGCCTCTCGGATCTCCCACGCATGATGTGTGCAGAATAGCAACTACAATGTCTCCATTCATGAGAGCTCTATCCCTGCAATCATCTGCTACCAAAAAAAACCGCATAAGCAACAACATATTTCTTGCTCGCTATTGCACAGACTATAATACAAATGAACATATTCTGTAACGATCGATCCAAGCTCCTAATCTCGGAGATCGCCGGTCTAGCTTCATAATCTAGAAAGAAAACGACGACGAAGAATACGAAAGGAAATTCTTATTCTAGTTCAAGCTGTAAATTCCGCATCTAACAATACCACAAAACAAGATCATCATCATGGCACTGTGCAAATTCTATTATCGAAAAAGCAGAAGATCGTCCTGGTCTCGCAAAACTAACTTTGTCACCGGTGAAAAGAACAATGCAGGGGCTACATAGGACATGGAAGTGCAGTATGAAAGAATTCAGACCTCAAGATGTAAGTCACTCTTTGCGAAGGTTTGTTGATCTGTTCCGACTTCACGAATTCCTCATCGCTATTCCTGTTCGAGTGAGGAGCGGCGGTCAGGGTCTTGTTGTTGTTGTTGCTGCTGCTCAGCCGAGAGGAAGAACAAGAAGATGATGAAGATGAGATTATGAATTTCGAGCACTTCAGCAGCTACTGCAAAAGTTAACTTAATTGAATGCGGCTCGCTTTGCAATGGCCTGTGAAGTGCGGGTTTCGGAGCTTCGACGCTCCGAGCACCCGCCCAGCGCAAAAGTGAAAAGCACTAAAGGCGCGCGCAGCGCCCCCATTCATTAGCCTAACGCTCCGTAGGACCGTCGTACAGTAGCGTGGTTACGGTCGTAATATACAGTATGTATTATGGACTAGGTAACCGGCGAGAGGTAGTTGGCTACCGGAAAGAGCTGAGGTGTGGTAGTAGTGCCCAAGGTATTTCCGGTAACCGACAACCTCAAGCCGGTTACCGGAATATTAACCATCCCTTGTGAGAATGGGTTTAGGGTTTTAGGGTTGAGATGCCCTCCTTTTCATCCATGCAAAAAACAGTTGCAAAAACTTCATCCAAACACCATCAAGCCGGTTACCAGAGATAAACCATCCCTCGTGAGAATGGGTTTAGGGTTTTAGGGTTGAGATGCTCTCCTTTTCATCCATGCAAAAAACAATTACAAAAACTTCATCTAAACACCCTCAAGCTGGTTCCTGATATAAACCATCCCTTGTGAGAATGGGTTTAGGGTTTTAGGGTTTAGATGCCCTCCTTTTCATCCACGCAAAAAACGGTTGCAAAAACTTCATCTAAACACCCTCAAGCCAGTTACCGGATATAAACCATCCCTTGTGAGAATGGGTTTAGGGTTTTAGGGTTGAGATGCCCTCCTTTTCATCCATGTAAAAAACAATTACAAAATCTTCATCCAAACACCCTCGAGCCAGTTACCAGATACTAGTTTGGACCCTGTGCCTAATGCACAGGTTTGTGTGCATTTGACAGTACATATTACAGTTCCAAAACCTCTTTATATATGACATTTCGCACGTATTTATCGAGATCCTGGCCGTTGAAAATCTTGATGTTTACACTACTTGTGACCCGTGAAATAACAACATATAGTTGACCATGGGAATAGACCGGAGACGACAAATATACCCCAACGTTGTTGAATGTCTGACCTTGACTCTTGTTGATTATGATCGCAAATGCCACTCGAATTGGAAATTGACGACAATGCAAAACAAATGGCCAATCAGTCCCGGAGGGGGACATGATGATGCGAGGTATGAACACATGTTTACCGACATTGTTCCCTGTGATGATCTCCGCTTCAATGACACGCTGACCCAATCTTTTGACAATCAACCTCGTACCATTGCACAATCCTATTGATTGATTGAGATTGCGCAACAAAAGGATTGGCACACCCACTTTGAGTTGCAGCTCATGATTTGCGATACCGTTGAATCGCAAAGTGTTTAGAAATTCCACCGGATACAATGAATCCATTGAAATTCTTGCAACAACACTTGCACCTTCTTTTGTTGGAGCCAATGAATTTGCGTTCAAGTACGTGTGTGATTCTTCAGATATCGATTCTAAAATTGCATTGTTGACTTCATCAACGTCAGTATTTTTGGGGGCTAGAATGTTGTGTTGCATAAGATACATGGCATCCCTAGAGTGGCACCGGTGATCCAGATAGATGGTTCAGATTAATCCTCTTAAGCTGCAATCTTCTGCTAGCAGCTTCATATGGGATGGAATCTTGATCCAATTTGGATCGATACCTTCTTCTCTTGCAATAGTGGGAAGACTACCATCTCCAACATTCAACACCCATTCGACAAACTCTCGCTGCTCTTTAGAATTGGTTGCCATGACTCGCATGTTGATATGAAGACGAAGAATTATAACATGCTGCCAAAGATGCAATCGAGGCAAGGAAGCATGACAATGTCTTCTCATCTCACCTTGGGAACGATAGGCAAGATCTGTTGAAAATCCCCACCAACGACCACGGTTTTCCCACCAAAGATTTTTCTGGTTGCATGTGCGTCATTTAATTGCATCAAATCACGCAGGGTGCGATCAACAGCTTCAAAAGTTCGGCGATGCATCATCAGTGCCTCATCCCAAATGATCATATCAGCTTTACGCACCAACTCGGCCACTTTCATCTGTTGTGTGATGTTGCAAGTTGACTTCGTCTTGTAGATCAATCGGAATCTTGAATCTTGAATGGGCGGTTCTACCGCCTGGAAGCAACAAAGACGTAATTCCTTATGAGGTAACTACAAGCACGATTTTGCTTTGCCCTTGTAGACGGGACAGAAGTGTTGTCCAAACAAATGTTTTACCGGTTCCACCACTGCCATACACAAAGAATAGTTTGCCCTCTTTGTTTATCACGGCATTCAAAACAGTTTTGTATGCGTTGCGTTGATCATCATTAAGCCTATCTTCTGCATTATCCGCATTTGTGGTCAATGAATGTCGATCATAAGCCAATTTTTCTTGGACCAATCGGTTTCCTCCATGAACTAAAGGGATGTAATTAGACTTGGGAAGCGTTGGAAAATCTTCCAAGCGGTGTCCATTGTGCATGAGAACCTGATTGATCTCATACAATGCACGATCCTTTAACGCATCCTCAGGAAGGGTAATAGTTGGATCAACACGCTCGTAGCATGTCATTGCTTCAATGTCATCGCTCAAAGACTCCCAATGTGCATCCCATAGCTGTCTGGGATTTGTGACCTCACAAAACATCAACATGTCACGCAGTTGTCATCCTTAGGCCCAAACACCGGCTTCTTCCAAGGCTTGATCCCATTCATTATCGTCTGCAATCAAACCCATCGCAATGCATGCATATTTGAATGTGTCGTGCACTCTACCATCCACTGTCCGCAAATGTTCGTAGGATGTGGCACCTTTGACGTAGTTCAGTAGCATTCGCAAATAGTAACGTTCACCCGATGTCGGGTGTGCATAATACATGCAACCAATGGCAAAGCCTCTCTTGCGCAGTGTCCATCGCTTCAACTTCCGATTCCACACCCATTGCTGAGGGAATTGATCGAACATAAGGCTTCGTGCAACTTCCGATTCTTGGTTTGAACCATTCTGTCAACATCGTTCTGGAAATGGCTGACCGTGTTGCCACTTCTTGCACATCATCGTCATCGCGAAACAACACCATTTGTTGATTGGGCAAATGGTATTGCAAATGTTCAACGGTAGGAAACCGCTCATGCATATCAAACTTAAAGATGTGCCACGCTGCTTTTGATGCAGATACATAGCGACAGTCGAGATATTTTTTAATTTCATCAGTATCGACCACATTTCCTTCGGTGGCATTGTCGCTCTAGCGCGAGATCTCAACAGTCGCATGATCATGTCCTTTATATACGTATTTGAATAGATATTTAACTGCACGAATATTGTTGCAGACCTCAACGTTGATGTGCGCATCGTATTTGGTCGATAAATAGACATTATGCAATACCACCCAACGATTGTCCAATTTAATGCCATGAACCACAACTATGTGCCCCGTATCTCTACGTCGATAAATAGGGTATCCGTTTACATCTGTCATCGTCTCGGATTGGAACTTGCATGGATATTGTTTTTTGCATTTGCCTTCTTCCATGCACAAGGCATTTGGGAACGTAGCTCCACATGGACCATGCATCATGCATCTGGCAATCGTCTCGTGGGCCAACTTGTTTGTTTCTGAATTCGGAAGTTTAACACTGATCATGCGGTCTACATCTTCGACCGTGTGTGGCTTGCAATCTTCAGTAAAGAAGATGAGAATGTGTGCATGCGGCAGCCCACGCTTTTGAAATTCAACGACATAAATTCTTGCAATCGTGCGTCCCAGAATATGCTTTTTGTGAATGTCATTGATCAATTCCTTCAATTTGATTTTGAACACTCGGGTTACCAAATCCGGTTGATCCTGAAGTTGATGTCCGAGCAGCAACGTTCTCTTGATTTCAAGCCACTAGGGATTGCAAGTGAATGTAACAAACGCATCCGGGCAGCCTGCCCATCTACAGATTGCCATGGCATCTTGATAATTCTAAACCATGTGACGTGGACCTATTGTGAAAGAAGATGGCAGAATGATCCTCTGTCCGATGGCAACAACGTTATTGTCACCTGCAGCGATGGCATCTTGAAGGCTTTGATAAATATTCGTGTGAAGTTTTTTTTTTATTCAGGCGCAGATACTTCAAATGATTTTGTTCGATAGCCGCATAAACATCCACAATGTATTGATGTCACTCGATCACCCCGAAGCAACGCAATGCCATTAGTGTCTCGATGTTGAAGTCGATAACCGTAAAATTCTGCCATTGTCACATTGCAATGCTTTCTTTGAAGTTTAGATTCTTCTGCATGGTCATCATCCAAATCTACATCAGTAACAACACCATTGAGCGGAATATTCAGATGCCATCCATCCTCACCATAAGGAAATAACAACGGATAATGTAAAGCCATGTATCCCACATGTAGTTCGGAAATGCGCTAAAATGGGCCAGTTTGCTGAGCAAGGATGACGTCACGTCTATCTACAACCTCAAAACCATCTCCTACCATCAATGTAGCGACTTCATCGGTCGTTAGCACATTGTATCAGCGGGCATCCTTTGTTCAAAAAGCAATGAGATGCAATTTCAAATCCATGGGAGCACCTTCTGTTACCATCATACCCCTTGCCATTTTGAACACTTTGACATAAGGATTGATATTGTACATCATGGTCAACAACCGATCCAACGTCGTTGGATCAAGCGAGGGCATAACGGCATGGCGGTTTTGACGTTCGTGTTTCATATCATGAATGTACAGTTGTGCAAACTGTGGCCATTGTCCTTCGGCAGGACATAGGGATCCGATTTTGTGATAAAGTTCACCTTGAATGTGAAAGGAGTACGGTCCAGGGCCTCCTGTTACCGACTCATCAACTTTGGCACCGAGCGAAGTGAATGCTAACACCGAATTATACATGCGAATCTGATCTCGATATTTGACGGCATTGCTCTCTTTGCTAGTTAAAAAAACTTCCAGCTCTTGTGGTGTTGCAGGAAGATTTGGCAACAGAACTTTGCCATTCTCGTAACACAGAGAAAATTCTGGGTTGTTGTTCCTTGATTTTGCCGATTATTCTTTGATCCACATTTTCGCGCTGTAGAATCCATAGATTGTGTCCATTTCTCCACAATCCCATCGTCCCGAGGCTGATGCATCTTCGTCTCCAAACAATTGTAATGCATCATTGCGAATAGAAGGCTATTCACGTTGCTTAGCATACCGTTCTCTCTTTAGGCGATTGCGACGTTCACGTGCAGATTCTGAGGTGCCTTTATTGAATTATGCTGGAACATCAATATGTGGAACATGATTTTCCAAAGAGTCAGTTTGCTCGTCATTCCGTTGAGCTTCTAGCTGTTGTCAAAGGGCCGTCAAAGCAGCCAAAACACTACCATGTTGCGCAATGAGTGCACGCATACGTTCTTGTATGTCTTTTGAGCATCTTGGGGCGGGGGGTTTCTCCTGCACTCTTCTGTGCTAGTGTCGTGTGTGTGGACATTGTTGAAGTCTGGCTACATCAACTGAAGAATTGTGCAAGCAACGTTACTGGTGTCAAAATGTGAGGCAAAATCAATCCCTGGGGTGGCGGAGGAAATGAAAGTCCATGGCTTATTAGTTTGTATTCATTTATTTGCTCAAGGCGTTATTGATTCCTGCAAAGATCACAATACAGAAGAAGAGAAAGTGTGTGTGAGAGAGAGAGAGACAAAGATAGAGTATTTCAAAGCAGTATTGTATGGACTTATCAAAATCCATCTTCTCTCATTTGAATGTGACTAACTTACTGTGTAGTATTAACTTACTTATTTATTAAATGACAAAGAGGCACTGGATAGGTGTTGGACTATATAGTGGGTGAAGGGCATTTCCAAAAATAAGGGACCTAGAACAACACAATAGCCAAGTTTGGGCTCACATTTTGCAAATGTTCTAAACTCATGTGCTCTACCCATAGTTAAAGCATGAGGAAAGCATTATTGAGAACTTGAACATATATATCATAGTCACTGAACAAATTCAGCAAATGTTTGCCAAATAATTAATATATTTAGAATCTATTATGCAAAATTTTCTGTTTGTTTTAGCAGTTGCAATTGAGCAAATTTTTTGTCTCTAGTTCTATTTTTTGAGTCATGCCATGATTTCAAGTCTATATAGATATCTGTGTGAATCATGGCATGTTCACACAGATATCTAAAATCTCCCAATTGGGTTTTTCAAAGAGTTGCCAGACATCTGAAATCTCCCAATTGGGTTTTGTAAACAATTACCAGATATCTGAAATCTCCAATTGAGTTTTTCAAAAGAGTTACCAGATATCTAAAATATCCTAATTGGGGAGTTGCGGGATATCTAAAATCTCACAATGGGTTCTTCAAAAAGTTGCCAGATATCTAAAATCTCCCACTTGGGTATTTGAAAGAGTTGCCACATATCTAAAATCTCCCAACTAGGTTTTTCAAACAGTTGCCAGATATCTAAAATCTTGCAATTGGGTTTTTCAAAAAGTTGCCAGATATCTAAAACCTTGCAATTCGGTTTTTCAGAGACTTGCCAAATATTTGAAATCTCCCAACTGGATATTTCAAAAAGTTGCTTGATATTTAAAATCTCCCAATTGGGTTTTTCAAACAATTGCCAGATATTTAAAATTTCCCAATTGGATTTTCCATAGAATTGCCAGATATCTAAACTTTCCCCAGTTGGGTGTTTTTCAAAGAGTTTCCAGACACCTAAAATATTCAATTAGGTACTTCAAAGAGTTGCTTAAATGGAGGGTAAAAACATTGTACTCAATTGAAAGCAGGCTTGGTCAGATAATCAAAAAAGTGTTAAAAGAAAGGCAGAGCTTGCTTGCTTGGTAGCTATGAAGAAGGTCAAAGAAGTAGTTGAAAAAAAAACACATGAAAAAGAAGAAAATAAACACACGCACACACCATAGCCACAGACTGGATTTGCAAAAAGGTAGAAGGAGCTGCAGAGCTGGAAGCTTGATTGCTAGCTAAAACCATCTACTGCACTGATTTGTTCGCCCTCAAACCCTCAAAAGACGAAAAGCTTGCACCACCACTACCACCACCAGCCATAACTACTACCATGAGCCCTACAGGCCCTGTGACCCCAATCACATGTGCCATCTTTTAAACCCCTGGGAAGGAACAACAACATCTATGTCCAACTCCACCAGTATGCTCTCCACCCTTGTGCTCTGGAATTCTTGAGCTTGCTTCCAAAATTCAGACTACACAAACTGCGACATGAACCCACCCAACAACAACATAAGAAAGAACCACAAACAATTAAAACATTTATATTCTACAAATCTTCACGCCCACAACACAGAATCTTCACACTCAACCACATTACTTGAAAATTTAAGCCGGAACCGTCTGAGGAGGACGTCAAGTCACACCCTCACCAATGTCTGAGGATGCGTAGATGCGTCTGAAGATGGGAGCTACTAAGGGAGAAGTTACCAAAAGTGACGGATCCAAGCCGGAACCGTCTGAGGAGGACATCAAGTCACACCCTCGCTATATTTAGCTACTGTCCGTAGCCACTGTCCGTAGCCACTGTCTGTCCGGAGTCAGGGGAAGGAACTTTCTTCCTTTACAATATATAATAATCTTCCCTCATGAGAACCAAGATGCCATCCTTTTCATCCATGTAAATAGCGAATACCAAATTTTCATCCAAGTGGCCAAGGGTTACAAAGTCATTGGACCAATGAGAGCCTAGGGTGGTACTTTGTGGTAACTGGTAGGTCATTAATGAAATGAGGTCAAAGACTAGGGGTTGTAACTTGCCACCTGAGAGCCAATTAGAGCGTCAAGATTTTCATGAGGGATGATTATGGATGGATGAAATACTCGGCTTGCCAAGCTTGTTTTTTCATTTCACAACCTTGAGGACATTCCCATTTGTTACTTCAAGTCACTTTTACTAGGCATAATTTCCCACTCTTCCTTGGACCTTGGGTTTTGCCCTAGGTTCCCCAACATTACACCTTAATTGGAGCATGAAATGACTATGGGAACTACATGGGAACAACAAGAGATTGCCATGGGACCATCAAAGAGAAAATGTCATTGGAACATGGGAATGTGAAAACAAAACATGTCCCAACCATTTTCTAACACATAATCTTCTAGTTTGGAAGATTATATTACATATTAATGCATGAAACAACTATTGTAGTACCTTCTTTCATTCAACATGTAGGTGTTATAGAATTTTTTTTAAAAAAAAAATCAATTTCAATAATAAAATGGTAATTTTTTGGAATTTTTGGCTTGATTTTATGTCGTGCTAAAAATATTTAGCAATGATGATCGATCATTGCATTTATTGTCCATGAAAACATCTCATTTAAAAAGAGGTATCATAATACATGGGCTAGTTTACATTAATTATTTTTTTGGTGATTTTTTTGAATTCTTTCATAAATATTGAGTACATGAATCAAAGTTTTTTTTCCTTATTTTTTTTTATGTTTTCATTCAATGGATTTTGTTTATTGGTTGTGCCTTTAGTGGGAGAGACTATGGAATGGTGGCTACTTCTTTTAGTTCATTTGACACGTTGTTCAAGTTCCAATTCATTAATTCAAAACACAAATTATTAAAATTCAGTGTTTATATGAAAAATGTATGAAACAAAATTTTAGTGCCCAAATTTAACTTAGGACATTGTTATGGGTAGTAACAATATGAATCATATGAATTGATTTTTTTTTGGTTTTGGTGGTGAATGAATAAAGTGAAGTGATTTTGTCAAAACATTAGTTAAATTATGTAAACAAAATGGGAAACAAGTTCATTATTTTATTTTTTTGAGGACCCCTAAAATTTACAAGAACATTTAGTTGTGTACATTTCGTAATTCACATGTACTAAACATGCAAAAATTTAGTTTAATGTTGTTATGACATTGAAAATTTGTTAGTAGTGTGTATAAATCAACAATGTTTAAAATGAGCAATTGACAAAAGACACTCTTCACATAGGCCAATTCATTTAACACTCACTCGACCCATTTGATATAGTCATCCTTACCATGCTACTCACCTATGAAATAAATAGCCTTTTGAATGATCTTCTCTTTGATTATCTGGTTGTGTCAATCTCCACTTTCGAATCTATGCACAATTTTTTGTTAAAAACAATTTGAAAAAATGAAAAAGGATCTATTTTGCATTTTTTTGTCCAATTTAAAAAGTTTATCAAACAAAGGAAAGGACCATGGTTTTCTCAACAATTGATTTGTATTAACTTTTTTCAATAGCAACAAGAGGTAAATCCAAGGGTTGAATGCAAATAATTTCCAAACATTTTATTTTAGTGTGAAAAAAAATCTTGTTTATTTGTTGTCATATCTATTACTAACCATATATAATTTTATTTTGTACATTGTTAATATTACACCATAATTACTTTTTTTTGGTCAAGGCTTTGTAGATATGAAAAATCAAACTCAAAAACCTACCTTGTAGCCAAACCTACATTTTGACCAAAGCAACTCATGTTCACATGGAATTGGTTAAGCCTATCCATGTTCACATAAAGGTGGTCAAACCCATCTGCATTCACATGTAGATAGCCAAAACTAAAATCAAATCTAAAATCTTATCAAATCAGAAATTAGTTTTTTTTTTTTGCTTTCATAGTTCATTAAAAAACAAGGGCCAAAATAAAAACCATGTTGTGATCAATTTTGTTCTTTTTTCCTTTCAAAAATTCACTCAAAATTGGAATTGGAAGATAAAAGTATGGTTAATTGATTCACTTTTGATAGTTTGAAGACTCCACATTCTACACTAGCTAAAATTCTTATAGTTGTAATAACTATCAAACTATAAATATTATCAATTTCCAAACGCATTCCTTTGATCAAAAGTAACAGTAAACCACCTTTTAAATATCACAAAACATGTAATTGGTCCAAACATTCATGTGAAAGTTTGAATATTTCAATGTGAAATGGACTATAAACAATAAAATATGACAAAAATCATGGCATGGGAGAAATTTTAATTCCTGATTTTTTATATGAAATTTGTTTCAATGCATCTTATTCTTGAATTCCTCATTTGATTGTGGGGTATTTTCAATTTTTATTTTGACATTACTATGACATATTTTTTGAGTTCAAATTTTTCATTATATTTTCATGACAAATGCAGTGTCATCATTTCAAAAATCCATTATGAGTCCATTCCATTTTTATAATTCATCCATCTTTTTAAATATTATTTTCATTAAAATCCATTGCATCATGGATAATTAAAATTTTGATAATGTTAATGTTGAATATCATTTTACATTTTAAGTTCATCTATAATCTTTAAAAACTTTGATTATGATAATCCAAATAATAGTCCCTTTAACTATGTTTTCACCCTAAAACTTACTACTATGATTTATGATTTATTTTGATTTTGTTCCTTTGAAAAATCAAACCAATATGGAAAAAAAACTAAAACTTATCATTATGATTTTTCTTTCTTTGTTTTTTATACGAACCAAACTAAAATTGGAACTAATATGACATAGTATCACAATTGGATTTTGAACTTACTATTGAGATTTCACCTTTTGAGGTAAACAAATAGACAATATCCATATTCATTGTGTGCTCACTCTATGCAAAACACCATTTTGTAGGTAATGATAGATTTGATTATTTTTTTAAAAAATTCTTTGCTTTGTGGGCATAATTTAATGCATAGATTAAATCATATCCATGCAAAGCTTTTAGTTAGTTTTATAAGAAATATATTTTGTGCATGGTAAATGAAAATATTCTTGTAACAATGCATCGAAATTTTAAAAAACATAAAGATGTCTCAACATTTTTTCTATTGTGACCCCCAAGATAGGGAAATTCTATAGGAAAGTAGAATTTTGTTATGTTGTGGGATGTCCAAATTTCAAACATGGGTATTACAAGTTACTTTCAAAGATGTAATAATAGTTTCAATTTTTTTTGTTATTCTTAGAACCTAGGCAATTATGTTCTAAAAGCCACATGTGCATTTAGAATGCCCAACCATCTTCAACATAATACCTTGACAATATATGCAATTTTCCAACCAATTATGATGAAACTATTTAACAATAGGAAAGTTGTTAAACTCTAAACCCTAATAGCCAAAGTCCAAACAAGGTAGGGTTATTAACAACCCTAACTCAAAATTATAAAGTTGTCAAAAACCTGAAACCCTGGGACTCTTTCAAGGGTCATTTCCCCCTTACAAGACTCTATTTTTAATAAAAAAGGATGACATTTAATCATAGACTATGTTCAATTTTTCAAATTTTAAACTTGTGTTGGATGATTATTTGATTTTCTTATGTCAACTTTCATTTCAAAAATTGTAATTATCATAGACTACACTTTCAATAATTTCACTACTCATATCACAATATTATAATAGATGATGAAAATAATAATAATTTCAAAAAAAATTTAAAAAAACTTTTTTTTAAAAATAAATATTTATTCGTTTTGTCAATGTGGAAATTGACCCTAGGCTACGATATGCAACATTGTTTAGAAGACTAAAACATGTTACCTCATCAATTACACCTAATTATTGATGGACAAGAAAGCCAAGAAAGAAAATTAGGTGTATTACTTAATCAATAATCAACGTCATGTTTTTATGTGTTTGAATACAAAGGCTATAGTCAACCCCTTGTCCTCACTTCCTTGATGGAAGCCAACTAGTTTGTGGATAGTTACACCATCAAGAAAGCAAAATTCTTCAAGGATCGTGGCAAAATGTTGACCCTTGGGACTAGTCCTTCTAACTTTTAAATTAATTCATTTAAATTTTTTTTCACACATAAATTCATTTCCATTTCATTTGTTTCATTATAGGACATGTAAAGTTGATCATGGACATCCTACACATCCCCTGCATGAAAATCAAAGAAGAATTCAAAATGTAAACAACCACATGCCTAATCCATGAAGCCATGTTCAACACCCTTGCATTGTACCAAATGGCCTACTTCCTTGTTGATTTCAAGATCATTGATGTCATGATATGGTTTAATTTTCACATGAACTTTATAACATGTTCATTTCATATCTTGTTGGACCTTTTCACAAGACATAAGTTTTTTTTCTCTTTGGCTACATTATGCATTCCATTTGAGTATTTCCTTTATAAGGTTATGGGAGGATTCTAGCATGTAATCATGTTTGGAGTGATGTTGGTTGATTTGCAATAAATGTTCCATGGTTGGTTCTCCTTCATATTCACTTTAATTATCTTTTTTCAGTTCAAAAAATTGAAAAGTGAAATTTGATTCTTCAAATGCTATAAATGTATATTTATTATCTTTGATTTTACATCTTTTGTATTTTTTCACAACCCCATATTTTAGCACATTCACCTTCATTAAAAAAAGAATGTAACACATAAGTATAGGTGTTAGTTGAGTCATTAATGCCCAAAAAGATTTTTTCATGAACTTTTTTGATAATTTTTCCCACATTCTTTTGGTTGCATGAACATGAATTAATATATCAAATACTTGAAGTTTTGATAGGTTTGGTTTATGGAGAATTAATAGTTTTAAAAATGTTCTAAGACCTAGAGGTTTGGTAGGTCTTGTGACTCCTAAAATTTCAAAAGCTCATAACTTCATCAATTAATGTTCAAATTCAACATTTTAAAAGTTTGTCTTGTAGCTTTTGAAAAGGGCTTTCCAACACCATATCAAGCTTCTCAATCATTCATATGTCAACTCATTCAAATTGTTAGAAAAGAAACATCATTTTTGAATAATTATTTTTGAATGCTTATTTTTGAATTTGTGATTAATTGACCTTCCAATTTCCTTTTCCCAAGCTTTTTACTAAGTTCCTTAATGGTCTCATTTATTTGATTTCCTTGTTTACTAACCTTCCTAATTGTCCCCAATTTCTTCTCAAGTTTAGTTGATTTTTGCATTAACCCAATTGAAGTATTTATGTTCATAACATTTGAAGCTGGTAAAGTTTAATTATAGATATAGTATTCTTTCCCTTGGCAAATACAACTTTTTGATTTATCCTTCCAACTAATTTGACTTGACATTCTTCATTGATTAGTTTGAATTCTAATTCCTCAAAGGGGGTTGGGTAAGCAAGTTCTTTGTTAGTAAGAGTTTTAACCTTAAATATGGTATTTTAAAAGGAAAATTGGATTCAAGAAAACATCACTCTCCTACTATAGCAAAAGAAATTTCCAGCAATTGATTTAATATATTTCCTTAACTTCTTTTGGGGTAGTTGTCAATAATTCTATAACTTTCTTCTTTTTGCTTTGAGAAAAGATTTCTTAAAAGCAAGAGCTTCTTTAACCCACTTTCTCCTCTGTACTTCTCCTTTACTTAATGCCAAGAATCATGTAGATTAGGAAAGTCTATATGATGAAAGGCATGACAGCATAGTTGATTTGTAAGTTTATAACATTTGTAAAGCACTCAAACAAACTTCCTAGTGTATTTGGAGGGCACCTCATATTTGTGTGAACCGGAGGCATAGGATTCTTCCCACTCTTAAGGAGTATGCATAAGAACCCTCCATCCCCTACACCTTGTGATCAACCTATGTTTAGGTTCATGATAACCTTCACCTCATGCTTTACAATAGGCAAAGCCCACAAGTGAGGGCACATTCCCAAAACATGGTTCATGATAACTTCCCCTCACTTCACAATGGGCAAAGCTGACAGGTAAGGGACATTTGAATTCACAACATGTGGTGCTAGATTTTACTACTTCCTCATCCTTGCCATTTTGGGAATGCCCATTGAGGTTTGGGTCATGAGTCATGACTTATACAGAGCTAGTACATAACGATCATGATACCCAACATATGTAACAAATGCAAAGACATGGAACTTGAGAATTGGGACTTCCATCTGGATCCAACGACAACAACAAGACTTCCTCAAGGGTTCCCCCTACCTCTGCTAAATGATTGTTGCAATAGACTCAAACTGGACAAAAGAAATTGGATTTGTAGTGGTGGCTAATTACCTTTTCATTTGCTGGTGACTTCATCAGCTTCCAACAGCAGTTCTCTCTTTTGTGCTCCTTTCCCAACTTTTGGATCACCCTGCAACCCACCAAGGATCAAACTCCAGAACTGATTCATCAGATCCTCCACATGCCGAATCTAATACATACACTTCTTTAGAGTGCTAGATAATCATACCACCAGAGACTAAACAAGGGTGAGAGATACAATGAATTGTAGAGATGCATGCAATTGGTTCCTGCAAAATCCTGTTGGCTGCAAGACCAAAAACATGAAATCTAGGAACTCCACTTCCAACAACATTCCATGTCCAGCCTCACAAGAAGACTTGACACCCATGTGCTGCTTTGTTGTCATACTCCCTGTCTCCAGAATCTCCCTCAGCCCATATATTCTCAATCAAGAGTAGTAATTGCATATCCGTCCGATCATAGTAGATGCACCAGCAGAAGAAACTGCAGCTCCTGGTTCCTTCAGTGAACTTCAGGATAAGCTGTACTGGATGCTGGGAACATACCTGTCTGATATTCTGTATGTAATCAGGTAAGTGGTTTTCCTATAACGTCCAGCAAAATTTGCTTTAGCCTCCATTATTGGTGATGTAGACCCAAGTCAAGTAGAACTCCTGCAAGTCATGATGACACGGTATGGTATACACTATACACATATCCCCCCCTAGTAATGCTGACTTGGACACCTGCTTGAGCCTCCCAGGTCCTGTATCAGATATGACATGCAATCCATTCACAGGAGCCTGTGTCTTGAACCTCCAACCCACTTCTACAGACTTCTATCCATCGATACTGTTGATCACTCTCAGATGAACAACTGATGAGGAAGCATTACTGGCTTTGCAGAGAGGTGTGAGTTGCATATTGGACATCGTCCTTTACTCCTCCACCAGTATTCTGCACAAGGGAAACATACACTTGCATGGCCACATGGGTGCAAACATGCTCGTATTCGAGTAGTCCATCCAAGCATGCACACTGAACACTGGGAGCTGGGCATATTCTCCTTGGCTTCTTCCAACTTTTGGAGTAGTAACCTCTGCTTTTCCTTCTCCTGCAATATGTTCAGACCACCTCTTGGTGAGCATGCTATCCCAGAACTCAAATATCCAGAGGAAAATGATCAGAATGAGGGATAAGTGGTAGGATGTAGAGAAGATGCGAAAGTCACACATGGTTGCCAAGGTGGGAAAGGGACAAACTAGAATGTGTGAAATACCTCCTTCAGAAGGCCAATAGCTGTGCGTAAGTACTTTGATAGTGATTCATCTATGGGTTTCTTTCCCTCCTCCACACATGCCAACACCCTGGCTTTCTTGTACAAAACCTCCTTCACAATGTTCTCCCTGTCTGTTTGACAGTCTTCAAAGAACTGCATGAACAATGTCATGGCCATTCAAACCTGGATTATATTGAGGCTTGCAAATGGTTTGGTTCACATAGCTTTGTATGTAATTCATTCACATCAGCAGCAGATACCTGAATATGCTTGTGCAAACAAAACTCACTCAAAAACCTGACAATCTACTCAAATCTACTCAAGATGATGAGTGGTACCTGCATCTTTTCTCTATGGTGTTTGTCGTTAAGCTCAGAGAAGAGTATCTTTTGTTGCATGCTCAGTTTAATAAGCTTCTTATCAATCTGCAAGTGAGAAATGCTCTCACAATTTAAGGTCTTCAGGGTCTTCAACTCAAGCTCCTCCATCATTTTCAGTCTGCACAAAAAATAGCCAAGCCACATCAACATGATAGGCAGACTTTACACTAAAAGTAGGAAGGCAGGAAGAACTGAATCCAGTATGATGATCAATTGCATCTCCAAAGTAAAAAACCAATGAACCCAGAAATTGGAGAAAGGAAGGACTACTCAAGGACACCTTGCAACTGAGTGGTCCCCTTGTACACCAGTCTGCAAAGCTTGAATCAGTTCTGCTCGATGCATGCTCTCCCAACCAATATCACTGCGCGTCACTGGAAGCCTGTACTCCAGGAATTTGTGCAGCCTTTTGTTGCATTTCTCAATAAAAACAAACTTTTCCTGTTCCCGTAATTTGTCCTTCTGAAATAAACATGGCTCAATAGAAGTGTAAGGAAAAGAGCAAAATTCAACATTTTTCAACCTACCAACAGTGGGTGGCATAGAAAACCCCTGAACTTCCTAATGGTTTCATTAGTATGCAGCATAGAGCCACAATGTGTGCAGTTTTTGCTGTCACCTAGTGTGCAAAAGGGTTAACATGAGCAGCTAGAGGTGAAAATATATGATTTTTTCTGACTATGAACTCTAATAGTATATGAAGTCTTAAGTAACACCTATAGTAGAGAAGAAAAAAACAGGACCTCCAGTTTATTAAGGGAGTCTAGAGTCTACATACATCTGAATCACACATATTGAGGGTGTAACCATTGACAGACCCTCCAGTGTCTGCCTTCTTAAGATCCTCCATCAATCTTCCTTTCCCATTTTTCATAATGTCAAACTCATGCTCTCCATCCTGCAATGAGCAAGCTGGCATGAAGATGTGCAATTTGGTAGAGAATGTAGAAGAAGTGGACTGAACAGGTCCAAATATGAATGTCTGAAGTGCCAGAGACTCAGGAGCAACTGACTTACCTTATGTGATGTATCATTCACACACTTGGAGTGCTGAACAAGGTCCGTGAATCCTTCCATGATAGTCATCATGGGCAATGATGCAGAATGCTTCCAGTAGAGCTCAAACACCCTGCCAATCACACAATCGCCACAAACTGAGCAGGAAAGGTTGAAATGTGATGGATAATGAATGGCTGAATGGCTGCTGTCCATTCTAGATCAACCAAATCAAGTGAAATAAGACAATTGGATGGAGAAAAGCTCAAATCCAAAAGTCTTGGCATCTCATTTAACTATCTAATGATCAATGAAGCTACAAATGCAAAGGGGTCACCATCCCTCAGAAATCCATCTTTGTGTACACATTTAAAACATGTCATTGAACTCAAGACCATTCACATGTAAGCTTTGAACCTACTACCGACCACAATGACCTTCAATCTCTGAATATACATACCTGTGTCCCATCACTCCTTTTTCGTCAATTACAGCAAGCTTCTTTATCAAGGACAGTATCTTCAATTCTTCACCAACAGGTATACCCTGTTTTGAACACTAATAGCAAAGTTAACCCAAATCAACAACACTAGATTGTCAAAGTCTCAAGCCCACAAGATGTTGTAACAAGATGGAATCTTGCTGAAGAAGTACCTGAAGTTTGCCCAACCACTCCCCAAAAGCAAGAATTTGTGCATTGGGAATCAAGCACATTGGGGTGTCTAGAAGACAACCAAGCACATCAACTCTGAGCTGCAACCAAAAATTCACAACAATATGTAAGCACATGAGCTCATAACTTGCACAGTTTCATTCATTATACGATGGCATAAATCTGACTCCCACTTGTTGATTGGGTCTCCTTGCATTACCATCTCAAATGCAGCACTTGCTGTCTCAGCATCCCAAAGAGCAGCTATGTGCTCCTGTAAGAGCTTTCTCTCCTTGATGAACATCCTGAAAAGCTTGCCAACCTGCTTACATACAAAAGAAAAGAAATCCTGAGAAGGACCTATTGTCCAATAGTCCAGAATGAGATCAAGTGACAGACACACTCATTGTACTATGTCCAACTAAATCTGATAGAAACAAGGAACTACCTAGAGTTATCAAATTTGCTTTCTCTAGATTGTGAACTGTCTTTGGCTCATTTAGACACCTGTTATGCAGTGGGCAACAAAAGTTCAACAGCAAGTGAGCAATAACAACCCAATTACAAAATGCAGCAAAACATTCAGGGGGGAGAGATCATTGCCTCCTGTACATGCTCCATACTGACAACAGCACCCATCCTTTGAATAATGCCAGATATTATCTCCTTGTCTTGGTCCAACAACTGAAATAAAGACCTCTTTGCCCCCCTGAAAGCAAAGCACAGTTAGAAAAAGGAAACAGTTAGCTGTGATCAAGTCTTGTATTTTCAGCTTGCTCAACAAAGCTCTTCTGGCAGATTTCGTCTTCTCATAATCAGGATCTATTCTAAAAATGTGTCCTTTGCATAGATGCTGTAGTTCAGGAGAATCGGAAGAGCCTGGAACAATAGGACAATACCTCACAGCTGGTGCTGGAGCGCCCTGCTCCAGATGCTTGGTGAAATGATCTACTCCTTTGTGCCAAAACGATGGTGTGAGTAACATCGATTTCAACAACTTCATGTGGATTCTCTCAAACGATTTCTTCAGCGCAGCTTCTTCAGTCTGACAGGGAACGTTCCATGATTTGAAGGCGCCTGCTCCTCTTTCGCTGTACATCTCGTGGTACTTGTTCTCATCATCGACAAAGACGGCCAATGCCTTCATGATCTCTAGCAAACAGACTGCATCCAGCGGCGGCCCGTTCGGATTGGGCAACTGCGACAAGATCGCGGCTCCCAGTTCACGGAGACCGACCAGAGCTTGGAAAATGCATACGTGAACATCTTCGCTCCATGCTGCAACGAGATTGCTATTCAAGCATTTGTCCATTGCAATTGAAAGACCAGGGCAACATAGCTTTGTTATTTGCGCTTTTTGTTTCTCATCTGGTGCTTTGGATTTGAGAATCGCTGCAGCTGCAGATAGCACATGACCAAATGAACTCGGAAACAAGACTTGCTCCAATCCTGCCTCGCAAAATCGCAAAGTTGCAGAAAGATCTCCGTCCCACAGCACCGGCACGATTTGCTCATGAAGATCGGCGTCATAATCCAGTATCGCCAGTTCATTCTCGACAATCTTTTGAAAAGTCGCATCCATCTTCTGTCTCTCCCACATATGCACGCGCGAAGTTAGGAGAAAGGTACTTACAACGGGCAAGAAGAGCGAGCGCTGGTTTGTGTGTGTGTGTGTGTGTGTGCAGCAGAATCACAACTGCACTACTGTGTGCATGAGAGCTGCTATCTCTGCGTTTGCTACCAAAGAACGAAATGTTTCTTGGCCGCTATTGCACAGAGTATTCCGAAACAAACGATGATATAATGCGAGGAGGATCCAACATCTCGCAATCTCGGAGATCGTCAGAATCATCTTCAAAGAAAGAAAATGATGACGAATACGAACGGGAAGCTTGCTATTCTACTCATTCAAGCTCTGGATTCCCCAGAGCAATCGCACAGATCATTATCATTACCATCTTGCTGCGGCAATATGATCGAAGATTGTCGGCCTCGCAATTTTTCAGGATAATCTTCAGAGAAAGAAAATGATGATCATCTTGCTGCGGAAATATGATCGAAGATCGTCAGTCTCGCAATCTTGTAAGAGTAATCGACAGAGAAAAGAAAATGAGGAAGAATACGAACGGGAAGCGCTATTCTACTAGTTCAAGCTCTGAATTCTCCAGAACAATCACAGAGATCATCGTCATCATCTTGCTACAGCAAAATGATCGCAGATCGTCAGTCTCGCAATCTTCTTTGTCAGAGCAATCTTCAGAGAAAGAAAACGAGTAAGGATATGAACGGGAAGCTCGCTATTCTACTTTGAATTCTCCAAAACAATCGCACAGATGATCATAAGCATCATCCTGCTGCGGCAATATGATCGAAGATCGTCAGTCTCGCAATCTTGTCAGAGAAAGAAGATGAGGAAGAATATGAACTGGAAGCGCAATTCTACAAATTCAAGCTCTGGATTTCCCCAGAACAATCGCACAGATCATTATCATCACCATCTTGCTGCGGCAATATATGATCGAAGATCGACAGTCTCGCAATCTTGTTGCTGAAGAAACCAGTAACGTCGTCGTCACCTAGGACATGAATCTACTGTGAGCAATTCATACCTCAAGCTGATCCTGCGAGGAATGTTCGCTCTCTTCCCCAAAAAAATTCCACTTTACAAATTCCTTGTCACGATTCCTCCTTCTTCCAGTAATTAGCGGCGGTCGCCTTTGTGCTGTTCAACGGGAAGAAGAAGATGAAGAAGAAACGCCAACGGTTGTTAAAGGAAAAACACAAACAAATATGACAGCGGCAAAGGTCGCAAGAGAGAATTCATATCTGAAGACAGCCAAATTATGTTTTCTTGTCCAGAATCCAGCCTTTCTTGCTCTGAGAGAGAGAGCGCTATGTTTTCATGTTCATTTCTAGCTTTGAGAGAGAGAGAAGGCCTGCGCACATGCACACAATTTCGTGCGCTCAGCAACAAAAAGTGGCCCTGACAGTCGTTCTTTCGCTCCACTCAGAGGCCGAAATGCAAGCCGGCTTGCACATCCGCTCAGCTCGTCTGCTCGTCTGCTCAGCTTCTTCTTGCCAAACTGCCCTATTCAAAAATTGCTGCAGCCCACCGATCCTTTAAGAAAAAAATTTGTGTCCTTCCTTTAACACAATTCTTCTTTTTTTCTCATCATGTCTCAATCACCTCCAAAGGATTTTTCTTACATGGGTCTTCTTCTCCATTCTCCTTCACAAGGGTCTCACGCTACAGTGCTTGCATTACGTGCAAATGCATATGCCATAGCTCAACCAAGTCTATCTTAGCGAAGTAGGAGAGATGTGAGGGCAGTTCAATGGTCAAATGATGTTTTGTCAACTTTGTTGGATTTGTATGAGGAGAAATATTTGGCATTTGGTTGTGAGTCTTTTCAAGTCAAGGATTAGGAAGACATTTGGAAAAAGCTTGTGACACATATTCCTGCAAAAAGTGCGAGGATAGCAACTTAATGTTGTGACAAATGGGACAAGATGAAGAAAAAATATTTTCAAGAAAAGACAGCAAAAGGTGTTATAGGTTCTGCAAGTACTTCACGGGTTTGGTTCAATAGGATGAACCAAATTCAGGAAGGCATAGCAAAGGCAGATGGCACACCTAATGGACTTGAGCAAGGTTATGTTCATGCTGGATCTTCTCAAGCACTGAACATTGAAGAAACTTTACCAGATGATGATACTGGGAGTGCTCCTCCACAATCTCCTCCATCCACTATTCTTGCATTTGGCACTTATGTCAATACATCTAGTATGGGCACTCAAGGTAATGTTGCAATTGAATTGCCTCATACATATGCAACAAATTTACCTGGTGTTTTTGGCAAAGTTATGGGAAACAAAAGATGTAGATTGAATGGTGACATGGCATCTGCTTTTAAGAAGTTAATTGAATCTTCAAAAAAATTGAGACTTTGAAGTTTGAATTGCAAAGGGAGGCAATTGAAACTACAAAGTCCATTACCCAATCTATGATTACAATGGAAGAATGGTCTAGGAAAGAAAGTAAATAACAAACTTCACAATTGGCACAAATTTTTGTAGTTGAATTCAAAACTAGACATCCTTTTGATGTTCAAGAAAATTAACAAGAGATTTGCATCTATACTTTGTATGAATACAATATTCATACAAAATGCAACTATTGTATGAAACACGAGTTTCAATAAAAACATGAGTTTAATTTATTGAATGATGTGTTTTACATAAAACAACAAAATGTGAATCTACTTTGTAGGATTACATTGTATCTAGAATCTAAATAATGCATCTCACATCTTCTCACCAGTAGCCTTAACACTTTCACCTTCTCGTGGAACTAATATATGCATACCAACAAAACCCACAAAAGGATCTTGTCGTGCTTTAACATCATGAACCCCCTGGTTTTAGCATACCTTGCAATTGACAAAAATTATGCAAGGTATAACATGCCAAAATAATCATAGGGGCTCGATTAATATGAGCAATAAATTTTTTGAAAATCCTCCATCAATTTTTTAAAATTCCAAATGCATTCTCAATTAGAACATGACCTTTGTTCATAAATTGATCAAATCAGATTTGATCTACCATATCACTATTTCGAGGTTTATAACCTTTTAATAAATATGGCCAAATAGGATATGTTGCATCCCCAAGTAGGTAATGTTGAATCTGCACACCTTCAATAGTAATAATTAGTTCTTACAAAATATGTCTTGATTGAAGAGAACAATACAAACTTGATGTTTTGAATTGTCCTTCATTTACCACTCCACCTAGTTGACCAACGCATGCATTCCAAAAAAACATATCACAATCACACACAGTTTCAAGTACTATATTGTGAAAGTACTTCCTATTATAAAAATTTGCAACAAACACTAATAGAAATTCAATCATTTGCAACCAGTCACTATGCAACTGACATGCAATTAGTTGTCGTTTGCAATTATTTCGATCATGTTTACAACTACAAATTTGGTATTATATAATTTTTGGGCCATATTGTTGTGTGTGCAACTAACATGCAACTAAAATGTGTATAACATGGAGATGTGTCATAAAAATGATGACCTAAATTTATACATACTTAAAATAGTATACTTGATATATTTACATAGGCTATATATATAATAATATTAAGTACCTATAGTATTAAGGTTAAACCCATGCTAACTAAAGTTAGCCTAAACTAACGTAGGCTAAATTAACTAAAAACTTAAATTAACCATGGCTAAATTAAGTTAAGTTAAACTAACTATGGTTAAATTAAGTTAAATTAAATTAATTATGGCTAAACTAACTATGATTTAATTAAGTTAGGCCAAATTAAATATGGTTAAATTAAGTTAGGTCAAACTATTTATGGCTAAACTAAATTAAGTTATATTAATTATGGTTAGACTAAATTAAGCTAAAGTAAATAAGGCTAAAATAACTATGATTAAATTAAATTATGGCAAATTAATTATGGCTAAATTAAGTTGGGTTAAACTAAATTATGGCTAAAATAAATTATTGAAGTGCAAAGGAAAAGGACTAATGAAAACTTAACCCAAAAAAAAATAAGAAAAATAAACTTTTCAAGTTACAAAACGTCTTTTATTCCTTTTTTATTTTCTTTGGACCCTTCCTACTTTCAAACCTCATAACTTTCTTCTTTCTTATTAATTTTAAACAATTTAAAGTGTTATAGGAGCACCACTTGAATTTTTTCAAATCATTTTGGAAATCTAATATGAACATAACAACATAAAAGGAACTTTTTGGGTGTTTAAAAATCGGCCTTTCTAATTTTCAATGGTTTTTTTTTTGAGTTCTTGACCCCTTTCACTTTGGGGGGCCATAACTTTCTCATTCGTAATCCATTTTTGACGATTTTTGGTGTGTTAAATGTGTTAAGAAGAGGGCTTCAAGTTTTGTTTGGACACCAGAAGCAACAAAACCCTCATTGGGTTGGTATACTCTAATATAGTAGTTGCATCTAATGTGCAACTAAGTTGGGTAATGAGGTTTAAAACGGAATTTTTAATCCCATATCCTTTGGATTCCAATTCAATTTAACAAAGTATATAAGTAAGGGCAATAACAATGTACTAACCAAATACCAAATGCCATTGGGGATGAGTGAATAAAAAAAATTTTGACCTTTATAAAATGGCTAAACCTAAAAATAAAATTGAATTTCTCTAAACCCACTTATATTGCCTAAGCCTAATTACTTTTCAACCTATGTACATACCTAAGGAAACTTAACTACCTAATAAGGTTTAATAATTACCTACCTACTTAAGCACCATGTGTCAACATCTTATTAGCCTTAAATTGGATGACCTAGATTTTGTTAATTAATATTTTTTAATTTAAAAATAAGTGGGCTTTAATTGCCACATGTCACCATATAATTGGTGTTTAAAATTGAACACATATCAAATGGTCAATGAACGTTCCATGGTGTGCCACATGTCATCATCTTAGTGGTATAAATTTTAACAATTGAGATTAATCCAATGATTTTTTAAATTAAAAAACACAAAAATCATTTGAAAATGACATGTGTCCAATTGTAAATCGTTCAATTTTTAAACATGTGTCATACTTTGATTAATTACATTGTAGTTGCAAAGAGAGTTGCACATAAGGTGCAACTACATTTGGATTGGTATGTATGGATGAACACATATATTAACACCATATATACATGTTGCATACGTAGTGTCACATGCAACTAAATGTCATGTGCAACTTGTTTTAGGCAACTACACAAATTTGCAATTGCATGTGTCGCATGCAATTGAATTTTAGTTACAAACGACAATTGCAAAACCCAAATTTTCTAATAGTGAAAAGATGTGATTTGCTGATTTGGTTTCACATTTAAAGGAATACGTGCACCATCATTCACACCACAAATTTGTTGTAGACTTGTGATGTCATGAAATCATTCAATGATGTTGAACAATCGATCTCCAGTAAGAATGTGAACATAAATTGAAAATAACTTGTCACCATTAGACAAAACATCACATACAATGTAGGTATATTTCCTAATTGTAAATGCACCTACACCGTACAATACATTCATTCTCTCAGGAAAAATTCCATGTGTTAATTGATATAAAACCAATTTCATAGTTTTTTTGAAAAGGATAAGTGTTTTAACAAATTGAATTGCAAATGGATAGATAAATGGTGTCAACTCTTGTAATAAATATTCAAATGCTAATAATGTCATCTTATAAAATTGAAAGTACTTCCTATCAAACATTTTTGGTGTACAATGTTAGACATCACCTTCAATAACATCAAAATGTATTTTTTGTCAAAATTCAATCCACCACATCCTATTCTTTACTTTGTTTCTCCAAGTAAGCAATAGAAAGTATGGTATGAATTGTTCCAACAAAGATTTTTCTAGATTGACCACTAGCATGGGAGGATTCGAATAAGTTTTGGGGGATGCATGTTGACAAGGAGCACAAAAAAATTTGCAAACATAAGTATTGTATCATTTTGAGCCATGGTTTTTTTCCACAAGGTTTGTAAAATTTGGGCTCAAAATACAAAGGATTGAAGTTTGTGAACTTCAAACCCTAAGTGTTAATGAAAAGGAGAAAGATGATCCTTGTTAAATGATTGATTGGTTTGAAACAATTGGTTAAACTTATGGTTAGAAACAAAAGTTGAAAAAAAAAAGAATTTAACTTAATTTGGGTTGGGGTGAATACTATTTTTTTTTTCCACCAATGGGGGACAAGAAGCAAGTTCCACATGCCCACATGGTTTAATAAATGCGAGACCAAGAAAAGAAAATTAAAAAAATATGAAGGCTCCACCACATGCCCATGTGCTTGACCTAACCCAAAAAAAAACCAAAAGGTGTGGGCACCCTAGGTAGGGGCTTTTTTTCTTTAAAAAAAAATTTTTAAGTAAGAGGCAAGGTAGCTTAGTGGTGTATTGACCATGCATGTCAACCCCACCACTTAGCCACCATGTCATCATTTCCTCAACAAGCATTACATTTTAGCAAGCATTATAGTTTAGCTCTATCGGGGAAACCCCATGTGCGTAATGTTAGAATTGAAAGAAAGTTATGTTTTTGAATATTGAACAATTTTAACACTAAAAATTCATAAAAATCAAAATTCAAAAAAATTATAGAAATTTTTTTTGCACACACTTCTTAATATTCTTAAGAAGCTTTCAATGAATTGAGTAGGATTTAAAGGAAGGTGATTTGGAATTTTTTTAGATATGTAAGGTGTAGGAAATATTGAATTTTGAATATATTTTTTCATTGAAAATATTCAAAACAAGAATATATATATATATATATATATATACACACACACAAGAATTTGGGCACACTTCTAATATTGTTAAAAAGCTTTTGAAAATAGGATTTAAACAAAGGTGATTTGGAAATTTTAGATGTAAGGTGCAAGAAATATTGAATTTTGAATAATATTTTTCATTGAAAATTTAATCAAAGTTTTTTAAATGGTTTTGAAAGGAAAACGAATTGAGTAATCAATTCACGTTCGGGCCAAGGGCATGGGTTACATTCTTTTATGCATAAATGAAAATTATTTGTTTATTTGTTTTGTTTATTCATCACATTGAAATTGCCCAAACCATGGTTTCTTTTGTCACATTCTTGAATTTATATATATATATCATATTCAAATTGTGATTAATGTTTTAACTAATGGTGTTAGTCAATTATTCGATTTGGTTTCGTTAATTAAAATTGTCAACTTCAATTCCATTAAATAAAACTTGAATCAAAATTGGGTTTCTTTTGAATTCAATTCTAAAATCAAACTTGATTCTCAAATTATAAAGCACCATCACTTTTTTTCCTTTGTATATTTCGATTTTTTGTTGGGTTGAAAAAATCATGTTTACTACCATCGCAGTGATGTTACAAGAACAAATGGGCCCAAGTTCATTAAGGTCCCCAGGACAAATGCATGAAAGTTCCTTGCTAAGGAAACGTGGTTGCCTAGAGCAAACTTCAGGCCCAACTTCTGAGGGTAAACATGGTTTGCTTGGAACAAATGAGCCCAAAACATGGTTCCCTATGGTAAATGGGCCTTAATTCCCTAGGGAAACATGGTTACTCAAACAAATGAACTCAAGTTCTTGGGGAACTTGGATTAAGCCTTCTCCTAAGAAAGGTGCAACTCCTTTGTCTTCCCAAGGAAACTTGCTTGAGAAAGTTGCCTAAGGATTATTACATCCTCTTTTTCATCCATCCATGAAAGGAAATGAGAATTTCAGGAAAAGAATCAAATCCTAAACCTTTGAGCTGAGGACGGCAATTCTAATCCCTACAACACAATTTCTTTATTTTTTCAATGGTGGTGCAGGATGGATGGCTGACATTCTTGAAGTAAATGACTTGTAGAACGCAGCTGATTTGTTCATACTGAGCACCATAGATCTGCTCAACATCTCTTCTCTACTCTGAAGAGCTGCTGGTGCTGCTAGTCAGTAACAGTCTCTCACATTCTTGAGCTTTCTCTGTTGACATTCTATAGGGTTTAGACTTCAGTTGATCAAAGACCACCCAGGGAGAAACAGACGTTTGCATTGGCAATTCAGTACACAGACTAGACAACACCCATCACCATGAATTGCATAGGACTTCAGGAAAACATTCGCCCATAACAACTGATAACACAATTGCCTGTGTGTTTCCTTTTTAGGGTTTTGAGGAAAACAAGACTCTGGCAAATGTTGAAATGAAAGATTCCATTTGAAGGTTGTGGATCAAAGGAAGATTGTACAAGATGCCAGCCAATGGGAAGGGATGGTGGGTATTCAGTGTGCTGAGAATTTGACACCATCATCATCAGTAGCTTGTCCCTTGAACATTGCAGCTTTTCCCTTTTGCTCCAAAATCTTGATAGCTCGTATGAGCACTCCCCGATCTATGCCAGCAAGCTCTGCAAAGAACAAAGGGGAACAGGGTTTTCTTTTCATGTACAGGCTTGATGTTATAGTGGCGTGTGTGATGCAAGAAACCCACACCCACCAACAACAACACCTTGTAGTCCAAGAGATGACAGACTTGCATGCCCACTTCACATGGAGTGAGAGTGAGAGAGAGAGAGAGGAAATCAACCATGGAAAAAAGCACAAAAAAGAAAGATGGGCACCACATCTGGCATCCTTACAGAGCGGCCTTCAAGGGAAATCAATCTGAAGGAAGAGCATCAGTCACCTGTGCCACGGGTCTCATCACCAGACATGATTTCCTCTAACGTCATCACACTGTCCTCCATACCATTTTCTCGCACCTGCAACCATGTATGTAGAAGGTTTGTGTATAACATCACTCTGGTGTCAACTTATCATGTTGGACACAGAGAGAGAGAGCGAGAGAGGTCTTGAAATTACTGCATTTCTTTCTCTCCTGCCAATTTTGTATGATTCACATACAGTGTGGTGGAAAGGAACCACCGATCTGGAGACCATCTCCTTCTTTCTGTTTACAAAAAAGGACAGAACAATGGGCAACACTTACAAAAGAAAGAAGTAGCTCAGCCCAGTCCTGAATTCTTCGCCACAGAATGAGGCACCTCCGGTGCCCTTTATCCATCCATTCTGCCTTCCCTGGATTACCACATACCATAAAAAGCGCTCCTCCTTTTCTTAACACAAAACAAAACCTGGGGAGATGCTTGCAGGCAAGCAATATAAGAGAAGCAACCCTTGTGATTTGTTTTGTGGGAAGTAGTACTAGGGTAAAAACAAAGTATACAGATCATCTGCCCTTTGTTTCTTCATACTCATTAAGGACAATAACAGGCACACAAAAATTGCTCCTGATGTGTTGATGAAGAGGGTGGTGTGAAGCAAATGCACGAAGGAAAAGGGATGGAGGAAGAAGAAAGCTAACCTTCTGAAACTAAAGCTCCCAGGAAAACCTCTCTGGCTTCATATGTTAGCTTTCCTGCTCAAACCAACAAAAAGAAAAAGAGCTTTTGCCAATCAGACCATCAGGTATGCCACCTCTGCGTAATACCCAAGAAACACAGAGACAGAGACAGAGACAGAGAAGGACATTAATTTTGCAGGACAAAACACAATCTGTTGAAATATAAAAGAAGAAAGCAAGCAATAAGTTGGTTGGTGATTCCCAAGACAAAGCTTCCAAATTGAAAGATTGTGTGCATGTGTGTGCATACGCATGCATGTGTATTGTGTCTATGTGTGTGCATGTGTGTGTGTGTGTGAATGATTGCTTGATTGATTATCAGAGCAATAGAGTGGGATGAAACTTAAAATTTGGAAATTACTTACGGTCAATGTTGGCATTGGCAAACAGTGGGAAATCTCCTTCCTCCAGGTCCACTACAAAGTATTTGTGATGCTTACAGTACTTCAAAATCAGCTGCTTCCACAGTTCCACTTGTTTCTCTCTCGTATCCCTCACTGGCTGCAATCTGCAAATGCACAAAGAAAGAAAGGTGGATCGGGTTGGGTGGGTGAGTGTGTGAGTGATGATGATCATCTTCGAAAAGGTAATGCATTGCATTCTCTTCAAAAACCTAATAAACCCTAAAAAAATTCTTCAACCCTAGAAATCACTTCTGGGGTGCTCCAGTCCAGAGTCCCCAGGAGATCACGATTCACAAAAAAGGAAGAAGAAAAAAGAATCACAAGGAGACACACTCTTCCCCCTCTCCTCCACATCTTAATGTTACTTGAAAATCAAGTGTGTGTGTGTGTGTGTGTGTGTGTGTGTGTCTCTCTCTCTCTCTCTCGCGCTCTCTGTGCTTGTATGTGTGTGTGGATGTGTGCGTGTTTGGTTGATATTCTTGGTCTGATCGAAAGAGGTGAACAAGTTCAATAATTTCTTCTTCAATACACGACCACCAAAGAAAAAGAAACCCAAAATCGTGAATAAGAATGATGATGGCGACGAGGAGGGAGAGGAGGTGGAGAAGGAGAAGGAGACGATGAAGAAGATGATGATGATAGAAAGAAGCGTACGTGAAATATGGTGGGTAGTTGTAGAAATAAGGAAACGAGAAATCTGCCATCTTCTTTCTTCCCTTCCCTATCCTTGCAATCTGCCTCACTCACAGCAGCAGCGGGATCACGGAAAACCCTTAGACGTAGGAGTTGTAGGACAAACCGACGTTGATCATCCTATCGTAAGGAAAAAAGCAAGCAGCTCCAAAAACATTAGAGACGCACACAGATTGACAGAAGACAAGAGCATTGAACAACAACAACAACAAAAAGACCCAAAGTGCTGGTCCCTACGTCTTAAACCCTAGATTCATGTGACGCAATGTGGGGAGTAGGGTAGTGGGGGATTATGATGACGATGAGTTTGCAGATTGAATGGTTTGTTGTTGCGAAGTCTCCAGTCATCATTATCGGATGTTGCAAGAAGGGATGGTGATGGTCTAACATCTGAAAGAGGAACTGGGTTTCTTCTTCCTTCTTCTCATGTGGATCGCAAGAAAGCAATGAGGATTCCGGAGGGTGCGAATTGGGCGGCGGTGCGCCAGTATCTGAAAGCAACCAGAGCTTCCGAGTACGACAGGCTTCGTCATCAGCATCATTATCATCATCATCAGCAGCAGCAGCAGCAGACGAGACTTGCAGCAGCGGCTGCAGCAGCTTGTTGCTCTTCATCAAGTGATCAGACAGTTTCAACCCTAACCTTCCTATTGTTTCCTTTTGGTTATCATGTTGATTCTCCTGGTCCCAACAATAATGCCACCACCACCAGCAGCAACATCATCGGTAGAAGGAACTTCTTTAGCTCCATTCTTACAGATTCCATCTTCCAAAGGCAACCTAGAGATTCTTTGAAAAGCTGGATTCCAACCACATTGCTTTCAAGTGAGAGGAGGTTCTTCTTCTTAGGACCGGCAGTGGCTTCTTCTTCTACTACTACTACTAACGATGTGGTGCCTGAAAGACAACAACAGCATTGCTTGACTAGGGTTTCGTTGAACCCTCCTCTTCCTCCTCCTCTGGGTCTGAGTAATCATCTCTTGTCTGAAGGGAGAAGGCTGTTAGTCTCGTCGTCACGTGATCCAACCAGCATCTGCTCTGTCTTCTTCTTCTTCTTAAAGTCACAATACTCTACTGCCAGCGGCCCAGAATGTGGGCAACAAAAGCAGTCGAGGGATTATGGAAGCAATTATGGTCAAGCAGATGCAAATGTGGGTCCTTCAATGCAGGATGATGGGTCGGAGGTGGTAGGAGTCGGAAGGGATGTTGAGGGCTCAGATTGTAGTAAAGGCCATCATCATCAAGGAGGGAGCTTACACAGTGAGCATGAGGTATCACGAACAGAAAGTGAGACAGGGTGGAGCAGAGAAGATGTGGTGAACTGGCCAAATGCAATCTCTCTCGCACGCCTTCTCTCAGGCCCTTTGCTTGCCGGGTCAGTAAAATCACTTGGCCTCTTTCCTCCTGTTGATGAAGTTTTTCAGAGTCATGCATTGTATGTGATGCCAAATCCAGAAATACTGAATTTGTTTGGAGAAGTAAAATCACTAGTCTGTACTATGTGTTTATTTCTAGTACAGTTGTGGACTAGGGTAACCTGCATTTCCTGGATAATCCAGTTCTACTCTTATGACAATCCTCCATATTGATTCTACAATGTGTATGTGGTGGAGGGTCTGAAGGTCAAAGACAGATGTTGATGCTGCAGGATGATATTACAGGGTTTCCCAAGAGCTGCTCTTATTGGGCTAGCCCTTGCTGGAGCAAGCGACTGGGTGAGCACACTGCCAACTGACCATACTACATACATTCTGTCACTGTCATCACTCACAAGTTTGAGAGAGAAGGGATATGAGAGACAATCAAGACTGCTAGTGTACAATCCCATTCACAACAGTGAACCTAATGGAAAGGCACTATTGCTCATTGCTTGAGGGGCCACCACAGGTATTTCTTTGGGTCTACTTCAGAGGAAGAAGAAATTGGGCAAGAAGTGGTGGCAGGCAATGCCCTTGTTGATTTTCCTTGCTATCATACTTTGTCTTTACTATTCAAGTGGTTGGTCAGTTGTCTGCCTGATTGTAGGTGCATAAGCCCAAAGAGAGGGGAGGGGGGGAGGTTAAGGATTGAGTTTAGGGACTCATCTTTTGATTACGCTCATTTGTCTATGGAGGGTGCAGCTGGATGGGTTTGTTGCAAGGAAGTTAGGTGTCAACTCTGTACTCGGCTCATATCTTGACCCACTCGCTGACAAGGTGTCTCTCTTCACAGCAGCCTCCATCTTTTGATTTTTCAATCCTGATAATCTGGACATTATTTTTTGACTGTGAAGGAAGCAGGTACTGATTGTTCAGAAAAACCTTAAAAAATTTATCAACCCACTCTAAGTTCTAGAACTTTGGTTTTCAGGATCTCATCGTTTTTGTGTGTTCTTCACTGCCTTGCCAGCTGTTAGTGCACCAATTCAAACTTGGGTGGAGTCTTGACTTGCATGGTTATTATGGTCAGGTTTTGGTGGGGAGCATTGCTTTGTCAATGGCTTACGCAGGCCTTCTACACCGTAAGTGCATTGTTCACACAACCTTCAGCTCAGGAACTCTCTGCCTGTTGTATACTACATTGATCAAAATGTAGTATGCTTTCTACATAAGTGCGTTATTCACACAACCTTAGACTCAGGAACTCCCTGCCTATCGTATATGACATTGGTCAAAATTTGCTCTCTTGCTGGTCACTCATGATAAAACTCCAACAGTGCACAGAACATCTATTCTGCAGCAGGTGCATGGCCTGCAGGGATCTAAGAGACAGATTAAAGACACAACTTGCTGGGATTTTTATTCATAGGAGAATCTGTCATGTCTCTGGTAGTGGTATGTGCCATAGGATCCATAGTACTGATGGTGGATTTCTTCTTTGGCAGCTGCTCTTGTTGCTCTTGTGGTAGCCAGGGATGTTGTCCTTCTCTCTGGCTCCTTTATTCATCGTGCATTCACTCTTGGCTGGCAGGTCTGAAGCAGATTTCATTACCTCTTGTGTCAGCTTGAATTGGGTGTTTCATTTCTTATGTTCTTGACACCTAAAGCTATATGACTTTTTCAGGTTCATAGACCCAGGATAGAGTGTCCATATAAAACTGGGAAACAAGAGCTAGAATGCACAAGCCTAGCTCACAATGGTTTCAATCTTGTTGCATGTTCATGGAAAAGACAACTGTCAAGTCTCTTCTTTTTAGTTGCAAACACAAGACATGTTTCTGAAAACTTGGTAATTTCAAGAGAGGGGGTTGCTAATGTTTGTGTAATGGGATATCTCAGTGGTCAGGCTGGGCTGAGTTTTTCAAGATTGGTGCTGGTGGTGCTGAAAAAGTTGAACCTTTGTTCATCAGCAAGGTCTCTCAATCTTCCTTTCACCCCTCTCTCTTCTCCCATCACATGTCACTTGTTCCGTGCACTGTGGGGGTGCAGGGTTATAACTACAAGGCTGCAGAAGATAGATTTAGTCTTGTTGCAGAAGTTGCCCCTCAAGGTGGTACCTGAACTGGTTGAACTCATGAGATAGGAAAGATTGAATCTGACAACCACAGTCCCCGCTCCTCTGAACCATATGTACAGAGTTCCTACAAACTGGGTTTCTTTGCCTGAGAGCCAACCAAATTATCATGCCCTCAACTAGTTTAGTTTTCTCACCATCCTTCGTTGCAACAACATGCACCATGTTTCCCAATCCATTTTGGGTTATTGTTGTGTGTTACAAGGAATCTCAAAGTGCGGACTGTTGGGTGAGGGCTCAGGTCAACACTGTGCTGCAGTTGGCGCTTATTGGCTCTGCACTAATGCAACCTGCTTTAGATGTTGTGGACACCTATTCGATTGTTCCTATTTTGAGGTAAGGGATTCAAATCTGGGTTGTGTAATAGGGGAGGATAGAAGGTCTTATACAATGTCTCAGCACGTTGGGTTAAGGCTTGGGAAGAGTGGCTGTGGCTTTTCTTGATCTATTTAAACCACTCAATTAACCCTTATTTGTGTACTGTGGGACAAATGGATTTTTCTCAATAGATAGTTTGTAGGTGGATTTGAAGATGAAGTGACAGGTGAGGATGCTACTTGTATTTGAATCTATCATGAACCTAAGAGTATGTACTACTCATTACAGTGGCCAAACCATCAGATCTGAGTAGCAATTTGTTGAACGCTCTTTTATGTGCAGCTGGTCAGTGGCAGCAACAACTTCATTATCTGGGATTCAGTATGGATGGATCTACTTGAGAAGACCAAGCCCCCCTGCAAGAATAGTAGGAGGAATCACACACTTTCCTAGCGAAAAATCATTCAAGGGAAAACATAACTGACAAAGTTTAGAGCTGATGTGAAGCTGCAAAGACACTACTAGTATGCAGGAGGTTTGTGCACCTCTTCTCAGTGATGCCAATATGGCTTGACGGAGTCACTCCAAATTGTACATAATATCGTCTTTGGTGAAGAAGAAAGATCAGGATTTTTCCCTCTTAACTGACAGATAAAGGATTGAATCCCAGATTATTATATGTATTTCCAAGATATTATGCATATATTTTTGAAGTTTGCACATCAGCAACTAGTAGTGCCAGTAAAAACTGGAATGGTGACTGACATGAGAACTGTATTGGTCGTTGTATACAGAGTCACAAAGAACTGGCAGAAAGTTTCTAGTTTATCAGGAGGGCACCTTTTCCAGTTCTAACCTTTGGAAGTTCTAAACATACAGAGATCTCGCAAGTTAGTAGGAGTGGGAGGACTTTACACCTACTGTATACAATCTATGCCTGTACGTCCTTCCTGTCTTAAGGCATAAAAGATCCTTCCTTGAAGAGGAAGGATGTTCATAGATATAATGTACAATATATGAAATTCAAACACCTCAAGGATTTGGAGGCACGTAGCAATCTATATGCACAATACATGTAGTTTTACATCATGCAAACACAAAATAGCCTCTCACTCTTGGGATCACTTTTGAATAAGAACATATATTCAACCCCTCAGTAGCATAGTGGACACCAAGGGCAACAAAACATGTGGACTTTTAAGGAAAAATGCAATGTTTCAAATGGTTTAGGACAACGATAATAACTTTGGGTGCACATATATCCAAAAACATCAAGCATGTTTTCCCCTTCATGTTTAGATATTGATCACATTCAGGTTTGTGAACAATGATTTTTTGGATCTTGTTTCAAGATCAAAGTGGTGAGAGCAAATGATAGTTTTTTGTGGACAAAGTGGAGATGATAGTTTTTTTGTGGACAAAGTGGAGATACGCTTCTTCTCAAGGACTTAAGTGTAGCTCTATCTTGGTAAATCATTTGTTCAAAGAATGACAAAAGCGTGATACTAGGCTACCAATATGACTACCCAACAAACCAGAAGTTGTTGCATGCAAGACTTTGACAAGAAACCCTCTTTGGGTATAATTTATTATAAGTGATCACTCAACCTTGCAAATTTTTCACAACACCTTTTTAGGAAAGTGGAAAACAAATTACGTATTTTATCCATATTTTGTTGAGCAACATTTTGTTTTGGCTGTAAAATTTAAAGAAATAAAATGGCTTCATGAAGTTATGATAAGATTTAGAGGTTAAAGTTAGCCCATCATCCCCCAACCATAAAAAGCTGGCGTGACATGCATTTAGATGTGCAAAATGCATATTGGGCACTAAAAAACATAATACCCACCATACTAGCAAGAATGCTTGTCATACAATTTTCATGCATGGGAAAAGCTTTGCTAGCAAAGATACTTAACCCAAAGCCTCAAGGTCAACAAGTGTATTGCCCTTTTGCTAGTGCTTTTCAATAAACATTATGTAGTCAAGGCTCTTTGATCAAAAATTTATAGTCATTTTCAAGCGGCAAAATTTTTCAATTATCGTTGCCATGATAGTGAGTTTCATGTCACAATCTTGATTTTGGAGCACGATTGGATCCCATGAGTGACTCAGAAATCTTGAGTCAAAGGCAAGTTGAAGACTTAACAAGGATCCATGTTGAATGCAAGTCCAAAACATGGCAAAAGTTAAGGATAGTGTGACACTCCCACAAACAAAGTGGAAGTAATTGAAAATGAATTCAAGCACTTCCACAACTCTCAAATTGAATCCCCACTTTGGGAATTGGATCTCCCTTGACATTTTCAATGTTTATAATGAGATTTGAAAGATTAAACCCTTTTCAAATCCAATGATATTTGGCTCATTGAAAAGAATTGAAAGAAAGCTATAAGAAAGTGTCCTTGCATTTGCAATTTACAAAGTTGTTTTTCAACTATTGTAATCATTTGAAAGTTTGAAACAAAAGTATTTTATTAACATGTCTTACATACTCAAAGTTTGATTTAAAGGGGTGGATGATATTCACTTGAAGAGCATAACATGACATTTCAAACCTCGTGATGTGGGTCAATAGGGAATTAGACTTGCATGTTCTATTTGGTTAAGGTTTGAAGAGTTATGAAGTTATGGATAACAAAGTGCCAATTTTGAGAGTTCAAAATATTTGCCATTTCAATGTAGTTCCCATTGCGAATCATACAATGTACAATTGGGATAATAATATTTCCCATGTTTCTTTGGACCATTCATCCCTCAAACCTTGTCTAAATGAATTGATCCTAGAATTAAAGGAAAGATATTAATGTTAGTTATAAGATAATAGTCTTGTATTCAAAAATAAAAGGTCTTTTCCAATAGTTATGAAGATTTGAAGATTGTAGTATTTTGAGGTAATTTAAATGGATTTTGAAATTTTTACCATGGTATTAACATGGGTGCTTGTTCACCCAAGGCCCAAGGATCCTATTCCCATAGGGTTCAATACATTGACAATTGATATATATTGGTGACAATAGATTATGCGACCAAATGGGTGGAAACAAGTAGTTTCGTCACAAGAGGCTTTGTCCTAAAATAATATGTTACATTTAGAATTATATTATGAACTCATGGATAAAAATTTGTTCGCTTTATGAAGGATTTTGAAAAAAAAAATTTACATACGTATTTCAATAAATAAAAATTCTAGCCCCCTTAAAATTCATTGTGCATGTACTTGAAATTTCCAACCATAGTTCCATTGCTTTTCCTTTAACCATACAAATGAATATAAAGTTGTAAATAACGATATTGTGTCAAAATTCAATCCAAATTTTCCCCCCAAAAAGTGTAAACAATTTCTCATAATGTGCATAAGGGTGAAAGCATGGTAAAGTATAAAAAAAAAGTTATGAGAAAAATATCAAGTTAAAAAAGAGGCAATTTTTCATGAAAACATAAGAAAGTAGATTCGAATTTTACTTAAATTTCATTTTGAAACTATTGAACATTGTATTGGGTTTATTGTAAATCATCTACAAAATTTCAAAAACTTTGGAATAATAAAAGTAGGGAATAAGTAGGTTTGAAATTGACTAGTCAATATGGTGTTCAAACCTACTTTTTCAATATAAAATTTAGTGAAATATATATGTATGAAGTTATAGGATAAAGATCATTGTATATTCAAGGGCCTTACCAAAAAACAAATCTATTTTCTCTTTGGTAGAATATACTTGACACATACTTGAATCAAATGTTACACTGCAAAAAGTAGCTTTTAAAAAGTTATTTGAATTTTAAAAAGTCTACTTGAAACATATTTTACAATGCAAAATTTAAAAATTAATGCATAATAATGAAGAAATATCTTGTTATATATCATTCAACTAAAAAATAAAATGTATAACAATTTTGGGATGGGTTTTGGTCCTATTTTTTGTTCACTTGACAAGTAGACTAGTAAGTACTTTTAATTGTACACTTTACCATGCTTACACCCATAAGGTAAAATTAGGTATTTAGATGTTTGAAACAAACATCAGTAATGAATGGATATAATTTAGATGAAAATAATTGAGAAAGTTATCCACTTAATTTTTAGTCTCATTTCACTTTTAGGTTTTCAAAAATTGACATATTTTGTAATTTTTGTTGTCGCATTTCAACTTTCGGATTTTCCATGAAATGTGTTTTGTTGTCATGTTTGATGGGTGTACATGTGGATAAAAAACATTCAAATTTTTTTTCATCTTGTGGTTGATAATTATGAATTTTTATTTACACATGATCCATGAAAACTAATAAAAATATATAAATTTAGGCCACAAGGTGCCACCATTTTGGGTGTAATTAATAGATGGAAAATGCAACATTCATACACTACACTTTTAAAAAATGGAAGTGATAATGGTTTTTTGTTATACATAAGAAGTGTGTTTGGTAATTTGAATGCAATATAAATCGGTTTGTGAAAATTTGGCCAATATGCTTTTATTACACCATATTTACATTCATTTCTAAGGACATTTGCCCATATTTGGTTTAATTAAGATCTAACTTTTGTGGTGTTTTCGTTAAATTGTGATTTTAATTTGAACTTATCCATGAAATCTAATAATTCTTATTTATTTCTCCATGGTTATTTTCTTTTAGAATGTTGACATTAAAATCTCCCATTATGATGATTGGACAATGTTTGGGAGAATGTTGAATTATAATTTGAACCTTGTTTAAGAATGTAGAAACTAAACATGAATTAGTTTTATACATGCATACAATATGCATTTTTTTCATGTATTAATATTAAAAGTTGTTACTATATATTATGAATCATCATTAGTTAATGTATTAAAAGAATTTAAATGCATGTGTACATCATACATCATCATTAACCCATGATTATCATGGATTGAAATATATGAATACTTCGATGAATTTATAAATTTGTGCACATGTATTAATGCATGGTGTATTTTTGTTTCTATAAGACATAAAATATGAAACATTTGAAGGTTATGATCATTGTTGATGTCTTCATAATGTTAGCGTAAAAAAGTTGTATTCAAAGCTTCTATAATTACATGAAAATTATGTAAGTTTTTAAATTAAGGAATTAATGGTATCCAAGTTGCTATTGTTTTTAATCTATTCATATCTATATGCACTCTTAAATCCACATAGAAATTTTCATGTTGGAAAGGAATTAATCAAAAATTATAATAATAATCAGATATAGGATAATGATGTATATGTTAACCCATGTTTTTTAACATTAGTAGGATCAAAAGTCAATTCATCTAATGATAATCTTTGAAAATGATGGATGGTTCTTGTTGCTGCAAGTTAAATTGGAAATTGAATCTTTATTATGATAAATGATTGAGATTTATCAACTCTTATAACTTTGATAATAGGTTCAATTGGTGTCCATTTTGATTCAATGTTGTTATTGTAATAATGAATTTTTTTTTGTCAATGTTCTAATTTTAAAATTTTAAAACATTATCCATATGATCAAGTTTTGTCACAACGTGTTGTTGATGCTTAAAAAATATCATTAGCTCCATTCATAAAACCATCATACATTACATAGTTTCTAACACATAATTCAACCAACATATCTTTTTTTATTTAAATCGTAAAATGCAAACCTGCAGTTTATTTAAATCATTTGAAAGTTTGTAGGATGGTGGGCATAATTGATGATTAATTTCCATTGCTTTGAAAATAAATGTGGGACCTAATGTATTAGTGAACACATGTTCATTGTGTTTTTGCACAAGTTTATTTGAATAAAATCAATATGGAATAGTAAAATTATTGGGTGATTATTGATTACAAATTGAATTTATAAATTGAATATCCTTTGTATCTTTTATTGCAGTGCAAAGTTTGTTCAAAGTTTGTATGAAAACCATATCAAATTGTCACATAACTTTATTTAATTCATAACATTGAACATATGTTTGCCAAAAAGTTGGTGCTAATGCATTAACATTGTTTTTGATATTTTGAAAGATCCAACTATCTTTCACAAGAGATGTTTGATAAAAATCACTTATCATGATAACATCCACACCATTGAAGAATTTTTTTTGAATATGTTTTATGGACCCTAACCTATTATTTATAACATTCAACATTCTAACACCAACAAATGATATTTCATCTATCACAACAAGTTGTAATTGTTCATATTAAGGTCAAAACATGTAACAAGGAACCAAAAAGGGCATTAGATGTTAAACATCATTAATCAAAATCAATCATTTATTTATTATTAACATTTAAAACCATAATAATCATAACAAGTTAGACATTTCTCCCTTGTATGAATGTCAATAAATTTAGAGTAAAATTTCATTTGATCCAATTTTAAGTTTTGGTTTTAATTTATGACATTTGAAAATGTACACCTATTACATTATATGTAGTCAATTTTGCAAATGAGTATTAAAAGGATTCATATAATAAAATAATTTCACTGAAAAAAATATAGATGATAAAAGCATATTAACCAAACTCAAAAAACATTCATAAGTTTAAAAATGTGCAATTTTGAAACTTTAAAAATTCAAAGAATGTTTCAAAATTTCAATGCTTCAAGAATATTTTACCATGTATAAATGGGTAATAATGTAATGATGTATTAAAAAAAGTTATAGCTTAGAGTATAATAAAACTAAAGAATGTGAAAAATTAATTTTTGGTGATGATTTATAATTTTGATCATTTTTTAATTTGTAAGGAATCTATATACTTTTTAAAATTCAGATTTTTTCAATAATGATTAACAAAAATAATGTTATGCATTGGGAAAATTTTAGATATTTAAAAAAATAAGTTACAAAAAAAATCATTCAAAAATTCATTTGCATGTAAAGTTTTTTGAGAGAAAAGGACTTGTAGTTCTTTTCCAAAGTAATCATTTTGGCTCCTAGTTATAGGTTTTGACCCATCACCATGTAAGTTATTTAATGAGTTTGTTATAAAGATTGTTGAATAAGTATGTTCAATCTTGAATGTATTGTTAAACCATTCATATTGAAAAAAAATTACCTATTGATGCCATAAGTAAAGCTTTGGTTTTGTTAAATCAGGAGATTTTTTAAATTATATAATCATAATAATCCTTGAATTATAAGTTTTAATATAAAAATTATATCAATTCCAATACCCGTTATCAAAAACGAACAAATTTGTGTATAAAAGTATAATTATTTTTTATGCATAATGTCATCAAATATTAATCTTTGTATTTCATTTAATTGTATAAACAAACTATGATATTCAATTTTTCCATCATCATAGAATATGAAGATTTTGTGAAATTGTAATCTTTTAAAGTTTACAATTTTTAGTTTGATACATTACATGATTGAATCACAAAGTCATATTGTAAATCATAATGTTCAATATTAATTGTGTTTGTAATAGATTTGTAAGACATGAACCATTTACTACATTATTTATGTCGTCATTCCAAATGTTACTTAGATGTAATGGTTTTCATTTCGAATATATTGAATCATTCATTTTTTTTTTGTATTTGGATATGCCATTTAATAGTTTAAAATAAATTTCATCTTATAAATTTCATCATGTTGTTGGTAATAATATGTAGATCATGCCATGTTACATTAGGTCCAAGTTGCAAATTTTTTGAAGTTTGAAATGGTGAATATAATAAAAAAAAAATTCAACCAATTCTCAATATCTTTATTTTTATTATAATTTACAAACCTAATAATTTTGGCTTTGCGATGTTTTGAAATTTTAATTTTAAAAAATTATTTCAAAAATTAAATTTTGTTAGTGTAAAATATTGATATTGATTAGAATAATCAATATATTTGTTTATGATTGATGAACACATTATATCAATTGAATCATGTTCTAATTCATTTTATGTAACTTGTGGTTTCAACACAAAAACATGTTCTTTAAAAAGAGAAGTATTAATGAATTAAAATGTGTGAGATGAATGATATAATGGTAAGATAAACAACAAGCTGAACAACCATTTGTTGAGCATTGAAAAAAACATTACCCAACTTTTGAATTTTTCATTACATCAAAACATGGTTTTCATGACTAAGACAATTTGTGATTATTGTCCAAGTATAGTCATGTAGTCATATTTGGACTTCAATCGCTATCATTATTTTGAATACAACCATTATTAAAATTACATGATTGTAAATATGATTATAAGTAATTAAATGACTATGAATTATGACTACACAAATAATAATAATGTTGAATATAGTTGACATTCTTTGACCAACTATAAAAAATTTAAATAACTATAAAAATGTAATTAAATTTAGTACAAATTGGCCTACATTTAACCTAGGTTTGGTTTTAGTTTAACCTGTTTTAATTAACCTTTAGGTTTTATTTGATTAAATTTAAACCTCTAGGTTTAACATCTTCAATTTATCTTTTAAAATTAACTTCCAATAAATTTAGTTTAGAAGTTTAGTTTAAGTAGTCTCGTTTAATTTATGTATATTTGTTTAATTTAACTTAACAAATTACTTAATCTTTCCCTAATTGTTTTTAGGTAATCCAATCGAATGAAATTTAACCAAAATAGTTTAAATTAACATATTTTAACCTAAATATTTCGAATTAACCAAATTTAACCAAGTTTTAAGTTCTTTAATTTAAATATCCAAATTTTACCAAGTTTTGTCTAAATAATTTAATTTTGTCATTTTTTATCTAAATATCTTAATTTTATCAAAATTTGCCAAGTTTAACCCAATTTATCCCAAATAACCTCATTTAGCCAAGTATAATTTAATTTAACCAAATTTAATTAGGTTTTGCCAAGTTTAGCCTAGTATAACCAAGTTTAACCTAAATAACATATTTTAACCAAGCTTAACCTAAATAACCTACTTTTTCCAAGTTTAACCTATAATAGCTTAATTTAGCAAAGTATAGTTTAATTTAGCCAAATGAAAAAAAAAATTACAA
>Ga0209611_10000163_pt1 | contig 83329 bp, 67 predicted proteins | sample S1TSphgellanicum_3_FD_187693 | JGI IMG/M metagenome (GOLD analysis project Ga0209611, IMG submission 187693) | Host-associated microbial communities from peat moss isolated from Minnesota, USA - S1T2_Fc - Sphagnum magellanicum MG (SPAdes) (version 2) | ecosystem: Host-associated > Plants > Peat... | reverse complement strand
TCTAGATCTAGACCAATGTTGGGCAGTTATTGGGGAGGTTCTTGGATTCATAATTATAATTATAAGAAAATCAAAGATCTGATTTTGGCATATAAACACAATTTGAAAAAATTAATATAATTGGCCAGAAAACGATTGGTTCATTATTGGTTCTTTGATGAAAATCATGATTTTGCTAAGATATTTGAAATAAACTAGGATTCGCAGTTCTTTGATTTTCAAATATTAAAAAAAGGGGAACCAGTGATTATTTGAAGACTCAAATAATCATCCAACACTCGTCTAGACCCAATTGAGTACTTTAAAGGTGCATTCACACATAATGTTAGATCAGTGTTAATTGAAAATCTAGGTGGCATCTTAGGTGGCATCCAATGTTAAATGGGTGCTTGTTTAATATTAAGTGAATGTTAATTTAAAATAAAATCTTCGTGGTAAATAGGTTTAGCTCCTAAATAACTAGCTTGGTGTTAGGGGACTTAATACTAGAGTCCTTAGCACCATTTGTGAATGTACCTTAAGAATGGGTAATGAATTGGTAATGCATCTCCGATGTGCCAAGACATGTTGTTCTTTGTTGTTTGCCTTGGGAGAAAAAGTGTACCAATATTGTAGTTTATACCCAAGAAGGTCATCATTGGCGGCATGTGTATTTGGTGTTCTAAGGTTGGTAATTTCTACAAACTATGGTCAACAAGAGAAATCAATAGCTGCACTCATTGAGGTATATTAGAGATATTGGGCCTTGGAGGATTTTGAATTAGTTGTGAGGATGTTGGGGATGTATCCATGCAAATATATATTATCGAACCAGTTTCATTGTGCTTGTGGGTGGTCTTGGAAATATATTTGGCAATGTGTTTACCAAATTGTTGCCGTGGTAATATAATAACAAAATATTGTAAGCCTTTTCAAGAAAACTCTTGGATAAATGAGCAACAATGTGTACGACCAATTCCCATGGTGAGGGCCAAGTCCACTGGGAAAAGAGGCCAATAGGTCCACCTAGTAGTTGTAGATGTCTCTCCAAGTTAAAAAATTTATTTTGCCTAGTACTTTGATGTTTTCATGCAAGGAAATTCCCTTACTTAGAATATTTACTTCTGAATATTTTATCCATAAGTTATTCAGGGGTGCTAATAATATGTATCCTTATGTCCAAAGAAGTATCGATAGAATATGGAGTTGCCAATACAACATGATATTTGCAAAGAGATTTAACAAGTTACCATCCATTATAGCACTAGTACCCAGGTTTATTGTCATTTGCATGTTTCTGGGTCGATAACTAAACACACTAAACACATAATTTTTTGTAATGTCAAAGATTGCAAGCAAAATGTAAGGCAAAATCAATAAGATTAGAAAAGAAAATCCATGTTTTGACTAACATTGGATGGTTCTTCAAAAAATCAAAGAACCATCACTTTCTAGTATTTGAAACCAAATCTGAATGAGCTAACCTCAAAGAAAGAACTGCCAAGTTTCTTTGCTGGTTCTTTGAGTTTTTTAATTTTTTTCAGGTTGGAGCCGGGGGCAAGTCTTTGAAATTTTGGCCTCCACTGGTTATATAGCTATTTACCTGGTCTGACCTTCAGTGGGGGATTTGGTCCAGAATCAAAGAACCACCCAACACTGGTTTCAAAACACATTAAGTTTGTAAGAGGATAAATTCCAAAAGATAAGCTTTGCACCTCACATGACATATAAGAGCGTCTCCGGCCACACCCCCTGTGCCAGCTTTCATAATTGTTTAGTGTTTACCACCTCCAACCTAGAGAATAATAATTCCCCCATTCCCATCAATTTGGGGATGATTAAACTTTGTGAGCAGTTGTGAAAGTTGCAATACTTGTGAGCTCAAATTCCAAAAATGACATTGCAAGATTTTGTCTCTTACCAATTTGGGGATTATCAAAATGCCCAACTGTGACAAGAGGTACCACCACATCATGAGAGAGAGATTTGTACTGAACCTCCATATTACTGAACTGAACGGAACTTACTAGGGAGAATAAACCCTAAACCCTTGAACTCTAGTACCTTATGAAAATGCTAGAAACAACCCACTTGGAAGAACTTGAAAGTTGCAAACCTGTAAAGTGTCAAAGCTATGTAATCCAGTCTTTTGATATATATAAATTATGAACTTTAGTGAACTGGGTGTGCTTGCAATCCAAAACCGAATGTTAGTCTGTAATTGGGAGGAATTTGCTGTGCAGGCAAGGATTTGTGGGATCATGACATTTGAGCTTGAATCTGGCCAGGCTTCCAAGTCTGCAGATGTAGCGGCAAACATGGCTGGATGCTTTGCTTCATGCACATTCTGTTGGAAGCGGTTGCAAGCAAGGAACATGGGTTACCAACTGGCCTTCCAAAAGAACATTTGAAAAGCATGCCCATGTATGATAGAAGTACACCAGTTGTTCAGCACCTGAGACTCTAGACTACCAGTGGTCAATCAGATCTATCTTTTGGGAAGCCTTATGACTGTAGGTACTTCTGTGGGTTGAAGTAGCTGTGATGCGATGTTTGGCAGCTGAGAGAGCTGCTACTTGATTCAAGGGCAGGACCAATGGTGATTCTGTAGGGCTTTAAAGGTCGACTAGAAGGTCTCAATCCTTTTGGACCTGGCAATGCATTATAAAACTTATTTTTAGAACAGAATTTTGCATCATCGTCCAAATTGATTCTTACAGCGAAGTCTTGTTTCACAGTTAAGGGAGTGGTCTTCCTTGTCAACAGAAAGGAAATCAGTGCATAAGGAGGGATGTCCTTTCAAAAGTGGACTAATTTCTCCACTAGACTCTTCGATTCAGCTGTTGTTGATGGAATACCCATACAGAGCTAATTTGATTCTCTCATCAATGTAATAACCACTGACCACTAGTCAGTAGTCCATGGTTTTATTTTCACTGTACAAAACAATCTGTGACCCAAAAGCTCCTTGAGAATCACTTACAAGATTTCATGTCCAATGCAATGTACTAGCAAAGAACCCACCTCACGAAGGGCATGCATTACTCCAGTGCCCTGGTTGTCCACACTTGAAGCAGTTTCCACTTCTGACTGCCTCCCCTGTTGGGCTTACAACATTACTACCTCCAAAATCAGATTGTCCTCTCCAGCCAGAACTATTTGACCGTGAGCTACCTGAACTAGAACTGGCAGCTCGCCCACTTGCCCCTCTTCCACTAGCCCTTGATGCCCCCCGCCGCCCTCTGGCTCCTCGGTCTCTTCCTTGGCTTCTTTGTACAGGAGCTGGATCCGGTGGCAGTGGCACATTAGAGCCTGTCACTACTTCCCACCTGCAGCAAAATGTTTTCATCAGCAGGGATCTCGATCCATTATCCACTGGTTTTCAGTATACAATTTTCAACACTCTGATGGAGATGCTTGACACTGGAGAACATTTAAGGATCGAGCAATTGCCAAATTCTCTGCTTCACAAAAGCAACAATTGTTCTACAATTCAAGGAACTGAATATCTTCAGCCTGTACAATACATCACACCTTTGCTTTCAATCCCCAACAAAGAGAAGAGCTAAGTGATACAATATGTTTAATCCACAACTTTCTACAGAGCATGGTTAGTCCTGGACATCCCCATTAGCACTAAAGATTTTCCTTTGGCAAAGGTCATGAATAAAGTTTCAAGACATACTGGAAAAAGTCACAGGTGCGGGATCGACACCGATGAAAACGTCTTCCACGATTTGCTTCAGTGTTGGCTGTCAACAACACACACACCTCTTGGCACTCACAGCGGACATCTTCAACGCCTGGAAGAAGATACAATCCAGAGGGGTCAGAGGGGTAAACATTTTTATAGTGTTTTTAGCTTGTCAGGAAGGTCAAGACATTAAAACCTGAATAGCCAGAGAGAGTGAACAGCTCCTAAGAAAATGCATACTTCCCTAAAGCAAGAAAACTTGCAAAAGACAGAGATGAACTCATATCTAAATAGGAACAAGAGCATGGATCTAGAAAAAGCCAGTTGACAGGATAACCAACAAAAAAGAAGAAGCAAAAGACCAATTTAACCTGAAGCAGGTGGCACTGAAGCAGTGTTTCGTCGCTGAGTTTGGGCACGGGGCTGAACTCGCTGTGGACAGTTTGAATTATAGTGCCCCACCTGTCCACAATTTGTGCAAGATGGCTGATGTGCTCCAGCATTACCAAACCCATCTCCATTCTGAAAGCTACTTGTGCTTGCCAAATTGGCACTGCTGTTCACATTAGCAAAGCCTCGGGATGCAGTTTGTGCAGCAGGTCCTGACCCAGCTGAAAGGCCCCAAATTTATGAGTTTTACAACAGAACACTTGTGCACAAAATCTTGCAGTTAATTTGTATGTGTTCTAGCTCTACAAGACTCTGCTGCTGTGTGCTCCATTCAACAATTGTAGTGTCAAAAAGAAAAAGCATGCCTGTTGTAGAACGTGTGCCTGTTCCACAGATCTCTATTAACTCCTGCAAGACTTGGTCACAGCCTCCAACACACCCTGCAAAAGGCACACACATCAAATATAGAGGCAGATAGCTTCACCATTAACTTCACCATTCACCCATTTTACAGTGACAAGAATAACATCACAAGTACAGACCAGAGAATAGGGGGAGCCTGGAGACTCATACCTGTGTGCTCAGTGCTGAAATTAGGAGGTATCTCTGCCCTTCGAAACTTGAAATGTATTTTCATAACTTGCCCTGCTCATTGCAAATGTGTACAGAAAATAGCTTCAGCCCAGTTTTGCACCCACAGATTGAAGTCTTGGAAGACTAGGTCAATCCTCCCTCCTCTGTGTTATTAGTCCCACTGTCATTCTTATCTACATCTCTCAGGAAACCAATGCCGTCAATGGAGAAAAGAGAGGCAAACCCACAATTTTCACCAGCAGTATTGGATGACATTCTCAGCAGTATTGCCTCCCAATGCAGGAGAACATGAGTTACTTATACCTGGTCCACAAGAATCGCAGTGCAGATTGGTGACAGCTGCCTCTAAAATGGGTCCTGGTAGCCATACAACATTCCTGCACTGGCAGCTCACCCCATCAGTTATTCCAAAAAGAAATTGATCAACAGATTCCTTGCAGACTACATCAGTGGCTACAAAAGAAGAAGAAACGAGGAGTCCACAGAACTGTGCTTAAAAGCATACTGATGGTCAGAATTTTTCTTCAAGTATATCCGAGCCAGATACCTTAAACCTGCTGAAGAAAGAATTAATGACAAATTTGCCAAAATGTTTAGGCTAAGAATAAGCATCCGTCTAGAAGAAACAGAGCATTGAATAAGAAACAACTATTCCATGGTTTTAGTCTGTTCAAGCAGAAGTTCGAAAAGAGCACAGACATGAAGGCAACAATATCTTTCATAAGAATAGAAAAATCTCCATTCTCACAATGAAGAAGAAACAGCAAGGTTAACACTTCCTCAGGAAGCCATAGAAAGAACCAAACTAGGGAAGACAGAAAACAAACCAAGACATGAGGCAACTGTCATGAAAGAATTGAGTGAAAAGTCTTACATTTGGATAACCAGCACAGCCAACCATGAATTTGCCATCCTGTTGACATAAAAAGAGCATTCACATAACCAACTCATAAATACTTCGCTTATGAAGAAAGCTGGAAACTGGATCCCAAAGAAATGAAGAAAAAAAACTTCATGAAAGTGAACAAGGATTTGGATGTTCAGGACTTCTTCCCACCAAACCAGTCACTCAACTCCTTGAATACCTACCAAGAATGCTTTCCAAGGAAGGATAATTTACATAAGAATTGGATGCAAGTACCCACCGGTTTTTTCCGAAGGACCATATGGCTTTGCTGACATGTTGGGCACAGTCGGACTCTTTCTCCTGCAGGTCTCTGCTCACCACCACCTTGTGACCTAAAAGAAATCAAACCAACAAAACAGCATAACTCCTTTAGCAAAGAAAATGTTGTGCAGTTTCACAACAAACTACAAAAAACATGGAGATTCCATTATAATTGAAGCAAAGTTGCAAAAGCAGACTTGATTCTTTGTCGCTGACTATGGTATTTGTATTGTAGGAAGCTTGAGCTGAAAAATTAACCTCTCAAAGAAAACACCCATGGCCTCCATCAGCTTATCCTTCTGTGCCCTTGCCTGCCAAAACATCATGACTTCCGTTAAAATTGTGATGATTGCTTGATATGACTGAACATCCAGATTTTCCAGGGCAGGTTGTGGGTGTGCAGAAACAGAGAAAGAAAGAATACATCATTGAAGCATTCCTTCATCCCATGTAGCGCTGCTTCAAGAACTTGGGCTTTTGTTTTCCTCCCATCACTCACAGCTTTCATGTCACTCTCCATCAGCGCCCGCAAATCAGGCTTCCAGAGCTCATGTCTAGAGAACAGATTGAAAATTATCATTTCAGAGAAACTGTTTTCAAAGCTCGTGACAGCAACATCACTTCAAAAACACTGGGAGGTACATTGAACATGAGGTTTTCAATTCAATGTTTAAACAAAAGCATGTCTTAGAAAGCAACAATGCCAAGAAGAACAAAGCAATTTCACAGGCCACAAAACTCTGAGAGCACAAACTCTGCAATTGAAAGGGCACTACAGTTCTATTCAAAGGATTTCTGGATCAAAACCCACCCCATGGTATCATATCCCATGACCAGAGCTTCCCCCTGCATTGCCAGCACCCATGTCAGCAAGAAAGGCTTTTTCCTCATCTAAGATGAATCAATTTAGCACCTGTTTAGGAAGAAAAGCACTACATAATTAGCAACAAGCAGATGTCTATCAAACCCAGAATTCACCAAGACCCAAGAACACAAGGAAGAAAGATGTCTATGAGGATGCATATCAAATGCATGATCATCTATGGAGGGACTCAATAAAGAGAAAGAGCACCTCCAAACCTTGCTAAATTTGTTCATATTGGAAACATATGCCTGAATGTTCATAAGTAGGGGACTCACAAGTGTGGTAGGGCAAAACCTAGTGTTTGCATCCTTGGTGGCATAGTAGCGGTCCAAAAGCTTCTTAATGTGGTCGTGCATAGTTGCATCTGTCCCAATTCCTGCCTGTATTGGAGAACACCTGATAAACTGATCAACCACTGTTGAGACCAGAAAGGAAAAATACACCCTAAGCTCTCAAGTGAAAAAATTTTCCTACCAAACCCCATACTGCATAAGCCTAAACCCTCAACCCAGATGGATCAGACATTTGTGCCATTAGTATATAATTGTTATACAGCTGCAATCGGGACCAGACCTTGTCCATGAGGTTGATCAAGTCTGCTTCCGTCAAGAGAGTTGGAGGTTGTGTTTTGCTGACATCCAGGGTAAGCCTTGTTGGGACAAACTGCCCACATTCTCAAACACAAAAAGCCATCATGATATAGACTAGTGCTGAAGGTGCAAAAATACAGCTCCAGAACTTGCAGAATTCACCACCAGTAGACAAGCACCAAGTTCAGGAACTGGATAGCTTACTTGCTGTCCGACTTCAAAATTGGGAATGGTTGATGTGCCCCAAGAATCATAGCAATACACCTCCAGGTAATTTTTCTGCAATATCAGGTCCGATTTGTTCTTACAGCTAGCAATTTGCAAACCAACATATAAAATTCTATTTATGGAACACACAAGTGGGGTAGTTGACATACAAAAAAAATATAGAACACATACTGCAGTGATCATGAGGCCAGAAGCAGTGAACTTTTCTCCAGCAATGTCAACTGTGGCAGTTGTTCCATAGCCAATTGCAGGCTGAGAAACACAGGCAAGATAATGCCGAACCACAAGCTCATATATTTTCTGCCAACCAAGAACTTGTGAGACAAGTGAAGAATCACAACAGGAATCTGAAAATAGTAATGCCTCAGATTTTCTCCTAGATTTGTCATGGACATGGAAGGACCAATCTATTGGCAGGCAAACCCCATGACCCATCACCCTAAAGTGAGTCTTCTGTCCATTAAAACAAGTTGAGATATGGCAGTGGATTTGGAGTAGGTGTATACAATGTAAGGTTTTGAAATGACACTAAAATTATATGATGGGAAGCACACACCTTGTGGTCATTGGTCCAATTAGCTTCACCCTCAGAGAAACGAGTTGGGTGGATGGGGGGGTGAGCTTTGTCATCATGGCCACCATTACCAGGATTGCGCCACAAATTTTGTTGAGGATCCAGTAGGCGCTGTGCATACTGACCCCACAGAGGGTGCCTTGTTTGTTCATTTACTGGGAACTGCAACAGCAGAAAAATGATAGAAAACCACAAAACACTTAGAACCAATCAGTGAAGTTTCTTGCTTTTGGAATGTTTGAAAAGTGTAGAACATCTGCCACAGCAGAAGAAATGGCATGAGAACAATGAAAGATATTAAAGCTCCATGAGAAACTGAGACTGAATTGAGGAGCAAATTACAACCTGCAGATCATGATTTTCTGAAAACTTGTCTGTCTCTGTTCTTGGATAGCTGATGAAACCTGCTTGATATAGCTCCTCTGCCACCTAAATTCAATCACAAATCTCATTGAAATACTCATTTGGTCCACTGCAAAAGAACATACAGTCAGTAAATAGAAGTGATTCCTACTGCGCTAGAGTCATGGGTTACATGGGTTAGTGGCCATTTACTTTCATGGTTTGCTCTGAGCCCATACGAAAGTAGCGGGAGGCACGTTTCTGCAATTCCACTGTGTTGAGAGGATTTGGTGGGAACTTTCGGCACTCCTTGCCAGTAACCTGGCAAACCTGTCATGACCACCAAAAGACAGTGATGTCTATGTCTATATGGCAAATTTCCAGAACACTCAATCCAGCAGCAAGGCATGAGCTTGTGCTTTCTTTGAGGTACTGTGAATGATGTGAGCTGAGTGTCCAAGGAATCGAATCAAGGGAAACAATGGAAAACAAACCATCCATGTCAACCAGAACCCACACAAAAAAAGACCTGCAGATTAGGTTACAAAAGGAGCATCTGGTTCATCCCATATTGTTGTGAAGCAATAAAAATGCTTACAGTTGCTGTTGGTTCCTCAGCACACATTTCATAGATGACAACAGCAGCAATATAGTCAAAAAGCCTTCCTCGCCTGCCATTTACACTTGACAAATGTCAAGCTTCAACTGTGGTATAACCTGTACCTAATGCCCTGAATTAGAATTACTGTTGTTTAGACTAGCAACTGAAGCTTCATTGTCTATCCAGGAGAAAGCATCTGAGTCCTGCATTTTCCCAGTTCAGACTTTATTCCATCAGTTCTCTGGGCTTTATGTGCACATTGGAAAAAGAAATCCTGCTTGGTTTGTTATCCTTCCTTGATCTGGACAGTAAAATTCTCCTTTCTTGCATATCTGTCTGATCTTTTGAAACTATAAAATAAAAATAAACCAGAAATGGAGGAGAACCGTACGCCCAAGAGAAGTTAGCATTGCCTTCCTCAGAACTGTAATGACAATTGATGGTCCAAAAATCTTCAGGCACATGTGCTTGCACTTGCCAATACCGCTCCACCACAAACCCAAGTGTTGGAAACTACAACCAGTGCACAAAAAGCACACCTTCTGAAACCCAGTTTTTTAAAAATTGATTCTAGCTTCACAATGAAGTATGCAAAACCACAATAATCCTAAAAAGCCTAAAACACCCCATAGAGAATAAAAATAATAATATTCAGATCTGTACAACTCACATATATACAATGATGGACATTTCTGGCAAAAGGGAAACTCACACCTGGCAAGGGCCATAGCTAATTACTAGCTTTTTGTCCTCTTCACCAAAAGGTGTCACAAAGGAATCTGCTAGCAACATAGTCTGGAAGCGTGTGAAAGAAGCTCCAATCCGCAGGTCAATCTCCTGTTGCAATAGAAGGTAGGGTGTGACAATGTCGGCCAGGTGGTAGTCAAAAGTTTCCCTTCAAGCAAGCATGTCTCAAATCTTGGAGGGAACTTGTATTCAGTAAACTAAAAGTTTGCAGCAGAAAAACAAGCCTGAACAGGGATAACGAGCTAAAATTAGGAAGACACAACTATATTCTCCTGTCTCTTTCAGTAGTACCTGGCGGGCATCAACAGCATCAGCATACATTTTGTTTGGCCGACCAAGATGCTGTGCTGCATGGTGTATATCCCTGCAAATGAGTTCCAGAAAAAATGAGGTCAATGTAGAACATGAAAAATCGGCTCATCATAGACTTGGATGCAAGAACAGAAGCATCTCAATGCTCTGAAGAAACAACAATGGACAGGGAATCCCTTCCAGAAAAGGAATCAAGGCACACAGAAGAGGGTCTATTGTTCCAGACCTTTCAATAAGAGCTGAGAAGTGAGCTCGCCAAATGTTGAGCCGGGGATTTGTGGTGTGACAAACATCTACTACCTCATAGGCTATATTCTCACCCTCCCTATCACAATCCAGCCATAGCACCAGCCACTGACACCGCCGAGCTTCCTCCTCCAAAGTTTGCAGCAAACCGGTCTTTTCCTGCAACCTCCCAAACCAGAGCACTTTCACCTTTTGTCAAATGTAATCCTTGAAACTTGCTCATTGCTAATTAGGGTGCATTAGTTCTCAAGTTGGTTGTATACACACCCTCAACAGCAATGCAGACTCCACACCACAGAAGAATGCTCAAGGTCTACCACCTCCCATCCCGAATCCCAAAAGAAGCCTAATACAATCTCCTATCTGTATTTGGGTCTTGAGGACATCTTTTCTTCAAGGCTTGTAAACACACTCATTGAGGAAATGTGTGATCCAGAAGACCAGATGGATGTGGGGTTTGAGGTCTAGAATTTTAGTCTGCTGAAGATACCCAATTGGGTCCCTATTCTTCTCTGTGTAGTTCGTGTTTTAGCATTTGTTTCGATTCATGCTCTCTTCTTGACCACAATTTCGACTCGAAAAACAACGGGATGGGACGCAAACCAGCTGGAAACAACACAGAACGACTAGCCTCAAAACCAAAACCCTAAGCCATGATGGAAACTCATACCGGAGGCACGCGTTTTCTGACAGGGGCATGGTAGAGATCAGCAGGATCACAGGAGTGCCATTTGCGGTACTGGTCTTCGAAGTCGAGCTCCATAAGATGACCAGTGACAGAAGTCATGAGCATATCGCAAGGCTGTGCGCCGATGGAGTAGGAGAATTCAAAGATCTTGTTATAAGGGGAGCGACCATTGCGCACTCGAAGGTTGTTGTGCGACAGAATTCCAGCTACAGACTTGGCCACAGATGGCTTCTCCGCCACATTCAAAACTCGAACCGGTCTCGCCATCTCCAGGCGAGTTCCCCTCAAAACTCACAACCCAAGAAAAACCCTAAAAGAAAAAACCACCTCCAATGCACCAGTCTCAGCTCTGCAACTACTACATTGCTCTCGGAGATGCGATTCTGCGCTCTTCAGCATTGCATTGCAGCGGAAAATGCATCGCCCATTCGCATCCTTCGCGTGAAATTCGCGTACGCAATTTGCAACACTCTCTTCGGAGTCTGGTGATGGGGCGCGTGTTTTGCGCTTTGGACGTTCGTGTTTCGCACTTCGTGTGTATTTGGCGGGAAAGAAAAGGATCGACTTCCGGGTATCAATATCGGTACTCAGTCCATTCTGACAGGACTGGCGGGTATAAGTTTACTTCCATTTCTAGTTTTTTTTTTTTTCGTTTTTTGGCACAAATGAAAATCTACATTGGGAAAAGGATTCTGTTTTTGCTTTCAAAATCTATCTATGAAGGAAGGCATGTGATTGGATGAAAAAGGATGAAATACCAAAAACTTGCCCCAACTTTCAACAAGTGACTTTGTGTTCATGATGATGTGAACATGATTAACAAGGGAGTTAAAAGGCTACTCAAACATGAACCTAATTGGTACCCAAATGCAATTTTTTTGATAATGCACAAGTAGAGCTTAATGCAATTAGGTATTTTACATCAATTCAATATTCATAAGACATTAGGTTCATTTGATATGAAAATTATTTTTTACTTTGTGATGTGACAACTTGCTTTTGTTGTAATATTATGTGGCCAGGGTTTCACATTTTCGTATGTTTGTGGCACATTCAAAAAACATGGGCAAAAAATGTTATGAAAAAGATAATTGAGCAAGAAACAAGATGTGAAATTCTCAAAGATCTTGGGAATATCATTTACAACAAAAATAGTCTTATTGGTGTTGACCCTAATTAGCCTAACTCAATTTTAGTTAAGTTTAAGTAAGCCAATTAAGGAAGTTTTGGGGTTAACCTTAAGTTTAAGGGGGGTAGATTAGGGCATGTGACCTTATCTTAGTAGGACTTGAGGGGTAGGTGGCCTAGTTAGGATAAAGGGGGAAGTAGGTTGGCTAAATTAAGATAACGGGGGAAGTTGATTGGTCGGATTAGAATAAGGTTGGGTTATTTTATCCTTGTTCAAAACTTGTTAAATTGTTGGATAAAGAGGTACAAATAATGGGGGGATGCTTCACAACAGCTTCTATTAATTAGGGTTAGGGCATGATAATAATAGTGGTGCCTCCATGGAACTAAGAAGAAGAATTGTTAACCCTTTTTTTCTTCTTCATTTGATGAGTGGGGGCTTAAGGGGGTGTGAGGAAAAAGGAATTATGATGATGGTTGTAAGGATGGAGGGGGGATCTTGGCACATCATGAGAGGGCAAGGTAAGTGAAGGGGTGAGAAGGCTACAACATCATGAAGGAACAAGCTTCTCAAGGGTAGTCAAATCATTAGTCACCTTGGAGAATGAATGTAAGATCATCAAGTAAGGGCGTTGGTGTTTGTTCAAATGAAGGAACATAATGAGCATGGTGACTGAAGGTGAATGGGGAAAAGTTAAGAAGAGGTACCTGACCTGGTTGATGCAAGAAAAGAAGAATAGAAAGGAAGGGAAAGTGGAAAATGTTGGTTGTGGGACCTAAAGAGCAAAGTTAAAGGTTTGCCTTCTTATGTAACAAGAGAAAGAAGAACTTGAACTTAAGTCATTCAACAGAAGTAGAGTGGGAAGAAGATTATTTTGGGGTGTGGTAGAGAGTTCTGGAGATATAGGTAGTTGGGAGGTAGGATTGAAATGGAGGAAAGTAGTGTAGAGATAGTGTTAGGGTTCAATAAGGAAAAAATAGTGGAAGACTAAACCAAAACCACTTCTTAGAGGTGTGGCGTCTTTTTTTTGGTAAAGACTTGTTGTAATTATCGTTTGATGATGCTTGCATAAAGTCTAAGGTTGTAACTAATTAAGTCTAGGGAGAAGGGAGTGGTAGAGAAGGGTAGGATAATTATCTACAACAAACAGGGGAAAAGGATATAATTAAGAAAGTAAAGAAAGAAAGTTATTAAAAGGAGAGGTAGGATAATTGTCTGCAACAAACAAGGGAAAAGGATATAACCAAGAAAACAAGGAAAGAAAGTTGTTAGAAGGAGAGATAGAATAACTATTTGTAGCAAACAGGGGAAAAGGATATAACTAAGAAAATAAGGAAGAAAGTTGTTACAAGGAGAAGTAGGATAGTTGTCTATAGTAAACAAAGGAAAAGGATATAACTAAAAAAGTAAGGAATAATCACTCTGGGATATAATCACTATGAAAGAAAAAAGGTGTTTTACAACCGGCCCACAGTGGCACAACTTTGTTTATTATCATGGACGTGCTAGTAAAAAAGTCTTTTGAAAGGTGCTCAATACGAATGAACAAAACAACTTAGTTACGTTTCAAAATGTAAAACAAGTTGGAGTTTAAGGAGTTGTTGTTGGATAACACCTTGTTCAAAGTACAAAACCAAGTTCTTGGAGACAAGAATCCAAAGTGGAAGGAGTGGTGGGAAACAATTTAAGAGTTTGTGAAAGATCAAATTTAAAAATGTTTAGAACTGGTTCAATTTGATGAATAGGTTTACCAATTGGAGTCGCAGGCTTATCACACTGCTTTCCCAAAATTCAAATATGTATCATGTGATTTTTTAAATATTGAAATTGAAACTGGTAATAGGACCACATGTGCTACTTCCCACATTTTTGTTTTTAAATAGAAATAACAACTTGTTATTACAAAACCAATTAACCCACTTAAAAATGAAACAAGTTTAGAAATTGAACTTCTACTTATTAGGATCTCTATTGTACCTATTGAAGTTACCATTGTTGAACTTATTGAAGATAACATTGAACATGTAGGGAAAGCTATTGAACCTGTTAATACTCTAACCACTAGCAATAAAGTAGAACCATTTGAGTTCTTATTTACTAGTTTATTTTTGACACCACCATAGATAGGTGTAGGATTAGAATCATTTTGATTTTTAGGATACTTCATGCATGAAAGGTCTTCACAAAACTAATTGTAATTTTTGACGAAACATTTGACCAACATAAATCTACAAAAAAATAGGTATTAAGGATTGAGTTAAACTAAACCTGTGAAGATGATGAATTATACCTATTGAAGAACTTTACATCAACATGTTGAAAATTTGTTGAGACTTGGAACTAACATTTTGAGGATGAAATCTGGTTTTAGGGGGGGATAATGTTACCCATGAACTTGTAATAAGTGACCTAAGAGGTTATTATATGTAACAAGTTAATAAAAGTAATAAGTTATCTGTGACTTAACATGTAATAGAACTTAACATGTAACCTAACTTATACTAAAACCTAATCGATTACAGAACTTAACATGTAGTTTTACAATGGTTTAAAACATGTTGACAAGTAATTGATAGTCTATAGAACTTCTAGTGGATAGAAAATGTAGTTTTTTGGCAGAATTTTATCAATGACCACACTAAAAAAAATCTTATAATATGTAACCATTCAATTTGCAACTACATGCAACTCCATGTAACTCTATGCAATTACCTATCATTTGTAACTTTATTTTATCATTTTTATAACTAGTCATCATCTTTTAAAGTTTACGACTGTTTTTGTGACTATGGTGTGATTATTAAATTACACATCCTTCCATAGTCACTAATTTCTTGGATTTTTCATCCAAGAATAGGCTTTTATATTCATTTAGTTGCAAAATTAGTTGCAATTTGGTTACTTATTATGGTGTGTTTATACATTTATTAATGTACATTAAGGTTTTATGGACTACATTAAGAGTCTATTATATAGATGTTATTCAAAGTATATTAAACATCTATTAAGTTTATTTAACATCTTAAAGTGCAGTTAAATTATATTCAAAATATATTAAACATATTTGACTTGTATTCATGTTATGTTAAGACATTTAATTTGTATTCATAGTATATTAAACATATATTTGACCATATTCTGGGCATACTAGATTGAAAAAAATCATTTTGATTTTGTATGGTTCATTTTAAAAATACCATTTTTATTAAGGTATGATTAAATTATAATAATGAAGTCATATTAATTATAAATCACTAGTTGATACATATATTAATTGAGATGAAGGATTAAATGATTTGTGTTTAAGAAAATTTGTAACTAATTATGATACAAAAGCTTTTTAAAAAAAACATAGTAAAACTAAAATAATTTGCTAGGTTTCAATCAATTGACATAAATAGCTAGAAAATCATTATAGAGAATTATTATTTCTATTTAAAACCTTTCAAAAATCAAATTTCAATTTGCAAAATAATTGTGATTCATGGAAAGATGTTTATATGGGGAAAAAAATGATATAGAAAAAGTGTGAAAAAAATTTGTATGTAATTTTAACCCATCCAACAATTCTAATATTGAATGGGACAATTTAAAATCACAAGTTAAAGAATACACAAAAATTCATCAAACAAATGGAAGGAAAATTTTCATTTTGAACGAAATAATTAATAATGCAAGTAATCCACATAAAAATATATCATTAATACCAAAAAAATTGAATCATATGATGTATCATATGAAAATTTTACACAATTAAAAAATGAAATTGTTAAAATAAATTGTTAACACATAATGTTTTCAATGAATAAATGAATAAATGACATACAAAGAGTTTTCATCACATATGAGACAATTGAATAATGAACAAAAACTATTATTGATGATTTCTTTTACCAAAAAATTAAAAACCCTACAAAGCCATTTTGTATTTTTTTGACAAGTGGTGTAGGGATAGGGAAAATTTTCACCTTCATGTGTATTATACAAAACACGTTACGATATTATATTAAACAAATTACAAATGATGATTTTAAAAAACCAAAAATCATGAAATTAACATACGTAGGAAAAGTAACATTTAACATTAATAGCACAACAATACATTTTGCACTTGCAATTCCATTAAATAAAAATCTAACATAACTTAATGCATGAAAAATAAGAAATTTTTATAAAAGCATATGATCAACTTTATTTGTTAGTCATTAATGAAATATTTTTAATTAACAATAAAATGTGATCATAGATTAAATATTATAAAACAAGTCCATGATGAATTTATGGGTGGTTTAAATGTAATAATGATTAGTGACTTCTATCAAGCACCCCTTGTTCAAAATTCATGGATTTTAAAACCAATAACAAACACTTTTAATATTATTGCATTAAATTATTATTGGTTAGAATACGTACAATGTTATGAATTACAAGAAGGATGATATAAAATTTATTAACATATTAAATAGGTTTCGAACTACATCACAAACAAGTGAAGGCATAAAATGTATGAACAATAATTGTTTGAGAACCCCACTGATGGACAACATTTTTACCATATTTATTTTACACTAATGTTAAAACAGCTATGCATAACAAAAATGTATTTTGAAACACATTAGGTCAAACATTCACATTCTTAGCATGTGATGTTCATGTTAAAACATGCCTTTCTCATTTTAAATTATTAAATTTATCATCTCAAATTACTAGTTTACATTACAAAATTCTAGTTTTAAAAAAATGTTGGTGGAATTATGTGCAAGGAATTATGAAACATTAGATGGTCTTGTGAATGGTGTTGATGGAATTTTTGAAGATTTTACAAAAACTATTTCAAAAAATTTAGTTTGAATACATTTTCATAATTCTCAAATTGGACGTTCGAAATAAAAATTTACAAATCTATGAAGAATTCCCAAGGCTTGACAAATAATGGACATCAATTGAATATAAGATTGTTGAAATACAAATAGGGAGTAATCATTTTCACACTATCACAAAAATCCAATTCCCAATTTAATTAGCTATGACATGCATTATACATAGTTCACAAGGGTTGACTTTTGATTGTTTAACATTTGATTCAACTAGTGTGACAAAACATGATTTAACTTATATTACATTATCAAAGGTTCATTGAAAAATAAAATTGTATTTATTTTAGCCATTATTGAATAATTTTTTTCAATTGGATCATCTTGTTCAAAAAGAAATGTTTTGATTAAAAACAAATGCACTACAAACTTGTTATTTTTCTTTAAAGTCCTACCATTCATAGTTTTTAATTGTAAAATTTCTTAATACTCATTTTCTAACATTACATTTTGAAGATATTCTTGTGGATCCAAATCTATTAACATCACATATTCTTTGTTTAAATGAAACAAAAATTAAAAATGTTCATTTAAACTCAAAAATTTACAATTTTTTATCACAAAAGTTCCATGTATTATCATGTTATAATGAACATGACATTATGGTACTTTAAGATGACAATGTGTCATTGATAAAAAACACAACAATCACAAATTCTGGTGCTAAATTTATCACCACACTTTTTAATGACAACACACGAGAAACATTATACATAATTGCAATATATAAACCACCCAAAATGCAAGGGTCACATTTTTAAAAACATTATACAAAAAATGCCTTCACATTGTTTAATTTCAACAATTGGAGATTTGAATATAGATTCTTTAACAAAAACAAATCAATCATCAACATTACAAACATTTATGAATAAATATAATTTAAAACTCATTTTTATAGACAACACCACTATTAATGATACAAAAATAGATCACATATGGACAAATGCACCCATACAACAATATCATTCTAGAACAACACAAGCATATTGGACAAATCATGAACCCATTTATTTTGCTTTCAAATTACCTGATTATGTTCCCCAATTTGTATTACCACACAATAAAAGCTTGAGGCTTTTGTAAAATCATTTTCATAAAAAAAATTGAATTATCTTATTAAAATCTCGAATATTTAATACTTTTTTTTTTCATGATTGCAAATGCATATTGTTGCACACAACAATGACAACAAAATGTGTGCAACCATTTTTCCACTAATTGTGATTTTCTCACAATGTATTTGTATACATACATAAATGCACATGTACAACAACATCTTATCTATTGGCAGGGCCAGCGTGTTTGTGACGCCTTGTTTGTTGTTAGAGAAGGCATTTTATGTGCAACACTTTATACATCATATATTCTTTTGTTTTCTAAGCGTTTGAGTCTATGCTTGTATCATCATGGTTGAGTTGTTACACTTCTTGCATTTACGTTTTGGCAACGCAAAATGCCCATGACATGCTGTGTGTGCTGCATTCATTATTCACACAAAATTCCAGCAACTTGACTAATCATCAATAATCATCAACTTGGTTTGTCGGGTTGTAACGAAGATTGTTTCTGAATGCTGGAATATAATCTTCGTTCATCCTCATTGAGGTTTCTTCCACCACCACCTGCATACCCACTAGGGTCATAGTGTCATCATACCTGACTTTGCGAATTACAAGTGTGTGACTTGGTGCCACACTCGTCATAAGTACATCAGTGATTGCTGTACTGGGTATTGTTCTTCCATTAACTCATTCATCACCGATTCTATTGAGAAAAAAAAGTTCGATGTTATCCGTGGTTTGATCAGTTTTCTCCTCTGTTCTCATCGGATTCTTACTCACCCAAATTTCAGACCTCGCTGCAGTGACGAGACTTGGTTGTGAGTACGTAAACTGACAGAGAGGAGAAAACGGGGAAACGATGCCGATCGACATAAGAAATGGCTAGAGAGAGATATAGAGAGACAGGACAAGCAAGGAGCTAAAGTGCATTGTTGATGACAGCTGTGTGGTAGTCATGGGAGCTTGCCAAAAGAATAGCTTCCGCATGTATTTCAAAACAGCACCTTCCCATGAAAGGTTGCAAACCTTGATCACCAGAGAGAGGCCAAAGAAGCGAGGTTGCTACATGTTTTAGTTGCCTGTCAAAAGGAGCGATACGGAAACAGTATGTTCAGACAGCCTGAAGATGTTGTGGGCTCACATTCTTCTCTGCGGTCGGTAAATGCAATGCTTTATCATATTATGACGAGTATTGTTTTCCCGTCACGATGAGATCAAACAACTTCTGTTCTCGTCTGATTGTTCACTAATTCGATCTTTGCTCCTGTCTTCTGATTTGATTTCTGGAAGGCATTTGGAAGAGAGAGAAGAGAATTTCCAGTGATTTGAGGGCGGTTTCTTCCTTTAGTGGCTGCGGAAAAAATGGCGGCAGAAGCTGCATCACTGCAAGTTGAGCCTGTTACAAACGTTCAAGATCTCTGCGCCACCGAGTTCACCTCCCACGAACGACAGGAACACTACACCGCTAGTACCATCGGTGATATTACTTGTACAGCTTCGCAGAAATCCAAAATTAATTTCTCTGCTCTGGGATGGAAGCAGATTTTGAAGACAAGCATATGGCACGGCGGTACTTGGTTCGATGCTTGGATCACTGCTGTTGCTGCCCAGGTCGGCTACCATGCTCTGATCTCGACTGCCCTCTCCTCACTTCAATTGAGTTGTACTATCTTCTTAAGCTCCAGGGCAAGATTGAAAGAAACCTTAGGATACTTCTCTCAACCATGAATATTTCAGCTTCGAAGTTTTTGTCCAGTTTCGAAGCGTTTGTATGAGTTAGCTCCCTCAATTAAGGTTCAATTCTGCGACACTGAGACTCATAACAGAATGAATGTGGTATACATACTGGACGACTGCAGGTGGGATCAGTAATACTCACATTCCCTTACACATTTTCTCAAGTGGGGTATAAATATGGCATCCTGTTCCAATTTGTGTATGGCGCTTTTGGCTGTTGGACTGTGTTTTTGTTGAGCTGGATGTATGCTGAGCTCAAACAAAGGAAGATGCTTGCGGGCACTTATCAGAAAGGTCACATCTTACAGGTAATTGCATGACCACTTTATTCCAATGCCAAACGTTATGAACTTAGACCAGGCTGAATCCACCTGATCTCCTACTGCTTGCAAAAGCCAGATGACCCAGTAACTACTTGTCACATGAACTGATGTCAGGAGCAATCCACCTGGTGTCCTACTCCTCATGTTAGCTGTGATGATCAAGTAACTATTTGTCACATGAATTGATGTCAGGAGCAACCAACCTGATTTTTCTACTCTGTGCATTAGCTGTGATGACCAAGTACTACTTCTCACATTCAGCCCCTGTAGTACAAACATTCCTTTTGCCTTGCAGTATTATGTTTGCTGTAAAAAATACTTTCAGCTTCATAATGACTGAAAAGTACATCCAAAAGTTCTCAAAAGTCATTCATTGTTGAGGTTACTGCAGATTTTAATCAGCTGCTCCAAATTGCTTTCAACTAGAAGTTAGCTTGCAACTTTCTATTAATCAAGCAGATTGATCAGTGACATTTATACTACATAGAGTAGTGGGATGCTTCAGGCAAAAAAATATGCTGATCATCTAATCTTTAGCCCAACTGAAAGCAGATAGCTTACATGGATTTGAGACAAAACAGCTCACATCTCTGTTTGCTAAACTATTGGAGCTGGATGACAGTACCATGAAGTGATTGGAGGCCTAGTGGGGAAGTGGGGTCACTACATCACCAAAACCTTCATACTTCTCTCTTTGACATTTGGTTGTACTTTGCAACTCATTGCCTGCTCAAGGTACATGGACTCAAATTTCTGCATTTGTTAATCCCACTTCAAGCACTTCCATATTACTAAGTTGTTGACCTACTTAATGACAGTTGAACTGATCTGTGCCAATCTTGTCTGCATGTAACTAGTGTAAGTAGTAAGCTGATAATCAATTTAAGGATAACTCTTGCCTGTTGAAGAAGGGGTAAAAGAAGAAAAATGTAGATACTACAACAAAGCGGTGATGAACTGAACTTCTGAACTCTTTTGTTTGTTCAGTGATGTGTACTACATGAACTCAAATTGGAATAAACGACAGTGGTTGTATCTATTTGGAGGGCTTGCTTTACCATGTGTCCTCATTCCAACTTCCACAACTTCCGACTTCTGTCATTCATTGGGATTGTCACCACTAGCATCACCTCTGCTTATATGACCACAGCTGCCCTGGAACATGGCCAGGTACTTACCTATGCCAGCTGTATCATATAGTCTGTAACATTCATCCATCAACAGTATGTTGGAGCACTGAGGTGCATAGCACTTCACAACATGCATTCTTACTCGATTTCCATACTACTTGACCTCTGAGATGCAAGAAACTATGAAAAAGAAGCTTGATTGGTGAGCTTTGTGTAACCTTTGCAGATACCAAATGTGAAGCATTCAGCACCTGACAACATGGTGCAATTTTTTTCAGGTCTCACAAATATACTCTTTGCCTTTGGCAGCCATGGTCTGTGTGTGTAAGTAGCCTCCTTATGCCTTCTTCAGTTTATTGTAAAGCCAGACAGACCAATAGATTGTCATATCCACTAGCTGGCAAGGCTCCCTTTTTTCTTCTTGGTTTCTTGTACTGTGCCTTATTGACATGTACATGTCATTTGTAGCACACCATGTAGCCCACACCTAGGCCTAATTGGGTTGTCTTCTGCAGTGAAATTATGGAGGCCATGTGGAAGCCCAAACACTACAAATATGCATACATCTGTTGTGTGTTATACACATATTTGTTGACCATTCCAAACTCAGTTTCTGTATATTGGGCATATGGTGATGTTCTATTACACCACTCAAATGCATTCAGTGTTTTGCCACCATCAGCAGCTCGCAATGTTGCCATTGTTGCCATGATAGCACATCAGGTTATAGCTGCCCTCAAAAGAATAATTTGGCATTGTTTTCACATTTCTGCTGCAGTCGAAGGTCCTTTCTAAGACTGAGATTTTGTTGATTAACATTGTAAGACAGTCTGACACAATGTGTATAATGACTTATGCAGTATGTTGGACTCATGCTCAACATAACACCAATATTTCATATGTGGGAGAAGACAATCGGACTCCACTTGTCTTCAAACTATCCAGTCAAGTCCTTCGCCCGTGTTCCAGTTGTTTTGGTGATCTGGTTTTTGGCACTGGCTATCCCATTTTTTGGACCCATCAACTCTATGATGGGTGCCTTCCTTGTCTCCTTTGCTGTCTACATCATCCCCAGTCTAACTTTTATCTATGTCTACCGCACTAAAGCAGCACAAGAGGTACAACTCACTGCAGTACCTCTCAGTCTTGTATGACATCCTCTTAGCCTTTCCTCTTGATAATATTTTAACCTACTGAGAAGATTCAATAAGCAGATGTTCAATGCAATGTGCTGAGGTCTTGAGCAGCCTCATAATTTTTAGCAGGAATTTATTTTTGGTACTGTGGTGATGGCGACAATCAGTCTTTAAAAGGTCTTTAGCCCCAAACAACTGTCCAATGTGAGTACTATAAGACATGGATTGACAGTTCTGAATGGTATACTCCTTTTCTGCAGGCTTCAGTGTGGAAACCACCTAAGCTGTTGCAAAACTGGTTCAATATGTTCTGCATCAGCGGATTTGTGGCCACTTTTGTTTTTGTGGTTGGCTTCGGATTGGGGGGATGGGCAAGCTTCACCAACTTTGTGCGGCAAATTGACAGCTTTGGATTCTTTCAGGCATGCTATCAGTGTCCAAGCCCAGGCAAAGCCCACTGAAAGTAGAAAGCAGTGTGATCAACTTTCTTTCATCTTTTGTGTAATCACACCAATTCTATTATGAGTTTGCTGCTCAAGTAGGCTTTCCATTTCTTGGAAAGGAGAAGTCTGAAAACCTTACTCTAAAGAAATTGGGCACATTTCATAGTTTTGTTTGACACAGTAGCAGAAATCTTCCAGCAGCTTGGCATTATTGATACACTCTAATTTCAGTAAGAAACTAATTGACAAGCCTCAAGCTTGCAATGGCCCTATTCATTTGGAACACTACTTGTGAATGGGGATGGCCAAAACTCATCTTGTTCTTACTGTATATGTATACTGTGTGTGTGTGTGTGTGTGTGTGGCTTGTACTGCAATGCCAAATGCCTTTTAGTCAAGCCTGTAATTCCAAATAGAACAAAACAATAAACGTCATTTGTCCTTCACAATGAGCATGACTAACTTTGCCCTAATTTTGTCTCTATAGCTGAGTGGTTTTACCCGTTGTTTTTTATGATGAAACAAATGCATAAAGATGATTATCATATTCTCACTTAGTCTTGTGCATGTGGTTACTGTCAGCAAGTTGAATGAGCTCCCTGCCTTCTGTGGGTTTGTGCCCCATTCTTATTTTCATACAGTTGGGATGTTTAAAACATAGAAGCTTATCATGCCCATAAATCCTGTGTTTGTGGTTACTGGCTGGAAGTTGAATGATGTTCCTAATTTCTATGAGGTTTCTTCCCCATGCTTTTTCCATATAGTTAGGGTGGTTGGAAACCTACAAGCTATGAACCCAAACTTATTATGCAGCCAAATCAGGCATCAATAACAAGAACTCATCACACACAGACCCACCTTTGGAACCTGGGGCATAACGTTCTGTATACTAAATTAGAAGGTGACAAGCCGAAGTGAAAGGGGATGATTCTGCTTGGACAGATTTGCACAGATGCTTTTTTTGGGGGTTTTGCCTTCAGGAAGGGAAAGAAAACACCTGCACAGGCTGCTTTTGGATTGGCTTTGTATGGACCCTTTTCTTCAAACCATGCAGCAAATCAGCAGGCAAACGGGCAACAACGTACACTTGTCCACTGTTGTGAACTTATCTGAGCATACCAAATCCTTTTAACAAAATGACAACGCGCATACAAAAGCTGATGATGTGTTGTTCAAAGCAGTGAACAACACCTCCCCCACAAATTGACGTATGCAGAATTTTACACCGGATAGTGTCTGCCTAGGTAGTACTTTGTAGGCCTAACCCATATTCCTCAGACATCCCATCTTTACGAAACATCTACAGTTTCCAAGCCGTTGGTTCTTTGATTTCATGAGAGAGGATGATGATTGCTGTTGATCTCAGCAATGTGCATGTAATTTTTGGTCGAAGTTTTTGACACCACAGTTTCTTCTTCCCAATCACATGCCACCGCATATGTTATGTGATTTTCCAAAGCACATAAAGCCCGTGAACTGAAAGCATCTTGTAAACGGGAAAACCTACAAGCACTTGACACAATCACAGCGTTAAAACCGGGTGACGATGATCGAGGTTTAGTAAGTGAAAAGCAGGAAGTGAAGAATCTGTATAAGGAAATCGAACTAGAAAAAGAAAATTCTTGTCACTTTAACTCATTACCACGAGGTTTGGGATTTCCAACCCTGGCTGCTCCTTGGGATTAAGTTCCTTAATAGATGCTAAGAACGGAAGGTACTTACCCAAAATAAATCGCATTCTCAAACTATGAGAGCAGCTAATTTCACAAGAAAATGTAGGCACAGAGTCGCAACGCTGCAAAGTCAATCCAGTTTGATTTTGGCGAAGAAGATTTGACCTTGAAAAAGTAGAAATTGTGTATGTCGAAAAGAGGAAAGGAGTGCTGGGTATCGCAGGTGGTGGATTCAATCGTTCTTTCCAGCTATAACATCCATGTTGTTTTGTTCTCTAGTTTCTGAGAGTGAGCATGACTGGTGCTTTTTAGTTTGTTTTTGCTTCTTGTAAAACCCTGCTCTTTGTCTGAGGAATTGTGTCGCATAAAACAGGGATTTTGATCACCGTCTCATCTTAGACTCTACAGTTGTCATGGTGGTTTGCAGAAGTTTGAGCTGAATTGTTGGTTCTAGAGTTCAAGCAAATTGAGAATATGAAAGTAGTTCAAGGGAACGTGTGTTAAGCTTGCGGGCTGGGAAATTTGTCGCTTTCGTGAGGTGGGCTTTCTTCAAGAGACGCGATTGAGCAGTGGTTTGTATGAAACTGTGACTTTTTCCAGGTAGACGTTTCCATAAGAGGAGCTACTAAACATAGAAGCTTTTGGATAGGTTTGTGCAGCAATGTTTGATTTTGGAGCTTCAAAGGTACCAACAATCATTTTGAACTGACATAACGAGCCGCCTTCTCTCTCGGTGAGGAGAGATGAAGCAAAGGAAAGTGAGCAAGGACTCAGGAGCAGATTTTGGAAACCCACAATTGTCGGACAGGAGCAAGAACTCGTCAGACACAGATGAGCATGAATCGAAGCCCCATCACCAACAGAAGAAGCGGAGGAAGAAATCCAAGGTCACAAGATGGAGCTGCGTAGACACATGCTGTTGGTTCATAGGGTGTGTTTGTGTCCTCTGCTTTGTCTTATCTGTTTTGTACCATGCATTACCTGAGTCAGTACCCCAGTTTGTGGCAGAGAAAATCAACGGCCCGCTTCCTGATCCACCGGGGACTATGCTGAGGAAGGAGGGACTTTTAGCCAAGCATCCTGTGGTGTTTGTGCCTGGGATTGTCACAGGCGGCTTGGAAATGTGGGAGGGGAAGCCCTGTGCTGATGGGCTGTTTCGGAAACGTCTCTGGGGTGGCAGTTTTGGCAAAATCTACACGAGGTATGTAGTTCGTGATCAAATCCTCTAACTTTTCTTTCACACATCATCATCATCTCTGCTTAGGGGCCGGGACTTGCTATTCATCAGTAGAGTCTGGACAGTCTCTATGAAGCTTGCATCGTCTAGTAGTACCTGGACAGTGTCTATGGAGCTTGCATCTTCAGCTCACCTTTTCCCTACTGAAAATGCCTCTAAAGTTACATTTTGATAGATCACTTCTGAACAGTCTGTTACTTGCAAGTACCCAGTTAAATAACCTATTGCTCTTTGATCAACTTCCAAACTTTGCATTCAGAATAGGAGAAACCTCTTGTCTAGATGTCAGTATAATCTTGGGATTATCAGAGAAAAAGCCTTTCAAAGCACTCAAGGGTTCACTGAATAGTCAAGAGTTGTGTGTCTAGAGGTATATGTATGGATTACTGACAAATTTTGCAGAGTGACTACAATATCTCCTCACAGCACTGTTCATTGCTTTGGTGCAGGCCCAAATGTTGGATGGAACACATCATGCTGGACAATGAGACAGGACTGGATCCTGAAGGAATTCGGGTGCGACCTGTGTCAGGACTGGTAGCAGCTGACTATTTTGCACCTGGCTATTTTGTGTGGGCTGTTCTGATTGAGAACCTTGCAAGCATAGGCTACGAGGAAAAGAACATGTACATGACTTCATATGATTGGCGCCTTACATTCCAGAATACTGAGGTACTGTGTAATAAGCTCATCTTGAATTCCCAAACTTTGCAAAACTTTCTCAAGGGTTGAAAGTATATAGATTTGGCATTCAGATCTTACTCATGTATATATAAGTACTATGCTAGTTCAATGATTGGCTCACAAGATTAAGTGTCCCACTAATCAGAAATTCCTTTCATGCTGAGAAATGAGTAAGGTTGTACTTCTATAGAGCTTCAACATTGGCTTTCTCACCCACCTAATGGCAATCTACTTGGTACTTCAGTATACTCTTAGGAATACAAGATTAGTTTGACTCATGTTGTGTAATGTAATGATAATCAGGTACGGGATGCATCTTTGAGCAGGTTAAAGAGCACAATTGAGTCCATGGTACAAACAAACCATGGGAATAAAGTGGTTGTCATTCCACACTCCATGGGCTCACTCTTCTTCTTGCATTTTCTCAAGTGGGTGGAGACAGCCCCACCTATGGGTGGTGGTGGTGGACCTGATTGGTGTGCTCGCCATATAAGAGCTGTGATGAACATTGCCGGCACCTTTCTTGGTGTTCCCAAGGCCTTTCCAGGCCTCTTTTCTGCTGAAGCCAAAGACATTGCTGTTGCTAGGTAAGCACCTGTTTCGAATAAGCAGCATGAGGTTCAGCTTTATCAGTTTGAGATTGACAACTTGAGTCATCAAAGCTGAAAATTCCCCCTTGTTATTCCAATGTATTTCAATGTATTTCAGACTGTGAAAAGAACATGTTCTCAATTGAGAGTATAAACAAAAGGGTTTAGCCATGTACTTTGCTGCATACAGTTGGCAATTAAGATGAAAGATACTCTTGCTCAACTGATGTTTATTGTCCTGGGCGGTCACACCAGAAGTTTTTAAATCACGCTTATTATTATGCAGAGCAATTGCACCAGAAATTTTAAGTAGTGATGTATTTGGTCTCCAAACTTTGCAATACATTATGCGAGTGACACGCTCATGGGACGCCTGCATGTCCATGGTTCCGAAAGGTGGTAATGCAATATGGGGGAATGCCTCATGGTCTCCAGAGGAAGGTTATGACTGCTCACAGAAAAGATCAATCCCCGAGAATATAACAGAGGATACCATTGCCAGTGCAAATTCTGTTCCTCAAGAATGTGCAGATGATGACTCTGCAGTGGTAAAAGGGGTGCATGGAAAACCTGCTGCACACTATGGTCGGATGGTGGCCTTTGGCAAAGAAGCAGCAGTGCTGGATTATTCTGCCCTTCTCAAGAAAGAACCACCTCCTAAGGTCAGATGTCTGATAATGTGGAAGTAGCTTATTTCTGCTTTCCAGTAAGTAAACCAAATTTCAGACAAGTTTTTGTAAAGCACATAGGAAAATGCACAGATAATAGCTAAAGAAACAGTGAAAAATCTCATCAATGAATGATAAGGAATGGTAGAAATTATTGTATTGATTAAACAATTGAGAGAAGAAGCATCCATTTGTGGCTCCAGACTCCACCAAGCAACAGGACAATGAACTCGAGTGCATCCTGTGGAGATGTATGGACGGAGTACCAAGAGATGGAGTGGGACAACATTGGAGATATTGCCAGCCGTGCGGTCTATACTGCTGGAGATTTGGTTGAGCTTTTAAGGCAAGTTGCTCCCAAGCTTATGGCCCGTGGTGAGGAGAATTGGGGTTTCGGTCTTGCAGATGACTTAAGTGATCCCAAGTACCAACATTTCCGGCACTGGTCAAATCCCTTGGAGACAATGTGAGTTCACAAACATTGCCAATCTTTTCTCCCACTTCCATTCAGCACAATCAGTGATCTGCCCTCTATTTTTAGAAGCTAATGTGCAATTCATCATAGTATTTCTACTTATTATGTGCAAGTTACTATAATAATAATTACTTAAGTATTATTTCTCCTATTAAATACTTAATATTTACTACTAATTAATTAATAAGTAGTAAGTAATTACTACTGATTTATAATAAGTAGAAATAATTATTATTATGCACAATATGTAGCAGAAATTTATAAGTAGATTATGTGCAATTCATCATAGTATTTCAAGAAAGCCATTGAGTTGGCTTGCTTCTTTTTCTACTGTTGTGCATAACAGGTTACCTAATGCACCAGAATTGGAGATGTATTGCCTCTATGGTGTTGGCATTCCAACAGAAAGGTCATACATCTACAAAATCTCACCCCCCACTGATAGTTGCTACATCCCATTCCGTATTGATGGGACAGCAAACGGAGACTCTGAGGGGTGCCTGAAAGGGGGTGTTCAGTTTGTGGATGGGGATGAAACAGTGCCAGTTTTGAGTTCTGGATTTGCTTGTGCCAAACTATGGCATGGCAAGACTCGCTTTAATCCAGCTGGCAGCCCCAGTTTCGTGAAGGAATATAACCACTCTCCCCCTGCAAATTTCTTTGAGGGCCGTGGCACAGAAAGTGGGAGCCATGTTGACATTATGGGGAACTTTGCTTTGATAGAAGATATATTGAGAGTTGCAGCTGGACAAACTGGTGATCAGCTTGGTGGTAACAGAATTCATTCCGACCTGCTCAAGTGGTCAGAGCGAATCAAAATCAAGCTCTGATCAATAGGCCAGAAACAGATCTAACACTTGTTCAGGTTGCTCCAACCTTTGAAGCTCTTGTTGATGGGTGAAAACAGATTTTGAATTTGTTCAGGTTTCTTTCTCCAGGCTTTTCCACCACCTTAGGCCTGCTTGCATTCTGTACCTGATTTCAGTTATAGCTCTGTTTTTCATATGAGTTCATTTGAATACGCAAAGAGGTAAAAAGGAAACGAGGCAACTCCTGTCCTTGTACAAAGCCTTTCTTGAATGTTGATCCAACATGAGAGTAATGGTCAACACTGTCATTGTATTTTCTCTTAGCTTCATAATATACATTAGGCACCATCTGTCAAATGCTGTTTCTCACAGCACTTCTCTCTGATTTGAAAGTAATGATGTGCCTGGTGAAGAGTTAAGAAAATTGAATATTGCCAATATTCAGTTTTCATGTAATGATTTAATACGTTTGACAGCAATTCTAATCTGAAACCTGGATTTGCGTGCCAAAATTGACTACACAATAATATATCGAAACTCCCATGTGGGAACCCAAAGAAGACTGGAATTTCAGAAGACCAGACCCACACCACTTTCTAGGTGCCATTCAAGTGGTCTCACTACATTTGACTTTCTGTGATTGACCTTTGAACTGCAATCCTTAAGGAAAAAATACCTTAATGAAATGATTATCCTCCTCCATCAGAAGTGGAAGCTGACACTTGTCTTTGGAAGAATATACTCTCAAACCCTGGTTTTGAAGTGTACATATATTCATATGTTGAAGGCCACAATGTTGATAGGTACATATTGAACATATAAATGACCAAGATGTTAGGAAACACAACATGATTTTTACATTTCAATGGCTTTTTCAGAATTCTTTGGGAACAAAGTGTATGCACATAAAGCTAACTCTCAAAAAAATACAGCAATATTGTTCAATACTGTTGCCCAAGTGCCTTGGGTGAACCAGCACACACAATGGTGCGATGGTAAAAATCACAAAATCCATTTAAATTATTTCTAAATACTACAAATATCCCATGCTTGGACTAAATCAGGGTCTGTGAGTTCAAAACTAACATTTACAAGGCTTTTTAGATTGCAGAACCTTCTCAAAGGTAGAGTCAAAATCTATCATGATGGGTTATCCTAGAAGGGCACACTTGACATCTCACCCTTGCAATTATTGAATGGCATAGGAGGGCAGAACACAGTCACTGGGTTTCATAGATCCAAGCGAATAGTCAACGTGGTGTAAGGGTACAGAACCAGAACAATTTATTGCAACAGAAACAGTGACAATTTCCTGTGACTGGTTTGAAGAACAGTGAAATTCATCATCATCTCATGCAAAAGGTACCGACACCTAAGCCACACTAGATTTGTGAGCTATGGTATAAACGTATGTGAGGATTTCAAATGAGGATAGAGACATACCTTGGGTAGCCACATAAGGAAGGTAGGTTATTGCACATTTTAGACTTGCAAATGCCGGTGTCCACTGTTGGATGCACCTCAAACTCAATGGTCCCTATCCCTCTCACTGTTCAATTGGGATCCACATCTGTAGCACAATCACCATGGCACTGTGCACTAGCAATACAGTCAACCACTGATAATGCCATTACAAGAAAACTGTCTGCTAGTGTCAAAAGATTGTCACCCAAAGATCGTCTTTTTGGAGAATGAAGCAACAACAATATAGTTGGTGTCAAACCTACCAAGTATTTCCTGGATGTTTTCTTTCAATATCAAGAACAATTTTTCAAGTCCAAAACTAATTTGTGGATTAGATCCAAACATCTTATAGAGCTGAAACCTTTGTATTCAATCCACTGGACTAGATCAGATGCCTTGGGAGACAAGGTCATTCTACACCTAAAATGTGGGAACACACCAAAGACATGGTGAACTCCTAGTCTCTTGGAGGTATGTGCTATTGGATGAGCTTTCAATTGTTGAACACACCATTCAATTGACATGGTCAGAGAAAATGCATCCCCCTTTCAATCAATTGTTTCACTATGTCACAGAATGCTTGCAGATGGAGAAACGGATAACCACTGCAAAACTTCTTAGAAGGGATTATTGTCTCCAATGAACATAGGGCACATGAACAATGGAGAAATGCAGATCCCATCCCATTGAAAGCTGTGCCACAAAATCCTGAGCCCAAAAACTCCCTGCAGGTGCAGGAGGGATACAAGCACAAGTGTGTCAAGTGAATTCTCTGACATTTCTTATTGAGACTTGATGTTTATCTTTGGTGAGGAAGCAATAGCACTCTGACAAACATGAAAACTGAGCTGGAAATCATGTCCCACATATTGATCCCATCAGAAGGACTTGAGAGAGCCTATTTGTATTTGACAAGAAATGATATCCCCACCTCAATCCACTTTGAAGCTTAACTGGCAGTCAGAACCACACTCCGTAAGCGCTTCTCTGGGCTTGAATTCCCACTGTGGGAAATTTTGTAGTAGATCTGCAAACCTGCCTCCACTAGCATCTCAGAGGCTGACAGGGATGCCACACTGTGGGTCACATCAAGCTCCCAACGCCCCTCACCCTCACAAGCATCTTCTTGTTCAAAATGAGATGGCTCCCCCATGGATCTGCACACATGTGGTCACACACTTCAAAACATGTCTCTGTGTACAGATGTGGATTGCTGATCCAAATTCAAGCCCCATCTAGCAATATGGTCATGCAAGGATTCAAGTTTCTGGGAGCTTTTGACTTACATAATTTCCCTGATGGGATTTGTTGCCTTAATAGGATGTCTTTCCTGAATGGGACTTGTTTCCTGGACAGGACTTGTTTCCTCTATGGGGCCTGTTTCCTCAACACCATGGTAGACATCTTCATCATGTCTGGGGGGCCACTCCTGCAGATTGTGCAAGTCCTCCTCTGGTTGCCACCTCTATTGCAGACCAAACCACACTTCAGTTCATGCAAGTACCAACAATAAGATTTTCTCCATTTGGCAGTCTCACTCTCCCCATTGATCCAAGAAAAAAATTTCTAAGAGAAGTGGCATGTACAAGCAATGCCAAAACTATGAATGTAACTATTCATTGAGTATCTGGGTGCCTACATCAAGCTCATGGAGGGATGTATTCATGCTGAGAAAATGGGGTGAGCTTAATAGCATACCAGATAGCACATATCATAAATTGTAAACTGTATTGCTGGGAAACAAGCTCATCCTGATAAACCAGGCCACCTCTCGACAGATAAGGGTTGGAGAAAATTCAACAGGTTGATTATTTTGTAAACCACAATTGATGAAGAGGACCTCACAAAGCCAAGTGTCCATGGCCAAGGAGGAAATATGCAATTTGGTGCTAACTTCCCTAACCCTGTTTTCAAAGACTTGGATGAGGATGAGGGCTTCAAGCCTTCATACCCAAGGCAGAAGACCAGAGATTTTACCTCAGGGTGGATTGCCTGCCTAGCTTTGACCACTAAATGACAGCAAAGAGGACCATGTCTACTCTCAATGTCATATCTGCAGAGAGGACAGTGTTCATCTTAAACAGGGTCAAATGGACTCCAAGCAGTGCCCTAAGGACACTTGAGAGTTTATCTTACATGGAAGGCCCTGCAGCAGCCCTCCTCACATTGAGCTAACCTGCTGTAGGGACAGGCTGGTATTTCATAGTGACAATCCACCAGCCAGACATCCCTGGCTTATCAACTGAGCTTATAAAAGAAAAATCAATGATGTGCCAAAGAAAGGAATCCACAATCCTGTAGAGATACTCAATCATACTGCTACTCAAATGTAAAAGGTAATGTGCCGGTCTATAACTGAGAACCAAGTTCTCTAGAATAGGCAACCCAACCTCAATGTCAAATATAAGGTTTAGTTCTATCACTGCACAGTGGCCACTGCTCCAGGCAACATGGGAAGGCAGTCCAGCCTGCCAAAGGCTGACACCACCAGTCCAAAGGAATTGAAACAGTGAAAAGCTGGTTCATGCTCCCTTGTTTGCCTCTTTTGCATATCCCAAAACTGAATTTTTAAGTGCTAGCTTTCTGGGGTCTGTTTTCTGGGTAAAATATGTACAAGATAAATTCTTGCAAGGGGAGTTTTCTAGAGGAAATATATAGGAAGTATATATCTATGACATTACAGATAAATCTCAACAGCAACACTTTGAAAATATCATGGTAATGAGTGTGATCATAACACTATGAGAGTCATGCACAAAGTGTTGGTTGAACCAGCACTTTCATCACAAAAAAGCAGTGACGACCCACTGACTTCATCAGCTCCTGACGGTGACTGTAGATAAGCACATAATAATCAGCCCAATATTTTGGGCAAACTGTTATAAACACATCTGCATTCTCAGTTTCCAGAAGCAACAGGAAGACTCAGTTCTGATGTTGGCTAACACTCAAGCAACAGTGTTTTTCTAGAGGAAATATGGAAAGTAGCACAAAAACCATGAAGCTGAGCATGACTGAAATGAGCTGCCCATGAGGGTAGTGTCTACCAATCTATCACATCCCAAACCACCATAGGTCTTTCTCTACCTCCTCTAACTCCATCAAACTGGGCACAGGGTGTATTGGCCAGAAAAATAATTGCAGACACAATGCTAGATTACAACAGAGTCTTAAAGTGCAAACTCTCTCTCTTGTCCACCACACAAATTGCCATCAACCTCCTCTCTGACTCTAGTGCAAGTTTAGAATCTAGTAGTTCCTTCAAGACATCATCTCATAAGGGTTAGCATGACAAACCTCTAAAGGATCAATCAGTTGACTCATATGTCCTTCCCTGTGCTCGTGGTCTTCTGACTCTTCCTCTCGCTCAAGTGATTGCTCAGTTGAGTCCTCATGCAACAATTGTTCTTGCCTCACCAATTTCTCAACCCTCTCCTGACTTCCATCCTGCCATCTCTCATATTACTGATGAGGAAGTAGCAAAAAGCATCCAAAATCTGGTGTCCCACAATATTGAAAGAAGCAACACAATGGTCTTCATAATACTATGCACAACCGTGGCCTTTTGGTCAGATACCTCATGCTATGGATGAAACACAGCAAAAATAACCTAGGGTCCACCAAGCAAGAAACCCATTATCAGAATTGCTAAAAAAGATAAGAGATTGCTAGAAAAGCCTACCTCAATTAAGTCATCTTCCAATCCTGCAATGTCAACATCAGCTTGGAGCATTCGAGCCTGATCTGCCTCCTGTTGCTGCTGTTGCAGTCGTTGGTGATGTTCTGCCTCGTCCCTAAAATTATAAAGCAGCACACAAACTGTGCCATGTCAAGCAGCAACCAATCAACCTGAAGTCCCCATCCAAATCCACAATTCCAGTTTCTACAAACTTGTTGTAAACTTGCTTCCATCATACAACAACACTAGGTCTATTCTTCATGCAACACCATTCATCAGACTACTACCTCCTGCCTCCTCATTAGATTCTGCACAACCTCTTCTGTAGATATGCACCCCATCACACCTTAATCCTTCAGAATGTGTACCATGTCTTTCATACAATCTCATGGAGTAAAGTCTGAGGTTGACCAGAAACAAGTAAGGCACTCCACCTCAAAATCTTAGCCCTCTGTTCAATCTCAAGCCTCTCTTGCTCAAGATGGGCAAACTTTGCCTGCTGTGCCTCACTGTATTGTCTCCGAGCAGCTTCCACAAGCAGCCTGCGTTCTTGCTGTTCTAGCCTTTCTTTCTCAAACTTTCTTTGCCGGATATTGATTTCACTGAAGTAGTTTTCTCTGTCCCAATCTACTACATAGGTTGCTTTGAAGCTTGAGCCTTCCTGTTTACAATCATGGATATCAGTAACTGTTTTGGGCAATGAGGTGAGGCAAGAGAGCAAATGGTTTAGATCTGTGAGGAAAAAAAACAAGTGAGATTAGTCTACAGCAAGTTTAAGTAGGAACCTCTGACCCACCTTCTGCATCACATGGCCACACAGAGACTGCACAGCATTGCAGAAGCTTGCATGGTTCTCAAACTGCACCCACACTGTGCATTGCAGAGTTGCAGCCATGCTTCCAACCTCCTTCCCTACCTTGCTCACATCTCCATTGCTCATGACCTCCAAATTCCTGATGGTACCACGCAAGAAACAAAATGCATTTGCCCCAAATTCATGAGCTGCTGGAAAATCTACTGCCTACATTCTTTTTGAGAATGTTTTAGAGAGGACTGATAAACCTTCCCCCGGGCATCTAGCTTCATATAGGCTGCAGCTGGGCACACAGCTCATTTGATGAAGCTCCCTTCTCTCAAAATAGTAACAGCATACAAGGATTGATCCTTTGGAACTCCATACCCCAACTGAAGTGACTCTATAATGTGGGTGATTCTCACCTAATCTCTCCGAACTTGGAAAAAATTGTGTGCGTAACCAGAACAGAAGGCTTGGACGACACCCGCGGTTCCGCAAACCACCGCGATGGCACACCTCTCAGTACCAATGTAGTCGGCCCCGTGCGCCTCATTCCTGAACCAAGGCAGAATCATGGACATGCAGCAACTCCCAGATGTCAGGGTTATAGCTCCCAAGGTTAGGGGAAACGGGTTCCGAGAATTTCTCAGTGAAGATGCGACTGCATCAATTCCTTGTGTCTTTACAGGACATCACCTGGCTTTGTATCTTGGAGCCCTACAAACCCCTGAAAATTCTACCTTGACTTCCACCAAAACTTCAGCATTGAGTGATGCAAAAGAAGAGACAGAGAGTCAAAGAGATGACAGGAAATATAGAGTAATCTTTTGTCTGTCTCTGTTTTGCTTTGACGGACCTGTGGGGTTGGGCCCGAAGATAGCTTCCCACGAGCGTTTCACAACCTCAAAATCATTGACTTCTTGAATGCGAGCCGAGCAGCGGACCTTCAATCCCCCAACGTTAAGTTCCAGCCCATTCACTGCATCCACAACCAAGCGGCCGACGTTGTCAACGTGTGCTCCCCCCTTCTTGTGCAACTCCCCTACTCCTCCTCCTCTTCCTCCTTCCTCGCCCCACAAGCGCAGCTCGGCGCTGGCGATGGGCTCGTCCCGTCGTTTCTTGTATAAATTCCTCTCGCTACGCACCACCAGCGCCGCCATGTCACCCATCCCAACGCCCAGCCGCTTCTTGAGCAGCACGTTGAGCGCCTCCTTGAGCTGCCACTCGTCCACCGCCTTCACCGTCACATCCGCCCTGGTGAAAGCCAGATCGATGGCCGTGCAAGGCACAAGCTTGAGCCCTTCCCCAAGCTCCACCCCCCCACCCATCTTGCCTCCTACCTCCAACAAAAGCCGACCACAAACACGACTCCAACAGATTTTGCACTTGTACGAAAGAACGCGCGCGTTGCGCTCAAAAAATGCGAAAGACACTCCGCGTAAGCGCGAAATGAGAAAGTCGAACACTGCTGTTCACCCGGCGAAACACAGGGTTCGAATCCCAAAATCGCAAAGAAAGAATAATGATACGAAAATCAGGGTTTCGACCTTTTGATAATCGTTGCGAGATTTTGCTTCTGAGCTGTTGTCGATCGCTTCTGTGCGCGCGCTCAGTCTCATTATTATCACCGTCAGCCCAAGTTATTAGCGCATGTAAACTATCGGGTCTTTGCCGTCTTTGCAAAGTTTGCAGTTTTGGGGACCGCCTGCTGCTGCGCCCTCTCTCACGTCTCGTCAAATGCAAGACTTTTCGGGGAACCGATACCAGCAGCGTTGCGAGCACGAGTCTCAACAGCAAGCTGTGGCGTGGAAATGAGAACGAAGAGGATCCTGTTGTGACAATTGCTGTTGCGTCTAATGTGCAAAGGTGCGATTTCCTTCACTCCATTTTTGTTTTTTCGAAAGAAGCTCAGCACGGGGGGGGGTGTAACAAGTTGCCCAAGTAGCGAGAGAGAGAGAGAGAGAGAGAGAGTTTCGAGGGGCGGGAAGAAGAATGCAATACACAAGCAAGATTTCTTTTCAGGAATTCTAAGGGTCGCCGCGTAGATTACCAGGCGCGACATCGGCAGATTTTCTCAGAGTTTTGAGAAGAAGTACACATCGCCTTTGCTAAGAAGAAAAAACGAAGAAACTGTGGATGCCTCAAGGGCCTGGGTTGCAACGGGAGTTTTTTGTGAGGGCAGGCAGATTGGAATTTGGATCTTTGTTCGCTCACACAACATCTGTGTAAGGGTTTGATTTGGATGTGTCAATTTTTGCCCATGGTCTCATGCTGCTTCTGTCATTTGCAAAACTGTATAAGAATAGTGTGCATTTCTGAAAGAACATAAAACTTCAAGACGACAAAACTGATATAGTGAGATGGATTCTTCTTGATTGGCATGTTTACACCAGCAGCCGGGGTAGTGGTTGAAGAGCATTCAGTGTGCTCACAGTGCAGGTCCTTGTTTGACTTTTAGGATTATACTGCATTTATAGCAGGCAGCTTCTGCACTCCCAGCACAATCTCAAGGGCAGCCGAAGGGAAAAGTGGGCACAGTGGCGACCCAAGGTGGCTCAGGCTGGGCCACTGACAGTGATGTGGTCCATCAACCAGCTCAAGTAGTAAGAAACAGTTTGTTTGATTTCCAGTGGTGGGCCCGCAAGTGTGCAGTGGCTCCAGAGAAGACATCACCAACTGTTCTCAATTGTATGTCTGGCTCTCTGCCTGAAGTGGGTGTTGAGAAGGAAGTTGAGTTTCTCATCAGTGGTATCAGCAAGCAAATCCCCTTTGATTCTACTACTACACTGGGTAACATTCCGTTGGATGAAATTCAGGTGCCTCAAAAGAGCCATACTTGCAGTGTGGGGGATGATGAAGAAGCAGTTGTTGTGAGGGCCTCTGTCAGGGAGCCACATCTAACTGGTGAGAAAGCTCTACCAAATGGTGATTTCTATTTCGGGTCATGGCAGGGCAACCTGCCTGAAGGAACTGGCAAGTATGTGTGGGCTGATGGGTGTATGTATGAGGGTGAATGGAGAAGAGGAAAGAAGACAGGGAAGGGGAAGATTTCATGGCCTACAGGAGCCACATATGAGGGTGATTTCATGGGGGGGTACATGCACGGGGTGGGAACATACATTGGGAATGGAGGCACCACTTATAGGGGTCAATGGAGCATGAATGTGAAGCATGGACTAGGCCGAAAAACTTATGCCAATGGTGATATCTATGAGGGGCATTGGAAGCAAGGGGTCCAAGAAGGCTTTGCAAAGTATGTGTGGGCACGTGGCAATGAGTATCTAGGTGAGTGGAGGGGTGGTTTAATGTGTGGGAAAGGGGTTTTGACCTGGGCGAGTGGTGACAAATTTGATGGGCAATGGCTGGGTGGCCTTGAGCATGGCCATGGAATCTATACCTGGGTTGATGGGAGCTGCTACATTGGAACCTGGAGTAGAGGATTGAAAGATGGGAAAGGAGTGTTTTATCCTGCAGGCAGTCGTCCCCCTGATATGAGCTTGCTGCAAAATAGTGAGGGAGCTGCACCTAGGGATGACAATTTGTGGACATTACGTCAGTTCCACAGGATTGGCCATGATGGCAGGGAACTGCGAGCTCCACGCCAATCAAGAAGCCACTCCTCATCATCTGAGAAGATTCTCCAGGTGGGTGAGCAGTCAAAGAGTAGTGAACTCTCACAACACCAATGGAATATTGAGTCTCCTATTGAGAGGGCACCAGGGTTGGATGCATCCACTCCATTGACAGTGGAGACAATTCAGGAAGGAGTAGAGAAGGCAGGTGGCTGGCATCCACCAGACAGTATCAGACCCCTTCCCTCCACTGTAGTGGTGCAAGAATATGCAGAGGGTGTGCTCATGAGTGAGTTGGTGAAGGAAAATGTAGGGTCTACTAGTCAGAAGAAGAGGCGAGCACGGAAGGCAAGTAAGGAGATAAAGAGACCTGGGGAAACTATTTTTAAGGGCCATCGCAGTTATGACCTCATGCTCAACTTGCAGCTTGGAATCAGGTTAATTTACTTTCCTTTTTACTTGAAGATGTTACTACACCCAGGCTTTTGCATATGTCCATCAATCAATCCAGTATTTTCTGCAGTAAGTTTGTGCTTTGTGAGCAATGGCAACTTGTTATAGGGTGTAGGTCTTTATGTCTTTCATGGCAATGTTCAATGAACAGGTACACTGTTGGCAAGATAACACCAGAGCCAAAACGTGATATCGGCCCCAGTGACTTTGGAGGTCGTGCTAGGATCCACATGAACTTCCCTCGAGGGGGAACCCCTCTGACTCCTACTCATGACTCATGTGACTTCAAGTGGAAGGACTACTGCCCCATGGTTTTCAGGTCTTCTATCTAACCCTTTGTTGTATGGCATCTAGGTGCTACTGAGAAATCCATGATTATTTGGACTGATCTCTGGGACAGTAAGTGTCACTGAGTTGAAAGCATCTGAAAGAGTTGAAATTGAGGCCTTTCCTAATACTCAGGAATGGACCTTTCATTTGCAGGCACTTGAGGGAGATGTTCAAAATTGATGCCGCAGACTATATGATATCACTTTGTGGAGATGATGCCCTGAGAGAACTCATGTCTCCTGGAAAGAGTGGCAGTGTATTTTACCTCTCTCACGATGACCGTTTCATGATTAAGACAATGAAGAAGTCTGAAGTGCAAGTGAGTAAGCCTGTTGTCAGCTTCATCTCTGTACTCGTCTTAATCAGGCTGTCAGATCAATCTTGTTCAAGAACCCATGTGCTGCCTCTATTCTCTTGTTAGCATTTCAAAAATCAACAAGCCCATCCTTTCTCTTTCTCCAAATCTCCACCTGTGACAGAGAATAATATTGGTAGCATCAGAGATCTGAAGGGTAATATACCAGGACCATTGCTATGTCTGATTTTGGCATTTCTGGGACTGTTGCCATTGGATGGTAGGTGCTGTTGGATATGCTGCAGGGCTACTACAACCATGTAAAAACATATGAGAATACTCTCATCACCAAGTTTTTTGGCCTCCATCGGATCAAACCCCATGGTGGCCAGAAGGTAGTTGCAGGGCTCAAGGTCTTTTCCTGACTGTAGTTTAAGTTATTTATGAAGATTTTGAGGCTTGAAGAAACAGGTGGCAATATGTTTTACTGAGGGCTTTTCTCTCTCTTCCCTTAGTGTTTTGGACATTATGTGGGATGGAGTGTAACACCACAATGCTGTAGTAAGCAGAAGTATAGGGTCATATTATTTGCATGTTTTGAGATCTTTGTAGGGGGGTGCAGGTGCGGTTTATAGTGATGGGCAACATGTTCTGTACAGATCTCTGCATACATCGCCGATTTGACCTAAAAGGATCTTCTCTCGGACGCTCTGCTGACAAGGTGGAAATTGATGAGACAACCACACTAAAGGATCTTGACCTTGAATATGAATTCATTCTTGACCCCTTGTGGCGAGAGTCACTTCTAAAGTAAGTTTTCTGTGTTTGTGTATGCTTGTGGGTCATCCACACCCTGAAATGAGTAGAGACTAGAAGAAGCTTGTCAATGCACTGTGACAGACTGTCAAACCCTAAAATGCTGTTATTTTGGAACAGACAAATTGAGCAGGATTGCAAGTTTTTAGAGGCCTGGGGTATCATGGACTACAGTTTGTTGCTGGGCCTTCACTTCAGGGCCCCCCGACATCCAGCTCTTTTGTCACCAGGCCCCTCATCCACTCCAGATTTCCCTCCAAATGAATCTTTCATGAGTACAGTTGATGATGGTAACCTCTTGCTTTCTTATTTTTCTTTTGCTGTATGGCTTTCCTGAGCCCTTCCTGATTTACTCTAAAAGTGCCATTAACCCTCGCAAAATTGTACTGCCTGAAAAGACCAATTGAGGGCCATGTCTATGAGAGAACACTCCTATACAGATTTCCTAGGTTTTCTTTAGCCTGCTGTTCCAGTAGTTACACAAATGAATTGTGATTTATCCTTGGATTTATCCTACAAGCAAAGTCAATCCCTTTTACCAATTCACAGTCAATTGTGATGGCTTGCAGGAGCAGAAGAGGAGGGGAGTCCAAAAGGAGGTTTAATGTTGGTGACCCGAGAAAGTGGCCATGATAGTCAGTGGACTCCAGGGATCCATGTGCGTGGAAGCCCTTTACGTGCATCAGGAGCCGGTGATCCTGAGGTTGATTTGCTTCTTCCAGGGACTGCTCGGTAATGTTTATGTGCAAAGTCTCTTTTCCATATAAGTTCTTCTGTTTGGTTTGTCCCATTTTGTATCATTTTCAGTCCTCATAAGTTGAACTAAAGTATACTTCACAATATCATTTTATTGTCAGGGTGTTGTCTGAAAATAATGGTATTGAACTTTTCTACACAGGTTGAGAATACAGCTGGGTGTGAACATGCCTGCAAGAGCTGATCGAGTAAAGAAGAGATCTTGTGAGCGAGGCAGCCAGAATTTTGAAGGGGAGCTGTTTGGAGAGTCCCATGATGTGGTGCTCTATTTTGGCATCATTGACATTCTGCAAAACTACAGCCTTACAAAGCGTATTGAGCATGCATATAAGGCATTCCATTTTGATTCAACTGCCATATCTGCTGTTGAGCCCAAGCTATACTCCAAGCGCTTCCAAAAATTCATCCAGAAAACTTTTCCCCCATCACATCTCTGAACCTTCTAGATTGGCTGAAATTACATTCTGTAAACAAACCTGACCACCCATCTTTTCCTTAACCTTAAGTTTCTGATGTTGGTAAACATTTCAACTGGGTAAACTGTGCATTCCAGTATGAAGAAAGACTGGGTTGATATTTGACCCAGGGAATGTGCCAGAGTGATGTGTAAAGATCCTAGTGCTGACATGAACATCAATAGCCTACCCTGCTGGCATCCTCTGCATCACTAGCACTTGAAGGACCTTGATATTTAGAGATCCCAGCATTGTTCAGCATTAGCAGCAGTTGCATTACTTTCTGGCATGTAACTGAAAGCAACATAGAAGTCCTAGTTAGTGCCAATAACAGGGCTTTGTCAGACCACTTCATTTAGAATCTTGATGTCCTTCACATATGGTTCAAATTTAGTGCGGTGGTTGGCATCATCAACTCAAGTTTCTTTGTGCTAAGGAGTTTCACACTAGCTTTCGCAAGGCTTTGACAAGATTGCTGATAGCCCAGGTTCTGCAGTTTTTCCTCTAGAGGATGTTGATCATGACAAGACATGCTAGGTAGATTCAGTCACAAAGTTCACTCTGAAGTAAATAGAAGTCATCAGTGTGACCTATTGCCATACTCCAAAATAGCACAGCAAGGCTGCTATTTTCCCAGTTTGGTGGAAATGTACTTTGTTGATGGTGGTTCTAATGGGTCTATCTTTTATGTTGGACAAGTATCTCATTGCTGAGAACTTTAGTTCATTGCACAGAACTTTTTTATTATTTACTATTTTCATCTTGTGAAACAGCTGAACTTTTGACTTGTGGGCCTGTTGAGATCTATATGGCTTTAAGTTGCAAGTGCAGGTCTCAGTCCTGACTTCCTAATTTTCTCAGTTCTATTTTTATGTGCTGAAGGCCATGCTTTGTGGTGCTCATATATGGCAACACATCAACCTACCATCAGGTTAGTCCCATGCTATCATACTTGAGTTTATATGTATTCAAAGACATTGAAATGCACAATAGGACCCATCAGACTGACAGACTGGATGAGTTCCCAACATATATATGACATGTAACACCTGCATGTGCTTGACGATAGTTGCAAACTCCGCCTTTTCCACCAAAGTGCCTTGTCTTGTGCATAGTATGATTGTTCACAATAGAGGTTGGAGCAATTTCACTATTGTGTCAGTTCTCAATTTCATGCCCAGTTGCTGGGTTAACTGTGCATTGACAAGTTCCTTGTGTGCCATAGCATTGGCAACATGAGGATATGTCAGATGTCAGGTTTCAACTAGTTAGTGTGCTCATCATAAGCTGGCAGGTTCTGAACATCTAATCTGATGCATAGCAAGCAACAGAGTCAGAAACCCCCCACCAAGTAAAAACCGAATAAGATGAGGGTCAGCATGAAGGAATATGAATGAATTAAAAGGAGAACATGTATGTATGAAATTGCATAGAATTCTCCAGAACAACAATTTGAAGATAACATAACAATGAGTGCAGTCCTAACCTTATGAGAGTCACTCACAAAATGTCAGACTGACCTTCATCCCAAATAGCAGTGACAAGCTGGTACAACCAACAATGAACTTCATTGGCTCCACTAGCTAACAACAGCACACTAAATATGTTCGTCCTATGGCTTTGTATGTCACATTTCCAGAATTGAATGCTTGACATGCATCAAGCTATCTTCAATCAGATCATGTAGAAAGAGATTGACTGTAATCTCCCCTAGAGTCTTGCAGATGTCCAAGAACCTTGGGATGATCCTGTGGTTGGCAAGCCCAACTTTTCTGGATCAAGGAACATAACTTTTCAGGGTGCTCTGAAGTCAATGCTGTCATTTCTTGCTCCCTGCTTACCCTTTCATGTAGACATTCAGGGACTTTACCAAATGGGTACAAACTACCAATTAGGAGCTGTGACAACAGCATCACAAAGCCAGAGCACAGCAATTGCATACCCTGCTTGTTTACAGCTAACATCCAGATAGAATGGCAAACCGCAATAACAGGTCTCTATAGACATTGTTGAATATTGATTTGTAGTCTGGACCTTTTCTTTTGCAATAAGTATTGGGTAATACAGTGGGGCTTCTGAAGAACAACTCAATTGGAAACGCAAGTATGTATTTTGATAATGCAATCAGAAAAGTGAATCATTTTCTTTCTCCATGTCTTGGGACCATAAGAAAGACATTAGACCATGTCAATAAGCATTATAACCAGAAAGGAATTGTGCTGAAAACCAATTCAAAGTCCAGCAAAGTGCTAAAGCTCATAATTGCTGATACATGCATTCATGAGCATCATCTTGACTAATTGATTACACCTACATATATATAACCCATGTAAAAGGATTTAATGGAATCTTGAAATAATTGGAATGGGAGTTTGGGTTTCCAGATAGTGTTATGCTAGTTTCAATCATCAAAGAAATTGCGAGTAAATTCATTTGACAGAAGACTTCCAGTTATTTTCAAGTTTATTTCAGTTAATGACCCTAGAGAATAAAACATTTGTGAGACCAAGTGCAAAAACCTTTTTTGTGTCAACAAGAACTTTTGTGGCAATTGTTGCACCCTATGATGTGTGGCTAGTCATAGTGTATGCCAATGCTATTGGAAATGATGTTTTGTAATAATATCCATCATAAATGTATTTATGATCAAACATACATTTTTTCAAGATCATTTTTGTGCAATTGTTTCTCAATTGAACGTCTATGGTTGTAATGTTGTTTTGGGGATCAAAAGTTATAGTTGTGATTGTTGTAGTTACACCATTTACAATGAAAGTCATGTTCTTGAAATGAGGGTTCAATTATTATAAACATAACTTGATCTTGTGACAAACCTTTGTATGCATGTGAGGAGGTTTTGAGTCAATGTATTCTAACAACTATTTGTTTTAATTTTGATCTTTGTAAACATGTGCAACCTTTGCATGAGAAATGAGCTTATTGATAATAAAGGAGGATGTCAATCGAAGGTGTGCTTTTGAGCCATCTCGTACAAGGCCTAATCATTTTGTAATTTTTTTGTTCAAATTTAATGATAAGTGTGATTCGCATTTCATGGTGTGTTCTAGAAAATGATAGGAGCAACATGAGGACGTAATGTGATGGATGTGCAAGTGGATGGCCCATAAAAAGAGCTGCCAAGGATGCATGGTATGGCATGAATCATGACATTGTAGTTCATGCCTTGGGTAGTAATACTCCCAACTATTTGTGCAATTGTTAAATTTAGATCATCAATTTAGTTGTGCATTAAATGGAAATCCATATTTTCATTGATTTTAGGATTTTTTGTGATTGTATATATTTCTATTTTTTTGAAATTGTATCTAATTACATTTCATAAAGTGTGTTTTGCATTCCATTCATGGGTTTAGGAAAAAAATAATCTTCCTTCACAATCTTCTCCATCATATTATGTAATGATATTTGGCTTTTTCATTATAGTCTTATGCACATGTTAAACAAGAAAGAACTTAATAAATTATATATTAGTTTTTAAATGTCTATGCCTATGAATATTATGTTGCATGTGCTTTGTTTTTGAATGATGTGTTATATTACATTTGGATTGAAATTATTGAACATGCTATTTTTTGTGTGGTTGTTCAAGGTCTTGTATGTTTGGAACCAAGAATTCATTTGCATATTTTGTGATAACATTGCCCTAGTGAGGTGTTTATTTCTTATGTAGTGAAAGTGTGATCCAAGATGTCATCCAAACTTAAAACATGGTTGTGAACCAAATTAATTTCTACTATTTGATGTGGTGAAACTTCAATTCCTTGATTTTTAAATGCATCCTAATGTCAAAACAAGACAACAATTAAACATGGAACATGTATGTGGAAAGCACTATGGCCACAAATGATGGTGACTAGTACAATACATAAGCTATGTTCTAGGGTTTATTTTTGTGTGAATGGTATTTGATGCAGCTTGGTGCATGAAATCTTTATCACTAGCATGAAAACTACAACTTGACAAAGGGTTTTCCAATGTAGATGAAAATCAAGACAAACTATGGGAAAGGTAGGCCTAAATCTAATTCTAAACACAAAACATGGAAACCAAAAAAATAAAAAGATGAAGTGTGAAAAATAAAAGTGCAAACATAATTTTATTTTGATGATTTATGAAACCAATAACATGAAATGAAACAAAAAATGTTATAGTGCAAGATTATATTTCAAACTAGTTTTGAATATATTGAAGGTAATGAGGGTCCTACCTTTATTTATACCTATTAAAAGTTTATTAGGATTGTATTGTTGTTTTAAATTGATTAGAACTTGTATTATCATTCTAGACTTGATTAGGACTAAAGAGAGGTTTTAATTATGTTTTTGGTAGGAAGATTTGAATTAATCTTCTTCCATGAGGATGTTCATGGAGGGGATTCTAGGAGAAGAGATAATTACTTCATAAGAGATTTCAAGAAGTAGGAAATAGAAGAAGAAAAACTTGAAAATCAAAAATATTCTTGATTTTTTATTTGATTTTGTTTTGAACCATTTATGTTTAATTTTATTGAATAATGAAGACAGTAATGATTATTTTCTCTTTTTTTTCAGAATTGTGTATGTAAATAGTAGGATTGTTGCTATAGTTAGGAATATATCAAGTTTCTGTTTCTTTTTGTAGTATTTCATATATAAAATTTGAAGTACAAATTCTTTTGCAATAAGTTTAATTTTAGAACTACATAATTTAGTGCAAATATCAATTCCCCTTTGGTGACCTAGATCAAAGAAGTTTCAAAAAAAAACTTTCATATGCCTATCATTATGGGAACGTTCTTGAAAACCATTTAACTATAAATGAATTATGAATCAACTAAGAATTAACTATGAATGAACTAAGAATATACATAATTAATTATGGGTCAATTATAAGTTAATTACAAGTTAATTAAAAGTTGATGGTGGATGAAAAGTGGATAAAATCCACCCATGATGTTGGTGATAGTGATGTTAGGTGATAACATCCTTGACAATATCCTTGATTATCAAGGTTTAAATGGTTTTTTGCTCCTATAAATTAGTTGATTCAATGTGGCTTTGTGCAAATTTGGCCCATAAACATGGATGACATATCATTGTATGTGTTTATTTTATAGAAATAAAAAGATGGGGATTAATGATGGAATCAAAGTAGATTATGGAATGCTTATTTGAAACTAAAGATCAATATGTTAGAAAATTCAAATAAAAAACCAAAAGATTGAAGGTTGAAAAACCATATTATATCCAATTGAAAGACAAGTGAAATTGAGCTTGATGTTTGTGGCTTCAAAGACTTCAAGATCCCATTTGCATTTTAAAATGTGGGGGAATTTGATGAGTTTATGTTGAATTACACATAGAAGAAAGTTGCATTTCAACATAAGTATGGAATGTTACCTTGCCCAAGTATTAAGATTACCTTATTGTTACAATTCATTGTATAATACAATATATATGTTTTTGTTAAAGCATTTTACATAATTGTAACTATTTTATATTGCACATGATATATGAAAGTTATGATGAACATTTTTGGATAAAGTACAAAAATATTCAAATTTCAAACTATCCTCATTAACTGAAAGGCAAATTTTTTTGAAAATATGGTGATGTGATACACACCACCATTCCAAATGCACAAGTTTTATTCAAATTTTGTTACTTTTGATGTTATTATGTGGCTTAATATATTATTTGAAACAAACAACCACTCTAATTGTCATGACTTTAACTTGGACATGCAACCAACCCCTTCAATAGATAACATGTCCTTCATGGGATGAAGGAAAACATGATGCTTCCTTTCAAGTCTTAGTCATGAAAGGGGCCAAAGTGTGGATGTAAAAGGTTGAATTTTTGAATTAGGTTGTTCTTAGTAGTCATTGGCCTACCTAAAAAGTCCTGAAGATCTATTTAGCATGGTGAAAACTTGGGTTTCATGACCCTTGGAAAACTCCTCAACATGCTCAACATGGGGTACCAACCAATGTTGGACAATCATAAAAAAAGAAGTGAAAATTAACCAAGGTTTCAAGCCAATTCTCATTTTGAATACCTTAAAGTATCACCAAGGGTGATACCCTTTTTGAAACTTGCCTCTTGGTTTTCAATGAGTTGGAAACCATTCACTTGATACCTTTATTTATTTATTTAAAAATTTGATAACCTATTAGAATATTAAAAACAATAGGGTAAGGGTTTTAATTAAGGTTTTAATTAATGAGAAATAGGTTTAAGGTGGTAGGTAAGGTTTGGAAGAAAAAAATAGGTTTACTAAAAGAAGCACCACAAAATTGTTGTGGCATCTTTTTCCCCATGCTTCTTTCCTTCAAGAATGAAAAAGGTGTTTATTGCTTGGTTTTTTGTGCTTATTTTGTTGTTTGTTAATGAGGATTAGTGTTTTGATTAGGGGTGAAAGCACGCTATAGTGACCCCCTTTGTGGCACTTTTGGGTCTAATATTATAATACATACAATATAATTGTTCCAAAAGCATGGTACATTTGATTTTGGGTATCAATGTTGGTTTTTGGGCCTTACAACAATTATTTTTAGAAAATTAATGTTATGTATTATTATTCTAAAAATAATAATAGATTTCATTATCTATATTCAAGGATCCATGAGTATATTTATAATATACATTGGTATAATAAGGCCATAGTTTTGTTTTGACTGCACTAACTTTAGGGCTTCATTAGTCATTAAAATAATCAATTTTAATGAAATTTTTAAAATGCCCATCTAGCTATGCTTATCATCTTTTATGTGGATGTGATTTCTTGTCAAACTTTCAATTTACCACACATTTATCGCATCTTTGCTCAAAAAATTCATTTTTTCAAATGAAAATTTACAAATTATTCACATGGTATCCAAACATTGTTCATATTATGTGAAATGGCATGGTTCAATATACCTTCAATTTTCATAAAGACTAAAAATTATTTAAATTTTTTTGGAGTATATTTGTGTTTTTGAATACATAGGTACATTACATTCATTTTCACAAATATATTCCAATCTCCCAACTTATGAAACGAAATTAAATTATTTTTTTTCTTCTAATTTCTTGCCTAAGTTATATTCTAACATAGTATGCAAAAATATTGTGAAAAGCTTTTGAAAGTTTGAGGTGGGATACAGTCAAACATGCACATCCCTAAAAAGTAAAACAATGTGACACCCCAAAGGGGGTCACCGTAATGTGCTTTCACCCTTACTTATTTGATTTAGTTTGTTGAACTTCATCATATGTTGATTACTTGATGTGCGTTCCTATGAGAGTCATTTTTTCTTTGTTGTGCTCTGATTTATTTTCAGTCCCCCTTTTAGTTTTATGGGTGGGGTTGAAAAAAAAATGAATAATTGAACTTGCATGTGAGAAATATTTTTGCAAGGTAACATACTAAGCACAACTACAAATGCTCTAAGATCTTATAGAAGATTTGTGCATTTATTATTTTTTTAAATGACATTTATAATTACTTTGAATAATGTAAGAGAATAATTCAAAAAACATTCTTGTGATAGTATATTGGCATGTTATTCCATACAATATACATATTAAAACTATATACTCATGTTTCTTTTATTGTGCTCTCCTAGTGAATTTCATTGCCTCCTTTGTTGTGTGCTCCTAATGAACTTCATCCCCTCCTTGTTGTGCATTGCTAGTGAGCTTCATTGCCTCCTTGTTGTGAACTTCATTGCCTCCTTGTTGTGAACTTCATCGCCTCCTTGTTGTGTGTCACTTCCTTGCTACAAGTTGCATTGCCTCCTTGCTATGCATTCTTAATGAGCTTCATTACCCCCTTGTTTTGTGTCACCTCCTTGTTATGTGCTCGTGGAACTCTTTGGCACCTTTTCTCAAGTACCATTCCAACCCCCTTATGGTGTTCTCTATCACCTTTTTTTTATACACTCTTGATGTTTTCTTGAACTTCATCTTGTTCCTTTTCAAATTGTTACCACTCCCTCCTCACCCCTTTATTTAATGTAAGTGTGGAAGATCTTTTTACAACTACTTCAACTACCAACCCAACTTTCAATTTTTTTTTTTTTTGGGTTTGTTTTCTCTAACTTTTTTTTTCATTTAAAAAATCTCTCTTTACTTTTATTTATTTATTTTTCAATATGTATGTTGTGCCATTGTTTTTTCTACATGTGTGAAAGAAGGAAAATGAAGCAATTTCTAATTTCCTAATGTGTAAGGCAGTGTAATATCTATGTTTTTTGCTATCAAAGATCCTTTGCAACAAAAAGATTTTTTGCAACACCTTGGATTTTTAACCATGAAAAATCAATTGCCATTGTAATTTGTGGAAAGTGTTTGGTTCAAGCATTTGGCTTTACATTTGTGTCCTTGAGTTGTCTTCCCTTCTAGAAAATAATTGTTTCATGAAATATTACCTAACTTGATGGAGAAAATGAAAAAAAATATGTTTTACCAAAATTGGCAGATTACATATTTGCAACAACAAATTTTGACTTATGGATGTCAAAGGGGGCACATGATATATTCTCTCTTGTCATGAATTTTTTGGAATCTAATTGATAACCTAAACAAGTAACCATTGGTTTGTTTGAAGCAATATAAACTACTAGTCAAGCCTTGGCCAACAATTTGACAAAATTGTTTAATCAATATGGATTGAAAAGAAAAATTATTGCATATGTCAAAGATGAGGGGTCAAATTTGAATGTGATGACAATTGCTTTGAGATCAATTGTGAAATGTGAAGTTCTAAGTTTTGGGTGAAAGTTTTCAAGGTACTTATTTTGGCAATGTTTTTGAAAAAGTTTACCAATATGATACAACCAATGAAAAGGTTTGCAAAAACCTTAGATTTGTTTCCATCAAGTCTACCTAGTTAGATTTGTAAAATGTATAACTTGGTTTTAAAAGTATGGGAAAGGCAAATAGTAATGGAACAAGGCATGTTTAAATTTAAACATTCACCCAAAAAAGTTGAATATTCTAGAGAAGACAAGGTGAATTTTTAATTTTTTCCTTCTTATTTAATTGTGTTAATTGGTTATAAGTTAGTAACATTTCCAATTTAAGGTTTAAATTTTTTTTAATTAAATTATGCTAGTTGGATATATATTAACATTATATGTGTAATTATTGTTGCAAGTTTGCTAACAAAATAATTATGTTCCAAGAGGCCTTGCAATTCAAAGATGTTATTATCATTTGTTACAATAGGCAAAATATTGTTAGAATTAGTGGGAGAATGTCATCTCTTTTTACTTAACACATTTATCAAATAATTGTGAATTTTTTTTCTCCTATTGTAAGTGTTTGTGTTTTGAACAAATTTAATTGCCACTGATTATTGTCTAATGCATTGCAACATGCCATTATCATGTGCTTAAAATGCAAGAAAGAAGTTGCAAACTCACCTACCCAAGTCAATTTGATTGATGATGATTTTGGAATTGTTTTTGAGTTGTCTTTGTTTGCTACCAATATCAAAAAGAGAAATTGCAATGTTTAAAATCTTTCCTTTCTTTTTTAAGAAGATCTGAAAAAAGAAAATCTCATGACATGTTATGTTTAGTGCTAGTAGGTAGTTAGATAAGTAACCCTCCAAGTGGGTAACTCATAAGTAAAAAAGGTAAGTAGGCCTAACATAGTTAGCCCCCTACTAGATAGTCCCTTATTATATAGTCTCTTAGTCTGTGGCCATGAAGGTAAATTATATTGTGGTTAGAAAATTGATTATGATAATCAAATTTGAGGATTTTATCTTATGTTTTGAGGACTAGTCCTCACCTAGTCCTCACTTTGCAGCATTGTATGAATAGCTCAAAAAGGGAGGATGAGTGGGACAGTGAGGATCATAGTGAGGTCTGAAGACTATTTTATGGGTAACTTTAATGTTTACATATTGATCCCTCTTGTGCCCTCACAACAAATATAATTCCAAAACAAAATATCCAATTAAAATGTAGTGAATTACTTTTTTAATGCAATCTTACAAACTGTTGAAAAAATGTGTGTGGATCTTCATCATAATACACGGAATCCATGTCATGAAAACTATCCACCTACATGAATAGATGGCATGATTAGCTTTAAAGAAATGAAAGAAAATGACAATGTAATTCCACTAATGAAACTCAACCCAACACTGTTTGGCTTTCTATGTTCCATCACTTGGACCTTCAATCATAGACATTCTAGGTTCATGTTGGAAAGTAAATAGTGGGTGGAAGCCTGCCCTCTTTAAATCTAGAAGAAAAATCTCCAGTTTGAGTGGCTCAAATGACTCATTTTCTTCCTCTTGTAACAACTTGAGAGTTGGCTTTCACCATGGCAACATCCACATTGACTAACAACAATATATCAACTCTAAGAATTGCTGAACATTGTTTTCACTGTGCAAATTTGGACAGGAAAAGTAGCAAATATTATTAATTTTCATATGTTCATGATCCACTGAGCCCTCATACCTGGTAACCTCTCCTTTCTTTGGCTTCTACATAGACAGGACTAGCTGAATCCTAATGTATAGTTCCATCAGTACTTAATAGGTCATCAAATAGGTTCTTTGTCAAACTCATGAGTTGATGATGATGATGCCTTTGAGTTTACACTTGTCACACTATCATGTAATGCCATGTCATACACTTGTTCATTCCCCACAGGTACATGGTTGGTTTCTCCCAGTCTACTTGGTGATTGCCCTTGGTGGTGTCTATCGAACATAGTTCATACACACATAGGGGCAATCACCAATATATCTTGTGAACATATATGTATATATATGAACGCTTTTCTTTTGAAAGACAATGGGTACTTGGTAGACCCAAATAAGAATGACTTATTGGTCTGGATCTCCCACATACATAAGGATGGACTGCCTAAACCAAGTTTATGCTACAATATTTTACTTATGTTTGGTTAGTGTAGTATGCTGTGTAATAAGTGGTTGGTTACACCTGCTGATTAGGTGATAAGCCACACCAAGGCTATGGGGCAACACTTTGCAGTGGCTTTCCTCTGGATTTCTTTCAATCCTCAGACCTTAAGTGGCAAACGCTCTCCTGCTGTTCTATATGAAGGCAATACGTTTGGATGTGCAGGGAGGACATCGGACACCTTACTGTTATTCTCTGAATTGTCACCAATTAAAAGTAGGTGAGAAATTCCTTGCTACTTGGTGCTCCATCCATTCCAACCACTTTTAGCAAATGATGGGTTTTCTCAGGTGCTTTGAACAAGAGGTGCAGAGTGCAGAGGTCCCAAACTCTCCAGAAATCTGTCTGGCTGGCCCTTTTCATGGTGATTTTTTACTTCAAGCATCTTTTGTTGTTGCACTGGGTGACAAGTGACAATATCATGTGTGTTTGCAATCTTTCTATATATCTCTCACAATACTGATTACAGTGGTCCACCAATGGCCCCCACTTGGGTCTCTACCTTCCTTCTTGCATATCCTATAGAGTGTTAATCATTTCCCCAGCCCCACCTATAAACTCTAATGGTTAGACAGTACAAGTTGAGAGACTATTTAAATACCAGGCCACCTGGGCCAATCACTATTGCTGGCCAATCAGAAGCAGTTATTTATGATGTACAGTGGTTTTGGAGAGCACTTTATCGAGCACTAATTTACAGGTCACTGTACTTTATGTCAAGTGCCCTGCGCATGCCAGTAGACCTGCTCTTAATAACAACAACCACAACTCACAAATTTTCACACACCACATATGGCCAGAAACTTTGGTGCTAAGATTACTTTTTTCAATGTCATGTGCAGTCTTAACATGGACTCTGCATACAGTTTGCAAGCAGATGACAGAGCTAATAGACAATCTATGTTCATGTGTCATTCCTCTGCAAATAACATGTTATCAAGCATAGAACATAACTTGAAAGCATAAAAACATGGAGTGATGATCCATAATCCAACTGTCTGATGTTTTCACTCTGCAGATCAAGAGGAAAAAGAACTCAAAACAGGAGCAATAGGAAGATCCAGCATACACAGGCAATGGACTCATTGAAACAGAGATCAATGGTGACCACTCCAAATGAGAACTGTGAAGCCTTTCTCTATGCAATTTAGAAGTGCAGGTGTAGGCAATTGTGAGCCAAAAAAACAAAAATTTGCAGTACAATATTATACACATTCACCTATTGTAGTTGAAAGCATTAACAATCAATCAACTACCTCTAGGTGTAAAAAATTAGGATTGGACTTACTGGTGGAAAACTGAATTGGGCATCATAAAGATTGTTTTTGGCCACAATTGTACCCCAAATGTCTCAAATACTAACTGGAAACATGTGGTATGATGCTGGACATAGATCCACCAGGGCCAAATTTCAAACCAATGAATTGCCCTCTTGCAGACCCTGCAATGTGCAAAAGTCCCCTCAACTCTCTGCGAGTTCTAACTACTCCCGCACTCTATTCATAAATCTTTGACCCAAAATGATTGCCATTGCAGTAAAAAAGGATCCCCACAAAGTTTTGTCCTTGCCAAGTACAAAAATTGTTTTCTCAAAACCTCCGGGGCCGCTTTCGTGCCCTATTACTTGCCTTCTTGATTGGTGCTTTTCTAATTATCTCCTTGGGAATTTCAATTTCATCAGGAACCTGCACAAGAATTGGTGTATAGGCTACAACACTTGTTACAATTGCAAACTCAACAGCTGAGCCTTGTAAGGTGTCAGGTAAGCTCTGCACATCAATCACTGTCATTTCCCCACATTGTTTCTCTGCAGCTGCCCTTGATCTCACTGTCTCCAGGACACATTCCATGTCTATCTTTTCAGTCTTCTGCTCTGGTGGAACCTGTGGAATTTATATAAATTGCTGATTTCAAACTGAGATCTTCTGATACCAATTCATGGCTAACCATCTCTCATTTTGCAGTATAATATACACTCATGAGATCCAACAGGATGGATGTAGAAAGCTCAAGACAAACCAAATGATCAGATGGAGAGTAGGTTTGAGTGACCTCAAAATGAAGGGATTGGAGAATGTTGGCAGTGACACACATACAACCTTCCCCAAAGTGAAGTGTCAGAGACACATCCAACTCCTTAACATGCATCGTCTCCCTGCTTCCCACATCCTCAAGGTATTGCCTTTAAGGTTCAAAACATGTGCTATATCCATTGCTGTAGCATCAAAGGTTAATTACCCATTGTTGCATAGACCAGATGATATGTCACGTGGTGCTGGGAAGACATGACCTCATCAAGCGCACCTCAGACCATCCATCCACCAGTACCACCAGGGTAGCTAGTATGTCCCACAATAGAAGTACAATGTCTCTCCAAGTAATTAGAGACAGTTATTGCTACTTGTTGTACCTAGGGTACTGAGTCTACCAATCACTACCTTGCCAACTCACAGTAAGAAAAAATCATTGGGAGTTCTTGCAAAGAGATAGAGGTTACCTGCGTAGGACAAAGGGCTGTTTTTTCAACAATTTCTGCTTCAGATCAGGCCTGTTTGGATAATTAACCTACATCCCATGCACCTCAATGGTCACATATACTAGTGTAGCCCATGCCATTGGCCCAAGTGTGAACTGGTGTGAACTAATTTTTCCTTCCAAAATCATTTTTGTAATTTAATTGAATTTCCAACGACAAAAACTACTCAAAACTCAAAATCTCCCACACCTTAGATCTGAAAATTTCCAAATCACCTTCATTAAAATCCTACTCAATGAGGGCTTTCCAACAATACTAAGAGTGCACCCAAATTCCCCTGTAATTTTTAGTTTCGATTTAAATGAATTTTCAGTGAAAATTGTTCAATATTCAATAACTTCTCCACTGTAGGTTGAAACATTATGAAACGAACTCAGTGCACCCCTACTCATCAAGGGCTTTCCAATGGTACCAAGAGCATGGCAAGAGGCACCATGGTTTGGGAGATCTCAACATGACAAACAAAACAAACAAACCACCTTCCTTCATAGATAGATTCCTAAGCAACAAAAATGTCTGGTTCATGAAGCCAATACTTAGGGAGTGAACTGTTGGAAATGGTTCATTTGATGGTAATACTTGAGAGAAAAGATATTAGAGGTTTCAAGGTCAAGAGCTTCACCTCTACTGATGTGATAAATGGCAGAGGAGCTCGGTCACCATGACTGCTCCCCAACCGCAACAACCACTTCACACTTTTCTTTTCTGCAAAGGTGACAAGCCGCCCAATGACAACACTTAAGTTAGGCCCCTGAACCCTGAACCTCAATCTAGAGTGTTAGTGGCTTCCTTCATGGGAGAGCTGATGAAATGAAAACCTGTAACCTCATTCACAAAAACACCATAATTCCACCAACTTTGTACACTATTTAGCAATCACAAGGATTTGGAGACTGAGGAAGGAGGAGTCAACTTGTTATTGTGAGAAGATGGACTTACTGGTCCAGTAATAGTAGTAGCTCATTCTGATTCGGTCAATCCGTACAAAAGGTGGAATGATTTGATTCAGCTTATTCATCACCTCCCACATCACCTGTGTCAGAATTTTATTTCACGTAACAAGTCTCAAAAGCCCATCAGAACTCATAAACTTTCACAAACATGAAAAAGAGAAGTGTTCATCAACATCTAGATAAAGTACATCTCATGGTTCTGAAAAACTGGTGGATCTTGGGTTTCACAGTTTACCAGGAAATATACAGACACACCTAAGGCTATCTTTTGGTGGAATTATAAAGTGACGGAAATACTGTTCTGTGGTAGAATATGCAAGGCAAACCTCATCAACCCGGGCTCGAATAAGCAGTTCAGCTTTCTTGTCTTTGGGAGTTGCCTGGACACAAATACAAGGATTACTCAATGTGAAAGTCAATTAAAAATCCAACTGTCTGTGCAAAATACTGCACAACAGATTAATCTCATGCTTGTTGCATTTGCTCCCTACACAATCCATGATCCACAATGATACACCGCACCACTAAACCCAAAGTCCAAGAAAAATCAGAAACACACATATGAGAGTTGCCTAGAGTCTCATGCATATAGTTCAGGAAAGTTCACCAAACAGCCCAAATCTCAACTAATGCAAAGAATGCTCTAAACCTAACAGAAATCCCAACATTGATTCACAGTGACATAGAGAACACAATCACATCACTGTTGACAATTGCAATTGCTTAGAAGAAGCTTTTGATTATACAGCTTACAGTACTCCATTCATGGTGTCTTTTGCTTGGTCATCCAACTTGGACAAGAGGTGGCAAAGAAACAAACCTGGAGGTTGACAATCACCATTTTGCCACCTGCCCGGACAGCTTTAAGTGGCAAATTGCATGCAGGTGTGATCTGCAAGCTGCTCAGCATGATCAAAATATGAGTACTTGGAAGCCTAGACTGCCTTAACCATAGCTAAGTAACATAAGCTAAGACAATGGGCTGCACTCAGAACCCTTCAGTTCCTCTCAACTGAGTTAATGTTCCAGCAGTTCCCGGGAAGACTGTAAAAGTATGTAAAAGAATGAACCAGCCAGAAAGCACCCTTACCTTGTTCCCAGACAAAGTATTAGATCTGCTTTCTTTGAGTGTTTTTCTGCCAGTTTCAAATCAGCAGGTGGCAGTGCCTCCTGCAATCATTTCAAGCAAACCATGTCATAAAATGTTCCATCCAATGAAATGCAATCTCAAAACTGTCCTCTGTCTATGAAAGTATATCATGGCCTTTACTTCCTACAAGTGATACATCAAATTTTAATGAATTGTGCAAAAACCAAGTGCTGTCGAACATCTGATGGTGCTGGTGCTTGATTGAGAGTTTTTGTGAAGAGAAAATTACCTCCCAGTCAACAATGGTGTCAATAAGCTTGGCCCCACATTCAGGGTCAGAACAGCGGCGTCCAGTGGGCTTACAGCCCAATGTTTCTACCTCAAAATCTCGAAAATACCTGCACCCATTCAGTGACAGAATCATGAATAGTCCCCCTGACAGGTAAGGACAGAATACAATAACATGTATCTGACATGTACATTTCTGGAGAATCATGGAAAGTGAAGGAACAAAGTATGCTTGGCCACTATGCTCAGTAGTGGCCTTAAGTCTTCTTTTGGAATCAATGTATGATGGACTTATGACTGGACAGACTCGGCTTTGGTTGGTACACACTCTTTGCCACAGGATGAGCATGTCTCTCGGAAGCAGTTGCCATGAAGTTCAGCCAACTGTGACCGTGGAATACCAGATCGCAAATGCAGCCCATCAATATTCTGTCCCAGAGAAGTACAATCAGTCAAAGACCTCCACTTACTCTCACATCTTGAAAAGTCAATTGACAGGAAGTTAAGTTATCCTATTTATAATCCTGATGAGATCCCCTGAATATGAGAAAAACAATGCTACAAACTGATAGAAGGTCAGTATTGCAGCAGATTTTCTTAGCTGAAATTGAGCACTGTACAAGATAGTAATGCAAGTAAAAGGTTCAAAGGAACCTGGCTGATGATAAACTTCAGAATGCCAGCGCGCTGGAGCTGAACAAGGGCCATGTGTGTTAGACCTGGGCGGGCTTGGTGGAATGGTGTCTCTATCTTTGGCATCGGCTTGCCTTCGTGCTGCCAAATCAGACAACATGCCTTGCTTCTTACTGGACTGTAGTGCTGGGAAGATATTAATGCAATTGCAAAGAAAACTCCACAAAGACATATCCACAAGATTGCAGAGAAAATTCCAACAGCACTTTAGAACTAATCATCATGTCAGTTCCAGCAAAACCAGAACTAGTTGATCCACTGGGCTTATAGACACCTTGCAAAATTACAATGCAGAGGCTGCAGGATCAGGAGTTCTGAGAGTAGAATGAACCTGTAAGGTCCAAATGCCTTTTGGGCCTCGAAAATCGGGGATGCCACATGAAGTAGAAATGCCTGCCCCAGTGAACACCACTAAGTGTTGGCTCTGCACACAAGTACATACTCACATATATTCCTCTTTTCTCATATCAGGGGAAAAAAGGATCGCTAAATTGCAGACCTGAAAAGCACAGAATACAAATATCATAGGGCCATTGCCAGCTATCTTACCTCCTTGATGAGCTGTGAAAGTGCCTCAACCTGCACAAGAAAATCCCCCATGTACAGAAATCTATGTTGGTTAAATATCTAACCAAAAAGATGCCCAAAGCACTTAGCTCTCATCATAACCCAGGGTAGAAGCATCTGTGGACAAGAATGCTAAAAGAGTCCGAGGACTTTGTGCCACATTCGGCCCTTAGAAACAATCCTTCACACAATCGTAGACAGGTCAAAAAATCACAACTACAGACCAAACACTTCTACATTCAATTGTTTGCATTAGTGTGAGGACTTCAACACATACAGTCATTGGCATCCACCATCTTTCCCAGGGGATGGCCAAAAGGTCAAAAGCGGATCATCATAACAAAACAGATCTCAAACTCAAACTCAAACATGCAGATGATTCCTGACTCACATCTTTTTGTCACAGGACTAATACATAGTATACAATCATCAACATATCAGAAGGGGTCCAAAAGTCACAAAGATAATACTTCCTTTGTCTTCCTCTTTTTGCAAGGGTTTAGAGTACCTTGCACTTGAGGTCCAGTGCAGAATCAAAGAGCTCTGGCATCCCCACTGTTCCCACATCTGCCTTATATGAGAGCTTCTCTGCATATCGGAGAGACATCTTGAATCTCCCTCTGTCTCAAACCCTTTTGCTCCTTAAAACTCAATTTGATTCCAAAACCCAAAACCAAAAGAACGGAAAATTGACCTAGAAGACAACAATAACCACAGATTAGGTCCAAAATCACCATCAGCTGAGGACTGCACAAACCCAATACAAAAAAACACCAAATGGTCTTAATGCTAAAACAGAGACTAGACTCAACTGTCCGCACCTTGATTCTAAAAACCAACTTAAATCAGTAAAGTCTTGAGTGCAAGCAAAGGTTCCCTTAGGTACTAACCACAACTCAATGTGGAGAAAGGTTGTTGATATATTGCTGTAACAAGTGACTGAATTCCCCTATGGCTGATTTGCTACCTGTGACAAGCACACAATTCACATATGAGAGAGATGGATTTCAAGACCCCAGGTTCAGGCCACTTGGAACCGAAGAAAAAAGTAAGTGGCACTGCAGGCGAAGAAACAAAATGGGGAAGTAAGAGAACCACGAAGAGCTCTGTTGTTTGTTTGTTTGTTTTTTTTGGTGGGGGGGCCTCGAGAGCCCAATATCATATACTCAAGGTGAAGAAATCAAAATGACCATGAAAACAAAATAAACTGGAAGTAAAACACACCACCCAAGTAGCAACTTCATCCATGACATAACTGGGCACAGTGAGTGACAGGCATCTCTAGAGAACCCAGATCAGCACAGATCGGAAGAAAGAGCCACACAAATCATACAATAGTACAACCAAATGCACATAGATTGGGAGGGGGGGAGAGAGAGACGTACCAACTTCCCAAAAGGAAGATCGAACTTCTTGAGCATCAACCAAAGCTTGCAAGTGAAGAGACAAAACAACCCAGGAAAAAATGGAACAGAAATAAGATTGCAAACTTTAAGTAGCTGCAGGAAAGGAAGTCTTACCATCATCACATCATCATAAGATATGTATCTGTATATCTCATATGCAGATTGTGCTAGAAGAGTGCATGCTGTAGATTGTACCCCACCATCATAGTGAACCCAGCTGCAAATATGGTGGCTCTGGACTGGGTCCAAAACTGGTTATATGAATTGTGACAACCTAGGGGCTGGGTCACGCCCTTGGGTGAACTGGTTATTTGTTAACAGTATGGAAAACCCCTATGGAAACCTAGGGGTTTCCGGGTCCATAAGGTATGAATTGGCACAACCAGGTTGAACCTCAGACTACCATTTAAAACTGTGTTGAAATGTGCCCACCTCTTTGATCAGATTGAAGTCATTTTACCATTGAAAAGTAACAAAGAAATGACTTGTCTTCAGTGGGCAAAGCAAGCAAGTTCTCTGGAATTTGATGAGTTTTATGATCCCAGGGAATAACAAGAAGAAGAAGAAGAAGCAAGAATATTATGAATAGCTTAGCACCAATATAAGTTGGTGAACAGAGAGCCATGTTAGATATTGCTTCCAACTAGCTACAAAGATTACCATATAGAAGGGGGTCAATAGGTGAACCCATTAGCAAGGTTGGGTACCTAGCAATTAAACCTTGAGAGAAAAACCAGCAACAAAAAGATTTCACCATTTTATCAGTTAGAAAACTGTATAACTCTGAATCAAAAGGAAGCCAGTAGTTCTACAGGTGAAGAAAAATTGAGTTTGATCTCAGTTGATGAACTTTGCATCATTCATCTTTTATTTTTATGTGTTTGTATTCTTCACATGAGAATTCATCATCATGCACTGAGGATGCCCTAACCAGCCTCGTGGCATACTTATTGTTGTATCACCTTGTTCTCCAAGAGATTAGCTCCTCTGTACCAACAAGGAATATACACAATGCATAGTACAACAACACCAGGCCATAACCTATGAGCTGTTTTCCGAGGGAACTCTTCCATAACCAAAACAGGGTGACCAATTTGACTGCCATAGCAAAATGGGAAATATTTGATATCCCTTCCTGCATGCTCCAAAATTGACCTTCAAAGTGCCATCCATTCAGGTAGGTAGCTACAAACATGGTGCCAAGCAATTGCAATACTCATCTACAAAGAGAATATCGAATAAGATTTACAAATATCTTGAATACTCTCCGTGGATAGTTGTGCATCAGAGATTCATTCAAAGCCTGGGATGATGAAAATTGTAAATGTGATAACACTGCACAGATGTAGGCAATGCTGATAAATATGATGAGACACCGCACATACTCTCACTGAGTTTTTTGCCTGATGACCAGTGGCTGGCCAGAGTCATGAGATGATGACACTCCAACCCCAATCCCCAGCAGAAAAAGTATATATCATTTGGTTTAACAATATAACAAACTGGACTTTGAGTCCTCCGTCAACCTGTTCAATTAGTTTTAGAAATTAGAAGATCTGAAACATCTGACCTGATTATCAACATAGCCCCAGAATGCTACAACTCTCCACCACAAGACCTCGTTGGGACTCTCCAGCAAGTAGTATCAGAATAAGACATGTCTCTTGCCAGAATCAACATGCCATAACACAAAAGTTGTAATGGCAGTGCATGTGCAACACCTCTTGACAAAGAGCATCAACATCATCCAAAGAAATCTCTTAGTCTCATATGCCTGGGTTGTCCACACTGTATGCAGCCTGTAATGTTGTTAGCAAAAACAAAATAATATATTTGTTCACAGAATTTCTCCATACTAAGAACTTAATCAAAACTGAATAGACTTGCAAGATGACTCAATACCAGAATTATAGAGATCTTAGATCTGACAACATATCAGCAATCAAGACACCCAGCCCTAAAGAGCAGAGGGGAAAAGCAAAACTGAGTGGTCTGAACTACTTTCAGGGTCACATGCATGTTTAAAGACCTTCAACAGCAACATGTATGGTTGTGACCAGCTACCTTGACATTCCCACTGAAATCATCAGCTCGCAGTGGGTGGAGGTCAACTGGATACAGTAACCAACATACTGAGTTTCTGTCTACAGACAGGCAGTACAGAGAAACTCTCAGCCATGGTGCTGGCAACTCCACAGCAAAACAAATGAATGATTGAATTGAAGAGGTCTGCGGTCTCACCTTCATTTCATGTGAGGGTTACAAGGAAACACACCTCAACTACACCAAGTAATGACTCAGGACATGCATATTCAAAGTCACCAGGAAAAAAACTGAGGGTGCTACTTTTCTCATGTATCATCTTTCAAGCAACAAGGGCTCAGAGGAGAAAGAGAAATCCTATTAATCAAGGCGTGATTTCCAGTTGCTTCTAAGTGGTCATGCTCCAATTTTAGAACTTCATGCACCTATAGTATTTCACAAAGCACAGTCTATGGAGCAACTGACAGCTAAGTGAGCTTCTTGATGCCAGGAAACGATGGGCGAATAGCAATCAATGGGTCCCCATACCCAACTGGCTCTGCATCACAAAACAAGGATTTTCGAAAAATTAATTCTCATCACCTGCCCAGATGGAGGCCCCAACCTGCAAATTGTGAAAGCAATGTGTGACACCAAAAGAAAATATCACCTATGGTGAACACTTTCCACTGATGGCTAATCACTCCAAAAATATTTCATCACTTGTGCAGTTGCTCATCGGCCTTCAGAACAGATCTAATGTACATGGAACAGAACTTGGAATGAGAATCAATACCTCCATCCTCCCATAAGACTTTCATGACTTCTCCTGACATTTCAGCCTGCAGCCATTATGTATGCACTCATAAGCAACTGCACATCCATTAGACAAAACATGGTCCATGAGGCAAATACACTTATCATTAAGAAATGATCAAGCAGCAAGTGCTTATGACTGTGGTCCTACTGTGAAAATCGGAGTCACTCAGAGCTACAAGAAATCAGCTTGCTGACTTGTTCAGAATCCTTGGCAATTCTCAACTGCAAATAGAAACTGATTGGCTTGAGGTTGGAACAGGTATTGTGTATGCTGTCTACCCCAATCTGCTGAGCTCATTTGTGTGAAGTAGCCTAGTTGTGTAACTGCATAGAGTTTTCTTTCCCATCTATATTTCATACACAAGCTTTTAGTATCTTTGCTCTATATACCTCCACAGGCTGCTGCGTTCCGAGCTGCTCCAGATAGCACACCACTTGGCCCTCCCGAATCACTTGACCCTGCCAGATTGCCAACATCTTCAATCAACAAATCATGGCAACTACAAGTAAGATTGTTAGGTATCTCAAAAGAGTTCTTCCAGAATTCCCATACATATTGATGTCAAGAACAGGTGCACAAAGTTAAAGAAGACTTTCAAGTAGGATAAACATTCACAGGACATGACTACTAAGGCATGATAAAACCTCACCTCCTCACAGAGTGGCTTGCCACGTTTTCCTTTGACGTTACGCCCCTTTCTGAAGTAGCCAACCTGAAGTTCACACCACCTTCTTACATTGTGGATGGCAGTAATAAAACCTGAAATTGCAGAGGCTAGAAACCACAGGGAATGAAATACATAGGATGCAACTGTGAGAACGTTTGGTTTTACAAGAGACCACATTATCCCATGTTAAGTCCAAGAACTCTCACAGAGGGTCCTTGATCTCAAAATGGAGATAAGGAAAGAAAAAAGAAGATTCTCAGAGAAAGTGTGGAAGAGAAGGATTGGATTATGAACCTTTGGAGATGTGATGAAAAGCAAGCCTTCATCAGCTGCTGCTACCAAGAGCCTAAACAGTGTGGCTGGCTTGGAGTTGAATGATGAGATCATTCCCATGCTGGAGGTACCATTACTTGCCTTGGATGAGGGTGAATGCACAGGAGTAGAATCAACCTTGGACTTGCTAGGGACTGGAGCAGCTGGTGGTGATAATGGAGCAACTGGAGCAGCTTCAGTATGTACCACAGCTAGTGCAGATTCCTTGGCTTTCTCAAGATGTCTCTTCATGTGTAACATAAAGGGTCCCACCTGTGCAACAAACAATTTCAAATGAGCTAGTGAGGCATGTGTATGCACACAGCTAGTGCAAAAATGTGTCTAGAACTCTTAGGAATCTGAAGAAGCCTGTGGTTTGGAAATTTTGAATCAAGCAACTTGTTTAGGATATGTGCTGTGAAGACTTTTTCTGCTCATACACAGGTTCACAAGTCAGTTCTAAAATCAGATGAGGATGAGTATTAGCGCATGTATTGAACCAGTATTCACCTTCAATCTTAGTTCTGCAATCTCTGTCTCATCACACACCTTCATAAGAAGTGATCGCACCTGTTGCATCAACAGAACAAGGATTATGCCTATTCTGCAAATGATTAAGGAGCATTCTTGCACAAAAGTGCAGCCTCTTACATTGGAAAAAATAAATTCTAGAATAAAATCATTGCATGCCACCAAAAGTACTTCAAATGGAACAGTTTTTAAAATTTGAATGATTTAAAATCTCAATGTTACCTGGAGTATTATTCACACAATTTTCAGATTGATTAAGAAACTCACAGCAAGATAACTGGCAGATTCCAATAACTAACTTGAATCAAAGTATCTGCAAAGGCACCAAGTTGTTCTTAGCATCTTCTGAGCCTTCAGGAAATTAGGAGCTAATATCCTGCTGGAAGGACATCAGTGTCACAGGGCTTGAGACTATTGAAGTTGTGGATCACCTCAAAGGCATTTGGAGTCAGAAGGCACAGCTCATTTTCATCATCTTTTTGAGGTTCTTTTTCCAAAGTAACATCTGCAAAATACCTCTATAGTAAGAATTGGTAATATGATTTGGCAGACACCCAGAGAATCTAAACCTTGTCAATGTAGCTTTGCATGAGTTGTACAAAACTGATCAAAGTAAAGAAACAGCCATATCCTCAACACAGCAATAGTTCCTGACAACAAAATCCTGATCTGTTAGAGTGAGAGACAACTTGGAGAGGAAACTTCACACATAACACAGAAAATTTACCACATCAAAGATTCCCAAAGTATATCACCGCACTAGATGATGCATGGATCAAAGGTCCATACAAGGAATTAACCAATCAAAAGATTTACCAGACTGGCTGTACCAACTCACCAGATGCATGGGTCAAAAAGGTCAACACAAGGAATCCATCACCCAAAAATTTATCATATCCCTTGTACCAACAAAAATACATTGTGCAGAGGACATACCCTCGGCAACTGCTGAGATATGCCAGACCTGGGAATTGCACTCAAATGGCCGTCTGAAGCAAGATGTGACATAGAGGTGAGCTCCTGAGCAGCCAGACATAATGTCCCTGCTTGAGGCCACAACCTGCATACTCTTTGCTGCAGTTCTGGACTTTGCACTTTCGCCTTGCACTCTTATTGATCCAGCCAGTGCACCTGAGCCCAAATGTCTCCTTGTAAGGTACAGAATTCTGCATAGCCGCAACAATCAGCAATATGATGGACAAGGAGTCCTGAATTAAATAGTGTAGACATGAACAGTTTGCACTTTTCCCAAGCCTTGTTCAGACCCTCAAAGTTTTATTCAAACATGGTGCTGACTGTGCTGGAAAGCTCTGATAAGTGTTTCTCATATGCGCTAGTTGAACCTGCACAGGAATGATACAATGGTTGGCAAATGCACTTTGATTTCTTAAGGGAATGCTACTGCAGCACTCTCAAAGTGGAGTGATTCTTGTACATCAGTTGTCTTCTGGATCTGCACTTATTTCCAAGCACAGCACTCACAATTACAAAGACTTCTTATTCAAGGACCATTGGCGACCAGAAGACAGAAACTACCCAGACTATTAAACAATCCCTCTGAAACAACAGGGAGCATCCAAATGCACAATACTGCTGTGATTGCACGCCTGTGAGAATTTCCCGGATTCACGATGCACAATTGGCAACAGACGCTGAAACTAGAGCCAGACGCCCCCCATAGTCGTGTACGAATCTTTGCATCAATCTTCATCAGTTCCAGGCGAGATTTTGTGCCAATATCAACGGAATAGGTATTGCAGGAATCTGATACTAGACCAAAAGGAGACAACATGTGGCATCCCCACCGCAAACACCCTCCACCTCACCAACGTATGCATCTTTTAAGTATGAAAAAAATGCGCTACGAGATGTTAGTTCCATACAGCACGCAAACACACACCCTCCTAAGACAATTCACCCCGACTTCAAACTGTGCTTCCGGAAAAATGAAATACAAACTCCCAAGCTCTTCGCTCTAAAATATCACCACCAAAAATTTCTTACAATCATCAGCGGCGCTTACACTTACATCCAAAAACATACCACCAATTTGGAAACAGAGGAAAAATGACGCATACGATAACCCCCAAAACCCTACGAACGAAGAAATGCGATAACGTAAAAAGGAGGGGAGGGTAAGAGACAAGAATCGATTATGCAGGAAAGAATGTAGGTGCGATAGAGAAGTTCAGGTCTTAGAAGCCAACCGTAGCAACGCGATCCAGACAGGGCGAGGACCATCGCTGCTGTTCCCTCCCCTTCGAAGATCACAACAAACCGCTGCAGCACACGAGCAGCGAGGGAGAAAGTGAGAGAGAGAGACATATATATACATCGTATATTTCCTGCTATTTATGTTTAAATATGTAAACATGTAAATACGTACAATATACTATCTATCTGTGTCACGTGTGTGTAAATTATCTATTGTGTGGTTTATTGATTACTTTTTTAAAAAACTGTTGACCAAGCTTCTCTTATTTAGTAGATTAAAGGACTCAATCAAATGGGGGATAGATTGAGATTTCTTGTTTTTTTTGTTTTTTAAAAAAAAATTAGGGTATTTGCAATAGGTTTCTGGTCTTTTAACAAGCTGATTCCAAAGTTGTCTCTGCTGAGACATAAATAATAAGAATAAATTGTAGGTGGATTAGCATGTTATTTGAGGCATTTCTTTGACAGTGTGGTTGAAGGTATATGACGTACAGCGTAAAGCGTGGCACCAAGGCATTACAGCTGCGAACCAACATCTGCTGGTGTAATGGCCTGCCTGGCACCCTCTGTTCACAGGCGTAATGCCCTGCTGCTAGGGGTTTACTGGGCATAAATGACAGTGCAGCTCTTTTCTCTGTAATTCTCGTCGTGCTGGCAGGAGAGCACAGAAATGCATGGGAACCCAGCACGTGGGTGTAATGGAATGCCCCTCGCTGAGTGTTTTATTGGTTTTTTTGTGAGGACATGCGGTAGGAGTGCGCCTTTACTTACGAGGATTTCTTGTTGTGTTTTCAATTGGAGTTTTTATGGGGCCCTGCCCCCAGAGTCCCTCACATTGGTTTTTGCTTTTAGAAATTGTGCATAAGAATGGAGCTTTCAAACTGGTGGAAGAAGAGGAACCAATTTGTTAGTGTTCACACATGGAGGTTTAAAGTAGGTTTTGTGTTCATGTGTTCACACAAGGGACGGATAGAAAGTGGTTTAAGAAGATGGGTGGATGGAAAGTGGTTTATTTAGGGTTAGGGAGGTAACTGCATTTGTAGAATGTTTGAGCTAGGTAGCAGCTAGTTGGTTTTTTGTGATTTTGCACAAAGGGCATCTGAGGAAGGAATGTTTTGTGGGTGATTTTGCATGAAGGGTATTTGAGGAAGGCAGGTTTTGTTGTTGTTTGGAAAGTGGTACATAGGTAGTTGTGCATTTGTGGTAAAGTAGCTACTATTATTGTTGTTTTTTTCTGAATGTGCAAGGTAAGTCTATGTGATATTGCATAGACGGTGTTTGTTTGGAGCATGGTAGGCAACTACTAGTGCATTTGTGGTATTACAAGTACTAATGTTGTTGTTTTTTTTTTGAACATGTAAGGTGGTCAATCGTTATCACACGGATTGTGTTTAAGGAAGGTGGAGGTTGGTTGTTGAGGTTGCAACGCAAGTACATGGCAACATTGTGGGGTTTGTCTTTTTTGCCATGGTGTGTAAATGTCGTTCTTGTTGCAACTACAACATTTGGTCCATTTGAATTGGAGAGTTAATGGTTAAAGGGACTTGTGAGAGAAATTCAATAAAGACTTTAGTGGTTACATTTGCGTTTTTCGAGTTCAAGCAATTAATGAAGTGGTGTTTTTATGTTTTCTCATGTTGAAAGAAGAATGTATAAGATGTTTGTTTTATAAAAAACATTCTTGGTGCATGAAATGAATTGTGAAGTAGGGTTTACTAGTGTTTATTTTTCAAGATTTAGTTATCATTTTATTTTTTTCATTTTCAAAATGAGTTTTCAAGACAATGTGAACCTTCGATGCAAATTAGTGCAAGTTGATGTGAATGCTTGGAAACTTATGTGGGTTCATGAGTTACTTGGGTCCAAAGTAATAATAAGTTACCATATGTTGGTGATTAATGGCCATGCTACAAAATGTTTATTTACATTGTCAAGTGGGAGCATTGTGAACATTTGATTGCTAGTGGTAATTGTTGATTTGCTGATGTATTTTGAGGTTGTCAAGGGTTATGAAATAAGACAATTATAAGTTTTTAGGTGCACAAGAAAACTAGAAATTATAGATGTTGTTTGATGATGAGTGGAAATGCATTGAGGAAGTTGAAATGTAGGTTGTAAAATGAAAGACGAGCCAAAAAACTTAGTTTCTACATGTTTAAAAACTTAAAACCTTTACTAATGACATATAATGGTGTTGTTGTGAAGATTTGATTAACTTTAAGAAGTTTTTTTTTTGGTTCACAAAGTTTTTGTTGAAGATAATTTTTAAATATCAACAACAATAAGAGGTCAATTTGATGTTTGTAGGTGTGAAAATGCAAAGAGGAAAGGTAGATTTTGAATGTTGTATTTTTAGAATTCTTTCAAATATATTATGAATTAATGAATGAAAAGCATTGTGGATGGATGTAGAATGTTCTAAAATTCGTTTATTATTCTATTCATTTAGAAATTCCATTCAGGTATAATGGTGTTATTGTGAAGATTTGATTCATTTGAAGAATTTTTTTTTTATGACTACTTTTGAACATTTTTGCAACTATTTCTTATGTTAATCATATTTGTGATTACGCCACAAATAGTTTCTGATTATTTTGGTTTTCATCTTGCCATGTGAACAACATTTTGTTTTGTTTTTATCTAAGAAAACCAACTTATGTCCCATTTGTTGCAAATGTGACCAATTTAGTTATAGCTTTATGAATATACAAAGGTGTATTTTGTGTATTTTAAATAATATAGTTGGGTATATTAATATTTACAGATGTACATTTTGAATGTATATAAACAACCATATTACATGTATATTCAAATATTATTATTAACATAAATGGCCTTGATATTATAATTACACTATATTTATATTTTTAGTATATTCAAATTCTATGTGAAATATTTATTAAATATATTGGGCCCATATTACAAGTTTATCCAAACTATTTTATTATACTTCTTAAAATTATTATGACTGAAATTAATTATTACTTATATTATATTATATTATAAAAACTAATTAAATTCATTAAAAAACTAAATTTTAATATTTTTAAATAATATTATTTATTACATGATCATGATGAAAATAATATCGGTATGATAGGAAAAAATATTACAATTAGTAAAATAATTAATAATATTACTACTAAATATTTATACTTTACAAGACCTATAAAACTTGAAATAACAATATTAAAAATGAATAACAATAATTAACTAAAGCTATTTAGTACTTCGAATAATAATTTAATTATATTTTAATATCTATGTATTTATTTATTTTAATTACTGAAAATTTTAATAAATAAATCTAATAAATTGCTATATTATTATCAAATTATTTCAAAGGACTAATGTCTTGATTAAGATTATTTATTTATTCAACAACAAATCAAATTTTCATTATAATAAATCATAATAGTTAGAACAAGTGACATAATATTATATATAATAAGAATAAAATAGCTAAATTAGGCTATTTACAAATTACATTATTATTATGATTATAAGTAATTAATTATGAAGCGTATTACATTATAAATGTTTCAAAATTAATGCATAATTTTAATTTTGCTCTATCAGATTAATAATTTTATAATTAATCAATGATTATAATCAACTATTGAAATATAATTTCAGTTTCAATTTTATAATTTTATAATAATACTATAATAGTTAGTAAATAAATGTATGCATTATTATACAAATGCAGAAACTATTTTCAAAGGAAAATATACTTATTAAAATTATATTTTTTTATTAATTTTTATTAGTTCATAGATAGTTATAATGAGTGAACTAATAATATTGAATAATAAAAATTAAATAGTTAACCTTGGTTACCAACTAACTACAATAATAATTCAGTTTATACAATTTTTGTTATCAAATATTTATATATATATTATCAGCTTTAAACATGAGAAATTGATGGGAATATTTATAATAAAATAGTTAGCTTAGGTTAGGTTTTAATTATATTATTAGATTTTTTTAAATAATATGTAATATCTATAATTAATATTTAATAGATAATAATTACTGAATATTTCAGTTATGATAGTAACTTATTTGGTTACACAATATTAATTAATTAGTTATGAATAATTAGCTAGTTATTTCAATATTAACCAATTACTAGTTAATTAAATTGGTTGATAGATCATTATAGTTTTTGCATAGTAAAAATAAATATTATTACTGTTTATTTAGCTAATATTTTAGTAATATTCAGTAATAATAAATAATATAATTAATTATTATATTATATCATTATGTAATTAAAAATGATTGATGATCATTATTATAAATAACTAGTTAAATTGGATAGTTTGTTAATGAATTAATTAGTTTTTATTTTTATTAATTAATTAACAAGTTTATTTTTAATTATTTTATATTTTAACCGTTAAGTAATTAGTAATCTTATTAGTTAATTTAATTTTTAATTTTTTAAAAACTAGTTAATTAATCACTTACCTACTTAATTATATAATTTACAAAAGTTAAAATGAGGTTTAGAATATGGGATAATTTATTTTATTTGTAAGCAGTTTACAACCAAAAAGTTTATCCCATATGTTTTGGCATTCATTTTAATTTTGAAAAGTATATAAACAAGGTGTTTTGTTTTAGATTTTCATATTTAAAAACATGGGCATATGGGATGAACCAATAAGAAAGGCTTAACCTAAATTTTTTTAAAAATATTCATGTACTCACACTTAATTACCTACTTTCCTAACTTACCTACCTACTTTTTTTTTAAATGGTTAACTATAAACTATGTAATCAATGTTACAAGGGATGTTCTACCTAGTTTCTACAATTTCATAGGTGAGAGACTAATGGATGATTACATTAAACTTTGCAAACTAAATACTTGTATGGCAATGTAAAAAAAAGCATGGAAAACTACTTTTGTATTTAAAGAGTTTAGGTCTTTATTTAACAAGTCAATTCTAGGTGGAATGTCCCTCAACAACCAACATTCGTTAATTATTGATGGACATGGCAGCCATCCACTAGAAAAAATCTTGTAATATGTAACCAATCAATTTGCAATTACATGCGACTACATGCAACTACCTATTATTTACAACTCTACTTTATCATTTTTACAACTAGTCATCATCTTTTAAACTTTACAACTATTTTTGCAACTATGGCATGACTATTAAATTACATGTCCTTCCATATTGACTAACTTCTTGAATTTTTCATCCAAGAATAGACTCCTATGTTCATTTAATTGCAAAATTATTTATTATTTAGTTATTTATGATGGTGTGTTTATACATTTACTAATGTACATTTGGGTTTTGTGGATTATATTAAGAATACATTATATAGATTTTATTCAAGGTATATTAAACATATATTAAGTTTATTTAACATAATAAAATGCATTAAAAATATATTAAACCTATATTTGACCATTTATGGGCATTTTGGATTGAAAAAAAATCATTTTGATTTTGTATGGTTCACTTTAAAATATATTATATTTATTAAAATATGATTAAATTATATTAATGAAGCCATATTAATATGATATAATTGTTATATCAAATGAACATTAATTATCTAGCAATTATTATTTTCAAATAATTCATTAGTTCTATAAAATATGAATTAAAAAGCTATATTTAATCTAATACCAAATAATTATATTTAAACTAATACCAAATAATTAAATATTATGTTATTATTTATTGATTACTTCAAAACTTCTAGCTGAGTAATTAGATATTAAATCATAAATTGAAACAATAATTAATCATTACTATTGGATTATTAATATTATTAAATTGATTATTAAATAATATGAAATAATATTTTATTTAATTAAAATTTATTTTATATCTATCAACAAGTCAATAAGTTTATAAATAAATAATCTATATTTCATATTTATCAATCCATGATTTGTCAATAATTTATTTAATATTGTTTAGTATTTAGTTATTCTGAAACAACTCATTATTTTAAATAATTATTCAGATAATAATTATCTGATTATTCCTTAATTAAATTAATTCTGAAATATATTATTAGTTTTGAAATATCTCAATATCTTATTAAAGTAGTTAATCAAGAGTTATGGTTATTATTTAATGACGACTAGTTAGTAAATATTTAGTCAGCCAATGAGTAATAAATAATAAATTCTTCACAAATTAAATTGTTTTAGTTATTAATGATTAATTAAAACTGATTTTATTTTTACTAAATAGATAATTAGAAATTGTAATATATATTTTTTCTAATACTTAGTCTTTTATTTACTTAATATTTCTTCAATATAAAGTAGTAATTATTTTTTTTATTAATATTTATTAAACTATGTGGTTATTAATATTTATAATTAAAAAATATGGTTAATAGCTAACAAATATTAATAAATTAATATTAATGGTTTACTAAATTTTATTTAATATCTACTAATTAAGTTAATGAGCTAAAATTTTAATTATTTATAATTAATGTTCAAGAATTATCAAGTAGTTTAAATATCAGTTAATACCTAATATTTTTTATTTAATTATTTTATCAATGGCAATTTGAAAGGCTAGTTCATAGTATTAATTCAATGATAATAATAATAATAATAAATGATAAATTAATTAATCAAGTCACAAATTAATCATTTAAAATTTTAATGTATCTAATTATTTGGTAATTACTTCTAACCTAATAATTTTCTATTTATTCAACTAATTAATTAGTTATTGGAAACCATGAGAGAATAATGATCAATGCTACTTCTAAAATTATTAAAATAATTAGCCAATAAATATGTGGTAAATAGTTTTATGTGTGGGCAGGTGGGTAGGTAAAGTTATTAGCTGAGTAATTAATTATTTATTTTTCACATATTTATTTATATAATTTATAAAACTAAAAACAAGTACAAAACTTGTGGAAGAATCATGTTTAGTTGCAATTGGATTTGTGAGTAAGGTGCAACAAAAAGGTTTAACCCATATGTTTTGTTTTCTAATGTCATTTTACAAAGTTTATAAAGAAGGCGTTTTTTCTTTGGATTTGACATTAAAAATCATGTGCCATTTAGGATGAGCTCAAAGAAGTTCAACCCTAAAGTCAAAATTTAAAATAAAATAAAAGTATTCACATGGTCACTTTTTAATTCGCTTAGTTTTTTGCCATTCTACCTTCTTACCTATTTACCTATTTTCCTACTTAGGTAGCCAAGTGGATAAATAACAAAGTAACTTAGGTAGGTATATATCCTAGGTAGGTAGGTTTTTTTTTATACACATAGTTTTACTTACCTAGCCACCTATGTAAGTAATTATTTATTTTAATTTTTTTTCAAATTTTAATCAATATGCCACATGGCAACTTTTGATTATACCATGTGTCAAAATATAAATAAATCTAAATTGAATAATCATAATAGATGGTTGAGATCAAGATTTCAATAAAAATTTAATTTTCATCAAAAATTATTCCAAGTGCCATGTGTCAAAATCTTATTAGAGTATGTGTTGAAATCTATGGCCATCCATAATGGATAGCCTACATTAATATGTCAATAATAATAATAATAATTCCCAAAAAATTATTATGTTGATAAATGGTAATTAATGATAGGGTAATTTAGTAGTTGCAAATGTTATACACTAGTCAAAGGATGGAAATGTATATGTTGACCATATATTTCATCCATGGGAAATGTGTTGACATCACACTAAGTCATCATTTGTGACTAAAGCTTCAATGTGACTTCTTTTATGCAATTAAGGGATTTTTTTAGTTATAAAGTTGATGCAATTGTTTTTTAGTCATACATTATAATTACAAATTGACATTTTTCTACTAATGATGTTACCTTATAAGCAATAAAACAAGCAAAAGAGTTTAGATTAAACATGATCACATTAACATTACACATATCATATGCATTATAACCAATAAATGTGTCTTGTTTTAAACCTTTTAAAACAACATAAAAAACGGTTGAATATCTAGCTATGTCTATAAGCAATCACATGGAACCAAACAAGATAACCATAATTGGATGGGTAGATCAGGCCTTAGAGCAATCACTCACAAAACAAAACATCAAATATGGGTTTAAGACTACATGTATATAACTTTTGAACCCAAAGGCAATGGATAACAAGACTAGACCATTAAAGGTTTACATTGCAACAAATGTGAACAATGTAGGGAATGAAGAATATTACAACAGAGGAGGAAACTAAGAATAATCCTCAATGGGGAGAGGAATTTGTTGTTGTATAACTTCTCCATGTAATTGAATCATATCAACATCCAACATCTAAATATCTACCTATCTATAAGTCACAAAGTGACCAGCGTTCGCTACTATGTAAATATGCCCCATAACCAAGTTGTAATGATAGACCAACAACCAATAGAGATTGATGTTGTAAACCTAGATGAAGGTAATTTTGAAAATACTCAGGAGTTGTTCCAAGAAATGAACAATTGTCTCCAAATGTGACCAAAGAATCCATGAAGGTGCATGACCTACTATTGCTACCTCATTAACCTACAAGACACACCAAGGGAAAAGAACCATTAATCATTTATTCTTAACCACATGTTGTGACTAGTTATAATAATCAAAACATCCTAAAGAAAAAAAATAGAAAAGGCAATTGTATAAGAAATTAAGGCAAGCAAAAAAGGAAAAGGACAACAAGTGACCCAAATGAACAACAAAATTGGGTTTTATAGTAGAATGAACAGTTGAAAAAATTGTCGAAAAACATGTTAAAATATAATACATTGGCAGCTTGGGTTCCAACAATTGTTGTTGAAGTGGGTGACCATTTTCACCATGATTTTCAAATAGGTTTTCAAGCAAAGCCATGCAAGTACATAGGGGTGAATATGGGCTACACAACATGGGTTCAACAATATACAAGGCTATAAACATGGGCTAAACAACAAGCATGAAAGCACCAAACAACAAGATTGTTACCTTCCAATGATTGAGGAACAAATAAATAATTGGCTAACTATTGAAAGAAAGGTAGTGCAATCAAAAGGGATTATTATTTGGTGAACATGAACATGCGAATAAGATAGATTTTTTTGGAATATACACATGGCATAAAATATTTCATGACATGGAAGAATATTTTACCAGGTGCGCATGGATGAACAATATTTATGGATGAAAGGATGACATGGATGAAAATTAAAAACAAATGAACAAAAAAAAGATATGAACACATGTTCACAACCAAGAATTATGTTTCAATCCAAATTCTACTTCACAATTGAAAGGTATGTGTCAATCAAAACACCATCTATTCATTTCCAAGTGATATGTTCCCATTAGGAAGTTGACACAATATGAAGCCACACATTCCTTATACCATTTCAGCCTATTTTTTATTTCAATTCAATATTTCAAACCTCTTATGTCTAAGATCATTTTTGTTACTTAAAAAATCAAACTGCATTATTTCCCCCTTTCCACCAAAATTACCTAGCTCCATCTTTCTATGGCTATCACTCGTTTGCAATTACTAAACATGTATTTTACAATGGCAAAAAAAATTCACAATAATGGTCACACCAACACCTTGGAAACTATGATTAAATACACCTTAATTTCAAACATGTATCTAAATAGAATATGTGAGTTGACAAAAAAACCTTTGGAATATCCAAGAAATCCCACCCAACTAAACCCACTCAAACATTTGCTAGAAATTAGAACATGGGGAACAAAATGGAAAAGGGAAATTGACAAAACAAATGAATGGGTGGCATGGCAATGGGCAAATGTGAAAATAAACAAAGAAAATTTTGCATTACTCAAACAAATTGTAAACATTTTAAAGGAGGATATGGAAGACTACCATTGGGCGATGTTTACACATGCCATGGATTTTTTCCAAGAATGTGCAAATTTGAAAAAATCAATTTAAAAACATTTCTTCATAAGCTTATTAAAGGATTTGTTGACATAGGATTTGGTAACCCTTAACCTCCTATCAATAGAATTTGTGGAACCCAATAGATGATTTTATGCAACTTTAGGCATGTGAGTTTGGGTGCCAGAAGATTTAAGGAACAAAATGTTAAAACAACCTATGAATTGTCAGATGATAGGCCAAACCTTGAAACCATGAAATGTCTATGATAGTTAGAAAAAAAATGTTTCAATACATGAAGGAGAAACCAATATACCATTTTTTATAATAATTTTTGGTTCAATAGACTTTTTGTTATGAATTACAACTAAAGTTGAACATTAACATTATTTCTTGAAAAATCTTGAAAAATTCTTGATTCTTGGAACTCCAAAGGACACATATACAATACCCATTTAGTCCTTGGAATTCTAAAGGATTCATATATAATACCCAATCAATCCTTGGAACTCCAAAGGAAGCCTATAAAACCCCCATACAATGATTGCATTATCATTATATTTCTAATTAATTATATTTTTTCGTTTTTTACTTTTTATTTCCATTTTCAGTATCATCACTATCACTAGTAGAAAATGGCTATTTTGCAACTAATCCATGCGACTAATTTTTAGTTGCAAGCGACATTCACAACCAAAATTTCAATAGTTGTGTTGGACAAGTTGCATTGACACTAGTCACAAACGACAACAAATTTTGGATGAAAGAAAAAATCAACGAAATACGCCTTCATCCTTTGATTGGTCATATATGTATTATCGCTTGCAACTAAGATGCGACTTTTTTTGTGAACAATGAAAACAAATTATGTGTTGCCACATGTCCAATTATTAATAATTAAAAATATTTTATTATTATTCGAAATAATCTAATACGTTTCATTTTTATGTTTGGATGGTTTAGATTGTGACATGTGGTGTAATAGAAATTTGCCATGTGGCATATTAATTGAATTTTTCCAAATTACATTTAAATCAATATTTAAGTATGTAGGGTAAACTAGGTACCTACCTACCCATCTAGGCTAAACATCTATGAAGATAGGACCCATTTACTTACCTAAGCCAAATACCTACTTAGGTAGGTTGGTAAGTTAGGGAAATAGGTAGTTAGGTGTAAGTACATGAATATTTATATTTTATTTTAGGTTAAGTCATTTTTATTAATTCATCCCATATGCCCATCTTTTTAAATATGAAAATGTGAGACAAACCACCTTGTTTATATACTTTTCGAGATGAGAATGAAAGCCAAAACATATGGGATAAAAACATTTAATTATAAAACGTTTTATTATAATTATTCCCATAGTTATTTTCATTTATATATTTAATAATAAATATAAACGTAAATATTTAATAGTAGCAACAAAATTAATTCAATTATTATTGTAGCTAGTTGGTAACCAAGGTTAACTATTTTATTTTTATTATTCATATTATTACTTCACTCATAAAACTATTTATGAACTATTACAATGAATATTTTATATTTTAAATAACTATATGTTTCCTTCAAAAATAATTTCTACATTTGTATAATAATTTAATAGATTTCCATTCTAAATAATATAGTAATTATTATAAAATAATAAAACTGAAAATAAAAATTACATATAATTAATTTATTATAATCATTTAATTATTTATAATTAATAAATATCAATTATAAATTTGAGATATAAAAACTTAAAACTATATATTAATATTTCCTAGTAATTATTATATTAATTTAATAATATTTCATAATTGATTACTTATAATAATAATAATAATAATAATAATGTAGTCTTTAACTAGCATAAGTTAGCTATTTTATTATTATTATTATATATGTTATTATGTCATTTGATAGAATTATTATGATTAATTTTGGTAAATTTTCATTTTTGTTAATAAATCAAAATTAATTCTATAAGTACCTTAGTCATTTGAGAAAAAATTAATATATTAATATATTAAAAAAATTTATTACATGTAATTAAATAAATATATAATACAAAATTAATCAAAATAATAATAAATGTCATTTGTAATAATTTAAAAAAATATAATAAGATGGTTTGGATAAAATTTTAATATATTCAAAATATACACTATTTAGTGTGACCATAATATCAAGGCCATTTATGCTAATAATAATACTTGAATACACATCTAATATGGTTCATATAAACTCAAAATATACATTTATAAATCCTAATACACCTAACCATATTCATTAGAATCCACAAAATACACCCTTGTATATTCATAAGGTTATAACTAAATTGGTCACATTTGCAACTAATGGAACATAAATTGTTCTTTTTGGATGAAAATTAAACTAAATGTTGTTCACATGGAAGGATGAACACCAAAATAGTCACAAACTAGTTGCACTATAGTCACAAATATGACCAACACAAAAAATAGTTGCAAAAATGTCCAAATCTAGTTGCAAATAATTAATAGTCGCATGTAAACACAAATATAATGGTTACATTTTCACCATTTTCTACTAGTGTTATCCACTTGCATTTGATATACCTTTAATATAATATTGCATTCCTATTACCTTGACAAAATATTTGTATCCTCCTAGCTAATGTTATTAATTCGCATATTTAATTGCCTTATTCAGTATTACCATCTCAATTGGATTTCTCCCAAACAATGACAAATAGATCATTAATTACTGGTAAACTACCTTTCACAATTCAATATATGATTGAAAATGCATTGTTGCATTCAATTTTAGACTCAATTTTTAAAAAAATAGAACGACCATGGTGAGGTCCTCAAAATAACAATCGATTCAACATTTTATGCAGACTACTAGAAATTAGGAAATGGGGTAGTCTACAAAAAGACAAAGTGAAACATAGATGAATGGGCCGCCTTGTGATGGGCAAATGAAAAGACGAAAGTACAAGGTCCATTTATTGTCACAAACAGGCCAAGGCAAAACCCCTAATTAATAAAACAAGATATAAAAGATTATCATTGGGCAATGTTCGTACATGCAATGGAATTCTTGAAACAACGCACAAGCCTTAAAAAGCCACTTCTATAACATTATTTTACTAGCTTTTTCAAAGATTTATTAAACGAAAACTTGGTCATGTTTTGTGGATTATTAGCAACAAAAATTGGAAAACCCAAAAAAAAACTAATGCAACTTTAGGCAAGCTTGCCTAGGTCCCACAACATGAAAGAAACAAAGTCCTCCAACTGCATGTGAATTGATGAATGATTAGATCACCACCAAAACCACAAGAAATGTGCGATAGTAAAAAAAAAAACAACGTCCAAACCCTTGATGATAAAATAATGTCTATTCATTGTGTAGTACATAAAGTATTTACAATGTCTAAATGTAGAACTTAGATATAATCAATGGAAAATGGATTGAAATAAAATGGATTCAATTGTAATTATAGATTTAAAAATGTATTTTATTAGTAACAATTCTATCAAAACTAGAGGGACATATATGATAATAGAAGCATGAAATAATAAGACCTTAAATGTGCAATGTGTACTACAATTGAGAAGCAAAATTGAGGTAATAATGAATGAAAAATTATGCATATGCATATGTAATTGGTACTTCTCACACAAAGGAGAAAGTAAATGTGTTAAGTGTTAAAGATCTAGCATGATCTAGCAAGATCAATTTATCATTTAACCAATGGCATCCAATCTCAAGATGAACTAGCGCTAAGTGGCACATTCTAAATCATTATGCATTAATTAGAGATCAACAAGGAAATATCTATTATAATTGTTGAAATAAATAATCACTAATCAAATAATAGAACATTAGGAATGAACTGCCATAAATGTTTCCATCCCACACGCTACAAGGGATGTTAAAAAATGATAAATACAAAATAAACATAAATGTCCTCAACGATTGTATATACTGAGAAAAAGGCATGGTGGACACATAAATTTTTCATTACAAGTGTAGGTTTGGAACTACACGAAAATGGTTACTAGAACTTTAGGAGACTTGGATTTGTATCTAGCAATGGATCAAAGATAGATGAAAGTGATAGATGCAAAATATAATGTTAAAATGGGATATTGAGCATCAAAAAATAATGTGCAAGAATATTAGGTCTCTACCACAATGATATGGATGTTTGACCCGGATTTTGTGAACAATTTTCACATGTTTATTTCACACCATTGAACATAATGGCTAAACCTAGGTCACAACTAGTGGCTAAACTTAATGATTTAAAATAATGGCTAAACCTAGTGGCTAAATTCAATGACTTAAACTACTGACAAAACTTAATATTTAAACTCATGAATTTAAATTAATGGCTAAACCTAGTGGCTAAATTTAACAACTTAAATTAATGATTAAATTTAATGTTTAAACTCATTGATTTAAACTAATGGCTAAACTTAGTGACTAAATTCACCAACTTAAACTAATGGTTAAACCTAGTGGCTAAATTCACCAACTTAACTAATGGTTAAAACTAATGGCTAAATTCAGTGGCTTAAACTAATGGTTAAACCTAGTGGTTAAATTCAACAATTTGAACTAATGGTTAAACCTAGTGGTTAAATTCAATAACTTAAATTAATGGCTAAATTCAACGATTTAAACTAATGATTAAACCTAGTGGTTAAACTCAATGACTTAAATTAATGGTTAAACATAATGGCTAAATTCAGCGACTTAAACTAATGGTTAAACCTAGTGGCTAAAATCAACAACTTAAACTAATGGTTGAACCCAGTGGCTAAAATCAACAATTTAAATTAATGGTTAAACCTTTATTAAATCTAATGACTAAACATAATGGTTAGACCTAGTTGACAAACTTAGTGGTTAAATTTCATGGGTAAACATAATGGTTAAACTTAATCGATAAACCTAATGGCTAAACATATTTCATGGCTGAACCTAGGTTAAGCATTGTGGCAAAATCTAATGGCTAAACATAATGACTAAACTTTAACAAAACATAATGTTTAAACTTAGGCTAAGCCTTGTGGCAAAATCTAATGGTTAAACATAATGACTAAACCTTAACAAAGCATAATGTCTCAACTTAGGTTAAACCTTGTGGAAAAATCTAATTGTTAAACATAATATTTAAACCTTGGCAAAACATAATGTCTAAACTTAGGCTAAATCTAGTGGCTAAACATAATGGCTAAACCTAAATTAAATTAAGTGGGTAACTATAATGGTTAAACATATTAGATAAACCTAGGCTATAATTAGTGGCTAAATTTAGGCTATACCTATTGGTAAAATTTAATGGTTCAACTTAGGCTAAACCTAATGCTAAATTTAGTGGCTAAGCATAATGGCCAAATTTAATGACTAAATTTAAAGTAAACTTAATGGCTAAAATTTGGCTGAATTTAATGGCTAAACATAATTGTTACACCTAGTCATTAAAATTAGGTAGGTAAGTGGGTGGATAAGGAAATAAATAATATGTTCATATGTGCATAGGTAAGTAGGTAAGTTGTACAAAAATGAAAAATATAGGTAGATATGTAGGTAAATAAAAGGTAGGTGGGTGGGTGGGTAATAGGTAGGTAAATAATTAACAAAATAAATAGGTGGATGAGTAGGTAGGAGGTAGATTCATAGGGTAGTAGACCATGTCATATTTGACTAATAATCATTAGTCATATTGACTAGAAATTCAACTTGATTATGTGTATCTAATCAAATGAACCACTAAGTTAAGTTGATCAGTCAATAAATACATGTGTCATTCAAGCCTTTGGCCTTTAGTCAAAATGTATTTGTTCATTAGTCAAAATGACAAATTAATCAATTTGAACCTTTTAAAAAACCATGAATTGTGGTAATGCCATTTCGTAGAATCTTCAAATGTGAATTCTAATCTTCCCTATTATTTTCTAATCTACCATCTTCATTGCAATCTAGGCTTTGAAATGGAGTGTAGTATCACTAGAAGAAAACTGGGTTTTTGTAATCAACCAATTTGCGACTAGTTGCGACTATTTGACATTTCCAACTATTGTTGGTTATATTTACAACTACTTTTTGCATTTGGTCTTGCTTGCAACTACTCTATGACTAACTTGCGACTAATGGATTTTTTCATCCTTTCATTTGGATAGCTTTCAACACAATTTCCATCCAAGAAGACCCTTCTTCCTACCATTAGTTGCAAATGTCACCAAATGAGTCATAACCCTGTGGGTATTCCAAATGTATTATACACATTTTAGGCATAAGGGGTCCACAATTGTGTATTGAATGTATTCTACTCATTATTATATGGGTACATACTAAGATGTACCCATATATTACCGGTTATCATATATAGTAAAGGAAGAATGAAGCCTCCCCTGACTCCGCTCGGTACGGACAGTGGCTACGGAATGGGAAGGAAATAAACCAGGAAGAAGAAGAAAAAAAAACAGGATATGACTGACGTAAATACAAGTATATACCTTTGGACAAAAGATGTGACTAACATAAGGTGTCACGTGTGGTGCTATTGGGAACAAGAGTTTGGGGAACCTATGGGAACATATTTAACGCACCATTGGTTGGTTTCAGAAACTGTTGTCGTGGAAAAAAAGAATACCAGTGTGGGGGTGGGTATTTGATTTTTTTGTAATACCCATATGCTCTGACTATTTGGAAGAAAAAAAACAGAATGAAAGAACCATTGGTTCTGGGTATTTGAAAATTTTCAGAATCAAAAGAATCACTGGGTTAGGGTATTTCATAAAAAAAAACAAAATCACAGAATCATTA